>Ga0075522_10001329_pt1 | contig 18791 bp, 14 predicted proteins | sample NGEPerA_FD_74796 | JGI IMG/M metagenome (GOLD analysis project Ga0075522, IMG submission 74796) | Arctic peat soil microbial communities from the Barrow Environmental Observatory site, Barrow, Alaska, USA - NGEE PermafrostL2-A | ecosystem: Environmental > Terrestrial > Soil > Wetlands > Peat ... | reverse complement strand
GTTCATTCTTGCGCAGGCGATGGCGTTGCGGAAGTTTGAGCCGTGGTTTGCCGGGACCCATGCGGCGTTGCATTCGATGGAACTGCCGCTGGAGCCCGTGCTGGTTTCGTCGCTGGCGTCGCTGGCCGGAAAGGTGAGGCGGCGGCTGTTCTGGCGGGCGGGATTCGCGCCGGGGTTCTATCGGCGATTGCAGAAGATCGATCCGGAACTGGTCCATGCGCATTTCGCGCTGGATGGGGCGGCGGCTTTGCCGGTCTCTAAGCATTTGAAGCGGCCGTTGGTGGTGACGCTGCATGGGTACGATGTGACGTCGTCGGATAAGGGGCTGCGACGGTCGCAGGAGGGAAGACTTTATCTGCGGCAGCGCGCGGAGTTGTGGCAGCGGACTGCGGTGTTTCTGTGTGTGTCGGAATTTATTCGCGAGAAGGCCTTGGAGAAAGGATTTCCTGCGGCGAAGTTGGCGGTGCATTACACCGGAATTGATCTTGCGTTGTTTCGTCCGGATGAGGTTGAGCGCGACCGCAATTTGATTGTTTTTACGGCGCGGTTGGTGGAGAAAAAAGGCGCTCGATATTTGCTGGATGCGCTTGCAAAGGTGCGGGAGCGTTGGCCGGCTGTGCATTTGGCGATGATTGGGGCGGGGCCTTTGGACGCGGAGTTGCGGGCGCGGGTGGAGTGTGAGCGGCTGCCTTGTGAATTTCTGGGAGTGCAGGGGGCGGAGGTGGTGAAGGAATATTTGGCGAAGGCGCGCGTGTTCTGTGTCCCCAGCGTGACGGCCGCGAATGGTGATAGCGAGGGGCTGGGGATGGTGTTTGCGGAGGCGTTGGCGATGGGGACCCCGGTCGCAAGCTTTCGGCATGGAGGGATTCCGGAGGTGGTGAGCGATGGGGAGACCGGGTTGCTGGCTCCGGAGGCGGATGGGGGGGCGTTGGCGGAGAATATTCTGCGGCTGCTGGCGGATGATGCGCTGTGGGAGCGGTTGTCGGGAAATGGGGTGCGGGCGATGCGGGAGAAGTTCGATTTGCGGAAGCAGACGGCGCGGCTGGAAGAGATTTATGCGGATGTGGTTTGTGGGCGCATGCGGTAGGGCAAATTGGGTGAGGGTTTCCCGCAGTCGTACAGCAGGAGGCCAATTCATGGATCACACTAAATCCTGAGTTCAACAATCTGAAGCGAGAACAAGGATTCGTCAGTACTTGAAGCGGTAGCGCACTTCGGCAAAGATTTCCCGGGGATCGTTGTAGTGGAAGCCGCCGAAGGTGAGACTGTTGTCGAGCAGGACGCGGCGGTTCGCGGCGTTGGTCGCGGTGATGGAGGCAGTAAGCTTTTTGCTGAAACTCCGGCCAACGGAGACGTCGAACGTGGTGTGCTGCGGAAGGTAGGCGTTGGGATAGCGCGGGTCGGCAGGTGGGCCATCGGAATCATAGCCGCCGTTGGTGAAGCCCGAGCCGTAGTAGACGTTGGTCGAAGCAGTCATGTGCAACGGAAGCATCGCGTTGAAGCCGAGGTTGAGTGTATTGCGCTGGTCGTGGTCTACGGGCGAGTAGTCGAAGCCCGCATCGCATTGCGGTGAGGCAATGGGCGTGCAAATAAGACCGCCTGTGATGTTGCCGCGCTGCTCCGCGATCTGGTTGGAGTACGCAAGGTGGGCCTGGCCGAAGCGCCAGACGCGCGGTGAGCGGAGGGTGAGCTCCCAGGCGCGAACCAGCGCTCCGTCCACGGTGACCGGGAAGTAGATGCTGGAGTTGCCGATGTTGGAGTGGTCCAGGAAGTTGTTGACGCGGGTCTTGAAGGTGTCGGCGTCGAGCAGCCAGCCGCGGAAGGGAATCTGAACGCCGAACTGATGTTCTTCGTCGCGCTCGCCGTGAAGCGGAAGGAAATCCGTATCGTTGGCTTGCGCGAACTGCACGATCGGGCCGGCAGCGGTGAGCAGCGGCGGCGGCTGATAGAAGCGTCCGTAGAAGCCGCGAAAGACCCAGTTGAGTTTCGGAATCTGGACCGCAACGCCCAAACGCGGATCGACCTGGTCCTCGCTGAACTGGCCTTGGAAATGTGTGGCTCGAAGACCGGCGATGAGAGTCAGCCAGCGAGTCGGCTTGAAGTTGTCGGAGAGATACTCTTCCACAATTCCACCTGAAGCTCGGTCGGGCGTTTGGAACGGGAGCGTTCCGCTGCCGTCGTTGAACGTCGCGCCGAAGAGGTAGTTGTCGTGCTGCCCGAAGGAGTAGAGGCCAGCCTGGATCGTATTGCGCTTGATCTCCGTGGTGACGGAGGCTTGTAAGCCTACGTAATCGGACGAGCGGTTGACGGTGGTGGCTACGGGGATGTCGCTGGGATTGGAAGCGTAGTCAGCGGAGTTGTCGTGGAAGAAAGGCGAGAGCTGTAGGACAGTGGTGGAATTGAAGGTATGAATCCATGAGAAGGCGGCGACGCCGTCGCGCTCGTGCTGCGCGTCGCGAAGGCCGCTCGAATCGTACTGCTGGTTCCCGAAGCTGTTCGGATCCGGATCGTAGGGAATCTGGAAGAAGTCGGCGCGGAGCTGCGTGACGAGGCGGAACTGATCGCGCGGAGTGCGGTTGTAGATGAAGGATGCGAACCCACCCGCGCTGTTGGTTGCATCGTGCAGTGTTTGCGCGATCGGCGGCGCCAGGCCGTAGTCGCTTCGGTTGCCGCTCAGACTCGCGTAGTAGGCGAACTTCTCGGTGTGGTCGCCAAAGTTGAGTTGATCGTTGGTCTGCAGGAAGCTGCCCGCGGAGAGAACGAGTTCTGCTTCGCGGTCGCGCTCGAAGCCCGTTCGGGGAACGACGTTGAAGACGCCGTACGTGCGGTCGCCGACGTCCGAGGTGTAGGAGCCGCGCTGGACCTCGATGTAGTCGATGTCCTTGGGGTCGATCTGCGCGCCGAGGTTGCCGGCGATGTTGGTGTTGGGGATTTCGACGCCGTCGATCAGCCAGCTGACCTGGTGGCCGCCGCGCATGTGCAGCATGTCGTGGGTCATGTACGCGCCGGGAACGTAATCGGTGATCATGGCCATGCTGTTGGTCCGTGTGGCGCCGGGCGTCTCGGCAATATCCGCACGGCTGATGAGCGCCGTCGGCGTGACCGAGTCGACGTTGGCGGAGGACGGCACGCCCTCGACGTTGACGGTCTGCTGGACGGAGCCGAGTTGGAGCTCGATGTGCAGGATCGGCGAGGTGTCGGAGGCGAGCGTGAGCGTTTCCTGCGCGGGTCCGAAGCCGGGATTGGAGACTGTAACGATGTAGTCGCCCAAAGGAACGGAAGGGATGGAGAATGAACCGTCAGGCGCCGTCACGGCGGTTGTGGTGAAGGCCGAGTTGGCAGCTTTGATTAGCACACTGGCGCCGGCGATGGGGCGATGCTGAGGGTCGTGGACCACTCCGCGGACCTGGCCGAAGATGCCGGCGCGGGCGGCTGTAGCGCTTAGAAGAAGCGACAGGATGCAGAGGAATTTACGCATGGAACTCCGCGTCAGGATGCTGACGAAAACAACTTCACAGGGAAGGACAGGGCACTGCCGCTCTCTAAGGAGCGAATGCAGGCGAGGTCAGTTCAGGCGAGGTTGTTTGCCGGAGGGCCGCGGGTTTGATGGGTGCGTTCGCGCGAGAGATGGCGCTGAGTTTCGGCGCGCGCGGCTGTCGCTTGGATGGCGATCGGGAGCCTGATGCTCGGGTGCGTTGCGAGGAACGCCGCCGGTACGACGTTCGCGACCGCGGCCCGGTGCGGGAAGGCCGGGCAGCGCGCGGAGACGGTTGGCGCGTTGGTGCTCTGTGCGGCGATGCTCAGTGCGCAATGATGCGCGCCATTGCGGCGGCAGCAGGCGGGGAGGTTGCTGTCCGCGTCCTGCGTTTGTGCGAGCAGGGGTGCGACGGCGGGAAGGCCGAAGGCTGCGAGCAACAGAATGGCGAGGAGGCGGCGCATCGCTGCATCCAGTGTAACGGGTGCGAACGTATCGCTTGTCAGCAATGTAGCCGAACCGATGTCCGAAATTCCGACTCTTGGCTCCGGGTAGTAGAGTGGTGTGCGTTGGATTTCAGGAGATGGAATGATGCGTGTGCGGTTTGTCGGTCTAAGTGTCTTGCTGTGCGTAAGTGCCTGTGCGGCGCAGGAGGTGGCGATTCGTGGCGGCAACGGCGTGAAGCTTGGCGCGCCGCCGGTGGTTGCGGTAAAGCCTGTGACCGACACAGTTGGTGGGCGGCAGGTGACCGATAACTATCGCTGGCTCGAAGACCAGAAGGCGCCCGACACTCGCGCGTACATCGATGCGCAGATGGCGTATACCGCGTCGTACTTCGCGCAGATCGAGCCGCTGAAAGCCGCGATGGTGAAGCGGCTGACGGAGTTGCAGCGGGTGGATGTTGTGGGTGTTCCGACGGAGCGCCATGGAAAATTCTTCTTCAGCAAACGACTGGCGGCGGAGAACCAGGCGTCGATCTACATGCGCGAGGGACTGCACGGCGCGGACGTGCGTCTGATCGATGCGGGGACGCTGAGTGCGGATGGAAATGCGTCGGTGGGGATTGCGGACCTTTCATCCGACGGCAAGCTGCTGATGTACAGCGAGCGGCACGGCGGCGCGGACGAGGAGATGGTGCGGGCGTTCGATGTGGCGACGCGGAAGAACCTCGGCGATGCACTGCCGCTGGCGCGGTATAGCGGCTTTGGGCTGACCGACGACGGCAAGACGCTGTACTACGCACTGACGACGAAGGCGGGCGGTGGCGCGATATTCCGTCATGCGATGGGCACGAGCGCAGACAAGGATGTTCAGGTTTTTGGCGGGAGCTATCGCGGCGAAACACTGGGCCCGCTGGACCTGATCGGCGTCAGGATCTCGGAGAACGGCCGTTGGCTGGTGGTGACGGTTTCGCATGGCGTGCCGGCAACGCGCGAGGATATTTTATTGGAGGACCTGCGCGCGCCGGACCCGAAGCTGGAGCCGCTGGTGTGGGGCGTTGATTCGCGCTTTCAACTGCACATTGCTGGCGACGCGATGTTTGTGAGCACGGATGATGGCGCTCCCAATAGCCACGTGCTGAAGGCGAGTTTCGGCGATCCGACCACGAAAAGCTGGCCGGTGGTGATCGCCGAGGGCAAAGAGCCGATCGCTTCGGTATCGATTGCGGGCGGAAAAATGTTTGTCGGACGGCTGATGGACGTGAAGTCGGAGACGACGATTTATACGCTCGGCGGCAAGAAGGTCGGCGCGATTTCGTATCCGACGATCGGCACCGGAAGCGTGGTGCGGGGACGCGCGGATTCGTCGACGGGGTTCTACACGTTCTCGTCCTTTACTGTGCCGCCGACAATTTTTCATTACGACATTGCGACCGGCAAGAGCGATGTCTGGGCGGCTTCGAAGGCGCCGTTCGATTCGTCGAAGTACGAAGTGCGGCAGGTGTTTTATACGTCGAAGGACGGAACGCGGATTCCGATGTTTATCGCTGGTCGCAAGGGACTGGCGATGGATGGGAAAGCTCCGCTGCTGATGACAGGATATGGCGGGTTCCTGATTTCGGAGACGCCTAGTTTCGATCCCAAGTATGCGTGGTGGATGGAGCAGGGCGGATTCTTTGCGCTGCCCAACCTGCGCGGTGGCGGTGAGTACGGCGAAACCTGGCATAAGGCTGGGATGTTCGAGAAGAAACAGAATGTGTTCGACGACTGGTTTGCGGCGGCGGAGTATTTGCTGGCGAACAAGTACACGACGCGGGCGCGACTGGCGATTACGGGACGCTCGAATGGCGGTCTGTTGATGGGCGCGTCGATGACGCAGCGGCCGGACCTGTATGGCGCGATTTTGTGCGGGTATCCGCTGCTGGATATGACGCGGTACCAGAAGTTTCTGGTCGGACGATGGTGGACTACGGAGTATGGGTCTGCCGACAACCCCGAGCAGGCGGCCTACATTTTGAAGTATTCGCCGTACCAGAATGTGCGGCCGGGAGTGAAGTATCCGGCGATCATGTTCCTGACGGGCGACAGCGATACGCGGGTCGCTCCGCTGCACGCGCGCAAGATGGCTGCGCTCATGCAGGCCACCGTGATGGCGGAGCCCGAGGCCGAGCGCCGCCCTGTTCTGCTGCACTACGACGTCAAGGCAGGGCATAGCGCCGGCGTCAGCGTGACGCAGTTGGTGAACGATACGGCGGATGAACTGGCGTTTCTGTGGAATGAGACGGGTGGGAAGTAGGCGCGTCCGATGAGGGTGGTGGCTGGTGGTTTGATTTCAGCTACGAGCTTCGAGCTGTGAGCTGCGAGGAAGTGCGGCGGATTTTCAGTTCGCCAGTTTCGAGTTTCCAGTTGCCAGTTGGGATTCGTAGCTACGGGGGAAGCGCAGCACGGCAGCCCACTCGCCGTCGCGGTGGTCCTGCCAGACGATCGTGCCGTGGAGCAGGCCCGCGGCTTGTTCCGGGTGGACGTCGCGGTGGAAGTCGAAGTAACGGGCATCGCTGTTTTCGGTGTGCTGCGAGATGTTGATGCGTCCCGGCTCGTATTTGGTGGAAAAGAGGAATGCGGCGTCGTAGTCGCCCGGAGTTTGCTGGGCTTTGAGAATCTGGTCGAGCGCAAAGTTGGTGAGGCTCGTGACTTTGACCGGCGTGTGGACGTAGCCGAGTTCAGGGTGGATCAGCTCGGCGTTGCCGGGCCATGCGGTGAGGACGGTGGCCTGCGGCAGATGCTGCTCGATGAAGGCCGTGGCTTCCTGGTGGAGGACGATCATGTCGCGGTAGGTGAGGTTGTCTTCGGGTGCGAAGGTGTAGGGCGGATCGATGTGCAGCGCGATGAGGAAAGCCGCGGCCGGAAGCGCGGCGAGCAGCGGCCATCGATGGCTGCGCTCACGCCAGACAGCGACGAACAACAACAGGACCAGCGGGTAAACCGGCAGCAGGTAGCGGGTCAGCAGCGCACCGCCGAGGATGGAGAAGGCGATCCAGTTGGCGAGGATGGTGATGAGGATGGGAATGAGCGTGGCCGTCGGAATGCTGGGGCGCAGGCGGCGGGGGAGGATGAAGCAGGAGGCTGTGAGCAGCGTTGCGACCCACATGTTCATGTGGCCGAACAGGTGCAGCCCGCGGTGGTAGAGGCTGAGCGCAATACGGTGCGGGTCGAGGTTGGCGGTAGCGTTGTAGCGCAGGAATTCGGGGTTGCCGAAGGTGAATCCAGTCTTGTGATGGTGGTAGCCGTACCAGGCGAGCAGTGGAAGGATGCAAAAGCAGAGGGCGCCGATCCAGAGCAGGTGGGTGCGGCGGTTTTCGCGCTCGCGGAAGGCGAGGTAGAGGCGATGGAGGGCTAGGGCGAATGGCGTAATGATCGCAGTCTCCTTGGAGAGGGCGGAGAGGGCGAAGAGGACCGCGACGGTTGCGGCCGTTCGAGAGCGGAAAGGCTGCGATCTCTCCACTGCGCTTCTCTTCGGTCGAGATGACAGGGCGGGCGCGAGGTAAAGTGCAAGGCCCCAGAGGGTGAAGGCGGCGGCGAAGATGTCGGCGTGGGCGAGAGTGGATTGAACGTACCAGATCGGGTAGATCGCGGTTAGCAGAGCCACGGCAGCTGCGGCGAGTTCTCCGAGCAGGTTGCGGGCAAGGCGGTAAACGGCCAGCAACGCCGCGGCCGAGATCATACAGACGAACGTGCGCGTCGCGATGATGGTGCACCCGGTGACGCTCCAGACGCCGGCGAGCAGCACGGACGGCAGTGGCGGGTGCGCGTTGGTGGCAGTCGTATAGGGGATCAGGGTGCCGGAATGGAAGAAGTCCATCGCGGCGGGAATGTAGTAGCCGCCCTCGTCCCAGAAGTAGGGCAGGTGCAGGAGCGTGAGGTGGCCGAGAAAAACAGCGGCAAAAAAAAGAGGGTATAGCGCCAGGACGGGGAGGGCGCGTTTTTCAGGTTTGACGGATGACTCCGCTGCGGTCGCCGTCATGGAAAGCAGGGTCCTTTCGGGAATGACAGAAATAAAGGCAGCATCGCGCGGAACTTAGTGGATCGGACCGCTGGGAACGACGAAATGGGGGACGTTGGCATGGGAGTTGTCGAGCGAAATGGGGCCGAACGTCTGCTCGTACTGCGCGATGTTGTGGGTCAGCACGTTGAGCAGCGCCTTGGCCTGCTGAGGGCTGACGTAAATACCCTGGAAATTGTTGATGGTTACGGATTCGCGGGTCTGGTGCTCCAGCGTGCCGAAAACCATGTGGAAGTCCCAGATCGACAGCCGGACCTGGACGCTGTTGGCGTAGGAATCGCGGTAGTCGGCGGTTTTTTCGAGGGTGATGGTCGTGTTGTCGGGCTGGGTGATGGTCTCGCTCATGGGGAATCCTTAGGTGCTGCGCTGGTTTGGTGCGGAGGAGGGGACTTGAACCCCTATGCCTTACGGCGCCAGATCCTAAGTCTGGTGCGTCTGCCAATTTCGCCACCTCCGCATTGGGGCCGAATCGGTCTATCGGGTGGACATCTGATTGTATCGCGGCTCATTCCGGCGGGTGCGGGTGCGGACGATGCTTTGCCGGGTTACTTCGATCCGGGTGGAAGCAGCGGTCGAAGCCACGCTGGAACGGGCTGCCGCAGACTGACAATTTTGCCGGCTTCGCAGACGGCGGCAAGGCGATATGGCGCCGCCAGATCATCGTTATCGAAGACCCGCACATGCGGCAGTTCCCGCAATGCCGCGCGCAGGTTGGTCAGGATGCGAGGGTATCGAGCCATCAGTTTTTCAGTCGGGACATCGTGGCCGCCCTGAGAGACGCGCATGGCCACTCTTTCTTCGGAAACTTCCGGGCCCGATGTTCCGATGAAGCAGAGCAGGACGGTGTAGCCGTTCTGCTCTATTTCCTTGAGGAAGGAAAGTTTGTCGCCGACGGGGTCGGAGAAGACTGTTTCAAAAACAAAGCTTTCGCGCTGGTTGATGAGTTCCTGTCGGATAGAACCTGCGATCCTGGCGGCGTCATAGGCATCGATGTTCAGTTCGCGAGCGATTGTATCGGCGTTTACCAGACGCAGACCGGATGCTTGAAGATGCGCGTGGTAGAAAGTCGTTTTGCCGGCGCCATTTGGTCCGGCGAGGACAATGACGATGGGGCGCTCATCCAACTGGGAAGGGAGTGGCGAAGACATGGTCAGGCCGAAGCCGCTTTTGCCTTGGGAGGAACCACTTGAAATTGCCGGTTGACGAAACGGCCTATTGTGAGGGTCCCATCTTCTTCAATTCGTTCCAGCAGACCGGGCCTGGAGGGATGAGGCTTGTAATGAGGAAACGGCTGGCTTTGCAGGTAAGTCGCTACGCGAGCCCGGCCGGTTGGAGAGTCAACCGATTCGAGACAGGAGGATAGCGACTGGGCCCCGGGGTTCCGGCAAAGTTGCAGGACCTGCCGGCCTTCAAGCAGAAGTTCGACCGATCGGCCAAGCCGCGCCCAAAACTCCACCTGACCGGCGATGGAACGCTCTACAACTTCGCCTGCAACGCGAGCATCGAGAACGAGGGAGTCGGAGAGTTTGACGGGCTGACTCATACAGATAGGGTAGCATAATGCTACCTTCGGAACGGCGCCGGGACCCTGATGCAACGGCTCAAAAGAGGCCGGGAGGTGCGTGCAGGCAAACGATTCTGGGTTGGGGGAGGAATGTTGGGGTGAATAATGACATCCAATGGAGATATGGGCAGAGGTTCAGGCCGGGCTTGGGATGAGGATTTGCGACTTTGGGGGTTGTAGTGCATCCTATGCAAGAAAGTTGATAGAAGGACACTCATGGCAAATGAATTTGTAAGCGTAATCAAACCGACAGCGACCAAGGCCAGCAATGGCGAGGGACACTCCTATCCGGTGCTCCCGGTCCGGGAGACGGTACTGTTTCCCCATGCGGTGCTGCCGTTGACCGTGGGGCGAACCAGCTCGATCCAGCTGATCCAGTCGCTGGGCGAGGAGAAGACGATCCTGGTGGTGGCGCAGAAAGACGCGCGCCAGGACCAGCCGGATGGCGGCGATTTGTACGATATTGGCACCCGGGCGACGGTGCACAAGGTCGTAAAAATGCCCAACCAGAGCCTTTTCGTGTTTACCGAAGGCACGGAGCGCGTGAAGATCACCGGCTTTACGCAAACTGAGCCGTTTATGACGGCGCAGTGCGAGGTAATCGAGGAAAACGATACAGAGGAGTCGCCCGAGGCGGAGGCGCTGCAGCGCAACGTGCTCGGCCAGTTCCAGACCATTGTGACCTCGTCCTCGACCCTGTCGGACGACCTGCAGACGATTGCGATCAATATCGAAGACCCCAGCCGGCTGGCGGACTTCATCGCGTCGAGCCTGCCGTTTCTGTCGACGACCGACAAGCAGGACCTGCTAGAAACTTCGGATGTGAAGGCGCGGCTGGAGAAGCTGAATAACAGCCTGGCTAAGGAACTCGAAGTCCAACAGCTTCGCAACAAAATCCAGAGCGAAGTGCAGGACTCGGTGCAGCAGTCGCAGCGCGACTACTACCTGCGCGAGCAGATGAAGGCCATCCAGAAGGAGCTCGGCGACCAGGACGATACGCAGAAGGACATCGCCGACCTGAAGGAGAAGATCGAAGCGGCCGGCATGACCGAGGACGTGAAGAAGGACGCGCTAAAGGAGCTTGGGCGGCTGAGCCGGATGAATCCCGCGGCGGCGGACTACTCCCTGACGCGGAATTATGTGGAGTGGCTGGCGGTGCTGCCGTGGTCCAAGGGCTCGGCCGGCGAGGTCGATATCAAGAAGGCCGGCGAGATTCTCGACGAAGACCATTACGGGCTGAACAAGGTAAAGGACCGCATCCTCGACTACCTGAGCGTGCGGCGATTGAAGCCGGACATGAAGGGGCCGATCCTGTGTTTCGTCGGGCCTCCGGGCGTGGGCAAAACCTCGCTGGGGCGTTCGATCGCGCGCGCGCTGGGGCGGAAGTTTTCGAGGATTTCCCTCGGCGGCATGCACGATGAGGCGGAAATCCGCGGACATCGCCGGACGTACATCGGCGCCCTGCCGGGGCAGATCATTCAGCACCTGAAGCGCGTTGAGGTGAACGATCCCGTCTTCATGCTGGATGAGATCGACAAGCTCGGGCGCGACTTCCGCGGCGATCCTTCGAGCGCGCTGTTGGAGACGCTCGATCCGGAACAGAACAATACATTCCGCGACAACTACCTCGATCAGCCGTTCGATTTGTCGAAGGTGCTGTTCATCTGCACGGCGAACCAGCTCGACCCGATTCCCGCGCCGCTGCTGGACCGCATGGAAATCATCGAACTCACCGGCTACACCGAGGAGGAGAAGGTCAACATTGCGGAGCGGTACCTTATTCCGCGCCAGGTGAAGGAGAACGGGCTGGAGCCGGGGATGATCGAGTTTCCGACCGCGTCCGTGGGCATGATCGCGCGGCATTACACGCGTGAGGCCGGCGTGCGGCGGCTGGAACAACTGATCGGCACAGTGTGCCGCAAACTGGCTCGCAAAGTTGCCGAAGGACGCAAGGAAAAGCTGGTGATTACGCCTGAAGTGATCCGCGAGATGCTGGGTGGAATCAAGGTCCGCGTGGACACGGAGATTGCCGAGCGCACCAAGCGCGCGGGCGTTGCCGTGGGCCTGGCTTGGACTCCGGCGGGCGGCGACGTGCTCTTCATCGAAGCGAACAAGATGAAGGGCAAGGGCGGCTTCAACATCACGGGCCAGATTGGCGACGTAATGAAGGAGTCGATGCAGGCGGCGCTGACATGGGTGCGGTCGAACGCGGCATCGCTGGGGCTCGACGAGGATGTGTTGAAGGACACCGATCTGCACATTCATGTGCCTGCGGGAGGCATCCCGAAAGACGGACCGAGCGCCGGCGTAACCATGGCGACGGCGCTGGTTTCGTTGCTGACCAATACGCCGATTCGTCCGTTGCTGGCGATGACGGGCGAGATTACGCTGAGCGGAAACGTGCTTCCGGTCGGCGGCATCAAGGAGAAGTTCTTGGCGGCGAAGCGGGCCGGGGTGCGCGACGTGATCCTTCCGATCGATGTGAAGACCAACGTCGAGGAAGACCTGACGGCGGACCAGATCGACGGCATGACGATCCACTATGCTTCGCGGATCGAGGATGTGCTGGCGGTCGCGCTGCCGAAGACCGAGGCGGATGTTGTCGAGGCTGAGGAAGTGCGTGAGGAAATTCTGGCGGCCGCGGAGTAAGTGGCCGGTTTCCTCGCGTTGGAGGCGGTCCGAAATTCTCGGGTCGCCTTCGTTGCCTTGAAACCGTCAGGCAGGTGGAGCATGATGTTGACGATCGGGCATTCGACGCTTTCGATCGACGCATTCCTGCGGGCGTTGAAGGACAATGCCGTGGAGCTGCTGGTCGATGTGCGGCGGTTTCCGGGGTCGCGGCGGCATCCGCAGTTCGGTCAGGAGGCGCTGTTTGCGTCGTTGGGTGAGGCGGGGATTGCGGCGGAGTGGCGCGAAGGTCTCGGCGGACGACGTAAGGCGGCGAAGGAGAGCGTGAATATGGGTTGGCGCGAGCCGAGCTTTCGAGGGTATGCGGACTATATGCAGACGGAGGCTTGGGGCGCGGAGATCGATTGGCTGGTTTCGGCGGCGAGCTTGCGGAGGACTGTGGTGATGTGCGCGGAGGCCGTGCCGTGGAGGTGTCACCGGTCGTTGATCGCGGATGCGGTGATCGCGCGGGGGCTTGCGGTCGAAGACATTTTTGTGGCGGCGGATGGCAAGAGCTCGCGGAAGGTACATAGGCTGACGCCTTTCGCTCGTGTGGATGGGGAACGGGTGTGGTATCCGGCGGAGACGGGGGAGTTGTTTGGGACAGAGTGCGCGGAGTGAGGTTCGCGCCGGCGCGATAGGATTGGGACGTGAACGGTGCAGGCTTTAACTGGTTGCTGATCGATAGCTGCGGAGCGGCGGCGACGCTGGCTGTTGGGCGTGGGGAGATGACGCTGGCGACGGAGACGGTCGCTGGGCGGGCGTTCTCAGCGGAGTGGCCGGCGGCGTTGCGGCGGTTGCTGGCAGTCGCTGGATGGAAGGTCGACGAATTACAGGTGGTAGGGGTTGTGCATGGGCCGGGATCGTTTACCGGCGTGCGCGTGGGCCTGGCTGCGGCGAAGGGTTTGTGCGAAGCAGTGGGGGCGAGGTTGATCGCGGTGTCGCGACTGGAGATGCTGGCAGGGCAGGGCGTTGCCGGTGGATTTGCCGTACTCGATGCGGGGCGCGACGAGTTCTATGTGCGGGATGCAGACGAGGAGTTTTTGATGGGGCGTGAGGAATTTCTGACTGCGTCACGCGAACGTACGGTGGTGACGGCCGATGAGCGAGTCGCGGAAGTCTGCGCGGAGGCGGTGGTGGTGGGATTGGAAGCGGGGTCGGCGTTGCCGATCATGTTGAAGCGCTGGAGCGAAGGGCGCTTCGACGACGTGGCGACGGTAGATGCGAATTATGTGCGGGGCGAGCGGGACATCTATGCGCGCAAGCCTGCCGCGGGCCAAAATGCCGGATAGCGCAACAGTCGCGGTGCGACGAGGGGCTGTCGCGGACATCGACCGCGTCATGGAGATCGAGCGCCAGTCGGCCTATGGCGCGCATTGGACCCGGGCTGCGTATGCAAAATACGAGGCCGAGCCCAGGGACGATTTCTTTCATCGCTCGATGTTGGTTGCTGTTGAGCGTGAGAATATCCTCGGATTCGCGGCGGCGAGTTATCTCGAAGGCGACGACGCGGCGCTGCTGGAGAACCTCGCGGTGGACTTGAACTGGCGGCGCAGTGGGATTGCCAAGGCTCTGTGCGCGGCGACAATGGAGTGGGCAAAGAGCGAAGGAGCTTTGGGGCTCAACCTTGAAGTGCGTGTGTCGAACGCGGCGGCGCTGGCGCTGTATGCGGGGCTGGGGTTTGTGGAGCAGGGCCGTCGGCGGAGGTATTACACCGACCCGGAAGAGGATGGAGTGCTGATGGGACTGGGCTTCCGGTAACTTCCGCGGGGCCGGGCATTTATAATCGAAAGCTATGGTTCGCGATGGATTCTTCTATGGGCTGGGGTTTGCGATCGTGGCCGTGATCGCCTGGTACGTCTCGCATATGTTGTGGTTGGTGGCCGTTCCCGTAGTGTTGGCGGTATTCTTTCTGTGGTTCTTTCGCGACCCGTCGCGCACGGTGCCCGACGGCCCGGGACTGATTGTTTCGCCGGGCGACGGCAAGGTCGAAGAAGTGGAATGGATCGAGTTTCCCGATGGAGGACGACTGCGCATGACCATTTTTCTGAACGTTTTCGACGTGCATGTCAACCGTGTGCCGGTGGGCGGCGTGGTAACGTTGGCCGAGCACCACGAAGGCCAGTTCATGAACGCAATGAAGCCGGAGTCCGCTGTGCACAACGAGCAGACGTTGATAACGATCGATGCGGGCGGCTATACAGTGAGCTTCAAACAGATCGCGGGCTTGTTGGCGCGGCGCATCGTTTGCAATTTGAAGGTGGGCGACCGCGTGCAGCGCGGACAGCGGATGGGCCTGATCAAATTCGGCTCGCGCGTCGATGTTCTGATGCCTGCGGAAACCAACCCGCGCGTGAAAGTGGGCGACCGCGTAAAAGGCGGTAGCTCAATCCTGGGACAACTGCCGCAGGGCGGACAAAGCTGATGGACGATACGACGTTGGACGTGAGAACGAGGAAGCGTCCGCCACGGCGGGGCATGTACGTCCTGCCGTCCTTGCTTACCGCGGGAAACATCGCGGCGGGATGCTATGCGATGACGCAGAGCATTCGCGGAGCCAACGGCGACCCGAATGCCTTCAACCATGCGTCGCTGGCGATCGGGTTTGCGGTATTGTTCGACGGCCTGGATGGCCGCGTCGCGCGATGGACGAACACCTCCAGCGACTTCGGGCGCGAGTTCGATTCGCTGGCCGATGTGATTACGTTCGGTGTGGCCCCGGCGTTGCTGGCCTATCTATGGGGCGTGCAGTCGGTGGTGCCGTCGGGGTATCCCGCTTTGCAGCAACGCCTTTTGGTGTTGGGTGGACTGATATGCTTCGTGTTTCTCATCTGCGGAGCGTGCAGGTTGGCGCGGTTCAATATCAGCAACAATCCCCAGCCGCGCAATCCGGGTCGTCCGGGCCGGAAGTATTTTGTGGGAATGCCGATTCCGGCGGGGGCGGGCGTGATTGCCGCGGTCGTACACTTCGAGTTGGGCTCACCGATTCACAACCTCTGGCTGTCCATGGTTTGGGTAGCGCTGATTGCGTTCACCAGTTTCTTGATGGTCAGCAGCTGGCGCTTCTGGAGCGGCAAGGAACTGAACGTGAGTGAGCGACAACCCGTGCGCGGCGTGTTGTTGATTGCCATTCTGCTGGCGTTGGTGATTGCGGAATCGCAGTATGCGCTGATTATCATCGCGATGCTTTACCTGGTATCGGGAGTCGTGGCGCGGTTGTTGTATTCGTGGGGCAGGCGCCTGGGTTAGCGCCGGAATCCGTTGGCGGATAAGTCTCTTTGCTGCGCAGAATGCGATGTCTTGCCCGCCGGAATGGGTGAAGACGCGACCGGACGGCAAGGTGCAGTAGGTGCTCCGAGCACCGTGTTTTGGGGTAAACTCGAAGAGCGCCGGGATGGCGGAACTGGCAGACGCAGCGGACTCAAAATCCGCCGAGGGCAACCTCGTGGGGGTTCGACCCCCCCTCCCGGCACCAAATGTAAGCATCACAGAATGAGTATGATGGAAGAGAAAATGCCTCTATAGTTTAGAGGCATTTTCGTGCTCTTGAGCATCCGGTGCATGTCGTGGTGCTTGTTTGTTCTTACTCTACAGATGCCTTTCCGTTGTTTGCTTTGTAGGCGAGTATTGTCGATTTAGTGTTAGTTAAATGAGCCCAATCTCATCCATTCGATGGATGCGCAGGTACAGTTTCGGGCGGAAACTGGAGGCATAACGTTCCAGCGCTTACCATTGAGGTCTGGATATTCCCCTGCGCTGAGATAATGCCGGTGAGGCCTTCCCAGCCGGAGGCAAGGATTTCGGGACATGGACCTACAATCGACGATGCGATGGTCGTTGCGAGTGCTGCTGGTTCTTTTGTTTACGGCCGGGGCCGGCACCGTTTTTCACGCGGTCCATGCCAGCAGCGAATCCGATGCCGCCGAAGCGGCGCGCCATGCGTACGAGGCGAAGATCGAGGCACACTACAACAACCGCTTCGGCGAGACGACCCATTTTCTGCCCTCCCTGGCCACCACCGATACCGGCGAGTTCATCGATCCGAAGAGTTTTCCGACCGCTAAATACTGCGGCCACTGTCATCAGGAAGCGCACGCCCAGTGGCGGCAGTCGGCGCATTCCAACTCCAACCGGCCGATCTGGTATCTGCGCAACGTCAACCTGTTGACCGCGGAAAAGGGAGTGGAATACACGCGGCACTGCGAAGGTTGCCATGACCCTGTCGCGCTGTTCGCGGGCGTTCTGACGGAGGGCGCTCCCGTCAAGCGGCCCTACGATCAGGACGGCATTACGTGCATGGTCTGCCACTCGATCCAGAAGGTCGATACGCGGGGCACGGGAAGTTATGTGATGGGCGTTCCCGCGGTATTGGTGGACGACGAGGGCAAGCCGATCACCCATCCGGTGAGCGACGCGGAAATTCTGGCGCATCTCGATCGCCACAGTAAGGCGGTGATGAAGGATTTCTACCGCACGTCCGAGTTCTGCGCCTCGTGCCACAAGGCTGCGCTGCCGCGCTCGCTCAACGACTATAAGTGGCAGCGCGCGATCTCGCTATACGACGAGTGGCAGGCTTCGTCATTCGCGAAGCAGTCGCCGTTGCCGTTCTACGTCAAGGACTCGGTCTCCACCTGCCAGACGTGCCACATGCAGCGTGAAGCGCTCGGATTGCCAGACCCCGGCGCGAAGAAAGGCCAGTTAGCGTCGCATCGCTGGCTGGGCGCGAACACGATTATTCCGAAGTATTACGGCTTCGACGAGCAGGCGCGGCGCATCGTCCAGTTCCTGCAAAACGGCGTCTTCAACGTCGACTTGTTCGCGCTGGAACACGGCGACTCGAACGATAGCTCGAAGCTACAGACGGTCTCGGCGCCCCTGGGTCTTGTGGCCTACAGCGTCGCTCCGGGCGAGAGGTTGACGGCCGATGTCGTCATCCAGAACAAGGGCATCGCGCATAGCCATGTACCGGAGCAGCGCGATATGTACGAGTCGTGGGTGGACTTCACCGTCAAGGACGCGGCCGGCAAAGTGCTGAGCGAGAGCGGATTTCTGAAGCCCAACGGCGACCTCGACGAGCGCGCCCATAGTTTCACGAACCGCCTGATCAACAAGAAGGGTACGCTGAACGACCTCCACCAGGTGTGGGACAGCCGCGTTGTGGCGTACAACAACACGATCCAGTCGGGGCGGTCGCAGGTGGTGCGCTATACGTTCACCATGCCGCAGGGCGCAACGGATTCCGTGACCCTGACGGCGACGGTGAAGTACAGGCGTTTCGACCAGCACTTCATGGACTTCGGCATGAACAAGCATTACGAAGAGCCGGTGGTCGATATGGTGTCGGCGAGCCGCACGGTGCGAGTTGGGAACAATCCGACGACAACACCGGACCCGAGCGAGAACAAGGAGTGGATGCGCTGGAACAACTACGGCATCGCTCTGCTCGATGCGCAACAATATGCCGCTTCGCTCGACGCCTTCAATCATGTTGCGAAGCTTCGCCCGGACTATGCCGATGCCTACACCAATATGGCGATCGTCGAGATTCAGTGGGAGCGGTACGCGGACGCTCGCCCGCATCTCGCGGAGGCACTGAAGCTGTCGCCGAACAATTCACGGGCCCTCTACTATCGCGCGCTGGTTGAGCGCAACGAGGGCAAGCTCGATCTGGCTGTCGCCGATTTCCAGTCCGTGCTCAAGAGCTATCCGCGGTCGCGCGACGCATTGCGCGAGCTTGGGTTCTCGTTCTACCAGCAGCACAAGTATCCCGAGGCCATGGCCGAGTATCAGGCGCTACAGGGCGTCGATCCGGACGACCTCGCCGCACACTACAACCTGGCAATCCTCTACCGGCGGCTCGGAGACAAGGCGAAGGCAGTTTATGAAGCGGGCCGGTTCGCCGATGAGAAGGACGATCCGACGGCGAACACCTACGCCCTGGAATTCCTGCGCAACCACACGGAGCTGGCCAACGAAAGCGTGCCGTGGCATGCGCATGAACTGGATACTGTGAATGCTGACACACCGGCGGGCTCGGGCCATGTCGCCGGAGCAGGCAATCGATGACCGGTGGCCGCGTGTCTGTCCGTTCCGCTGTTGGTCGTTCGTTGCTGGCTGGTGCGGCGGTATGCCTGGTTGTGGCATCCTGTAGCTTCTCGCCGACACCCACGGCCCATGCTGCTTCAAAAGCCGTGCGGGAACAAGGTGCGGCGGTGTTCCATGAGAAGGGTTGCGAGCATTGTCATGGCGTCGACGGAGTCGGCACGGACAAAGGGCCCGACCTGAGCGGAGTGGGAAGGCGGCTTCACAAACCGGAGATCGCGAAGCAGATTCACGACGGCGGTAAACAAATGCCCGCTTTCGGCGATGCGTTGACGAATGACGAAGTACAGCAGCTGGTCGAGTATCTTGCGGCGAAGAAGAAAAAGGTCAGGAAGCCTGCTCCGGTTATTGCGAGTTCGAAAAGCTAGAGCATTTCTGATTTAGTCATATACATATTGTGCGATACTTTCCTTGTTTGAATTAAGGGAGGTGTCTATGCCGGCGTATTCGCAGGATTTACGGGATCGTGTGTTGCGTGCTTTG
>Ga0075522_10001327_pt1 | contig 18818 bp, 24 predicted proteins | sample NGEPerA_FD_74796 | JGI IMG/M metagenome (GOLD analysis project Ga0075522, IMG submission 74796) | Arctic peat soil microbial communities from the Barrow Environmental Observatory site, Barrow, Alaska, USA - NGEE PermafrostL2-A | ecosystem: Environmental > Terrestrial > Soil > Wetlands > Peat ... | reverse complement strand
GTTATTCGGCGGCGCGCATTTTTTCTATCTGAATTTAACGACTCCGCTGGTCCCCAAATGGCTGCCCCCTACGCAAGTGTTCTGGGTATACGCGACCGGGGTCGCGCACATCGCGGCGGGCGTTGCGATCCTGACCGGCGTACAGGCTCGACTCGCTGCCATCCTTCTAACCGTGATGTTCGCATCTTTCACTCCGCTGGTGCACGTGCCGATGCTCCTGGCCGATCCCTCCAGTCATTTCAATTGGTCCGAAAATGCCTTGAATCTTGCGCTAGTTGGTGTCGCCTGGGTTGTCGCGGACTCGCTGGCGCTGCCGAGGCGCGAGTGGACGACTCCCAACCCCGGCTCTGATATTTGACAGTAGGGGGAAAGAAGTGGAGGGAATACGCATTCACGCAAAAACTGCGCGCTCAACGGTGATTGTGCTACTAAGTAAATAGGATTTACCTGTTCCAGGAGCAGCGGCCACGAGACGGTTTTTTGTTATTGATTTGCCTTGTGGAAGAACGGTCACTATCCGCCGAGGTAGTCGCCTTCAGCGAGCGGTTAGCGTACTGCTCGCACGCCTGGGTTCGGATCAGGCAGATGCACACGCAACAGCCTCCGGCATTGGCAGCGACTCGAACAATGCCTTAATGCGCCGAAATCCGCGGGCTTCACCAGGTGATCGAAGCCCGCTTCGCGTCTTCGGAATCGATCCTGAGCGTGTCCGCAGCCCAAGAGCGCGACAATTTGCATACTGCGCTCGGAATATGCATCTTCACTGCTTAAGCTTCCGATTCGCAGACTGGCTGGCGCTGCATGTGTGGATCCGGTAACCCCATTTGGCGCGCAGAAGGTTCGACGCCTTGATGCGTGCGCGCGGCATAATGTCGCTGGCGGGAGCCCCCGCTTCACATAGTCGCGTGGGTTCACCTGCGCGGCGTTCTTGAGGCTTTGCGAGCATTCGGTTTCGCCTCGGTCCTAGTAAGGGAGAACGATCCCGTACATGCCAGTTAAAGCGCCAGCCCCGCAGGTCGACACAATCTCGGCCGCGGTTTCACCAGTCATGCGCTGGTACGTCCTCTTCGCAATGGTCGCGGTGTACACCCTCAGCATTGCGGACCGTTACGTCATCTCGACAGTATTAGAACCGATCCGGCTGGAGCTGCAGCTGACAGATTCTGGGATTGCGTTTCTAAGCGGAGTGTCCCTTGCGCTCTTCTATGTATTCTTCGGTTTTCCCCTCTCCTGGCTGACGGACCGCAGTAGTCGGAGGAACATCATTGCTGCTTCGGTAATCATTTGGTCTGCGATGACGGTCTGCAGCGGGCTCGCGCGGAATTACTGGCAATTGCTGCTGTCACGGCTCGGGGTTGGTATTGGTGAAGCAGGAGGCACTCCAGGTGCTAACTCCATCATCTCGGATTATTTTCCGTGCGTGCGCCGCCCAATGGCTCTAACCGTATTCTCCCTGGGCGCGCCGATCGGGGCGTGGATCGGTGCAGACATCGCCGGCGGCATTGCCGACCAGTATGGCTGGCGTTCAGTTTTCCTCGCGCTCGGCGTTCCCGGTGTCGTTTTCGGCCTGCTTGTGTTTTTGACGATCAAGGAGCCTCAGCGCGGCCGGCTTGACCGCGCCAGCTCAGATGATGCGCCGACCTTCATCGAGACCATGCGGTTTCTTTGGAGTCAACGCTCCGCCGTGCATCTGATCATCGGCGCCTCGGTCACTGCGTTATGGGGGTGGGGCCTCATGTGGTGGACGCCGGCGTACCTGATGCGAAGCTATCAGCTCTCCGCCGGGCAAGCCGGTGCCATCACGGGCCCTATTCATCTCGTTGGCGGGGTTGCGGCGACCGTCCTGACCTGCTGGTGGCTCGGCAGACCATCGATGGCCGATCCGCGCCGCATCCTCTGGCTTATGGGCGCAGGTGTTGGCATCGCAACCTTTGTGTCAATCGCAATCTATTGGACGCACTCGCTGCCGGTCGCGACGGCGTTATTCTGGGTCTTTATTCCGTCGATCTACTTCTACTTGGGCCCGAGCTTCGGCCTTTTAAATAACTTGGCAGAGCCGCGCATGCGTGCGCTCTTCTGCGCAACCCTGTTATTTTTGGCAAACGTCGCCAACTTAGTCGTGGCGCCGCAAGCGATTGGGATACTGAGTGACGGATTTGCTCCCCATCATGTAGCGAACGCCGCCTCATTGCGCCTCGCGCTCCTGTGTTTGGCGCCGACTGGGTTTTGGGCGGCTTTCCATTATTTCTGGTCAGCGCGCCAGGTTGTCCAGGATCAGGAGCGCGCAACCGGCGTACGGATTCAGGCACAGCAATTGTAGCGGCGTGAATATAAATCGAACCTCTAGCCGCCAACCGATCGTGATCTAAAAGCCTGCCGGGCGGCAGGCGCGGTGGTCACAACCGGTGTGGTCGGTTGTAAGCCCAGAGCAATCTGCCGCCGATTTAAACCGCCGGCCGCGTAAACAGGCGGCCTCGTCGAGATTGACGACAGTGGCAATGTCGTGCGCGCGGCTAGTCCACTGAGGCAGTGAAATTGGATGTGTACAGCAGTCACAAGACCGAACTTGTCGAGGCGTTCCTGGCTGAGCACGCCAATGTCCGGATCCACCACACCCTACCTCTCATCTTGGCTCAATCAGGTCGAAAACTGGTTCGCGCGTATCCAGCGCGACTTAATCAGTCGCTGCGTCTTCACCTCTGTCAAAGCCATTGACAAGCAGCTCATGCGCTACATCCGCCACTACAACAAAGTACCGAAACCGTTGAAGTGGAAGTACGGCGACCCGCAGCGCCGACACCACCAATTCTTCTGGATCAGTGGGCTAGCGCCCTCCCGAAAATCGACATCGCCTCGCAAAAATGGTGCTGCTGCCGCTGGCGACCGCACGCGAGCCGTGCTCGATGCCTGCGGGCATTTCAACCCAGGTGTGCATGCGTTCTTCGTACACCGAGAACGTGGGTGCGGGAAAGGCGGGGTCTGCGAACGCCCCGACGGGAATGGCGATGCTGTCTTCGCGACCCTCGCTCGTGTAGTACACCGTGGCACCGCATGTGGGGCAGAAGCGGAACGTGCTCTTGCTTCGGGCGTCACCCACCCGAACGAACGTGTTCGAAGCTCCGGCAATGACCACCGAGCTTGCGGGAAATCGCGCCTGTGCAGCGAACACGCCGCCCGTTCTGCGTTGGCAGTCCAGGCAGTGGCAAACGGAGACGCGAACAGGGTCGGCCGAGGTGATAGCTGTGAGCTGGCCGCAAGAGCAACTGGCAGATCGGGTCGTCATCTTGAGGCGTATGTTTCGCGCGGCCAAATTGGGCTGCCGCAGCGCCTGCGAAGTACCGCCTCCAGCCCGCTGCCTCGTCGGCCGTCAATGTCATCCTCTGCACGCTCCCTAGATGGAGTATACACATCCAATTTCAATGCTTCAGTGGACTAGCAATGCCGACTCGGCGTTTTCGAGAGCTCTGTTGATGCTCTACGGCCTCGTCGTTGCTCCTGGTATCGATCGGGTCGTCTCACAAACCCCTCAATGCACGATGATGACCTGTTCAGCGGGGTCACTACCAAGTGGAGGCGTTTCGGATCTAGCTGCTTAACACCGCCTATCTTGATATTGGACCTGATCATAATGCGCACGTCAGCCCGGAAGAGCCGCGCTTGGGCCCGGACGACCCCGTTGTCATCCAAACGCTGAGCGGCGGACTGGAACGCATTACGGCAACAGATTCCGCCGAACCAGCCTCGAAACTGGTCTACGTCTTCCCAGGCAACTGGTGCGGCGTTGTCCCAATCGTTGGGCACTTCCTCATTCAGAGTGATGTCCCTGCCATGCATGGATTTATCTTTGCTAGATATATCGAATCCGGTTAATCCGGTCGAAGCCTCTAGACTTAGCCTGAGCGAGCGGTATTTCTCCCAGTGGAGCACTTGGCATCCCAAGACCGAGCGCCTCGTCGTCACCGCTTCCAATACTCCAGACGAGCACACATTTTTGCTGAAATTTGATCAGATAAAGAGCGAGACATAGCTTTTTTAGACACGGAGGGCAAACCCAGATTTAGCTTCTCCGAGCGCGACTGGCCTCGCAGCTGGCGGGGCGTAGGCTCTCTGCACGGGGCAGTCTTTACACGTTAGTCAGCGTTGCAGGAGTTTGACACTCGGCACCACGCACGACACAGCGTTGCTGCGTTGGGCTTCACGAGACGCCTGTGGCAGAAATTTCTCTAGCGGGCTTAGGGTTTATCCTCGGAAACTTCATGGTTCCCCAGTTTGTTCGCTGGATCTGCCTGGTGGTTACGACCGTAGCGCCACAGGAAGGTGACTTCCTCGGGCCACCGAGACGCCGACTCTTGTGGGCCACGCCCTTCGTACTTCTCATGCATCCTGCGCCGTACCTTTTGGTGGGCATTTTTTGGGTTGCCGTGCGAGCTGCAATGGGTCTCGTTCCGTATCCGTGGCCCCCGATCCTTGCAGGATTCTGCGCAGGCGTTGTATTGACTGCTCTCTCGATGGTTCTACGACTTCTCAGACTGCACCGGTTGCGATCCGCTTGCCGGAAAGCGGGCAAGTATTCGCAGTGAAACTCAGGGTTTCATGCCGGTACGGATCCCGACCTAGCCTTATCGCGCTGCATCATGACTTAGTCTGTTCGTCGGGTGTATACACATCAGCACGGTGTCATTAGCGCCAATCCAATCTCACATAGGTTGACGCGGACACAACTTACGGATAGCGCCATTAACAGTATTCGTGAGTTGTATACTAAGGAGGAGTGCTCAGAAACAGCAGTTGGAACACTTTGGCAGAATACAGGTGGCAGCGTCGTTTAGCCGCGCAAAGTCTTTTAAGAATGGTTAGCAGGGCGTCCGAAGATCCCAATGCCTGTGAAGTTCAACAGACCTGAAGCGCCTACCAGCATAACTTCTTCGGGCGGATCGCAGTCTTAATAAACGCTACGGGCCGGCGCGGCCAATATAGTTGGTACAGGTCCTAATTAAGGAACTCGGTATGAGTTGGTGGGGTTGGGTAGTGGGCGGAGTCATAATGCTCGGCGCTGAGCTCGGCCTCGTCGATGCACAGTTCTACTTGGTCTTCCTAGGCAGCGCGGCAATCTTGGTTGGACTGGCCACGGCGACAATTGCAAATCTTTCGCTTTCGTTGCAATGGGCCAGCTTTGCGATTCTCGCTCTCGTGTCGATGCTCACTTTCAGAAACCGCATTTACCAAAGGCTTCGCGGTCATACGCCGGAGATCCGTACTGGCCCGGCCGGCACCGTGCTCGTCCTGCCGACTTCTCTAGCTTCCGGCGAAAGTTGCCAGGTGGAGCACGGTGGTAGCCACTGGAGCGCCCGCAACGAGGGCGACGCGCCGCTTCCGGCCGGTACTCGCGTGCGTGTCGCTGATGTCCGTGGCTTGACCCTTCTCGTTCGTCCGGATCCTTAAAACGCCCACGAGGTACTGCCATGCAACCCTCTCTTATCGTGTTTCTCGTCCTGGCCGTGGTGGTTGTCACCCTCGTGGCCCGAACCGCAACCGTCGTGCCTCAGCAAAGCGCCTTCGTCATTGAAAAGCTCGGCAGGTACAGTCGCACGCTGCAAGCAGGCTTCCATGTTTTGGTGCCCTTTATGGAGCAAGTTGCTTACCGGCATAGCTTGAAGGAGCAGGCCGTGGACGTCGCTGAGCAAGTGTGCATTACGCGCGATAACGTTCAGGTGGGAGTGGACGCGGTGCTTTACATGCAGGTGCTCGATCCCGCGAGGGCTTCTTACGGCATTACCAACTACAACTTCGCGATCTCTCAGCTTGCGCAGACAACGCTGCGCAGTGAAATCGGCAAAATAGAATTGGATCGGACCTTCGAGGCGCGCGGCACGATCAACGCAAACGTAGTAGCGGAACTCGACAAGGCATCTGTTGCCTGGGGCGTGAAGGTGATGCGCTATGAGATCAAGAACATTATGCCGCCCGAGGACATACTGTCAGCTATGGAAAAGCAGATGCGTGCTGAACGCGAAAAACGGGCGGTCATCCTGACATCCGAAGGCGAGCGCGACGCCAAGATCAACCAGGCTGAGGGTGACAAACAACGTGTGATCAAGGCCTCCGAGGCCAACAAACAACAACAGATCAATGAGGCTGAAGGTCAGGCCGAGGCAATTCTCGCGGTGGCAACAGCCACGGCAGAGGGTCTGCGTCGTGTTGCTAACGCGTTGAGTGATCGGGGCGGAATCGAGGCCATGCAACTTCGTGTGGGCGAAGAGTACGTACGGCAGTTCGGCAAACTCGCTAAGGAAAGTACAACGCTAGTCGTTCCCGCCAATCTGAGCGACTTGGCATCAGTGATCACGATGGCGACGAGCATTGTGCGTAAGATCCCGCCAGCGCAGCCCGGATCAGTGACGGACTAGCAGCGCAGTTTGTAGCGGCTTGAATAGAAAATCGAACCTTTAGCGCCAAAACGATCGTAAAGCGAACCGCTCGGGGCGGCAGGCGCGGTGGTATCTACCGGCGCTGGCGGCTGTATGTCCCACAATCTGGCCCCGATTTAAAGTTACAATTTCAATCGTCACCCAGTTTCTGGTTGAGAATCAGGTACTCGGGACTGCATCCGCCCACTTTCAAAGTCGTTGCACAGCGGGTGCCTTCTGTCAATATGCACTAGCGTCCGTACCAGTCGCAGGAGCTCTGCAGTGACTCCGGAAATTCGCGCCTTCGAGTATGCGCTTGGCCTTTTCGCCGTCTTAATCGGTCTCGCTATTGCCGACATTGCCATGAGTTTTCATCGACTCGTTCGCCAGGCGTCAAAGGTAACGTGGGACCCACTCGCCTTGCTTGCTGCCATGTACGCGTTGTGTCTGGCAGTTTGCATGTGGTTCGATTTGTGGGGTGTCCGAAACTTCTCTGCAACACGCCATTTTCTTTTCTATTTGTCATTGATCGGAGAATTCTTTGTGCTCTACTTGATCGCGGCGTCAAGCTTGCCCGACGAGCACGCCGGCTCGAGCGACCTTCGCCAGTACTATGCTGCAACCCGTCGTTACTTTTGGGGTCTGGTTGCGCTATTTCAGCTTATCTATGTAGCGCAGGGCGTCTACTTCACGGGCGGTGAACCGCCATTACCGACATGGATTACTGCGCTGGAACTTTGCGTAATGATTGCGCCGCTGGCACTGGCACTCGCCCTCGCGGCTATAAGATCGCGAGTGCTGCATTACGTGGGCTTAGGGCTGTTATTTACCGTAATGGTGATCCACTACGGCCCCAGTTCGATAAACTGAGGCGTATAGCAAAAGAAAAGGGGCGTTCACCCCTGAATCCGTCTTACCGTTTGCTGGCGGCGGGGGTCGATGGCGAGGTATCCGATTCGGGGATTGATGGGCCGTGCTTTTGACCATGCTCCCTCGCGGGTGCATTCCTTGACTGCGCTCGCTGCAGAGTACAAATCAAACCGGCCAGGATTGTGCTGCGCGGCGAGCCTGTCGGCAGCGCCGCGTCCGGCCTTGGGTGGCAGGCGGCGCTATGGGCGCAGCGCAGACATTGCACCATGAGCCGCGATCCAAAGACAGCGCTGCTTACGGTAGCCATCTGCGCCGCCTATATGTCACAAGCCTCAAGCCAGCAGCGTGCGCAGGACAATGCCGTGACGTCCGCGGAGGATGCGTTCGGAACTTCGATCGGCCTGCAAAGTGTCGGTTTGTATTCGCAGAACGACGCGCGCGGATTCGATCCCCAGCAGGCCGGCAACCTGCGGATCGAAGGCCTGTACTTTGATCAACAGACCTACGCCACAAGTTCCTGCGTAGTGCGCGAAACTGCTATGCGTATTGGAATAGCCGCACAGGCTTATTCATTTCCATCGCCGACGGGTATTGCCGATTTCTCTTTGCGTACACCGGGCGACGACCGGGCGTTCAGCGGGCTTGCCAGCCGTGGACCCTATAGTGAGCTGGCGATCCAGATGGAACAACAGATCCCAATTCAGCCTAAAACCTTGAGCGCCGATTTCTGCGGTGCGTACTTCCAAAATGTTCTCATTGACCTTATGCGGCATGACGACACAACGGTCTTGGGATCGACCCTTAACTGGCGCCCGACGGAAAAGACCGAACTCATCCCGTTCTGGTCTTACATGGTTGGCGGCGGCCGACAATCGCTGCCGGGCGTCTATTCCGACGGGACAGTTCCTCTGCCGCGGTTTCGCGAGCGTGATCTCGCTAGTCAAACCTGGACGACTCAAGGATGGCGTATGACAACGTTAGGAACCGTTGTTAAAAGCGAGCTCAACGATCACTGGCAGTTGACTGGAGGGTTATTTCATTCGCAGGAAGATGATCCCTGGAATTTTGAGCCCTATCTGCAGTTGAATGCGGACGGTACGGCCGATTCAAGCGTCGACGTCTCACCGCCGCAGATGGCCAATTCCACTTCCGGCGAGCTGCGACTAACGACTGTGGCAGTCCACGGCGCGTCGCGCCAACAACTTCAGTTTGCGGTTCGGGGTCGCGCGGTGGCGCGCACTTATGGCGGCGACGACAACATCGACTTCGGCAACATCGCGTTGCAGGGTCAGGCGCAGTTTCCGCAGCCACCGATCCTGCTCACGCCGCGCAGCGAAGATCGCACGCGGCAGCTGGAATTCGGCATGACCTACGATGTGCACTGGCAGGGCGTGGGATCGGCCGCGCTCGGTGTCCTAAAAGATGATTACCGGCGCACCGCAGAGGTGCCTTCCTCAGCTCCGGAGAGCTTTCATACCACACCTTGGTTGCTCAATCTGCGAGCCGCACTTGAAGGAGGAAGCAGCCTGGTCTTCTATGGCAGCTACACGCAGGGCCTGGAAGATTCGGCCTTGGCGCCACTGACTGCCATCAATCGCGGTGAGCCACCGGCGGCCGCGCGCACGTGGCAAGTCGACGGCGGTGTCCGCTATGCACCAAGCGAAAAACTGCGCGTGATCTTCGGCGTCTTCGATATCCATAAACCGTATCTCAATCTCGATTCGCTCAACGTGTACGGAACACTTGGACGATTGCACAATGAGGGTCTTGAGAGCTCGCTGTCTTACAGCAACAACGGGCTCACCGTACTTGGGGGTGGCGTGTTGCTAAGACCGCATGTCGATCTTACCGTCCCGGAACCGGGGGCCATCGGCAGCGAGCCGGTTGGTCCCGTGCCGCTAACCCTCACTGCAAACCTCGACTACGCACCGCCACTGTGGGGGCCGTGGGCCGCGTCTTTGCAGTGGAACCGCCTGTCATCGCGCTATGCGACAAGCGATGATCGGCTACAACTCCCGCCCCTCGCCACAGTGGGGGCGGGCGTTCGATATCAGTGGAAGCTGCGTGAGAAGTCCTGGACCTTGCGTTTCGACGGCTTCAATTTGACCAATGCGCAAGGCCTGCATGTTTCGGTGCTCGACTTGGTTGTGCCCGAACAAGGACGCCGCTTCGCGCTGACGCTCGCGACGGACCTCTAGGTCGACTTGTCGTCGGAACAGGTCGCGGCCCGGCGCACGCGATGCGTCGCCTTTTTTAGCAGGCGAAACCCGATCTTCAAACCGCGGTTTCACCCGTCGATCAGCTACTTCGGAATCTCCTTCGCCGCGTCCTTCGCCTTCTTTGCGTGATGGTGCGCTTTTGCCTTATGGACGTGTGCTTTAGCCTTGTCCACTGACTTCTTAGGCTCAGAGGACACTGCCGCCTTCGTCTCGTCCCCCACCTGTTGCGCCTTTTCGGCCGTGGCCTTTGCTCCCTCTTTCGCCGTCGTACCGACTTGGGCTATCGATACGTTACACAGGACTATCGCGGTGACCGCCAAAGCAATCTTATTCATAAATGACTCCCACATGAGTATTGAAGCCAATAATGATCGCTTGTCGCCTCGATCATTACAACTTCTATGATGCCCCGGTCCAAGGGGCCTCGACTAAGCCTTTTTGGCGGGGAAAGCCGCTCACAGAAATTGCGATAAGGTCCTCACACCTGCGCGTTGCACGCCACCTGACCCGATAGCGGCGGAGTTGCGGGAATTGCGGGAGTGGTGCCGGTCGTTGCGACGGCCACGTCTCCCTCTACGATGAACGGCGGATTTGGCGGCAGGGGCGTACTCGTTACGTTGGTAAAGGTGCCTGTCATGTGAAGCAGATCCATGCCACCGTTGCCTGTCTGGATGTTCACGTCTTTTAACGTGACATTATGGATACAGGATTCCGGTAGGCCTTCAATGTGACTTTCGCCGAACGAGCCGATTGCAGTGAAGTCCTGAATTGTAATGTCGTGAGCTTGAGGAGTGGTCAGCGTAACCGGTTGAGCGGGCCCGCGCGGGTTTGGGCCTACGGGGTTATAGTAGAAATCGATGGCGAGCGGATAATTCACGCTAGTCAACATGAGATGATTGACATTGATGTCGTATATCTCGCCGCCCCGGCCGCGCGTCGTCTTGATCCTAAAGCCGTACTGAGTATTTGTGAATGTGACGTTGTCTATGGTGACGTTGTGCACCCCGTTCACCACCTCACTGCCGATCGATACGCCTGAACCCGCCCGGGCAATGGTGTTCGCGATCTGAACGTTTGAGGTCGACATCTGCGGCAAACCTATCTCTTTCGCGTAGTAGGGACCGCTCGTGCTGATTGGCAGTCCGGACTTGATCGCGATATTGTCGTCGCTGACGCTAATATCGAGGTCGGAAAGGGTGACATTGGTAGAGCCGACCAGATCGGGCCGGAAAAACAAATCCGAATCCTAAGGCACAAGATCCGCGACAGTGTGTAAAGGATTAACCTGCAGCAGACCCACCAGATATCCGCGCGAGAACAGCGAATGCACTGTGGTTGAGTCGCACGCTAAAGCCGTTGCCGGATAACTGCCGTGCGGCCATAGTCTTGCTTCAAGATTGATCGAGGTGATTTCACACTGATCGATACGCGCCGCAGGTAACATGAGGTATCAAACACAATGACGACGATTCGTGTGAGCGCGTTCCGCTGGGTGCCCCCATTTGCACAAGGACTGGTGCGGGACCTGCGCGTACGCTGGGCTTTAGAGAAGGCCGGCCGCCCGTATGAGGAGCTGCTTATTGGTCCTGCGGATCAAGGCACGGATGCTTACCGCGCCCTACAGCCTTTTGGCCAAGTTCCCGCATACGAGGAGGAGGGATTGACGTTGTTTGATTCGGGCGCCATTGTCTGGCACGTTGCTGAGCAGTCGCAAGCGCTTCTTCCGACTGACGCGAAAGGACGGACACGGACGCGGGACATGGATGTTTGCCGCACTCAACTCGATCGAGCCGCACCTACAGAACTTGACGGAGATCGATCTGTTCCACGCGGGCACTGCCTGGGCTGCGGAGCGTCGCCCAATGGTGCTGGAACGCGCGACGCACCGGCTCGCCGACTTGGCAAAGTCGCTGCAGGGAAAGGAATACCTGGAGGGTCGTTTTTCGGCAGCGGATCTGCTGATGACGACTGTGCTGCGAATCCCGCGACAAACTGATCTGGTTGCGCAATTCCCGGTGCTCGACGCCTACTGCAGGCGGTGCGAATCGCGGCCGGTCTTTCGCAAGGCGCTGGCTGATCAGCTTGCTACGTTCGCAAGGAATGCACCGCCGCAATGATTGGCGCAGGCTGCATACCGTCCTGAAGCGCGCGACAAGGTGTTTGGATCGAGCCTGGAATTCAAAGATTCCAGCTCCGGTAAAGTGTGGTGCCGGTTTTGTCTTCTGCCTATCCGCTGCGGACCTTTCTGACGGCAATCTTCAATACCATTGGCCCCTCCTGAATGAGTCGATCGGTTCGAGTGGACGCAATGGGCTCATGTGACTGACTGGCGCCAGTCAATAAACGTACGCGGATCATCCAGAAGACCATGAAGCCGAGCGTCAGGAGCTGAGGAACGAAAAAAATTCCTGTCATCGGTATGCGATCAGGTAGAAGTCGAGGCAACGCATTGGTGAAGAACGAACCCACGGTCAAAGTGAGCCCCAGGCACATACGCCACAAATGCCGCGCAATACGTGGCGTGCCGGAGATGCCGCAGGCCGTCACTAATCTGACGTCGCCGATCGCCGCTCATGTGAGCACGGCAGTGAAGCCGTAAATCGCAATGAGGACAGGGCCCTCGAGCGGCACCGTGCCTTTGAAAAAGGGCGTCGACCCGGTCGCCAACTGGAAGGCCAAAGTTGCAAAGGGAGCGCAGAGAAGGAGGGCGACAAATAGGCCGATCTTTTCGAGGACCCCGATCGCGCCTGGTCTTCGGCGCACTGTCAGCCACGCAGTCGCCACGAGGTAAAAGGCGAAGGTACCGATAAATAAATTGATGATCTGGCCGGGGATCGTAACGGCCAGATAAACGGCGAACACCGCCATGACCAACGTGGATATGACAAAGACAGCTCCCGCCCTGCGGTGCAGACGGCCAGCCTTGCTGGAAAACGCCGCTACCAAGCCTGAGCCGAGACCGACAGTGCCTCCGCCAATGTGAACCACGAAGGCGAGCACGCTGATGTCGTGAAGCAGCAGACTTGGCGTGGGCTGTCCGGTCACGTGACTCGCTCCCGCGGTATCGAAAGCGTTCCTTTTGACTTTTCCCCTTAGTTGGTTCGAACGTCTTCTCGGTGATGCGCGAGCGCCACAGATGCGACTGGAAACCTGAACGGAGTGCATGCTCGCATACCTAGTGGCCTGTACCAACTGATTGTGTACTGATGTGGCGGGACGGGTCGGCGTATTTCCACTTCACGATTCGAGGCGACTTGTTGTAGTGACGGATGTAGCGCATGAGTTTTCTCTTAAGGTCCGGGACGGAGGTGAAGACGCCGCGGGCGATGACATCGCGCTCGATCTTGCCGAACCACAGCTCCACCTGGTTGAGCCAGGATGAGTAGGTCGGAGTGAAGTGCAAGTGAAGCTTCGGATGCGCTGCCAGGAAGTCTTTGACCTGCTGGCTCTTGTGAGCCGAGAGGTTGTCTGCAATCACATGGATCTCTTTGCCGCGGGGTTGATTGATCAGGATGTCGGTGAGGAAGGCGACGAACTCAGCCGAGGTGTGCCGCTCAGCGGTCTTGCCGAGCACCTCGCCGGTCTGGGTGTTGAAGGCCGCATACAGCGACAACGTGCCGTGCCGGTAGTACTCAAAACCATGACGTTCCGCCCGGCCCGGGGAGAGCGGCAGAACCGGGTCCTTACGATCGAGCGCCTGAATGTGCGTCTTTTCATCGACGCAGAACACCGCAGCGTGTGCCGGCGGGTTCAGATACAGGCCAATGATATCGGCCGCCTTTTTCTCAAAGTCCGGATCGTTCGAGGCCATATAGCGCTCGATCCGATGGGGCTTAAGTCCGTGCTTGCGCCACACGCGCGCCACCATCATGTGGCTGACATCAAGCCGCACGGCAAGCTTGCGCGTCGTCCAATGGGTCGAGCTGCTGGGGGCGTGGCGTGTGCACTCGAGAATCCGCGCTTCCAGCTCCGGCGTCAGCACCGTTGCGACCTGGCCCACGTGTCGGCTGTAGAGTCCGGCGATCCTCTGCTCAGAGAATCGCTTACTCCAGCTGGCCACAAAGCCGCGGCTGCAGTCGATGCGCTCGGAGGCTTCATCCCACGTATGCCCATCCGCCAGCAGCAAAATCAGCCGTGCTCGTCGGGCATCCTCCGCCCGATCCGTCCGGCTCATTGCTCGCCGTGTCAGTTCCATACGCTCCACGTTCGTCAAGGTAATGGCGTCTGTCATAGACACCATTATAGTCTATAAATGGTTGTTACAGTCCACTAGTGCCGCGCTCTACAGCATGGTATCGAGCGCACGCGCCAACGGCCTGGAGCCCTATGCGTATCTGCGCCGCTTGTTCACTGAGCTGCCGAAAGCCAAAACCGTCGAAGACTTCGAGGCGATGCTGCCGTTCAACACCTCGCCGCATCACGTAACTGCCGCTTACTCATAATACCGCCGTATCCGGGAGCCGAAGTGATGACCTACCGCGCGATTAACTTGAGCGAAAAACTCGGAAAATTCTCCGACCTCTGGGCTCCTAAGATCGTCGCAGAAATGAACGACTATGAGTTCAAATTGGTGAAGTTCAGCGGCGATTTTGTGTGGCACGATCACAAGGACACTGACGAAGTATTCATTGTTTTGTTCGGGAATATGGAAATCGAGTTCCGAGACGGCCTAGTTCAATTGGCGGCCGGAGAGATGTATGTGATTAAAAAGGGTACCGAACACCGCACGCGCGCGGCTTCCGAATGCCATGCGTTGCTCGTTGAGCCGCGTGGCGTTACTAACACGGGTGACGCAGGCGGTGATCTTACCGCAGCAAAAGACGTATGGGTGTAAGCGGATTTCACAAGAACATACTTCGTCGATCGCTTACATTTGATGAGCAGAGATTGTCGTGATTCCGATCAAGTCGTAACTCCCGGTGCGGCGTGGCCTCCCGTCGCACAATCATGCGCGCATCACCCGCCACGCTACCGCCGCGCCGCAGATCGAAACAACTTTTAATCAATATTTGTGCAAGGCCGACGCATTGGGGGCTCGGCACAGATTATTGTCAGAAAATCCTTACTCCTTACTCGCGGCATCTGAAGATGATCCGTCACCGATCAGTATGCATACCGATTTGAGCGCATCGACGTGATGGCAGACGATTCTGAAGCATGAGATCAGCGGACCTGCCAGCAAGACACCTGCGATTCCCCATAGCCACCCCCACAATAACAACCAAACGAAGACTACAGTGGGATCCAACGCGAGCCGTCGACCGACTATGATCGGGGTGATCAATTGACCTTCGACAAAGGCGATAGCGAAAAACGCGCCGGGGATGGCGAAAGCATGACTAAGTGCGTCAAATGTTGTGAGACCGACGATCAGCAACCCAATGCCGGTCATCGCCGGTCCTACGTAAGGAGCAAAGTTAAGTACACCGGCTACCGCACCCCACAGCAGAGGATTCGGCACGCCGAGCAAGGCCATGGTCACCGCAGTCACTGCGCCGACCGAAAGATTGATCAAAGTGACCATCAATAGGTAGCGTGACATCTCATCTTGCACGTCGCGCGCAATGGCGACCACCTGTTTCTTCTCGGTCAGACCGGGGGCGACTTCTACCATACGACGGAGAAAACCGTTACCGGACGAGAGAAAAAAATATACCAACAGCAAGACCACCATAATCGACGCCAAGACGCGTGGCGCACCGGTTGCCATGCTGGTGAGAAGACTCGGCTGCGTGCTCACAACTGTTGGCTTGTTGATTGACTGAGTAAGATTCTCGAGCTTCTTGGTGGCCTCCTCCGCTTTTCGGATGGGCTCGCGAAAGCTCCGAAATCTCTGTTGTATCGTTTCAAGCGTCGCGGGCGCCCTGGCAACCCAATCGCGTGCGGGTTGCGAAAGGGCCATAACACCGCCGGCGAGTGCACCCACAACCACGACGAGTACGAGAATGCTACCTACTGCTCTGGGGAGGCGAGTGCGTTGAAGGAGCGTTACCACGGGCGATAGCAACAAAGACAGCAACAATGCGAGGGTCAACGGAATGAGGACCTCTTGGGCGACGTAACAAATGCCCAAAACAACAAAAAGAAAAATGACCAGTACCGCTCGCTTTACGGTTCGAAGATCGCCGGGAGCGTGCGGCTCCTGAATAGGAATAATCTGGTTCGGTGCGTCGCTTGGCGAGGAAATATTCGAGTTTTCCGCTGGCTCGGGGATTTGTGGATCTGAATCGGATTTTCGCACATCGTCACGATGAGTCACGATTCAAAACCCCCATAAGGTATACAAATGGATCACGTTCGATGGCTGCCAAATGCCAGGAGGTCCTGTGCGCCGTTCTTACAATCGGTTCGGTGAATGAAGTTTTCAGCGTGCAGGCAAGGGTACAGATAACCCGGGAGTTGCGTGCATTCTGTTCGGTCACGTCCCGATGGTGCACTCTACAACATGACATGGCTGATGATCATGTGTCGCTGCCATGCAACCGATCGGTACCGGCGGAATGACTGGCAGTCGTTGGGTAGCGTGCGAAGCAATCTCTGTGTACTTCGGGGCGGACGGGTTGCAGCAGGTCCTGCAAAAGGCCCAGCATTTATGCCCCCACCGCCGCCACATAATGTAAAGCGCGATCGCAGTTGGGTCAGCGCGCCAAGTCCCCGAATGTCCGCTATTCCCAGCGTTGGCGAAGTCCCTGAGCTGCGCGCTATCAGCGGAAGTTGCGTCTGTTTTGCAACGCACCACGACATATGTACGTTAACGCACAGAGGTGGTAAGAATGCGCGTACCATGACCAAATGTTGCACGAATTCCTCGCCATCAACCGGGATGACTTGATTAGCCGATGCAGGTTAATGGTCGCTCAACGGCTCGCGCCCAAGGCAACCGGTAGGGAGTTGGAGCATGGCATACCTCACTTCCTTGACCAGCTAATCACGACACTCCGCCTGGAGCAGACGTCCGAGCCCAAACGAAGCCGAAGGGTTTCCGGGCCCTCCGACGGTGGTGCCCTAGGGGCATCCGAGATTGGCGCCACTGCTGCGCTGCACGGACGTGAGTTATTACAGCAGGGATACACGGTTGACCAAGTTGTTCACGATTATGGCGATCTGTGTCAGGCGATAACCGCCCTAGCATTCGAACAGCGCGCACCGATCGAGGTAGAGGAATTCCGAACTCTCAACCGCTGTCTAGACAATGGAATCGCCGATGCCGTCACGGAATATGCGTCCCAGCGCGACTCGTTGGTGCCGGATAAAGGCGTACAGGCATTGAACGAGCGACTGGGTTGCCTCGCCCACGAGCTGCGAAATCTCGTTCATACGGCCACGCTCGCCGTTGCTTCCATCAAAGCTGGCAATGTGGCGTTAAATGGTGCGACGGCGGCCATACTGGACCGTAGCTTGATCGGAATGCGCAATCTCATAGATCGATCCATCGCGGACGTGCGAGTCACAGCCGGAATGCCAGCGCGACCTAATCGGATCTCTCTTGCCGACTTCATCGCCGAAGTTGGAATTTCCGCTTCACTTGAGGCGCGGACTCGTGAATGCAAATTTACGGTCTGCGACGTAGACAAGGGACTGGCGGTTGACGCCGATCGAGACATGCTTTTCTCGGCGGTGGGCAACTTGCTGCAAAACGCGTTCAAGTTTACGCAGCACCGCACCGAAGTCTCATTGAACGCCTATGCGACGGCCGGTCGAATCATGATCGATGTCGAGGATCACTGCGGTGGCCTTCCGCGAGGCTCGACGGAAAAAATGTTTCTGCCTTTTACGCAGAGCGGGCACGATAAATCCGGCATCGGACTCGGCTTGGCAATTTGTCGGCGCAGCGTAGAAGCGAACAACGGGAATCTCAGGGTGCGAGACGTAGCCGGTTCGGGGTGCGTTTTCACAATCGAATTGCCACGGCACTCAATGCTCCCACAAGCAGCCGTTTCATGCAGCGCGGCCTAAATTCGGTTCAGAGTGGCAACGATTCTTCGGGCTGACACTGCGCGGGCTTGACGACTCGGTGTCATGACGATGTCGTCCGGCAGTGCAATGTTCTGCGCGCCGCCTGCGCCAACATACCAGAGATGAATTAGTTAAGAGTGGAAGCTTGTCGTTTTTAATTCTTATCCGCGCGACATCGGGTGACAACCTTGCGTCGAAGTGCGGGCTCGCACGTCAAAGTTGTGACTGGATGATCGATGACATCCACTCCGCCGTAGCGCTTGGCCGCAATTATAGTCGGTTGTCGATTATGCACGGGTGTCTCGCGGCGTAGTGACCTTGGGTCGGATTTTATTGCGACTTGAACTCCGGCAAACTCAGGTCGCTGTGCATAATTCTGGATGGTTCCCTTCGAGGTTCCTACTACCTCGAGGAGACCCATCATGTCGGGGCAGGCCGTACCCAGACTCACTCGCGCGACACGCGCCTGGTTTAATGACTCACCGCTCGAGTCCAGTGCTGATCCCTATGTGCAGTATTTGGAGCGCCGCTGATACGCTTCCGGATCGATCAGGAGTTACGTGGTCAGCGTTGCGCATTTCGCGCTTTGGCGTGCCAAGCACCACTACTGTCTTTGCGATCTCCATGAGACGCTGGTCAGGCGCTTTTTGGGCACTCATTGCCGGTTTGTCGGTGCGCGGCACGCCTGCCGCGTGCGCGCCATTGCGTTCGACCGGCACTCTTGCATTTATTGAGGATGCTCCGTGCGGAACAGATGATTGCGCCGAAGATGGCAGAAGGATCCCTCTGGGATTGTCGCAGAGCTGAGCGAGTTTGAGCGGCACCTGACAGAGGTGCGTGGGCTGTCTTCGACCACACGCTATTTTCGCCTGAAGTGCGTCCGCGCATTTCTGCTCGATCTATTCAGGTCCCGTCCCATCCGGCTCGATAAGCTCACTCGCACGGACGTCGCGGGTTTCATGAGGAGATACACGGCGACCTGGAAGCCGTCGTCCAAGCAGTGCGTCGCCACTTCGCTGCGGAGTTATTTCCGTTTCAAAGCCATAACCGGGCAGCCAACCACGGCATCGATTGCAGGGCTGCCTAGGATTGCGCAGTGGAGGCTTGCGACCCTGCCGCAGGCGCTCTCACCGATCGAACTTGCCCGATTGATGCGCGCGCTCGATCGCACCACGGTAAGCGGGAAGCGCGACTGTGCGATCGCCCGATGTTTCGCTGATTGGGGTCTTCGTACCGCCGAGATCGCTCGACTGCGCTTGGATGACGTCGATTGCGCGGCGGCACGCTACGCATTCGTGGTAAAGATCGGCGCGCGGATACGCTGCCGCTGCCGCCCACGACAGGCCGCGCCATCGTCGCCTATCTC
>Ga0075522_10001325_pt1 | contig 18826 bp, 18 predicted proteins | sample NGEPerA_FD_74796 | JGI IMG/M metagenome (GOLD analysis project Ga0075522, IMG submission 74796) | Arctic peat soil microbial communities from the Barrow Environmental Observatory site, Barrow, Alaska, USA - NGEE PermafrostL2-A | ecosystem: Environmental > Terrestrial > Soil > Wetlands > Peat ... | reverse complement strand
CCTCGGCATTCATCCACCTACACATGACGCTTCGACGAACGCACACCTCCCAGGGCTCGAAGCACCGTATATGCCGCCTTCTGAGGAGTGGCTCGTTTCGCCGCTCTGGGACCCGCTCTCGGCTGCCGAGCGGATCGCCAACTTCTTTGCTCCACATGGAAAGGCCGACCCGTACGTGACTGTTCCGAACGTCTGCGGACTGCGCGGCAGCGAGGCCTGGTGGCCTGCGGCGTCGGCGGATTTACGTATCAGTGTCGTGCGGCCGACCGAGCACCCAAAAGGCGACGGGGTCATCGTCGATCAGGATCCACCAGCTGGCACCCGAATTCGGCGACACAGCACCTTGACCATTCAGGTGGTCCACGACTCGAGCCACTAAGCGGCAACTGGTGACGACGCCTTCGAGCACGCAAGGACGCTCGGCCTTCCGATCGGGTCCGGAGATCGCGCGGCCTAAAGAAGCACGCGGGTCGGTGGCGCGGTTACTCCTCAGCGCCCGCTTTCCACTCCGAGAGGCTCGCGAGATTGACGACGATCGCCTCCTGCGTTGTTCGCGCCAGCACGACAACCGCTTGGTCGTCGCCTGGATTCTCTTCCCGGTGTGGAACGAACGGCGGGACGAAGATGTAGTCCCCTGGGCTTGTCTCGATCCGCTTCTCTTCGCCATCTTCGAGGAACACGAACACCGGATTGCCACTCACGACGTAGATGCCGGTTTCGGAGGCACCGTGGTGGTGGTCGGCTGACCGAAGTCCTCCCGCGACGTGATTCTCGCCCATCCAAAGCTGTGTGGAGCCGAGGAGCTTTCCCGAGATTGCTTCGAGTCGGCGCATCCCAGGAGTCTGGGTCGTCGCTTCGCTCAGTTCGCCGTGCGCTGTATGGCCAAGTGGTCGATGCCAGGCCGCAGTTCCGTCGCTCACCGGCACTCCTAACGGTCTCCAGCCAACCATGAGAGGCCGGCACTTATTATTCCTACTTTACCTAGTGATAAGACTAGCATTGGCCCTTCGTAGCTGCTCTCAAAGACCGGGAGGAAGGGACAACCATGCGAAGGGTAACCGCCGTAGGCGCCTCCGGGAATCTGACATGAGCAGCGTTGTATCCGGGTTGCTGGCGATCAATGGCAGCCCCTCAGCAAGCTCCAAGACGCATTCGGTCGCCGCTCGGGCCGTTGAACTCGCGGGATCCGGCAGGGTTGTCGATCTTGCCGATCTAGATGCCGAAGCGCTTCTCGGTCGGCGCTCGTCGCCCGACGTGGACGACGTCATCGAGGAGATTAGGGCAACTCCGGTACTGCTCGTTGCGACCCCCATCTATCGCGCGACGTTCAGCGGATTACTCAAGGTCCTCTTCGACCAGCTCGGTCAAGGCGCGCTCCGGGAAACCGTCTGCATCCTCGCCGCGACCGGCGGCTCTGACCACCACTTCCTCGCCGTCGACACCGGCCTGCGGCCACTCGTCGCCTCGTTGAACGGGATGAGTGTGCCAACGGCCCTCTACTTCACCGGCCAGCACTTCAACGAGGACGGCACACTCGCCGACGAGGCCGACGAACTCCTTCGGACCGCGCTCGGCGAAGCGGCAGCTCTGGCTTTCGCCCTCAAGGCGGAGTGAGCAGCTTCGAGCGTCGCACCACCAGGGTGGACCGTGCAGGCCCGTGGTCGATAGAGAATTTCGTGGGCGCGGCCGAAGCGCGCATTCGTAACGATTTTGAATCGATTTTGTAACATGAATGTAAGCATCCACAACCGCTCTCGGCTCCGCATACCTGCTGAGAGTTCGCGCCGGTGGACGCTATTGGAGCTGCCGGGCCAACCGAGGGAAAAGGAGTGGATGGGTGGAGCCGATCAATAGAAGAGCCTTTATCGCACGATCCGGTGCGGTCGCTGCCGCGGCGGGAGCGGCAGTTCTGATTCCTGGCCAGATCGCGGGCGCGATGACGAGGGTCACGAACGGCGCGCCCTCGAAGAATCTTCCCGCTCCGTCGGTCGTCGGCAGCACGAAGGAGCCGAGCGCTCCGATCATCGCCCATCTCCGCAACGCCGCGACCGGTGAGATCGCGGTCTTTTCCGGCAGCGAGGAGTTCATCTTGCACGACCCAGGGCTGGCCGCCCGGCTCGTCATCGCAACGGAAGGTAGGTAGGGCATGTCGTCACATCGCGAAGCGCCAGAGGTTTCGAAGGACCCGGTCGTAGACAGTTCCGATCTGTACGCCTTTGTCAGCCCGGACAGTCCCGACATGGTCACCTTTATTGCGAACTACGTACCGCTGCAAAACCCGGCGGGCGGACCGAACTTCTACGAGTTCGGGGACGACGTCCTCTACGCCATCAATATCGACACTGACGGCGATGGCGAGGCCGACATCGTCTACCAATTCACGTTCGAGAGCGAACTCGAGATTCCGAGCACCTTCCTCTACAACGTCGGACCGATCGAGTCGCTCAGCAGCGCGAATTGGAATCGTCGGCAGTTCTACTCGGTGACGCGAGTCGACAACTCCGGAGTGCACCCGTTGGGCCAGCACCTCCCGTGCCCGCCGTGCAACATCGGCCCGCTCTCGACGCCGAACTATGCCGCGCTCGCGGCGAGCGCGATCAACTCCCTCCCCGGAGGCACAACGGTCTTCTGCGGGCAGCGTGCTGAGGGCTTCTACGTCGATCTCGGGTCGATCTTCGACCTTGGCGACCTCCGTCCGATCGCCAATCTTCACGCCACGTTCGGTCTTCCCGGACTGACCGCGACACCTGGCGTTGACACGCTCGGATCGATCAACGTGCATTCGATCGCGATACAGGTACCCATCGATTCCCTCCATTCGGGATGGTGGCGGCGCGATCGGCACGAGCGCGGCATCATCGGGGTCTGGACTACGGCGAGCCGTCAGCAGGCACGCGTATTCGGCGGCTGGAACAGCGAAGACATCTGGAGCGGGCCGTGGACGCAGCGCTCCCGGCTCGGTAATCCCCTCTTCAACGAGGTGCTCGTGCCGCTCAGTAAGAAGGACTACTGGAACAAGCAGAGTCCGGCGAACGACTCCCAGTTCGCGCAAGGCGTGAACTTCCCCGAGCTCGCCCAGTTGCTCCCAATTCTCTACCCGGGAGCATTCCCTAACCTCGCGGCATTCAACGCGACGAATGCTCCGCGCGCAGATCTGGCAGCGATTCTCCTGACCGGCATTCCAGCGGGTGTCGTGTCGCCTACGTACACGACCTACACCGGACCGACCCAGGCCGACATGTTGCGGTTGAACCTGTCGATTCCACCCTCAAGCACGCCGAGTCGCCAAGGTGTCCTCGGCGGCGACCTTGCCGGCTTCCCGAACGGTCGCAGAGTCTTTGACGACGTCGTGACAATCGAGCTGCAGGCGATAGCGGGAGCGACCCTTCCCCTTGTTACGACCTACACCAAAGACGCCGCGATCGCCGACGTGAGCGATGGTCTCACTGGGTCCGACATCACCTATCTCACTTCGTTTCCCTACCTTGGGACTCCCTACAGTGGCTTCAATGCGCCGGCGCCTGCGTAGGGGAGTGGCCGCAGGTATCGCCTCGTTGGACTAACCCGGCGAGGACTACCTGTGGTCGTTGCTGCTCCTTGAATTGAGTTCCGGGGCTGTGGTGCGAGCTGGCAACCACACGCCCTGGCGGCTCGAGGAGCACGCTTCGTGCGGAGACCGACCGGCCAGTTGAGCTCGAGATGGTGCGCTACTGGAACCGATGACGGGCGCGGATCTGCAACAGCGACCGTCGGCGCTTAGGTGGCCCTATGGCGCTGTCTCTGCGAGCGAGCGCAGCGCGTCCCCGGTCAATCGGTATGTGGTCCATCCATCGAGCGCGACCGCGCCGATGGATCGGTAGAACGCGATCGCCGGTTCGTTCCAGTCGAGTACGGCCCACTCCACGCGGGCGAGTCCTTCGTCCATCGCGAGGCGAGCGATGAATCCGAGCAGGGCGTGACCGATTCGTCGGCCGCGGTGCTCGGGCTTGACGTAGAGGTCTACGACGTAAATTCCCGGACGCCCAGTCCAGGTCGAAAAGGTACGGGAGTAGATCACCATCCCTACCGCTTCATCTTCTTCGACCGCCAGTCGGGCGAATGCGCTCGGCTCGGCATCAAACAGCGCCGCCCCGAGGAGCTGCTCGTCGATCTCGACCTGATCGGTCGAACTCTCAAACTCCGCGAGCTCGTGAATCAGTCCAACGAGTGTTGGGAGATCCTCACGAGTAGCTGGCCGAATCACCGCGCCAGGGTAACGCTTGGTTAAATCAAGGGTCCCCTCTTTGACCTCATGCCGACGGTGTCCGCTTCACCGCTTGCGCCGGAAGTGGCTCAACTCCCGCGTTCGCCTCGGGAGAATTCGTTGGTTCGCTGCACAGGGTGTTTCGGAAGGGAGCCGTCGCGAACGGCACAAGTGACGCAATCGACTCCATGCTCGCTTGCCGGTCGGAATCCCCAGTAAGAGGGTGAAAAAGGCCTACTTTCCGGGCTGGGCTGTAGCTGCACCACGCGCTTGGCAGCACGCCGCTCGCATGCGCGATCCTCAATTCGTCACTCGGTTTGCCGTTAAGTCCGATATGAGGATGAGCGCGGAATTGGCTCTGGGAAGCGAAACAGCTCTCGGCGGACCACTGACGCTTGAACTTGAGATTCCGGGTCCGGGTTGTGCCGGATGGTTAGCGGCCTGATCTAAGAGAGGTTCACAAATGGTTGACGACGTAAGCACTGCCGTAGCCGACGAGGTGACTGAAGAGCAGTGGGAGCAGGCGCGCCAGCGCGCAGTGCGCGTGACTGCCCAATCGACCGTGCTCGGCATCCTCGCCGTGGCTGCGCTCGGCCCGCTTGCTGAGTATCTCGCAGGGATTACCGCAGTCGGGGAGAAGCGTTACCTCGCGACCGGCGCCTGGTTGGCCCTCTTGATGACGCCGCTCGTGTTGTTCCTCGTCCGAAGTGTCAAGAGGGAGCGCAACAAGAACGACGAGATGGTGGTTGCGGTCACGCAGCAGTTGAGCGCGGCGGTCGATTTCGCAGAGGACGAGGTTGCCAGGCGGGAGGTTGAAGCCCAGCAGCAAGACTTCGAGAATCGCGTTGCCAACGCTTTGGATATGACCGAGAGCGAGAGCGAAGTCCTTGACGTCATCGAGCGATCGCTCTCCGATGCCCTACCCGACTCGCCTGTTGAGCTGCTTCTCGCGGACAACAGCCACGCCCATCTGCTGCGGGTTGCCGGACACACGCCGTCCGGTGTGCTGCCGAGCTGTGGCGTCGACTCGCCGAATCACTGTCCAGCAGCGCGGCGATCCCAGCTTCAGCAGTTTGCCGACAGCGACGACTTCGACTCGTGCCCAAAGCTTCGGAACCGGCCTGGTGGAGCCGTGTCGGCGGTGTGCGTGCCCGTGTCGATCATGGGTCAGACCGTTGGCGTCATCCATTCGACAGGACAGCCGAATGCTCTCCTGTCGAAAGACAAGGTGAAGGACCTCTCGATGGTCGCCGATCTGGGGGGGTCGAGAATCGCGTCACTGCGAATGATGGTTGAGACCGAGCTTCAAGGCGCGACCGACGATCTCACGGGATTGTTGAATCGTCGATCGTTCGAGGAGGGACTTGCCGAGAGTCGGGGCGATCAGGCTCTTGTTACGGTCGCCATGGCCGACCTGGATCACTTCAAGAACCTCAACGACGCCTTTGGGCACGACAGCGGCGATCGCGCGCTTCGCCTCTTCACCCAGGTCATTACCGAGTCGGTACGTGCCAACGACCTCGTCTGCCGCTACGGCGGGGAGGAGTTCGTGGTGGCACTTCCCGGATGTGGGAGCGAGAACGCACGAGAGATCTTCGACGCACTGCGAACCAGATTGGACGCAGCGATCACGGTCGCTGGTCTGCCCAAGTTCAGTGTCAGCTTCGGGATCGTCGAAGCAGGCCAGAGCGAGGAGCTGGCAGCGGTCATCGGGCGGGCGGACGCGGCGCTATTCGACGCCAAGCAGCAAGGGCGCGATCAGGTCGTTGTGCACGACTTTGACGGTGCCATCGTGCCGGCGGCGGCGGACGTACGCGAAGTGTTCGGGCTCGGGAACCGGCGGACGTTCAGCCTCGGGCGCTAGATCGGCCGGAGTAGTAGGCAGCGTTGCGCCCGTCCAGGCACCGGGCGCGCATTGGCTCCACGTTCACGTTGGAGGACCTCGACCCGACCTAACCGGCGCGAAACTCTCTGCTACGACGCCATCGGGATGAATCCGGTTGAAAGGGCGACAAGCAGCCTGAGCGCTCGGCTCGTCAGCTCGACGAGGCTGCTGGGAGTGGAATTGGGCAGAGGTTGCCGCCGATGAAGGTCGAGCCGTCGAGCGCACCTAGCGGCCCACCTGTCGAGACACCCCAGGGGGCTGCATGACTACCGACGACCGCTGTCCAGGTGAAGTCTTCTGGAATTTCGAGGTAATACGGACCAGCAGGCGGCGTAGGGCAGTTGCTCGTCCAGGAACTGTCACTGTTGATGATCAATTCGTGTTCGTTTGCGACAGAGACGGTCTGTCCCGTCTCAGTGATTCGCTGTCCACCCGGCTCGTCGAGGTTCATCGTGACCCTTACGTTCAAGGAGGCGACCGGACCGATGACGCTCGGACCGGTCCCACTAAACGCGGTGGGTGCGTCGCTGTCGAGCGAAGGCCTGGGCTGCGTCACTGTCACCTTCCAGCGTCCGGTCGTGACGACTGACAGGCGGTACGTTCCGGACTTGACGATGTCCAACCCCGAGCCGGTGCGAAGCGGCGCTGGAAGGGTCAGACCGCCCCATGGTTGGATGAGACTCTTTTGGCTCTGGAGGTAGACCGTGGACGTCGATCGGCCAGACATCGACGCGGAGAAGATCGCGAGCCCTGAGCGAAGCCTGAACGGGATCGACACACGCGATCCTGAGCCGGAGACAGTGACGCTTGCGGCGCGCTTGTCGACAGCTGAGCTCGGCGCCGACGTCGCGACGGTGCCAGCGAGGCACATAGCGATCACGAGTCCGCTCGGGAGCGTCCGCCGAAGCTTTAGGCCGCGACGGTTGGGTGCGCGACCGCGAATCGACTCCGTCAGCACCGCGTAAGTTTGCCTCACCGCCGCTTTGGCCCGTAGGCGTCCTCCTGGCCAGATGGCGAGTCGTTACTGGCGAAGCGACGCTGCGAGGCGCGCGAGCATGCGGGCTCACTCAGACACGATGCTTAGGTGATGGAAGCGACAGAGGACGTATCGATTCGAAGGGCGGGAGCCCGGGACCTCCTGGCGACGTTGCAGGTCTTGGCAACCGAGCATCCAGAGCGCGAGGGCCCGACGACGCCCTCAACACTTGAGCAACGGACCTGGACGCAGATGATGCGCGATGGCTCTCCGATGGTCTACCTCGCAGAGATGGCAGGATTGGCAATCGGCACGGCGACGTTGCTCGTGATGCCGCACGTCACCTACGCGTGTCGTCCGACGGCGTTCATCGAAGCGGTCGTCGTAACTCCCGCCCATCGCCGTAGAGGTGTCGCCACCGCGATCATCCATCGTGTTCTCGAGGACGCAAAATCCTTGGATTGCAACAAGGTGCAGCTCCTCTCGCACAAGCGCCATTCGGACGATGGAGCCCATCGCCTCTATACCGCGATTGGATTCGAGCCTGAGGCGGAGGGCTTCCGGCTCTATCTGGGCGACGTCCCGCCTGCGGTTCAGGCGGCGCGAGTCAACTGAGTGTCAGTGGGCGCGCGTCGAGCTCGTGGTACATACACGCCAGCGGGTCTACTCACCTACTACTTTCGTGGTCGTCTCCCCGTCGGTGCCTGCGTTGGAGCGGAGTCGGTCGGGCACCAGGTCCTGCGACACGCTGACCTACGACCTGGTCGCAAGCAACGTGAGTCCGTCGCCGGAGAGGTCGACGTGTGATCCGCGGCGACCGACCATCGCGAGAATGAGCGAGTGAAGGGGCCCGGTAACAACCGGTCCGTTGCCATGTGACCATTCACTGTCGGTTGCCACGAGCGCGAGCCCCTGGATTCGCCGCTTCGCGCCGATCAACAGGTTGGAGTTCTTCCAGCTGTCTGCGACGGCGACGAGAGCGGACTCCTCGGGCTGATGACGCATTCCGAGAGGTCGTCGGATGTCGTCGCCGTGGACGACGATTTCGCCGAGCATGGCAATTACCGGTGCAGGGGGATGGTTCGTTGTCGTCGTGCGTGCTCGAAGACGTCGAATGAGCTCGCTCGTCTCGATTGAGCCGAGTCGATGCGCGTCCTTATCGGTAAACGCGTGGAACCTGAAGCCCACGGCAGCAAGATCGCGGTAGAAGTTCGCGGGTGTCTGTTCGGCAGCAGCCAGGACGTGACCAGCAGCCTGACGTACCGACCAGCCCGTGCACCAAGACGGCGTAGCCCACTGTTCGTCATCGAGCGTTTCGAGTGTCTCGACGAGTGCGATGCGCTCGGTGTGAATGTGCTTCCAGATTTCGTCGCGCTTCATTTCGCGTTCCTCTCAGATGTTTCTGCACCGTCGACGTGGCGAGTGCGACCCCTGTCTTGTTGTTGTCAGATCGCTCGCATCTTGTTGTTGCGAGCCTCGTGGGTAACTTCCGCGAGGCCGAGCAGTTCGAGCAGCGGTGGGAGGTACATGCCGAATCGACCTCGATAGCCGTTTCGCAGCCCGTACCAGCCGCCAATGGGGTTCTCCGGAGAACGTCCCCACGCCTCGACCGCGCCAGGAGCAGGCTCCTTCTTTTCGTCGGCTGCCCCGAGATCGATCCAGCCCCCCTCGGCCCGCAGCCATTCGTGAAGATCGTCAATCGCCCGGGCGTCGTAGCGGAGTGTCGTCGATCCTACCTGGCAGATCAGGACCGGAGGGGCCGTCTCGTCGTCGCGATAGATCGTGTACGAGGACGTCCCCGGGGGAGTACGCAGCTCCCAGGGATCAGCTTTTGTTCCTTCGGCCATCAGATGGCTCCTCTCTCAATTGCCGTGCGAAAGTGCGGCAGGAGCGTCTCCCATCCGACTCGGTTGCGGTCTCGCCAGTTCTCGGCGCCTACGCCGAGGTGGTCCCAGCCGTAATGCTCGATCACGATGCGGGTAGTCGTCGGTCCGAGTTCCTCGAAGCGGATCTGTACATCTGTTGCAGCACCTCGATCGCGTCCGAGATGCCATCGATAGGCAAAGCCTCGCGGCGGTTCCCAGAGCGTGATCTCACCCCAGTCGTGCTCGGTGCCGTCAGGTGATCGCTCGTACATTCGACCGCCGACGCGCGGCTCGAGAACGATCGTCTCGGGATTGCCGGAGACCGAGTGGTCCGCGGGCCACCACGTCGCGATGCGAGTCGTCCACACCTCAAAGGCGTGATCGGAGACACAGCGAACTTCGAAAGCGACATGGAGTGGTTCGGTCATTCGAGCGGCTTTGGCGTGGTGTTCTCGGCAACGAGGCGAAAACGCGCGGCTGCTTCACCCCAGACCCGCTCGAGATATGACTGAACCGTGGTGAGCCCCGCGCTCTCGAGGTGGTAGATGTGGCGCGTGCCGAGTGCCCGTTCGCTAACGAGGCCTGCATCCTTTAGCAGGCGCAGGTGACGCGAGACCGCTGGCCGGCTGATCGGCAGCGCTGCGGCGATCTCGTGGACGGGAAGGTCGCCGGAGGCCAGGGTGCGCAGGATCTCGCGTCGGTTGGGGTCCCCGAGCGCTTCGAAGGGATCACTTGTCGCACTTACTGAGGGCACGTCGTCAGCTCCATCGGAGCCGCAGCTGGCGCTGTGGCTAGGTAACTCGGCGGTTACCGTAACAGTTGAGTTACCTAATCGGCAAATGGCCTTCGGGCCGGCCGCTGGTGCTCGTCTACGAGGTTGCGGTGAAGACCTGAACTGCGAGTGGCGCGTCATATCTTCCGTCAGGTCGTGCAAACTGCACGAGGTGCGCGGCTACCGCCTCGCGAGCGGCGGCTAGGCGATCCTCGGTTACGCCGAGGAAAACGAGCTGGTCCTCGTCCACTATCGCGTCCGGCCCGACAATTGCGACCAGATCGAGTGCGGTGTGCCCAATATCGTGGAATCCGGCATCCTGAAGAATCCCTTTTGTGTAGGTGGGATCACCGAGGCTGAACGGCCCGGTCGCGCTCGCGCCCGGCGCTGGTGGTGGAGGTGGCGGCACGAACGGCGCGAGGGCGCGACTCAGATGCCATCTGTTGTTCTTGGCGACCTGCCAACAGGCAAAGCCGAGTCGGCCTCCTTCGCGCAGGTGTCCTCGAATGTTCTGAAACGCCGCTCGAGGGGATTCAAAAAACATCACCCCGAACTGGCTGAGTGCAACATCGAACGGGGCGCCCGGGATCTTCTCCTCCTGGACGTCGGCGACGACAAAGCGGATGTTCGTAGCGTCCTCGTCCTGCGCACGGCGGGTGGAGAAAGCGACGAGTGGGGCAGAGATATCCGCTCCGACGACCTCGCCCGTGGTGCCTACGAGCTTTGCGGCTTCGAGTGCCGTGATCCCAGCCCCGCTGCCGATGTCGAGAACTCGCTCGCCAGGTTGGAGCTGGAGATGCTCGAAGAGAGCGGGTGTCACTGCGCCGGTGAGCTGTTCGCGACGGGGCCATACGCCTGACCAGTACGGGTCGTTCCAGCGTCGTCGTTCCGTCTCGTTTGGTCGCTCTGTCACTTCGCCCCCTACTTGCTCTGAGGCTTCGAGATGACAACGGAGCCCCGCTCGCCGACATTATTAGTCTCGCAGTTGAGAGCTAGCAGTGCGCGACGCTTTTATGGCGCCCACGGGAATCACATCTGGTCGGCCGTCGTGCCGTCGCCCCCGCTCTCGCCACAGAATCCGTGCCTTCTCCGCTGCAGAGGACTGAGCAAAGCGGAAGGGTCGACTAAACGCGCCAGAGACAGCCAAGATCAGGTCGATCGCCTGCCGGGGCGCGCCAACATCCTGCTCCGCTCCCTTGGCGTGATCGCGGCTCGTGCCTCGCGCCCGGTGATCGGTCGGCGCAAAGTGTCTCGGCTTCGGCAAATCCGCCCGTTCCGGTCCAGGACTTTTGGGGGCGACGCCTCTGCTTTTGGACTTTCTCGCCTCGCCTACACTTCTCGCTACGGCAACTGAGTTTGACGGGGTGTGTCGGGAATCGTCGCTCGTTCGCCAAAATCAGAGTGCGAGGAGTGTTTGTGACCGAGCCGTCAGCGACAGTCCGAATGCAAGCTGCGCAGGCGTTTGCGATGCGCCTTGGACATCGAGACATTGATCAGGCAATGCACTACCTGTCGCCGAATGTGGTCTATCGGGTCCCTGGACGGCATGCCCTCGCCGGATCGTTTCACGGCGTCGATGCGGTTCTCGCCCATTTACTGGAGTTCGCCGATCGAAGTGGTGGCACCTTTGACGCTTACAAGTTCGAGGACTGGCTCGCGAGCGAGAACACTGTGGCGGCAGTCCTGGACGCGCATCTGCAAGGACACGGCGCGAGCGTGTCCGAGCGAATGATCTTCCTTTTGGGTTTCGACGCATCGGATCGGATAGCCGCAGTCAGCGTCTTTTTCGAAAATGAGGACTCGATCGAGCGCTTCATCGGCGTCTGATCGGTCGCGCCCTCGCCGATGGCGACGCGTCAACATGGCCGCCAGCGGCGAAGTGATCCGAGATTGGCCTGGCGCGGTAGCCGGCCTGGATTCCAGGGTCTGGTAGAGGCGATGGCGCTGGCTGCTGCACCGCGACTCCTCGGACAGTTGTCCCCTGTCGCAATCGGAAACAGGGGCGGCCACGCATCGAATAGGGCGAAGCGAATGCCCTTCGCGCGGTCGCGCTGATGTCTCGGCAGTAGGGAATCGGCGATACCCTCTAGGGGTATGAAGATCGAGCTTGTCCCAGAGCCCGGCTACGCCGCCGATAAGCAGGCGGTGCTCAAGCGCCTTCGTCGCATCGAGGGGCAAGTGCGAGGGCTCCAGCGAATGGTCACCGAGGACGTCTACTGCATCGATGTGCTGACGCAGGTGAGTGCCGCGACGAAAGCACTCGAATCGGTGGCCTTGGTGTTGTTAGAGGACCACCTCGGGCACTGCGTGCACGACGCGACGCTAGGCGGCAGTGGAGACGCGCAAGAGAAGATCGCCGAGGCCTCCGCCGCCATCGCGCGTCTCGTTCGCTCGTGATCACAGTTGTTTTAGCGCTTTGATGATCGCTGCGGTTCTCCCGGACATCGGACGTAGCTTCAAAGAGGCGTTCTTCATGTTCTGGGAGACGCTTTGGCCGATAGTTCTCGGCTTTGGCCTATCCGTTGCCGTACAGGCCTTCGTCTCTCGCGAGCAGATGCAACGAACCCTCGGCAACCATCGTCCGGCAACGGTTGCCAAGGCAGGTGGTCTCGGGATGATTTCGTCGTCGTGCTCCTATGCGGCCTCCGCGATGGCGAAGTCGCTCGTCGACAAGGGCGCTGACTTCATCGCGTCGATGGTGTTCATGTTCGCGTCGACGAACCTCGTGGTCGAGCTCGGTGTCGTGCTCGTGATTCTGATGGGGTGGCAGTTCGCAGCGGCCGAGTTTGTCGGCGGCCCGATCATGATCGTCTTGCTCGTCGTACTCGGCGGATTCATCCTCACCCCGCGAGTGGTCGCGGCGGCGCGACGAGGCAGCTCAAACGGAGACGAGGTTTCACATCGCTCGGCGGTTTTGAGCGGTGCGGCCGGTCCGAGCTGGCGGGCGAAGCTCTCCACTCGCGCCGGCTGGTCCGACGCGGCCAGCTACACGATCAGCGACTTGAAGATGCTCCGCAGAGAGCTGGCCGTCGGATATCTCGTCGCGGGCTTCCTCGCCGTCCTCGTCCCACCGGGCGCGTGGAATGCAATGTTTATCCGAGGCCATGGCGCTTGGACGGTCCTCGAGAACGCCGTCGTGGGGCCGGTCATCGCCTTTGTGAGTTGTGTCTGCTCGATCGGGAACGTGCCGATGGCTGCCGCGCTCTGGAAAGGCGGCATCAGCTTCGGCGGCGTGGTGAGTTTTCTCTTCGCCGACCTTGTCGCTGCTCCGCTCGTAATGATCTACCGCCGCTACTACGGCGGACGCTTGACGCTCCGCCTCGTCGCCCTGTTCTGGGTGGTGATGGCTGGTGCAGGCCTCATCGTCGAGGAGATATTCGCTGGTGCTCGCCTCATTCCGCGTCGACGACCTTCGGCGATCGCCGCTATCGCCTTCCACTGGAACTACACGTCGGTCCTAAATATCGTCGCGCTGGCGGCCTTTGGCTACCTGTACTGGATGTACCGGAATAGGGCGCGATTCGGCGGTGGCGTCGGGTACGCGCTCGACCCGGTCTGTGGCATGCAGGTTCGAACCTCCGACGCCCCAGCGACGAGCGTGCACGAGCGACGCCGGTACTGGTTCTGCTCTGATCGCTGTGCGGAGCGATTTGCATTGACTCCCAGTCGTTTCGTTAACGCGCTAGCCCCGACCCACGAGCATTCCGAGATGGAGGAAACGACGTTGGTTACTGATCCGGTCTGTGGGATGAGCGTCGACCCGGCAGACGCGGCCTCGATACGTACCTACGAGGGTAGGAACTACTTCTTTTGCACCGTTGGGTGCGCCGAAGCCTTTGACCTCGATCCAGGCCGCTACGCGGCTTCGACGGTCGCCGATTCATAGGCGGTGCTGATGCGTGCGACACCGCACGACGAGCCGTTACGTGCCGCCGCGGAGCAGTCACGAAAGCCCGATCCCGCGTCGCGCACCCGGCCGTTCATCGGTCCTTGCCGCCACGGCTTCGTAGGCGTGGTCGCGAGCCGTGATTTATTCGCGCGTGCGCGGGCACGACGTGGTTTGCTTATGGTTGAACGCGCACGTCCGGCTCCACGGATCATGGGAAACAGGAGTGTCTATGCCTTTTGACCTTGTCATACGTAACGGCACGGTCGTCGACGGTTCTGGCCTCGCGGCCTATCGCGGCGACGTGGGGATTCGAGGTGGACGAATAGCGCGGATCGGTCGCCTCGACGAGCGCGGGCGTCAAGAGATTGACGCCGATGGTCTCGTCGTGACGCCTGGATTCATTGACGCCCATACCCACATGGATGCGCAGGTCTTCTGGGATTCGCTCGGAACCAACTCCTGTTGGCATGGCGTGACGTCGGTGCTAATGGGGAACTGCGGATTCACGCTCGCACCGTCGAAGCCAGGTGCCCACCAGCTCGTAATGGACAATCTTGAGCGGGCAGAGGACATCCCAGCAGAGGCCATGGCGGCGGGAATCGACTGGAGCTGGGAGAGCTTTCCTCAGTATCTGGACGCGGTCGAGCGGACCCCGAAGGCGATCAACTACGCCTCGCAGATCGGCCACTCCGCACTGCGTACCGCCGTCATGGGTGAGCGTGCCTTCGGCGGTGTCGCGAGCGAAGCGGATCTCGGTGCGATGTCCTCGACCCTCGCGGAGGCACTCCTTGCGGGTGCATTCGGCTTCTCGACGTCGATCAGTGACCATCACGTAACGCCGGCTGGACGGCCTATCGCATCGCGCTCTACCTCGTGGGAGGAGCTGAGTGCCCTCGTCGAGGTAGTCGGGCACACCGGATTCGGGGTGTTCCAGCTCGCCGTCGACACGTCCCGAGCCGAGTCCGAGGATTTGCAGCTCGCGATGTCGTTCTACGACGAGCTTCGGAAGCTCGCGGTCGCGACGCGGGTCCCTACTACCTATGGACTACGTCACCAACACCTAGACGAGCAGCTGGCGACCTTCGACGCCGCGGCGACAGAGGGTGGGTCGATGTTCGGCCAGTGCGAGGCGATCGCCTCGACGTCGTTGCTCTCGTTCGAGACGAGCATGCCGTTCGATCAGCTGCCCGAGTGGCGAGAGGTCCGGTCGCTGCCACTCTCCGAGCAGGTCGCAGTGCTGCGAGATGCCACGCGTCGAGTCGAGCTGCTCGCCGCGCTCGACGCCGCAGTCGCGGCCGGCGGCTTCGCCGGCACGCGTCGCAACAGGCTGTCGTTCGAGACCTTCGTGCCGCTTCGCGAGGGCTCGAGTGAGTCTGTCGGAGAGATCGCGGAACGTCGCCGGGTAGCCCCGACCGAGGCGCTGATCGACTGCGCGTTAGAGACCGATCTGACGATGCTCTTTCGTATCGCGGCCACTCCCGAACAAGACGAGGCACTCCTCACCGCGATGCGTCATCCGAGAACGGTGATGACATTTGGCGACTCGGGAGCACACGTCAAGCAGATCTCCGGCGCCGACCATCAGACGACCCTGCTCTCCCACTGGGTGCGTGATCGTCAGGCCTTCACGCTCGAGGAGGCAGTGCGAATGATCACCCTCGCACCTGCCCTCGCCTGGCAGATTCCAGGACGAGGTCTTCTCCGGGAAGGCATGGTCGCCGATGTGAACATCCTCGATCCGAACGCCGTAGCACCGGGTATTCCAACGATCGTTGCTGACCTTCCAGGTGGTGCTCGTCGCATTCGTCAGCGCGCGAGTGGCTTCCGCTCGACAATCGTCGGAGGCATCGAGGTGTTCGCTTCTGGCGAACACACCGGAGCTCTGCCCGGGAGACTACTCCGCGGCCCACTCGCTCTCGTGGACTGAGCCCCTCTCGAAGCAGATGGCGCTAACTCCGGCGAGCCAAGGATCGGTGAGCGGGCCGCGACAGCTGCGCTCGTTTCGTAGGGATGTAGCGCGGTAACGGCACGGAGAGGTGCTCCGGGCACTTGTGCCGGCGACACGCCGCGCAACTCCTGGTTTCCCCATCCCTCGTGAGGTACCGTCGCTTCGGTTTGGCATGGGGCATCATCACTCAATTCGACTCGGGCCGGCGAAGTCTGCTGGTCTCGTCCGGGGAGCAGTTGGGGCGCCGTAGCTGGTACCTGGGGCAGGATGTTGTGTCTCTGCCCCAGCTGATCGACGTCAGAGCGCGAGGCACGACCCTGGCACTGCCCGGCCGAGACGGCATCAAAGGGTTTCACAGCAGAACTGCGACGAAGTGGAGGGACGCAAATGGCAGATCCGATACGCGTGGGGATTATCGGCGCAAATCCTGAACGAGGGTGGGCACTGCAGTCGCACCTTCCCGGACTCGTCGTCCTTCCCGAGTTCGAAGTCACCGCAGTGGCGACGACTCGGGCCGAGAGCGCGCAGGCGACCGCAGCGCTGTTCGGGGTTCGCCTCGCGTTCTCGGACGCGAACGAGCTCATCGCAAGCGATGATGTCGACCTCGTATCGATCTCGGTGAAGGTGCCGAATCACTATGACTACGTAAAGGCAGCTATCGCCGCGGGAAAGCACGTCTACTGCGAGTGGCCGCTTGGCGCGAACACCGAGCAGGCGACAGAGCTTGCCGCGCTCGCGAATGCGGCCGGCATAAAGCACGTGGTCGGATTGCAGGGGCGTAAGAGCACGGTGGTCAACTACGTACGCGACCTCGTCGCCGACGGCTACGTCGGGCAGGTGCTCTCCGCAACGCTCTCGGTTGCGATGCCGGGACGTGGCGGCCCGACCGTACCGGAGGAGCGAGTCTGGGCCACGGACAAGCGCAACGGAGCCACGACACTCTCGATTATCGCGGGGCACAACATCGACGTCCTTCGCTACTGCCTCGGGGGACCGAAGGAGCTCGACGCGCTGGTGGCGGTTCGCTACCCCGAGGCGACGGTGATCGAGACCGGCGCAGCGGTATCAGTCACCTCACCCGACGTCGTGTTGGTGCACGGAGTGCTCGACCGCGGCGGGTACGTGACGATCGACGTCCAAGCCGGCCTTCCAAAGGGTGGGGGCGTGGTCTTCGAGATTCAAGGCACCGATGGCATCTTGCAGGTAACTGGTCCAGGGTCGTTGCACCTGAGTGACAACGCGCTCACACTCCGAGGCGCGACAGGTGATGCCTCCCTCGTCGAGCTCGATGTACCCGACACTTACAAGCCCGTGTCCGATGACGTCCCTGCGGGCAGCGCGCGTAACATCGCCGGGCTCTACCAGGCGGTCGCGAACGCGATCGAGCACGGCGTTCCCGTCGACCCCGACTTCGACGTGGCGGTCGGCTTGCATCGCCTCCTCGACACGATCGAGCAGGCCTCAACGAGCGGAAGCCGACAGGAGCCGACCGCCTGAGCCGACGACGAGCTCATCGTTGGTACGCGTCCTTGGTGCTGTCGCGTAATCGGGAATCCGAACGCGAATGTGGGGCCGCTGTCGCGGCCCCACATTCGTCGTGCGTCGAGGTAAACCTCAGCGTTGCTTAGCTGAGTGACATGTTCTCAAAGAAGATGTTGAACGTGTTCGGCGTGAAGTCACCCGTGTCGTTCAGCTTCTTCGTAGCCACGATGTAGAAGTTCTTCGCGTACATGAAGACGCCCAACTGCTGCTGGTTCTCGATGTTGGCGACCTGGGTGTAGGCCTTCTGGCGGGCGATCGGGTTGGCATTCGCGAGGCCCTTGTTCAGCTCGCCCTGCAGGGCGGCGTTGTTGTTGCCGGAGAAGACCGTGCCTGCAGAGAGGTTCGCGAAGAACTCTGAGTCGTTGATACCCGGGTCGGTACCCACTCCCCAGTTCTCGTCGATCGCCTGCCAGGCACCGGAGAAGGTGATGCCGAGCATCTGCTGGAGTGAGTAGTCCTGGATATTCACCTTGATCCCGGCCGCCTGCCACATCGTCGCGATGGCCTGGACCTCATTGATGAAGAAGGCGGTGTTCGTCGTCGTAGAGAGATCGACGCTTAGACCACCAGGGATCTGGGCAACGAGCGCCTTAGCCTTGGCCAAGTTGTAACCGCGGAAGTACTTGTTCGTCGGGGTGTAAAAGAGTTGCCCAGGTGCGGTCTGCGACTCGACTGTCTTGTAGGCACCGTTGTAGAGACCAGCGACCAGAGCCTTCGAGTTCGTCGCGTACGCGACTGCCTCACGGGCCAAGATGTTCGAGAACGGCCCGTGGATCGTGTTCAAGTTGATGAACTCGGTCACCATGGCCGGAAGCTTCGAGACGACGAGCCCCTGCTTGGCAACCTGGTTCAGCAACGGGATCGTCGTCACGAGAAGCGCCAACTGGCCCTCACCGGACTGCAGGGCGGCGAGAGCGCTCTGGTCGGTTCCAACCGAGGTGAAGTCGATTCCGGCAAGGAGGGGGTGACCCTTCTCCCAGTACTTCGTGTTCTTCACAAGGTCGAGCTGGGCGCTGGCCTCATTGGAAGCGATCTTGAAGGGACCGGCACCGATCGGGTTTTGCGCGTAGGCGGCTTCACCCATCGAGGTCAATGCCGTCTGGTCGACGGTCCAGTTCCAGGCCTCGTTGATGAAGGCAGGCACGATGGCGACATCGGGCTCTTTGAGTGGGCAGGTAACCGTCAAACCGGAGCCCGAGCACCCCGCCGCGGTCAGCGGCAGGTTCGAGAGGCCGATGTTGCCGTACGACGGCGTGGTATCGCGGTTAATGCTCCATGCCACGACAGCGGCGGTAAGTGCGTCGCCGTTTGAGAAGACGAGGCCCTTGCGGAGCTTAAAGACGAGTGTCGAGTTGTGGTTCGTCAACTTCCAGGTTGTCGCCTGGTCGGGGATGACCACGTTGTTCGCGTTCATCTCGAACAGCTGACCATAAATGGCGTTCAGGTAACCCGCGTCAGCGGTGTCCTGGGTATCGGTCGCAGAGTCCAGACCTGGCCACTGCGAGGCGACGACCTCGACCTGTAGCGTGCCGCCCGCTTTCGCAGGCTGGCTGGTGCTGGCTGATGCGATGCTCGCGGCGCTTGCTCCAAGAGCAAGTGCTGTAGCTACCGCCGTCGCCGCTAGTGAACGGAGTGCGGCTGATCTCATATAGCCCCCTTGTTCGCGCCGGTGTACCCGACGGATTGTCATGTAGACGAGAGGGTGG
>Ga0075522_10001322_pt1 | contig 18845 bp, 14 predicted proteins | sample NGEPerA_FD_74796 | JGI IMG/M metagenome (GOLD analysis project Ga0075522, IMG submission 74796) | Arctic peat soil microbial communities from the Barrow Environmental Observatory site, Barrow, Alaska, USA - NGEE PermafrostL2-A | ecosystem: Environmental > Terrestrial > Soil > Wetlands > Peat ... | reverse complement strand
GCCTGACAGTCGTCGATGGACAGAACGAGGTGGCGAAGCTGCCGATTGCTCTCCTGACGGACGGAGCGCCCCTCCGGCGGCTGACCGGGATCGCGCCCGCGTCCCGACCGTCGCTGGACCTGGACCAGATCCCGTCGCTCGTCGATCCCGGCGCAGCGCTGCTGAGATTGCTGGCGAGCCCGAACCTGAGCAGCCGGCGCGGCATCTTCCGGCGCTACGACCACATGGTCGGCGACTCGACGGTGATCGCACCAGGAGGGGACGCGGCGATGCTTCGGATCAAGGGCACTCGGCTCGGCCTGGCGATGACCACCGACTGCAACAGCCGCTACTGCCACCTCGATCCGAACCTCGGAGCCCAGCTCGCTGTGGCCGAGGCGGCCCGCAACATTGTCGCCACGGGCGCGCGACCCGTGGCGGTCACCGACTGCTTGAACCTGGCCAACCCGGATCGGCCCGAGGTGTATTGGGAGCTCGAGGAGACGATCGCGGGGCTCGCCCAGGCCTGCCGAGTCCTAGAGCTCCCGATCGTGAGCGGCAACGTCAGCCTGTATAACGACGCCTCGGGCAGCTCTGCCATTCATCCCACACCGGTTATCGGGATGGTCGGGGTGCTCGAGGACTACGGCCGAAGACTTCAGGCGGGCTTGCACCACGAAGGTGATTTCGTCCTGCTGGTCGGCTCGAGTCACAACGACCTCGGAGGCAGCGAGTACCTGAAGGTCGAGCACGGACGCGTTGCGGGCCGTCCGCCCGCCCTGGACCTGGCACGAGAGCGGGCGACCCACAAGCTCATCCTGGAGGCCGCCGGCGCCGACCTGCTTCGCTCCGCGCACGATTGCGCCGACGGGGGAATGCTCGTGGCGCTTGCGGAGTGCTGCTTGCTCGGCGGCGTCGGAGTCCGCTGCCCGGCGCTAAAGCCGGAGGCTCCGGTCCGTACCGACTCGGCCTTCTTCGGTGAATCTCCGAGTCGGTTCATCGTCAGCGTGCAGTCGCGAGCGATGCCGGCGATGCAGACGCTTGCGAGGCGGCATCACGTGGAGATCTCGCTCATCGGCCTGGCCGGAGGCGACGTCATCGAGTTCGAGGGCCAGTTCCGGGTGTCGCTCGCCGAGTTGCGTCAAGCTTGGCAGGGGAGTTTGAGCTAGCCATGTGTGGGGTGTTCGGGATCTGCGCGTCGCGGGGCATCGACGTTGCCAACCTAACCTACTTCGGACTGTTCTCGCTGCAGCACCGCGGCCAGGAATCGGCGGGCATAGCAGTTTCGGACGGAGGATCGATCCGAATCCATCGCGGCATGGGCCTGGTCGCGCAGGTCTTTTCCCCGGAGACCATCCAGGACATGGGCCCAGGCTCGATCCTCGCGCTGGGACACACTCGTTATTCGACCACGGGCTCGAGCCGCGCCGAGAACGCGCACCCTCTTCCGTTCCACCACCCGACGCTCGGCCCGGGAGCGATCGCTCACAACGGAAATCTGTTGAATGCCGAGGCCCTGCGCAAGCAGCTTGAGGAGGAGGGCGCGGTGTTCGATACCTCCTTGGACACCGAGGTGATGGCGCGGCTGATCGAGCACACGCACGGCCGCACCTGGGAAGAAGTGATCCGCCGGACCTTCGCCCGGGTGGTTGGCGCGTACTCGTGCGGGATCATCACCCCCACCCAGCTGATCGCCCTGCGCGATCCATATGGCTTCCGCCCTCTCTGCATCGGCTATATACCGCTGCCCGGGCAACCCGCGCACGTGATCGCCTCGGAAACGTGCGCTCTCGACACGGTTCATGCCACCTTTGTGCGCGAGGTGCAGCCGGGAGAGATGGTGGTCATGGATGAGCACGGCGTCCATAGCGTCACTTTCCAGACCTCAAGCAAGCACGCGATGTGCGTTTTCGAATTCATCTACTTCGCGCGGCCCGACTCGATCCTCAAGAACTGCGAGCTCGAGGAGGCCCGCATGCGGATGGGCCACGAGCTCGCCAAGGAGGCGCCGGTCGAGGCCGACATGGTGGTCGCATTCCCGGACTCGGGGACGCCGGCCGCGATCGGCTACGCCGAGGCGGCGGGGATTCCGTTCCGCGAGGCCCTGATGAAGAGCCGGTATATCAACCGCACCTTCATACAGCCCGACCAGTCGCTACGCGAAGCAGGCGTGATGTTGAAGCTGAACGCGCTGCCTCGCTCGATCCGCGGCAAGCGCCTCATCGCCGTCGACGACTCAATCGTTCGCGGCACCACCTCCCGCCGGATCATCGAGCGGCTACGTGCGGCAGGTGCCAAGGAGATCCACATGCGCATCTCGAGCCCGCCGATGCGGTTCCCCTGCTTCATGGGCGTCGACATCGGCTCCACCAAGGAATTGATCGCGGCCGGCCGCACGGTCGAAGAGGTGCGCGCGCATCTCGGCGCAGACAGCCTCCACTACCTGTCGGTCCCGGGGCTGATGCGCGCCATCGGCCGCGGCCCCGCCCAGGAGTTCTGCCGCGCCTGCTTCGACGGCTCGTACCCGGTGCCCGTCCCACAGCAGCTGGAGATGGACAAGATGCAGTTTGAGATGGCGCCGAAGTCCGACCACATCCCGGGCCCACCCTCGTTGATGTTGGCCGAGCCGAAAGTCTGATGCCAGGGGAAGGGTTGTCGTACGCCGCGGCCGGCGTTGACATCGAGGCGTATGAGCGCGTTCTCGAGCGCGTAAAGCCGCTTATCGCGGCGACCCATGGCAAGGCCGTGGCAGTCGGCGTCGGTCCCTTTGCGGGCCTGTACGAGCTGCCGGGCGGCGGCCACCTCGCCGCAAGCGCCGATGGGGTGGGCACCAAGATCAAGGTCGCCATCGCGGCAGGGCAGCACCGCGGGATTGGCACCGACATCGTCAATCACTGTGTCAACGACATCGCCACCGCGGGAGCGAGGCCGCTCTTCTTCCTGGACTACTTCGCAACCGGGAAGCTCGACCCCGAAGTCTTCGCCCAGGTGATCGAGGGCATAACCGAGGCGTGCCGCAACGCAGGCTGCGCGCTGCTTGGTGGCGAGACTGCCGAGATGCCAGGCGTGTACGCGCTCGGCGACTACGATCTCGCGGGCTTCATCGTCGGATTGGTCGAGCCCGGCCGCCGGACCGACCCGACCGCCATCCGTGCCGGCGATGCGCTCGTCGCCCTGCCGTCGAACGGCCTCCACACCAATGGCTATTCGCTGGTTCGCAAGGTATTCGAGGACGTTCCGCTGACGTGGGTGTACCCGGAGCTTGGCCGGCCCCTGGCCGACGAACTGCTCGAACCGCATCGCTCCTACCTCGATGCGCTGGGTCGCACCCCATGGAAGGGCGCTGCGCATATCACCGGCGGAGGCATCCTCGGCAACCTGCCGCGCTGTCTTCCGGAAGGGATGGGGGCTCGACTGAACAAAGCCGCTTGGCAGGTCCCGCCCATCTTCGAGCTCATTCGCAAGCGCGGCCGAATCGCCGACGACGAGATGTATGGAACGTTCAACATGGGACTCGGGATGATTCTGGTCGTCGATCGCGACACCATTCCGAAGGACGGCATTGTCGTCGGCGAGGTGGTGCGTCACACGGGACCTGACCGGGTGGAAATCCGCTGAAAGTCGGAGTTTGCGTCTCGGGCCTGGGCACCAATCTCCGCCATCTCGTCGAGTCTGGAATCGACGTCGTCGCTGTGGCGACCAACCGCCCGTCGTGCGGCGCAGCGGCGTTCGCGCGCGAAAAAGGCATTCCGCTTGGTGAGCTGTCGCAGAAGCGCTTCGATTCCGCGGAGCAGCGGGACGTCGCGATGCGTGACTTCTTAAGGCGACACCACGTCGAGCTGGTGGTCGATGCCGGCTACGACCGGGTCCACACACAGCCGTTTCTCGATGCCTTCGCGGACCGCATCATCAACGTTCATCCATCCCTGCTGCCCGAGTTCGCCGGCGGGATGGACGCCGTCGAACGGGCGCTGGCCGGCGGGGCACAGGTCACCGGCGCCACTGTTCACATCGTGACCGGCGAGCTGGACGCGGGTCCGATCCTCGTCCAGGAAGCGGTCCCCATCCGCGAAGGCGATACGGTTGAATCGCTGAGGCAAAGGGTGCACGAGGCCGAGCACCGGATCCTTCCGCAGGCGATTCGTTTGATGGAGGCGCAACTTGCCAAGAGCCCTGCTGTCGGTTAGCGATAAGACCGGGCTGAGCGGATTTGCGCGCGGCCTGCAGCGTCTCGGGTATGAGCTTTACGCGACCGGCAGCACGCTGAAAGCGATCGTCGACGCCGCCGTGGACGCGCGCCCGGTCTCCGACCTGACCGGGTTCCCCGAGATGATGGACGGACGCATCAAGACGCTCCACCCGGGCGTACATGCGGGCCTGCTCGCGAGGCGCGATAAGCCCGAGCACATGGAGGCCCTTCGGCAGCACGACCTCAAGGAGATCGACCTCCTGTGCTGCAACCTCTACCCCTTCGTCGAGACCGTGAATCGACCCGGCGTGACCTTCGAGGAGGCCGTGGAGAACATCGACATCGGCGGCCCGGCGATGATCCGGGCGGCGGCCAAGAACAGCGAGTCCGTGGTCGTCGTCGTCAGGCCGGAACGGTACGCCGACGTTCTCACCGCCCTCCGCGGGGGAGGCCCGGACATCGAGATGCGACGCCGTCTCGCGGCAGAGGCCTACGCGCACACGGCCGCCTATGACGCATGGATCGCGGCGTACATGCATGGCGGCGTAGAGTCCGGCTTTCCGCAGGAGCTGACGTTCGCCGGCCGCCTTACCCAGGCATTGAAGTACGGTGAGAACGAGCATCAGCGGGCGGCGTTCTATCGCTATGGCCCGGACCCGAGAGGACTCGGCGGCGCCCGCCAGCTTCAGGGCAAGGAGCTTGGATTCAACAACATCCAGGATGCGTCGGCCGCTTTTCAGCTCGTCAGTGACTTCGACCGCCCCGCGGTTGCGATTGTCAAGCACATGAACCCATGCGGCCTCGCGATCGCCGACGACCTCATGACCGCGTATGCGCGCGCGTACGAGTGTGATCCAACGTCCGCCTTCGGCGGCATCGTGGCGGTGAACCGGCCACTGGATCGCTCAACTGCCGAGCAGATCGTCCAGATCGTGACCCACGTGGTCATCGCGCCAGAGGTGCTTGCCGAGACCACCGAGGTGCTTGCCAGGCGTAAGGGGATGATCGTCCTGGAGGCGCAGCCTCCACGTGCGGGCCCTTTCGATTTCGACGTGCGCTCGGTCCCTGGAGGGTTCCTGGTCCAGGAGTGGGACCGCACCGGCTTCGATCGGGCGGCTTGCACGGTGGCGACCAAGCGAGCGCCCACCGATACGGAGTGGGAGCAGCTCCGCCTGGCGTGGATCACCGTCAAGCACGTCAAGTCCAACTCGATAGTGCTGTTCAAGGACAGTGCGGCGGTCGGCGTGGGCGCCGGCCAGATGTCGCGCGTCGAGGCGGTGCAGATCGCCGTGCGCCGCGCCGGGGAGCGCGCCCGGGGATCGGTCATGGCGTCAGACGCCTTCTTTCCGTTCCCCGACGGCCTGGAGGAGGGCATTGGCGCCGGCGTGACCGCCGTCATTCAGCCAGGCGGCTCGATGAAAGACAACGAGGTGGTGGCCGCCGCGGACGCCGCAGGGATCGCCATGGTCATGACCGGCCAGCGCCACTTCAAGCACTGATCGCCGATGAGATCTCGATTCGGTGAAGAGGGCCGCAGGCTCTCCTACGGCTCCTACCTCAAGATCCCGGAGCTCCTTGCGCTTCAACAGGGCCTGAGCGAAGAGCACGACGAGCTCCTGTTCATCGTTGCGGACCAGGTTTACGAGCTGTGGTTCAAGTGACGGATGGCTTCGCCGGTGAGCGCCCGGAGCACCACATGAAGAAGACGCACGTGGAGAATCCTCGCGTGACCTGCGGCACGTGCAGGATGTTCGACGGCACCGCGTGGTGCCGGCACTGGAACTTCCACACCACCGCCGAGTCGCCGCCATGCCGCTTTTACAAGAAGAGGGAGGTCGTTGCATGAGTGCCAAGGCCGCCAAGTCAGCAGCCAAGTCGCTGCCGGGCCAGCTCGTCGCATTCATGTTCCACACGGTCCGGCGCTACTCCGGCCCGTCACCTCTTGCGTTCTCGCCCGACGGGTCGACTCTCGCGTTCGTCTCCCCCAAGGATGGCCCGGCGGTGGTCTGTGAGGTACCGGTGGCAGGCGGCGAGCCGAAAACGTCATTCGCCATCCAGGGTGCTGCGGCCCACGGGCTCTGCTGGTCGCCGGCGGGCGACCTGTATTGCACCGCCCAGCGCGACGGCACCGAACGATGGCAGGTATACGTGCGCCGCCCCGACGGCCGGCTCGAGGACTTCGCTGTCAGCGACGGCGATCGCGTGCAGCATCATCTGTCGCGCAACGCGGCATCCCCCGACGGCAGGTCGGTCGCCATCAGCACGAACGCCCGAGAGCCCGGCGACGTCGATGTCGCCATCGTCGATGCGCAGACCGGCCGGCAGCGATTAGTCGCGTCCGGGCCCTCATGGCACGTGGCCGGAGGCTGGTCTCCTGATGGGCGCTGGCTGTCCGTGATGCGCGTGGCGCAGAACACCGATCAAGACCTTGTCGCCGTGGACGTCGATACAGGCGAGCTCGCTGAGCTCACCGCCCACGAGGGCGAGATGCAGAACGTGCCGGCCGGCTGGCTCGAGGATGGCCGCCTCCTGGCGATGACCGACCATGACAGTGATTTCCTGCATCTGGAGGCGATAGACGTTCACAGCGGGGAGCGCGAGGTGTACGACCAGGCGGATTGGGACGTCGAGCTCGCGTCCACCTCCTCAAACGGGCGCGGGGTGGCTTGGAGTGTCAACGAGGACGGGTACTCCAGCCTGCGCTGGCGATTCGGCACCGGAGCCGTTGGAGAGCTCGATCTCAACGGGGCTGTTAGTGACCTAGTCCTCTCCGACGATGGCGTTCGATGCGCCTACACGCTGTGGCCCATCGGTGGTCCAGTCGAGATCCGGATCTTGGAGCTGCGTACCGGCGAGGACCGCCTCCTGGCCCGAGGCGAGGCCCTGCCGCGCTATCCGCCCCGGCCGGAGTCGATCCGAATTCCTGGGAGCGACGGCGACATTCCGTGCTACGTCTACCGGCCCGAGCATGCAGCCGGCCCAACGCCTGCTTTGCTGATCATCCACGGCGGTCCCGAGGGGCAGTCACGACCCCAGGTCATCTCCGCTCTTGCCGTTGGCCTGCTCGAGAAGGGAGTTGCGCTCGTGATCCCAAACATCCACGGATCCACCGGCTATGGGAAATCCTGGCAGACGCGAATCCATCGCGACTGGGGCGGGATCGACCTCGCCGACCTGCGTTCGGTCGCGAGCTGGATGACCGCGCAACCGGATTTCAACCTGGATCGATTGGGCGTTTACGGCGGGTCGTATGGAGGATTCGCGACTCTCACCTGTGTCACGCGACTCCCCGAGTACTGGTGCTGCGCCGTGGACCTTGTCGGGCCGTCCAACCTGGTGACGATGCTCGAGAACGCATCCCCTAACTGGCGGCGGTGGAACAAGCTCTGGATCGGCGACCTCGAAACCGATCGCGCCAAGCTGATGGAGCGCTCGCCGATCACATATGTCGAAAACGTGCGGTGCCCGCTGCTCGTGATCCAGGGCGACAACGACCCACGCGTCCCTCGCGAGGAGTCAGATCAGATGGTCGCCCGCCTGCGCGCGCTTGGGCGCCCTGTCGAGTACCTGACGTTCGAGGACGAAGGTCACGGCGTTGCCCGCCGCGAGAACCAGGTCCTGCTTCACCAAAAGGCGCAGGAGTTTCTGGAGCGCCACCTCCTGGCATAGACCGCACGCCCAGCATGGCTAGGCCGCCTCGGCTGCGCCATCGGTCAACGCTCGCCGGCTGGTTGTCAGCGCATCCGGGTCATTGCCGCGCCTCGAGAACGCAGCACGACCCCCGGCCGGCACGCGATCGAACGCTCCAAGAAGCCGCAAACCTCCCTACTTGGCGGGAGCCAAACTCGCGGAATTAGCCGCCCGCGCTCGCTGGTTGTACGAGCGTGAGCCCAAGCCCCATTGCTGACGCGGGCGTGCGCGACAGGCGCTGGCCGGCCCTTTACGTCCTTTGCGCAGGAATCCTGATGGTCATCCTCGACGGGACCATCGTCAACGTTGCGCTGCCATCTATTCAGAGCGATCTCGGGTTCTCGCAATCGAGCCTCGCCTGGGTTATCAACTCCTACCTCATTGCCTTCGGCGGCCTGCTCCTCCTCTCGGGCCGGCTCGGCGACCTCATCGGCCGTAGGCGCATCCTCCTGGCAGGCATTGCAGTGTTCACCGTGGCGTCACTGCTGTGCGGGTTGTCGGTCAACCCCACGATGCTCATCGCCGCCCGCTTCCTTCAGGGGGTTGGTGGTGCCCTGAGCTCAGCGGTGGCCCTCGGGATGATCGTGACCATGTTCCCCGAGCCGCGGGAGCGGGCTCGCGCCTTTGGCGTGTACAGCTTCGTGGCGTCGGCGGGCGGCGCGATCGGCCTGCTTGCCGGTGGGATTCTCACGCAGGAGATCAGCTGGCATTGGATCTTCTTCGTCAACGTCCCGATCGGAGTGGTTGCCGGGCTGCTGTCGTGGCGCCTGCTCGAGTCCGATCGCGGCATCGGTCTCGGCAGGGGCGCCGATGCTGTTGGCGCCGTTCTCGTGACCGGCGCGCTGATGCTTAGCGTCTACACCATCGTCGGAACAGGCACATACGGCTGGGGCTCGGTCCGAACCATCGGACTCGGAGCTCTCTCGCTGCTGCTGCTCGCAGGATTTGTCGCGCGCCAGGCGACCGCGAAGAACCCACTGCTGCCCTTGAGCATCTTTCGACCTCGCAACGTGTGGGGCGCAAACCTCGTCCAGTTCCTACTTGTCGCCGGCATGCTGGCATTTTTCTTCATGAGCTCCTTGTACCTGCGGCGGGTCGGTGGTCTCAATCCATTGCAGATTGGGATCGCCTTCATGCCTGTTGCCTTGACCATCGGGGCCCTTTCGCTCGGCGTGTCGGCTCGGATGACCACGCGGTTCGGCGCTCGCCGGGTGGTGTTGCCGGCGCTGGCCCTTGTCGCCGCCGGGTTCGCGCTGTACATCCGTGTGCCGGTGCACAGCAGTTACGTCATCGACCTGCTGCCCGGAATGCTGCTGCTCGGCGTGGGCGCAGGCCTCGTCTTCCCCGCGCTGACGACTCTCGCGATGTCAAGCGCGACCGAGAGCGACTCAGGGATGGCCTCCGGCCTTCTCAACACGACAGCGCAGGTCGGCGGCGCACTCGGTCTCGCGGTGCTGGCCACCGTGGCGGCTTCTCAAACCGCGCAGCTTCTCGGCGCCGGCGAGAACGCGGCGTCGGCGCTGACTGGCGGCTTCCGCATGGTGTTTGGAATCAGCACTGGCCTGCTGGTCGCAGGAATCCTGCTGTCCGCGACGGTGTTGCGAGGTACGACCGAAGCGCCGGCATCCGAACACGAACCCGAAGCGGCTGACGCCGAGGACGCTGCGTAGTCGAATCGGTCTAGTTAAGGCGCTCCAGGATCATCGCCATCCCCTGGCCACCCCCGACGCACATGGTCTCCAGACCGAACGTCTTGTTCTTCTCGCGGAGACCGTTGAGCAATGTGCAGAGGATGCGTGCGCCCGTCATTCCAAAGGGATGGCCAAGGGCGATTGCGCCGCCGTGCGGGTTCAGCTTGTCGCTGAACGGATCGACGCCAATCCCCCGCGCTGACGGGATCACCTGCGCGGCGAACGCCTCGTTGATCTCGACGATGTCGATGTCGTCGATGGTCATCTTTGCCCGCCTCAATGCCTGCCTGGAGGCGTCGATCGGCCCAAGGCCCATGAACTCTGGCTCCAGTGCGGACAGGCCGGTCGACACGACCCGCGCTATCGGTTTGATGCCGAGCTCCTTGGCCCTGCGCTGAGACATCACCACGACGGCCGCGGCGCCGTCGTTGAGCGGGCACGCGTTGCCGGCGGTTACCGTGCCGTCGTCCCGAAAGGCCGGCTTGAGAGTCGAAAGCACCTCGACAGTGGTCCCGGGTCGCGGGCTGTCGTCCTTGGTGAACAGCTCGCCATTGGGGAGCGGCACGGGGATGATCTCGCGGTCGAAGAAGCCGTTCTCAGCAGCCTTGACAGCCGCCGCCTGGCTCTTGACCGCATAGCGGTCCTGCTCATCGCGGCTGATCTTCTCTCGCCTGGCCACGTTCTCGGCGGTCTCGCCCATGCGGATGTAGATGTCGGGATATTCGTCGGCGTTGCCGCGGACAAGCCTTGGGTTGTAGGTGTCGGGTGCGTCCGGATAACCGCTCCCGTATCGCGACACGCATTCGACGCCAACGGAAAGGAAAACGTCGCCTTCCCCCGCCTCGATTGCGTGCGCAGCCATCCGGGTTGTCATCAGCGACGAGGAGCAATAGCGGTTGACGGTGACGCCGGGAACGTCGAGCCGCGCGAGGATCGAGATCACACGGCCGATGTTGTGCCCCTGCTCCCCTCCGGGGAGTCCGCAACCGCAGATCAGGTCCTCGATTTCGGAGCGGTCGAGCTGCGGGACCTGCTCGAGCACCTTGTTTACGACGTGGGCGGCGAGGTCGTCGGGACGGACGTCGACGAGGGAACCCTTGCGGGCCCTTCCGATCGCGGAGCGGCCGCAGGCAACGATCACTGCACTTTCCATACTCGAATTATCCGCCCGCCCAGGTTTCGAGCGCGGCTGCTCGGGCGCGGATCAGGTTTTCGTGAGCAGGGTCTCCCGGGTAAACAGGCGCAGCGCAGCCAGCCAGGACAGCGCGCCGGTGGCCAGAAGGCTCAGCGACGTCACCGCCAGGGCGGTCCAATCGATGGAGTTGTGCACGATGGCGTCCCGCAGCACGAGGACCGCGTTGAGGATCGGGATGAGGTAATAGGCGAGGCTGGGGTTGAAGTCCGGGATGAACAGGATGATCGAGGCGGGGAGGATGGTGATGAAGTAGAGCGGGGTGACGTACGCCTGGCCCTGGCGGAAGGTCTTCGCCAGCGTGCCGAGCGCGAGCGACACCGAGCTGAAGCTGACCGCGATGAGGAGCGCCAGCCAGATCATCACCGGCACTGCTGCGGGGCTGAGGCTGATGTGGTTGGCCGATCCCAGTGAGACCTGCGTCAATGCCACGAACATGGAGCCGATGGCGGCCACCGCCGCCGCCAGGCTGACAGTTGTGATCGCCGCGATCTTGCCGAGCAGCACGCGGCTGCGCGGCGCCGGCGTGAGGAGCAGGGTCTCCAGCGTTTTGCGCTCCCGCTCACCCGCCGAGCTGTCGAGGGCGGCAGAGAAGCCGCCGGTGAGGATCATCGTGATCAGGATGTAAGGCAGGAAGAAGCTCAGGAAGGCATTCGCGGCCGCCTGCACCGGTGAGCTCAGCGGGTGCGTCACCAGGGTTAGCGGGGTGAGGATGCCGGGGTCGATGCCGCGGCTCTCGAGTGCCGCCGCGCCCTGGGCCGCGTCGTATTGACCGAGCACCGTCTGCAGGCGGACGTCCGCGATCTGCGCGCCCTGCCGGGACGGGTCGTAGTACTCGTCGATCTCTTTGGGTAGGAACACCACGCCGAGGTCCACCTGTTGCTTGGCCGCGGCTGCGGGGTCCGCGACCGGCATCAGCTTGAGGCTGGTCGCCTGGAGCAGGAGGTCGAGGCCGACGGGGATCTCGCCGGAATAGCCAATGGTGTAGGTCTGCGTCGCCGTCTTGTTCGAGACCTGTGAGATCGCGGTCAGGACCAGGGGTGTCGCGAGCGCCGCCAGCCCGATGGCGATGAGAGTGCGGCGATCCCGCAGAACCTCTCGCAGCTCCTTGCGATAGACGATCCAGGCCGCGCCCATCAGGTCCGCTCGACCAGGGCGAGGAAGGAAGCCTCCAGGTCGCGCTGCTCTCCGCGCACCTCGTCGACGGAGCCATACGCGACGACCAGGCCGTGATGGATGATCGTGACGCGGTCGCACAATCGCTCCGCGTCGTGCATGACGTGAGTCGAGAAGATCACGCACTTGCCGCGGCCTTTGGCTTCGACCATGAACTCGCGCACCTCTTTGGACGCCAGGACGTCTAGGTTGGACGTCGGCTCATCGAACATCAGCACGTCGGGGTCGTGGACGATTGCGCGCGCGATCGCGACCTTCTGCTTCTGCCCAGACGACAAGCTCTCGGCGCGCTGCTTTGCAAAGGAGCCCATGTCGAATCGTTCGATGACGCCGTCGACCTTTCGAGCGAGCTCCGCTCCCGCGAGGCCACAGAGCATCGCTACGTATTCGATGTTCTCACGCGCGGACAGCCGGGGGTAGACGCCGATGTCGGCGGTGACGACGCCAAGCCGTCGTCTGACCTGCTCTGGAGTGGTGAGCGTGCCGAAGCCCAGCACCTCGACGGTGCCCGCGTCCGGAGAAAGCAGCGTGCAGATGATTCGCAGGGTGGTGGTCTTGCCGGCTCCGTTCGGGCCGAGCAGCCCAAAGATCTCACCGGCCCGAGCCTCGAAAGAGATGCCGCGAAGCACCTTGTTGGCTCCGAGCGTCTTCTCCAGACGCTCGACGGTGACCGCCGCGGGGCTCACTTGGTCGGTCGGTTTCGCTTTGGGGGGGTCGTGGATTTGGCGGCTGCCACCTTGGGTTTCGCGGCCGCCGCCCTCGGCTTGGCGGCTGCCGCTTTGGGCTTGGCGGCGGCCGCCCTTGGCTTGGGTTGACCTTCGCTCTCGATCGTCGAGACTTTGGCCGGGTCTTGAGCGGTGTCTTGGGCAGGCGTTTCGGTCACGGTCGCCTGAGCGTCCGCCACACCGATCGTGCTCGACAGCAGCCGGTGACAGCTCTCGCAGGAGACAACCGTGCGAAGGAGCGCGCCCAGCTGACGCTCCTCGCGGCGCAGGTTGCGGGTTCGGTCGCAGAACGAGCAGTAGCCGGTCTCGACGGTGACCTTGATCTGCCCTGGCCGCTTGTTCACATCGTTAAGGTATCCGAGCCGCACGGCGGAGCGCAGGCTGCAACCTGCCTGCTGTTAAAATGCAACCGGCGCCGCGGGTGCGTCGGGGTTCCTTTAAGTCCGGTTCCTGAGAGGCCGGGAAGGAGGATTTTTTATGGCCGTCGGTTCTCGCCCCACGCACGTCATCGAGAGCCAGCAGTTCTCGCGATCCACGCTCGAAGAGCTGTTTGCCCGCACAGAAGAGATCAAGCGCGAGCCCCATCGATTCATGGCCAGGCTCAACGGCCAGGTCATGGCTGCGCTCTTTTACGAACCCTCGACCCGCACGCGCCTGTCCTTCGAAGCGGCGATGATGCGGCTGGGCGGCTGGACGATGGGCACTGACAACGCCCGCGAGTTCTCCTCGGCGTCCAAGGGCGAGACGCTCGAGGACACGATCCGCATCGTCAGCGGTTACGCGGATGTGATCGTGCTGCGTCACAGCGAGGAGGGCGCGGCCAGGAGGGCGGCAGCGGTCAGCTCAGTGCCGATCATCAATGCGGGTGACGGCCCCGGACAGCATCCAACCCAGGCCCTGCTCGACCTCTACACGATCAAAGACGAGCTCAATCGCATCGACGGGATCAAGGTGGCCCTGGTCGGCGACCTCGCCAACGGCAGGACCGTCCGCTCGCTGACCTACCTGCTGAGCAAGTTCAAGGACATCAAGGTCTGGTTTGTCGCGCCGCCATCGGTCGCCATGCGAGACGACTTGAAAGCCCACCTCGACGAGCACCATGTCTCGTGGGTAGAAACCCAGGATCTGGAGTCGGTGCTGCCGGAGGTCGATGTGATCTACATGACCCGCATCCAGAAGGAAAGGTTCTCGGACCCGGCTGCGTATGACGCGGTGAAGGGCATCTACCGACTGGACAAAGACTCGCTCGCCCTCATGCGCAAGTACGCGATCGTGATGCACCCGTTGCCTCGCGTCGATGAGATCTCGCCGGAGGTGGACGACGATCCCCGGGCCGCTTACTTCCGCCAGGCGCGCAACGGCCTGCATGTCCGCATGGCGCTCCTGGACCGTCTCCTCTCATGAGCGTCACCGAAGGCAGGCTCAAAGCCACGGTGATGGATGCCGACCAGATTCGCCGCTCGCTCTCGCGCATCGCGCACGAGATCGCCGAGCGCAACCGCGGCGTCGACGGCCTCGTCCTCGTCGGCGTCTTGTCCAAGGGAGATCACCTGGCGCGCCGTCTGGCGGCCAAGCTGGCGGGGCTGGAGGGCGCGCCAGTGGCCGTCGGTGTGCTCGACACGAGCAATCACCGTGACGACCGCCATCTGCGGGAGCCCTCTCACCGAGCCGTCTCACACGTCCCTGATATCGATGGAAAGGTGGTCATCCTCGTCGATGACGTCATCCATCACGGCCGCACGGCGCGTGCGGCGATGGACGCGCTCATGGATTTCGGCCGGCCTCGCTCGATTCAGCTGGCCGTTCTCATCGACCGCGGCCACCGGGAGCTGCCCATCCGGCCCGATTACGTGGGCAAAAACGTGCCCACCTCCGACTCCGAGCGAATCGAGGTCCTGGTCGAGGAAGAGGACGGGGTCGATCAGGCGGTGATCGTTGTCAGCTAGCGGCGCCGGCACGGATTCCCGCGTGAAGCCATATGCCGCGCTGGTGCTCGAGGACGGTCGAGCTTTCGTCGGCCATGCGCTCGGCGCCGATGTCCTCGGCCAGGGCGAGGTGGTCTTCAACACCGCGATGACGGGTTATCAGGAGGTCCTGACCGACCCCTCCTACGCGGGCCAAATGCTTTGCATGACCTACCCGCTTCAGGGCAACTACGGCGTCCGCGACGCAGATGCCGAGTCGGCACGGCCCTGGGCCCGGGCGATGATCGTGCGCTGGGCCTGCCCGCAGCCGAGCCACCACTCGAGCGAGGGTTCGCTTGACGAATATCTGCGCCGCTGGCGCGTGCCCGCGATCAGCGAGATCGACACCCGAGCGCTGACGCGCCACCTGCGTACGCACGGGACGCTGCGAGCGGTCCTGACGCACGAAGCGGAGACGCCGAGCCAAGCGCGGCTGGCCGAGCTGGCAGTTGCTGCGGGTCGAGTGACACCGCTGTCGGAGCAGGACCTCGTCGCCGAGACCTCGCGCACGTCGAACGAGGAGTGGCTCGACCCACTGCCGCCTGAGCTGCGGCCGCGCCACCTGAGCGACGGCGCGGGCCTATCGATCGCGGTGGTGGACTACGGCGTCAAGAGCAACATCCTTCGCTCGCTGCGGGAGCGAGGGTGCAAGGTCATCGTGCTGCCGCACACCGCCGAATGGTCGGATATCGAGGCGAGCGGCGCCGACGGTCTGGTGCTTTCCAACGGCCCGGGCGACCCCGCCGTGCTGGCTGGGCCTGTGGAGCTTGCGCGCGGTGCGCTCGGCCGCATCCCCCTGTTCGGGATCTGTCTGGGTCACCAGATCCTCGGGCGCGCAGCCGGCGCCAGCACCTCGCGGCTCCCTTTCGGGCACCACGGCGCCAACCACCCGGTCAAAGACCTGGAGACCGGCCTGGTGCACATCACGAGCCAAAACCACGAGTTCCAGGTGGACGCGGCGTCGATCCCGGCCGGCGACCTGTTCGTGACGCAGCGCAACCTGAACGACGGCTCAGTCGAAGGTCTCGCACACCGGACGTTGCCCGCTTTCAGCGTTCAGTACCACCCCGAGGGCTGTCCCGGGCCGCAGGACAACCAGCACCTGTACGACCGCTTCCTGGAGATGGTTCGCGAACGGCGGCCGGTGCTTCGGGCGGTCGGTGGAGCGGTCCAGGCCGCCAAGCCCCAAAAAGTCTTGATCCTCGGTTCGGGACCGATCGTGATCGGCCAGGCCGCCGAGTTCGACTATGCCGGCACGCAGGCCTGCAAGGCGCTCCGCGAAGAGGGCATCGTCACCGTGCTGGTCAACTCGAACCCGGCCACGATCATGACCGACGAGGAGGTCGCGGACCGCGTTTACCTCGAGCCTCTGACCGTCGAGGCGGTGGAGCGTGTGATCGCGCGCGAGCGGCCTGACGCCCTGCTCCCGACGCTTGGCGGTCAGACCGGTCTGAACCTTGCGACCGAGCTTGCCAACGCGGGTGTGCTGGAGCGGTACAACGTCCGGCTTCTCGGCGCCGGGATCGAGACCATCCGAAAGGCCGAGGACCGCGAGGCCTTCAAGCAGATGCTGCAGGAGCTCGGCGAGCCCGTGCCGACGTCGAAGGTCTGCGAATCGCTCGGCGAGGTCGATGAGTTCGCTGCCGAGGCCGGTCTCCCGCTCGTCATACGGCCCGCATACACGCTGGGGGGCACAGGAGGCGGCTTTGTCACCACGCCCGCGGAGCTCAAGACGATCGCCCAGCGCGGCCTCGACGCCTCACCCATCCACCAAGTGCTGGTCGAGCGCTCCCTGTGGGGTTGGAAGGAGATCGAGTACGAGGTGATGAGGGATGCCGCCGACACGTGCATCACCGTCTGCAACATGGAGAACCTCGACCCGATGGGCGTCCATACCGGCGACTCGATCGTCGTCGCTCCGGCCCAGACGCTGTCCGACCGCGACCACCAGATGCTGAGGTCGTCGGCCCTGCGCATCATCCGCGCACTCGGCATCGAGGGTGGGTGCAACGTGCAGTTCGCGCTCGATCCCAAAAGCTCGGATTACTTCGTGATCGAGGTCAACCCGCGGGTCAGCCGCTCCTCCGCGCTCGCCTCAAAGGCGACCGGGTACCCGATCGCGCGAGTCGCCGCCAAGGTCGCTGTGGGCAGGCGCCTCGAAGAAATCCGCAACGAGGTCACGGGCCGGACGTTCGCCGCTTTCGAGCCGGCCCTTGACTACTGCGTGGTCAAGATTCCGCGCTGGCCCTTCGACAAGTTTCCCGCCGGCGACCGCCGTCTTGGCACGCAGATGGCGTCGACAGGCGAGGTGATGGCGATCGAGCGCACCTTCGAGGCGGCGATGACCAAGGCCATTCGGTCGTTGGAGCAGAAGCCGCCCTCCGCCGCCGAGCTCGAGAGGACCGACCTCGTGGAGCAGCCGAACGACCGCCGCCTCTTTGCCCTGCTGCACGCGCTCCGGGGCGGCGCCGAACCGGCGTCGCTCGCCGCACGCAGCGGCATCGATCGTTGGTTCATCGATCGCCTGGCGACGATCACGCGCCTGGAGAAGGAGGGAGACGTGCGCGATCTGCGCCGCGCGGGTTTCTCGGACACGATGATTGGCGCTCTCCGCGGCGAAACCGTCGAGCGCTCAGTCCCGACCTACAAGCTGGTCGATACGTGCGCCGCCGAGTTCGAGGCGGCCACTCCCTACTACTACTCGTGCTGGGAGGAGGAGAACGAGAGCGCGGCGGTGGACTCCCCGACCGTTCTCGTCATCGGATCCGGCCCCATCCGAATCGGCCAGGGCATCGAGTTCGACTACTGCTCGGTCCACGCCGCCTGGTCGCTACGCGAAGCCGGCGTGCGGGCTGTGATGGCCAACTCCAACCCTGAGACCGTATCGACGGACTTCGACACCTCTGACCGCCTCTACTTCGAGCCGCTCGACCTCGACGGTGCCGCACAGATCGCGGAGGCGGAGCGTGTCAATGGCGCCCTGGTCCAGTTCGGCGGTCAGACCGCCATCAACCTGGCCCTCCCTCTGGAGGAGCGTGGCGTGGCCATTCTCGGCTCTGGCGTCGAAGCGATCGACCTTGCCGAAGACCGCAGAGCGTTCGCCGCGGCGCTCGATGCGATCGGCATTCCGCAGCCCGTGGGCGGGACAACCACCTCCGTCGATGAGGCGATCGTCATCGCGGAACGCGCCGGGTACCCCGTGCTCGTTCGGCCGTCTTACGTGCTCGGAGGACGCGCCATGGAGATCGTGCACGACCGGCGCGAGCTGCAGCGCTACATGGTCTGGGCGGTGGGAGCGATGCCGCGCGGCACCGTTCTGGTCGACAAGTATCTGCAGGGTGACGAGGTCGAGGTCGACGCCGTCACGGATGGCGAGACGGTGGTGATCCCCGGCGTCATGCAGCACGTGGAAAGGGCCGGCGTTCACTCGGGAGACTCATACGCGGTCTACCCCGCGCCAGGGCTCGAGCAATCGGAGCTGGACGACGTGATCGATTACACGATACGGATCGCGCGGCACCTGCGGCTTCGAGGCCTGGTCAACGTTCAGTACGTTGTCCACCGGGGCAAGGTGCACGTGCTCGAGGTCAATCCTCGCGCGTCCCGAACGGTGCCTTTTCTATGCAAGGTCACCGGGGTTCCGATGGTCGCCATGGCAACCAAAGTCATGCTCGGCCAGAAGCTCGCCGACATGGGCTGGGCAACGGGGCTCGTTCCGCCTCGCGACCTCGTCGCCGTCAAGGCGCCGGTCTTTTCGATGAACAAGCTGCCGGCGGTCGATTCCTACTTGGGCCCGGAGATGAAGTCCACAGGCGAGGCGATCGGGATCGATCGCACGCTGACGGCGGCGCTGCGCAAGGCTTTCGCCGCTTCTGGGATGCATGTGAAAAGAGGCGGAGCGGTGCTCCTCACAATTGCCGACGTCGACAAGCCAGAGATCTTTCCGATCGTCTCGCGGCTCGTCGAGATGGGGTGCGAGCTCGTGGCCACGGGAGGCACCGCGAGAGCGCTACAGCGTGCCGGCTTCTCGCCGCGAGTGGTGGCCAAGATCGGGGAGGAGGGGCCCACCGTTCTCGACGTCATCACGAATGGCGAGGTCGACCTGGTGATCAACACGATGTCGAACATCTACACCGACTCTGCCGAGGCGGGAGGCCCGGTTTTCAAGGATGGTTTCGAGATCCGGCGGGCGGCGGTCGAGCGCCGGATTCCGTGCCTCACCTCGCTCGACACAGCCGC
>Ga0075522_10001321_pt1 | contig 18848 bp, 16 predicted proteins | sample NGEPerA_FD_74796 | JGI IMG/M metagenome (GOLD analysis project Ga0075522, IMG submission 74796) | Arctic peat soil microbial communities from the Barrow Environmental Observatory site, Barrow, Alaska, USA - NGEE PermafrostL2-A | ecosystem: Environmental > Terrestrial > Soil > Wetlands > Peat ... | reverse complement strand
GCCTTGCTAGTTCGGCGATGAAGAAGCCGTCCGTGCGGTCGGATCGCGGGGCCAGGCGAATGGCCGCGCCGGACGCCTCGAACCCCGGCGTGCGCTCCAGGAAGGCCGCCACGCGGTCTTCGTTCTCCTCGGCGAAGAGGGAACAGGTGACGTAGACAAGCCGGCCGCCGGGCTTCACGAACGGCGCGGCGGCGGAAAGGACGGCGTCCTGCTCGGCCATGCGCCGGGCCAGCTGGGCCGGGTTGAGCCGCCACTTGGCGTCGGGGTGGCGCCGCCAGGTTCCCGAGCCGGTGCAGGGGGCGTCGATGAAGACCAGGTCCATGCGGCGTTCGAGGCCGGCCAGGGCGCCCTCGTGGATCGGCGAGCGGACCTGAAGGTTGCGCACGCCGGCGCGCTGGGCGCGGCGGACGGTGTCGGTGAGGCGCCTGGCGTCCGAGTCATAGGCCCAGAGCTGGCCGGTATTGGCCATGGCGGCGGCGAGGGCGAGCGTCTTGCCGCCGCCGCCGGCGCAGAAATCGAGCACCTGGGCGCCTTTGATGTCACCGGCCGCCGCGGCGGCGATCTGGGAGCCGAGATCCTGGACCTCGAACCAGCCGCGCTCGAACTCCGGCGCCGCCTCCACCGGCGCGGCGCGCATCTCGGCGGCGGGGGCGTCGATGCGCAGGGCGGTTTCGACGCGGCCGGCGGGCCGGGCGTGGAACGGCTCCAAGGCCTTGAGGACGCGGGCGACGTCGGTCTTGAGGGTGTTGACGCGCAGGTCGATCGGCGCGCGGGCCGCCAGCGCTTCGCCCTCCGCCGCCCGGTCCTCGCCGAACGCGCGGGCCATGTGCGGTTCGAGCCAGTCGGGATAGTCGCCGATCACCGCCGGCGGCGCGTCGGCGAGCGTGCAGGGCGCATTCAGCGAGGCGGTCTCGGCGTCGGTGAGCGCGCCTGGACCATGGCCCTCGGCCGCCGCCGCCGCTATCCGTTCGGTCGTCCAGTCCCAGGCGAAGCGCAGGGCGGCGATGGCCCGCGCGCGGTCGCTCTCCTCGCCCATCCGCCAGGCCAGGGAGCGTCGGCGTCGCAGCACGTCGAGCACCAGTCCGGAGACGAAGGCCCGATCCCTGGCCCCGGCGTAGCGTGCGCTCTCGCCCCAGGCCCTGAGCGCCAAGCGCGCCGGCTTGTGCCGCGCCTCCATATCGCCGAGCACCCCGATCGCCGCCGCCAGCCGCCCGCCGTCACGCATGGGTCAGACCCGTTCGATCCGCGCCCGGACACCGGCCGCCCCGGCGATTCGACGGTCGCGGGTGATGAGGGCGCAGCCCAGCGCTTCGGCCAGAGCAACATAGGCGGCGTCGTATGCGGTCAGATTGTTGCGCAGCTCCCAAACGCGCGTGAGAAGGAATTCGTGAGACCATCGCCGCAATGGGAAATCCGCAAGATCGGTCAGAGCCGCACGACCACGCTCGCCACTGATCTCGCCGCTTGCGTGGTACCGGCCGATCGCCTGCGCCACCTCGACATCAATGAGATGCGGCGCGTGAAACGTCTGGCCGGGCGTGAACATCGACGCCTCGACCGCGGCTGCGGACGGGGAGCGAACCAGCACCTCGACCAGTGCCGAAGCGTCGATGACGATCACCGGCGATCGCGTTCGGCCCGGATCACATCCGCTGGAGACACCGAAGGCGTGACTTTCGAGCGCCGCTCGAGGCGCACGCGCATCTCATCGAGAGTCGGGCGTTCGGCCACCTGGCGGATCTCACCCAGGAGGTAGTCCGAGAGGGACATGCCGGCCAGTGCGGCGCCGGATTTGAGCCGGCGATGCAGAGCATCGGGCACGTTGCGAATCTGGATCATGGTGGGCATGCTGCGAACATGTAAACATCCTAATCACATGTCAATACGGCGGGGCCTCGCAGCTCCTTGGACCGAATAGATTTTCTCGATCCCAAACATACCGATAATCGATTTTACAACAGCGGGAAGTGGGCCTTGTGTGTCACCATCACACGACCAATAGGAGATCAGAGGACAATGGCGGACGATATCGCGGCCACGTGCCCCGTAGCGCACGGACGCGGCGGCAGAGGCAACCGTGACTGGTGGCCGGACAGCCTGCGCCTCGACGGCCTCAACCAGCATTCGCCGCGCTCAAACCCATTGGGCGAGGCGTTCGACTATGCCGCGGAGTTCAAGACCCTCGACCTGAACGCAGTGATCGCCGATCTTCACGCGCTGATGACGGATTCGCAGGACTGGTGGCCGGCCGACTTCGGCCACTACGGCGGCCTGTTCATCCGCCTCGCCTGGCACAGCGCCGGCACTTACCGGACGACGGACGGGCGCGGCGGGGCCGGCGGCGGTCAGCAACGCTTCGCCCCGCTGAACAGCTGGCCGGACAACGCCAACCTCGACAAGGCGCGCCGGCTGCTGTGGCCGATCAAGCAGAAGTACGGCCGGAAGATTTCCTGGGCCGACCTCTATGTCCTGGTCGGCAACGTCGCCCTGGAGTCGATGGGCTTTGCGACCTTCGGCTTCGCCGGCGGGCGACCCGACACCTGGGAGCCGGAAGAACTCTACTGGGGACCCGAGGGCAGCTGGCTGGGCGACGAGCGCTACAGCGGCGAGCGGCAGCTGCACGAGAGGCTGGGCGCGGTGCAGATGGGGCTGATCTACGTCAATCCGGAAGGACCGAATGGCAATCCCGATCCGGTTGCGGCGGCGCGCGACATCCGCGAAACCTTCGCCCGCATGGCGATGGACGACGAGGAAACCGTCGCCCTCATCGCCGGCGGCCACACCTTCGGCAAGACCCATGGCGCCGGCGATCCGTCGTTCGTCGGCCCGGAGCCTGAAGGCGCCGTCATGGAGGATCAGGGCCTCGGCTGGAGAAGCAAACACGGCACGGGGATAGGCGCCGACGCCATCACCGGCGGCCCGGAGGTGATCTGGAGCCAGACGCCGACGAAGTGGAGCAACCACTTCTTCGACAATCTCTTCCAGTTCGAATGGGAGCTGACCAGGAGCCCGGCCGGCGCCCAGCAGTGGCGGGCGAAGGACGCTCCGGCCACCATCCCGGACGCCCACGATGCTGCCAGGAAGCGTGTCCCCGCCATGCTGACCACGGATCTGGCCCTGCGGTTCGACCCGGCCTACGAGCCGATCTCCCGGCGCTTCCATGAGCATCCCGACCAGTTCGCCGACGCCTTCGCCCGCGCCTGGTTCAAGCTCACCCACCGCGACATGGGGCCGATCCAGCGCTACCTCGGCCCGCTCACGCCGAAGGAAACCCTGATCTGGCAGGACCCGATTCCGGCCGTGGACCACCCGCTGATCGACGCGGCGGACATCTCCGGCCTCAAGGAGAAGATCCTCGCCTCGGGGCTCACGGTGGCGCAACTGGTCGGGGCCGCCTGGGCCTCGGCTTCGACGTTCCGCGCCTCGGACAAGCGCGGCGGCGCCAACGGCGCGCGCGTTCGCCTGGCCCCGCAGAAGGACTGGGAGGTCAACAATCCGGCCGATCTGGCCAAGGTGGTGCGGGTCCTGGAAGCCATCCAGAGCGGGTTCAATGGCTCGGTGGCCGGGGGCAGGAAGGTGTCGCTGGCCGACCTGATTGTTCTTGGCGGCGGCGCGGCGATCGAGAAAGCCGCGAAGGACGCGGGAACCAGCGTCGAGGTTCCCTTCACGCCCGGCCGCATGGACGCCTCGCAGGACCAGACCGACGCAGCCTCCTTCGCCCCGCTCGAGCCGGTCTCCGACGGGTTCCGCAACTACCGCCGCGGCGAACAGTTCATGGCCCCCGAGGAAGCCCTGGTCGACCGGGCCCAGTTGCTGAAGCTGAGCGGACCGGAGATGACGGCGCTCATCGGCGGCCTGCGGGTTCTGGGCGCCAACGCCGGAGGATCGGCGCACGGGGTGTTCACCAAGCAGCCCGACAAGCTGACCAACGACTTCTTCGTCAATTTGCTCGACATGCGCACGGAGTGGCGGGCGGCCGGCGACAATCTGTTCGAGGGACGCGATCGCAAGACCGGGGAGGCGAAATGGACCGGCACGCGCGTCGATCTGATCTTCGGCTCGCACTCCGAACTGCGCGCGCTGGCGGAAGCCTACGCCTGTGCGGACGCGAAAGACGCGTTCGTCCGGGACTTCGTGGCCGCCTGGACCAAGGTCATGAACGCCGACCGCTACGACGTGGGGTGACGGCGGGTGGTCACCAAAGACGCGACACGCCGGCCTCGTCGAACCGCGTCTCATTGGAAACGAGGGTCATCCCTTCGAGGAGGGCCTGGGCGATGAGGAGCCGGTCGAAGGGATCCTTGTGATCGATCGGCAGGCGCCCGCCGAGGGCGGCATGGGCGATCGAGATGGAGAGGGGAAAAAATCCCTGGTTCAGGGCCATTTCCTCGAATCGGGCCGCCAGGGCGCCTGCCTGGGGCAGCTTGCCGATGCGGAACTTGGTGCTCACCTCCATCGCCGAGGCGGCGCTGACGAAGACCTGATTGTCCTCCGGCTCGATCGCCGCCCGGGCGACCGCCGAAAGGGCGGCATCGCCATTGAACCACCAGAGCACGGCGTGGGTATCCAGAAGCAGCCTCAATCGGCCCCGCCATCCCACGCGCCGAGTTCGTCGTCCGGCAAGGGCTCGAAGAATGCCTGCGTCAGCGCGAACTGACCCTTGAACGCGCCGAACGCGCGCTTGGGCCTGGCGGCCGCCAAGGGCGTCAGCCTGACCACCGGCGTCGCGCCCCGCGCGATGATCACCTCCTCTCCGCCCACCGCCGAAGCGATCAGCCTGGAGAGCTGGGTCTTGGCTTGGTGGACGGTAAAGATCATCGCCATTAGCTAATTCATTAGCTAGGTCGCGTCAAGGTCTCGGCGGTGCTGGAAACCCTGACGGATGCGATGTCGGCGCCTGGAATCCCAGCACCGTCGCGACCGCGCCGATCTGATGTGGTAGAGGCCGAGCCGTGACGACCTTGCTCGAAAAAGCCGTTGATGAGGCACGGCATCTTCCCACGGAGATGCAGGACGAGATGGCTCGCCTGATGCTCCTGTTCGCCGGGCATGAGCAGCCCGCGATCGAACTGACGCCGCAAGAGGATGAGGCCTTGGCGCGCTCCGACGCCGCCGCCTCCCAGGGCGAGTTCGCCAGCGACGAGGAGGTGCGCGCCGTCTGGGCGAAGCATGGCCTGTGAAGCTCCGCTACACGCGGCGGGCGCTGGACACAATCGTGCTATGATCGCCTGGTGCGCAAGACCGACGCCATAGCCCTGTTGCTGTCCCACGCCGACGAAATCCGGGCGGCGGGCGTGGCGCATGTCTCCCTGTTTGGTTCGATCGCCCGCGACGAGGGCGGACCGGCCAGCGACATCGATCTTGTCGTCGGCGGTCCGCCGGAACGCCCCATGACTTTGTTCAGCATGGCGCGCGCGCAAGCGGTCCTCGAACGGATATTCCGGCGCGAGGTGGACCTGACCTCGCAACAGGGCCTGGATAGCGCCGAGAGGTTGAAGGAGCGGATCGCCCGCGATCTGGTTTCGGTGTTCTAGCGGTGGCGACGAAGAAACCGCCCCTGGCGATCATCGCGGCGGCGCGCCGGCACATGGCGCATGTGGTCGAATGGACCAGGGGCATGGATGCGGCCAGCTACCAAGCCGACGTTCGCACCCGCTACGCTTGCGAGCGGGCGTTCATCGCGATCGGGGAGGCGCTGGCTGACCTGGGAGGCAAGGTGGAACTCACTGCACTGGCGCCGGGCGGACCCTGGGTCGATCCGGTTCGCTTTCGCCATTTCCTCGCCCACGACTACGACGATCAGGCGATTCCCCCGTTGGTCTGGGATACGATCATCCACGACCTGCCCGAACTCGACGCGGCGCTCGCCGGGCTGGAAGTCGTTCTGGGGAGGAAGGGTGCGAGCCGACCGGATGGGAAATCGATATGCTGTCGCCCTGTCCTGTTTCAGCAATTTTCCCACTCGGTTGAGCCGATCGGGGGGCGCTTAGACTGTATCCAGGCCGCCCATGCGCTCGAAGGTGTGGCCTGCCCCCCTCGAACAACCCACCGTGCGAGAAGGCCATGCAGCCTAGACGCCTCACCAAGAGTGTCGCCAGGCATGCTGGGAGCATCGAAGGTGACCTCCATGATGAGGTCCCCTTTCTTCGCACCGATGCTGGAATGGTCAGAGCTGGCTGGTTCCACCCACGACAGGGGCCAGTTGATGCGAAGCTGACAGGCTCGCATCCGCTCCAATGCGCTCGATCCCGCAAGAGTTCGGATTGCGCCGAGAGCGCCTTCAATATTGTGCCGGCCTCCAGCTGCCGCGCACGGCTCGGTTGGGAATACGCACGCAACAAAGGCCGCCGTTGTCAAAATTTCGATTGGTCGCATGCCTTCCCAACACCTCCGAGACCGCCACGTGACAGCCAGCCGCCTGTTTCCCTTCACTCAACTTCGCTCAGGCAGCAACAATCTCCGTCTGATCTGCCCACCCCTTACACCACGCTGGGATAGTTCGGCGCCTCGCGGGTGATCATGACGTCGTGGACGTGGCTTTCGCGGTGGCCGGCGCCGGTGATGCGGACGAAGCGGGCGCGTTGCTGGAAGGTTTCGATGTCGGCGGCGCCGAGATAGCCCATGGCGGCGCGAAGGCCGCCGACCAGCTGATGGATGACCGGGGCGATCGGACCCTTGTAGGGGGTCTGGCCCTCGATGCCTTCGGGGACCAGCTTCAAGGCGTCCTCGACATCCTTCTGGAAGTAGCGGTCGGCCGATCCCCGGGCCATGGCGCCCAGCGAGCCCATGCCGCGGTAGGATTTGTAGGACCGGCCCTGGTAGAGGAAGACCTCGCCCGGAGCCTCGTCGGCGCCGGCGAACATCGAGCCGATCATGGCGCTGGCGGCGCCGACGGCGATGGCCTTGGCGAGGTCACCGGAAAACCGCACGCCGCCGTCGGCGATCACCGGCACGCCGGCCGGAGCGGCGGCGCGCACCGCCTCGGCGATGGCGGTGAACTGCGGCACGCCGACGCCGGCGACGATGCGGGTGGTGCAGATCGAGCCCGGGCCGATGCCGACCTTGATGGCGTCGGCGCCGGCGTCGATCAGGGCGCGGGCGCCCTCGTAGGTGGCGACATTGCCGGCGACGATCTGCACCCGGTTGGTCTCCCGCGAAAGGCGGCGGACGGCGTCGCCGACCTGTTTCGAATGGCCATGGGCGGTGTCGATGACCACCACGTCGACGCCGGCGTCGATCAGGGCGAGCGAACGCTCGAAGCCGACGTCGCCGACCGTCGAGGCGGCGCCGACCAGGAGGCGCCCGCGGGAATCCTTGGCCGCGTTGGGGTGGGCCTCGGCCTTTTCCATGTCCTTGACGGTGATCAGGCCGACGGCGCGGTAGTCATCATCGACGACGATCAGGCGCTCGATCTTGTGCCGGCGCAGCAGGGCCTGGGCCTCGTCCTGGCTGACGCCCTCGCGGACAGTGATCAGGCCCTCATGGGTCATCAGGGCCGAAGCCGGGGTGTCGCCGGAGCGCTCGAAACGCATGTCACGGTTGGTGAGGATGCCGACCAGCTTGCCGGAGCCCGGTTCGACGACCGGGAAGCCGGAGATCCGCCGCCGCGCCTTGATCTGGCGGATCTCCTCGAGGCGGGTGTCGGGATGGATGGTCAGGGGGTTGATGACCATGCCGCTTTCATAGCGCTTGACCTCCCGGACCTGGTCGGCCTGCTCCTCGGGCGAGAGGTTGCGATGGAGGATGCCGAGGCCGCCGGCCTGGGCCATGGCGATGGCAAGGCGGCTCTCGGTGACCGTATCCATGGCCGCCGAGACCAGCGGGATGCCGAGCCTGATCTCGCGAGTGAACCTGGTCGCGGTGTCGGCCTGGGTCGGCATGACCTCGGACGCGGCCGGTTCGAGCAAAACATCGTCGAAGGTGAGCCCTTCGCGAATCTCCATGAGACTCTCCGTTTTGCGGGCCGGATATAGCCACGGCCGGCGGCCGGGGGAAGGGGCAAGCGCTTCCCAGGCGCGGGACTGTGCTGCTAGCATCCACGGCGCACCGGGACGCGGGCGCTGGGACCCAAGAACCGGGGCGGGGGCGAGAGGTTGGCGATGGCCGCGATCCACCCGCCAGCACGCCCGGTCCCACCGCGAGCCCGGATCGCTTTTCGGGTGGGCGTGGTGGGTCATCGGCCCGACCGGCTTCCGGGGGACCAGGCCGGGCTCGACGCCGTGCGCGAGCGGATCGGGGAGGTGCTGTCGGCCGTGGCGCGGAGCGTCGAGGCGTTTCAGGCCGGCGACGCCGACGCGGCCTTCTACAGCGATGAAGCGCCCATGCTCACGGCCAATTCGCCCCTGGCCGAGGGCGCCGATCGTCTGTTCGCCGAGGAGGCCCTGCGCCTGGGCTATGATCTCTATTGTGTCATGCCTTTCGCGCAGGCGGACTTCGAGGCCGACTTCCGCTCGCCCGAGGCCTTGGAGATCGATTCCCTGGGCCGCTTTCGTGACCTGCTGAAGCGCGCCGGTGACGGGCTCCGAATTCTCGAACTGGACGGTGATCGGACGCGCCGTTCCGAGGCCTATCAGGCGGCGGGTCGCATCGTCCTCAATCAGTCGGACCTCCTGATCGTGGTCTGGGACGGCGGCGCCGCGAAGGGTGTCGGGGGCACCCTCGACACGCTCCGCGAGGCGATCGCCTTCGAAGTGCCGGCCCTGTGGATCGACTCGAGGCCGCCGTTCGGCTGGAAGCTTCTGCGCAGCCAGGGCGACCTCGACCGCCTGGGTCTGGCGGACGACGAACACGGGGTTTCGGCGGCGACCGACCCGATGGAGGACCGCAACGCCTTGAATGCAGCGGTGTTCGCCGTGGTGGAGGAGGAACTGACGGTTCCTCGGGGCGATGGCGCGGCCCTGATTCGATCGACCCTCGCCGCCTATCTGCGCGAGACCAGGCCCCGCTACAATCCGGCCTTCGCCTGGAAACTGTTCAGAGATTTGCTCGGCGACGGAGTCCTTCGGCCGCCGCCGCTGCGCGTGCGGGACTACGTCGAGCAGATCAAGGCCGATTGGCCGATCCAGGAGGACGCCGCCGAGTTCGGTGCGTCACTGACCGGAAACTCGGTTTCCTGGATCAACGGAGCCCTGCGGTCCCACTACGCCTGGTCGGACAAGCTCGCCGACCGTTACGCCGACGCCCACCGCAGCGGCTTCCTGTGGTCGTCGCTGCTGGCGGTCACGGCGGTGTTCGTCGCCCTGCTGCCGATGGCCGCGGGCTGGCGCTCGGGGCATGGCGCCGCGCTCGCCACCGCCATCGTCGAGGCGCTGGTCCTGGTGTTGATGGTCGGCCTGCCGCTGCTGGCGCGGCGCCGGCGCTGGCACCAACGGTGGATGGAGTACCGGGTGCAGGCCGAGATGATCCGAGAACTGCGCATCCTCGCGCCGCTCGGCGGCGGAAGACCCCTGCCGCGCACGCCGGCGCATCTGGCCAACTACGGCGATCCAACCCAGAGCTGGATGTATTGGCAGATGAGGGCCGTCGGCCGCGTCGCCGGCGCGCCCAACGCCCGGATCGATGACGCCTATCTCGACGAACAGGCGGGCTATCTGCTCGACTTCCTGGGGTCCGACGGCGAGGGCGGCGACCCGCCGCGCGGTCAGATCGGCTTCCATCGCCTCAACTGCGAGCGCCTGGAACGGATTCACCGGCGGCTTCACCAGTCCACCCTCGGCCTGTTCTGTTTGAGCATCGTCGGCGTGCTGCTCAACTGGTTTCTGACCGCGGCGATGGGTCCCGCCGAGCCTGGCTGGATCAGTCGCTGGCTGATCCTGATTTCCGCCGTATTTCCCGCCCTTGGCGCCGCTCTGGCCTCGATCGACAACCAGGGTGAGTTCGCCCGCCTGCAGCGACGCTCCCGCGCCATGGCCGAACGCTTCGCCGACGTCGCCGCGCAGATCCCCGCCTTGCGAAATTCCGCCGCCCTCTCCCTCGCCGCCCTGACCGATCTGGCCAGTCGCACCGCCGGCATGATGATCGACGAGAACGTCGATTGGCGGATCGTGGTGCTGGACCTGCCTCACGCGGCCGGATGACGGGAGAGGCGGCGCGGCCCTGGCGAGGCGGCGACGGCCGGACTAACCAACCAGGTTGACGGCGGGATCGGCTTTGCGGGGGCGGAAATGGCGGGCGGGATGACGGCGTCGCAGGCCCTGCTCCTCTCGATGGCCAGCATCCCCGACCGCGCCAAGGCGGCGGTCGATGTGCAGCAGGTGATCGACGGGGCGGCGGGACGACTGAACTCGGCCGACCCGGTGGTGACCATACTGACCCTCCTGGACTCCGGGGCTTCGGCCTGGTGGACGCCGCCGCCCGCCTCGCTGGTCTTCCCCCGGGACCACGGACTCCACCTCGGATGCGCGCCCGAGTGGTACTGGCTCTTTTGCAACCTCGAGGTGGCCGGCTCGAAGGGCGCGCGGAAGATCGGGGTGGTGGCGTGCCTGGAGCGCTATCGGGCGGTCGCGCCGGCCGTCCAGGCGCAAGCCGGTTGGAGCGACGAGGCGGCTCAACTGGTCACCAGCCACGCCGCCGTGATCCTCGCCGGTCCGCAAGGGCGCCGGATTGTCACCCGCCGCCCGAACGTCGTCTGGCCGCCGCTCGGCGGCGAAACGGTGATGACGGCCGACCCCTTCGTCTTCGCCTGCGGTCCCGACAGCCTGACCGGCCCCGTGGACATTCTGCCGCTCCGGCTTTCGGTGGACGACCGTGTGGACGGAGGCGAGGACCTGATCCTCGACCTCACGCTTTCCACCGACATGCCGGCCGGCAAAGCGTTCTTCCGACAGGGCGACGACGGCGTCACCCCGCCGCCGCGGGCGGGTATCTACTACAGTTGGCCGCAGCTGCGCGTGGCCGGCACGGTGACCGCGGCGGGCGAGACCCACGCGGTTTCGGGCACGGGCTGGATCGACCACCAGATGATGGGCCCGACGATTCCGGACTTCGGACCGGTCACCGCGCCGCCGCCGGTCTGGACACCGGCGCCGGGAATCGCCGGCTGGTCGCTGTGCGATCTCAACTTCGACAATGGCGAGGCGCTGGTCGCGGTGGGTTTCCAGGCCGGCCCCATGCTGCCCCAGTTGCCGGCCCCCTATGGCTTCCACCTGCGCCGGGAGGGCGAGAAGTGGAAGAAGACGCCGGTCAGCGGCGTGATCGCCATGGACCGCTTCCTGCCGCTGGCGGCGAATGTCATGCTGCCGGTCGCGTGGAACTGCGCGGTCGCCTCGGCGCCCGCCGCGGGGGTGGCAATCGAAGTCGATGCCGCGCCCTGGTACGTCGATGGCAGCTTCCTGGCCTACAACCAGAGCATCATGGCCGAGACCCCGGTCGATGTGGTGCTCAGCCCCGCCGCGTCGTCCGGGTCCGCCGGACCGCCGGTCAGCTTTCTCGGCCGCGGATACTGCGAGAGCGTCGGCTACGAGCCACCCGCCGCCTACATGGCCCGAGCCCTGGCCTATCTCGCCGCCTCGGGACGTGGTTAGAGACGTTCGAGACCGGACTTTCAGCGCCCATGCCAGTCAGCGACGTGTTCATTTCCTACGCGCGATCGACGACGGCGCAGGCCGAGCGCGCCCACGCCGCCCTGGGCGCCCTGGGCTACGCGGTGTGGCGCGACAACGATCTGGCCGCGCACCAGGCCTACGGCGAGGTGATCGAAGCGCAGGTGCGCGGCGCCCGGGTGGTCCTCGCCCTGTGGTCCAGCGAAGCGGTCAAGTCGCACTGGGTGCGTTCCGAGGCGAACGTGGCGCGCGAAGCGGGCAAGCTCGTGCAGGTCCGCGTCGATGGCGCCTCGCCGCCGATGCCGTTCGACCAGATCCACTGCGCCGACCTCAGTGGGTGGCAGGGCGAGGCGGCGGCTCCGGAGTGGGCGCGCGTCGTGGCCAGCATCGCCGAGATCGCCGGGGCGCCGAAGTCTCCTTCGCGCGCCGAGGCGCCGGCGCGGGCGAACGCTCCGCTGCTTGCCGTCCTGGCCTTCGACAATCTCTCCGGCGACGCCGATTTCCGCTACTTCTCCGACGGCATCTCGGAGGAGATTCTGCACACCGTCGCCAAGACCACCGATCTGCGGGTGGTCGGCCGCTCGTCGAGCTTTCAGCTGCGCGGCGCGGACAAGGCGGCGCGGCGGGTGGCGAGCGAACTGGGCGCCACCCACGTCCTCGACGGCTCGGTCCGGCGCAGCGGCGAGCGGGTGCGGATCACCACCCAGCTGGTCGACTGCGCCACCCAGACGCCGCTGTGGAGCGACCGCTTCGACCGCTCGCTGGCCGACGTCTTCGCCCTTCAGGACGAGATCGCGCAAGCCGTCGCCGAAGCGCTGAAAGCGGCGTTCGCGCCCTCGCCCAACCTCGGGCCGGTCGATCCCGAGGCCTTCGACCTCTATCTGCGGGCGCGCGACCAGGGCGGCGCCGATCGCGCCGGCTTCGACATCGATCTTCTGGAGAAGGCGGTGGCCAAGGCGCCGGCGTTCGCCCAGGCCTGGGCGCTGCTGGCTTTCGCCCGGGCCATCGTGCTTCTGTGGCTCGATCGCAGCCCCGACCAGTCGGCGGCGCGCGACAAGGTCCGCGACGCCGCCGACAAGGCCCTGGCCCTCGACCCGGCGGCCGGGGTCGCCTTCCTGGCGCGGGACATGGTCGAGCCGCTCTGCGGTCATTACGCGTATCGCCTGACAATCGTCGACAAGGCCCTGCAGGCGGCGCCGCACGACCCGCTGGTGCTGCTTCACGCCGGAGGCATTCAAGACATACTCGGTCACCAACGCCTGGCTTTCGGCTATGTGTCGCGCGCCTACGAACTCGATCCACGATATGCCGCCTTCTACTATCCGACCCTGCTGGACGGCATCGGCCTGAGGGCCGACGCCGTCGCGGCCATCGAACGCGACATGGCGCGCTGGCCGGACGCCTTCGTACTGCCGATGGTGGCCACCCGCCTGGCCTACGAGAGCGGCGACTGGGCGCGGTACGAGGCCATCGTGTCGCAATGGCGCGAGGTGTGGCCGCTCGTCCCGCTGACCGCCCAGATGATCGCCATCGCCGAGCAGATGCGCAATTGGACACCGGCGACCGGCGAGGCGTTCCTCACCGATCTGCGCCGGGATCTGGCCGAGACCGGCTCGGTTCCGATCAGCTGGCTGGGATTTCCCGTCAGCCAGGGCCTCGGCGACGAGATCTTCGATATCCTCGACCAAGCGTCGTTCGAGCATCTCCACCAGCCGGGCGGCCGGCTGTTTCCGGCCGAGGTGTCGCTCAACATCATCTTCTCGCCTTCCTACGCGCCTGTTCGCCAGGATCGCCGTTTCGTGCGGCTGTGCGCCAAGCTCGGCCTGTGCGACTACTGGCTGGCGTCGGGCCACTGGCCGGACTGCGCCGAGACCCTCGCGCCGTTCTACGATTTCGAGGCCGAGGCCCGGCGGCTGGCGAGCGGCGCCGCCTGACGCCGCGCGGAGGGGATCGCGATGACAGGAACGATGACCCCCGCGCAGGCGCTCAGCGCCCAACTGGCGGCGATACCGTCCTACCTGAGGCCGAACGACGAGGCCTGGATGACGATGCTGGAAGCGGCCGGCGACATCAGCTCGGCGGCGCAAGCGGCGGTCATCTACCAGATGGAGGGACTGGCCGCGGACTGGGGCGTCGATGCGCCGCCGACCAGCCTGCGCTTTCCACAGGACCACCGGCTGCACCTGGGCTCCGGCGACGAGTGGTATTGGCTCAGCTGCCATCTGCGGGCGACCGGCCCGGGGGGGCCGGCGCGGATCGCCGTCCTGCTGTCGATGGAGCGCGTCCGCGTGCTGGCCAACGCCGTGCAGAAGGAGGCCGGTTGGAGCGACGAGGCGGCCCAGGTCGTCTGGTGCGCCGTCACCGCGGTCGTTTCAAGTCCTTCCGGCAGCACGATCACCCGCCGCAACCCCAACGTCCAGTGGGCGCCTCTGGGCGGCATCGTCGAGTTCCCGGGCGATCAGTTCGTCTATCGCTGCGGCGCCGACGTGCTGACCGGCAGCGGCGATGTGCTGCCGCTGACGATCAGCGTCGATGACGGGGAGAACATTTCGCTGACGCTGACGGGGATCTCACAACTGCCGCCGCCCACCGCCTTCTTCCTGCAGGGCATGGGCGGGGTCACGCCGTTCCTGCCCGGCATCTACTACAGCTGGCCGCAGCTGATCGTCTCCGGCCCGGTCACCATCGACGGCGTCACCTATCAGACAGAGGGACGCGGCTGGCTTGACCACCAGCTGATGATGCAGACGGTCCCGACGCAGGCGCCGCCGGCGCCGCCGCCCGGCTTCTCGGGCTGGTCATGGTGCCAGTTCAACTTCGACGACGATCGCGCCTTCTGCGCGGCGGCCTTCCACAACGGACCGATGAGCGCCCGCAGCCTCGTTCCCTACGGCTATCACCTGCGCCGCCAGGGCGATCACTGGGACGCCGAGGCCGTCGTCGGCAATCTGCGGATGGATCGCTTCGTGACCGGCCTGCACGGCGTCATCCAGCCCACGGAGTGGACATACACGGCGACCAACATGCCCATGGCGCCGGCCTTCTCGCCCCTGGACCTGATGATCACCACCGCGCCGTGGCATCTGGACTGCACCTTCGAGACCGGCGATCTGGCGGTTCCCAGCGAAGTCCCGGTGAGCGCCGCCCTGACCGATCGCGCCCTGACGCCAGGCGGTGCGCCGGCCGGCCGGGCGATCACCGGCGAGGGCTATTGCGAGTCCGTGGGTTTCGAGGATCGCGGGCGCTACATGGAACGGGCGGCGGCCTTCCTTCGCGGCGGCGTCAGGACGCCCCGAGGCGCCTGAAGCCGCGGGCGAGCAGATACAGTTCGGAACTTTCCGCGCGGCTGGCTCTGGGCTTGACGTGGCGGACCTCTGTGAAGTCGCGCTTCAGCGCCGCGAGCAGGGCGGCGGTCTCACCGCCCTGAAAAGCCTTGGTGACGAACGCGCCGCCTGGCCGCAGGTTTGCGACGGCGAACTCCGCCGCCGCCTCGATCAGGCCGACGATCCGCAGGTGGTCGGTCTGGCGGTGGCCGGTGGTGTTGGGGGCCATGTCCGAGAGGATCAGGTCCGGCGCCCCGCCGATGAGGGCGATGAGCTGGCCGCCGACCTCGGGGTCGGTGAAGTCGGCCTCCAGGATCCGCGCCGGCGGCAGCGGATCTACCGGCAGCAGATCGACGCCGACGATCGTTCCGGCCCCGCGCTCCACGGCGATCTGCAGCCAGCCGCCCGGCGCGCATCCCAGGTCGATGACCCGGGCGCCCCGCCTGATCAACCCGAACCGCTGATCGATCTCGGCCAGCTTGAACGCGGCGCGCGAGCGATAGCCCCTGGCCTTGGCCTCGACCACGAAGGGATCGTTGATCTGGCGTTCGAGCCAGGCCTGCGAGGACGGCGTGCGTTCCTTGGCGGTCTTCAGGCGCTTGGGGCCGGCGCGGCCGGCGTCGGTCCCGCCGGTCGGGCGGTGGACCATGCGTTTGCGCGGCGGCTGGTTCACGCCGGGTCCGCCGCCCGCCCTCCCCTTCGCCGTCTGGACCGGCCGCGCCGCCGCTCGGACATCAGCGACAGAAGAAGTCCCTCGCGCAGGCCGCGATCGGCGACGCGGACGCGTTCGCAGGGCCAGAGTTCCTGCACCGCCTGGAGGATCGCGGCCCCGGCCAGCACCAGGTCGGCTCGGTCGGAGCCAATGCACGGCTGGCGACCGCGCTCCACCTGGCTGAGGCCGATGAGCCGGCCGGCGGCGGCCTCGCATTCGCCTCGCGTCATCCACAGGCCATCGACCTGGTTGCGGTCGTAGCGCGGCAAGCCAAGGTGCAGGCCAGCGAGGCTGGTGATGGCGCCGGAGGTTCCCACCAGGTGGGCGCGGCCGGTCGTGAACGCCTCGCGCAGGCAATCGGCGTCGCGAAAGGGGGCGATATGGGACTTCATCGCCTCGACCATCGACCGGAACCAGGCCGCGTCCGGCGGATCCGCCTCCGGGAAGCGCTCGGCCAGGGTCACGACACCGACCGGAACCGAAATCCAGGCCCTGATCGGCAAGCGCCAATGGGCCAGGCGCCGGGGCTCGACGTCCAGTCCCGGCGCCGCCAGATCGATCCAGGAAAGCTCCGTCGATCCGCCGCCGACGTCGAGGACCAGGGCGGCGTCGGCCTCGCGATCCAACAGGGATAGACAGCCGGCCACCGACAGCCGCGCTTCCTCCCGGGGGCTGATGATGCTGAGGCGAAGGCCGGTGCGGGCGGCGACTTCCTCGACGAATTGGGCGCCGTTGGCGGCCGAACGGCAGGCCTGGGTGGCGACCGCCCGCACCCGTTGGGCGCCGCGGCGGCCGATCTTGTCGGCGCACACGCTCAGGGCGTGGATCGCCCGTTCCATGGCCCCGTCGGAAAGGCGCCCGGTCCGCGAAAGCCCCTCGCCCAGACGCACGATGCGCGAATAGGCGTCGATGATGCGAAAGCCCCGCGCCGTCGGCGTGGCGATCAGCAGGCGGCAGTTGTTGGTGCCCAGATCGAGGGCCGCGAAGGTTCGGCTATCGCCCGTCGCGCTCTGCCGGGGGCGCGGTCGCTCGGCGACCGCGTTGGGCGCCTGTCCCATGTTCACACCCTGACATGCGGTGAGGGATTGGCCCGCGGGCGCCGTCCCGTTTGGCGATGAGCTTAGCAAGCGGAAGCCCGGCAAGGAAGGCGAGGCCTTGATACGGACGACGAACGCTCTACGTTCAGACCCCATTCAGGGGCGGGAAACTAGATTTTGGAGACCATGCACTCACGGCTCGCCAAGTTCGCCATCGGCCAGGTGGTCAAGCATCGGGTGTTCCCGTTCCGAGGCGTGATTTTCGACGTCGATCCGGTTTTCGCCAACAGCGAGGAATGGTGGATGTCGATTCCCGAGGCGGTGCGGCCGCGCAAGGACCAGCCGTTCTATCACCTGCTGGCCGAGAACGATCAGTCGAGCTACGTCGCCTATGTCTCCGAACAGAACCTGCTGCCGGACGAGAGCGGGGAGCCGGTGGGCCATCCGCATACGGCGCTGATCTTCGACGAATTCAAGCCCGGTCGCTATCATCTGCGGCCCCGGATCACCCACTAGATGTCCACGGACGTGGCCGGGAAGACCCATGAGCGTCTCATCATCCAAACCCTCTGAACCTCCTTCCGGCGCAAGGCCCGACTGGACCATCGATCAGGGATGGTCGGCCTACACGCCGGACGAGCACGCGGTATGGATGACGCTCTATGAGCGCCAGAGCGCGCTGCTCTCCGGCCGGGCCTGCGATGCTTTCCTCAATGGGCTGGACGCCCTCGACCTCCACCGGGGCGGCATTCCGGACTTCGAGCGGATCAACGAGGAACTCAGCCGGCTCACCGGCTGGAGCGTGGTGGCCGTGCCGGGACTGGTTCCGGACGAGGTGTTCTTCGAGCACCTGGCCAATCGGCGGTTCCCGGCCGGCCGGTTCATCCGCCGCGCCGATCAGCTCGACTATCTGGAGGAGCCGGACGTCTTCCATGATGTCTTCGGCCATGTGCCGATGCTCACCGACCCGGTGTTCGCCGACTACATGCGGGCCTACGGCCAGGGCGGCCTGCGGGCCCTGGGCCTGAACCGGCTTCACAACCTGGCCCGGCTCTATTGGTACACGGTCGAGTTCGGCCTGATCGACACCGAGGCGGGCCTGCGGCTTTATGGCGCGGGAATCGTCTCGTCCAGGGCGGAGTCGATCTTCGCCCTCGAGGACGCTTCGCCCAACCGCCTCGGCTTCGACCTCGAGCGGGTGATGCGCACCCCCTATCGGATCGACGACTTTCAGCAGATCTATTTCGTCGTCCCGTCCCTGGACGCCCTGCTGGCGGCGACCTTGAGCGACTTCGGACCGATCTACGGCCGGCTGGCGGCGGCCAGCGATGTGGCGATCGAAACCGTGCTGGCGACCGACGAAGTGATCACCCGGGGGACGCAGGCCTACGCCCGCGCGCGGGCCATGGCCGCTCAGTAGTCTTTCCGCCAGCGCACCTCGAGACTGTTCTCCCCCTGGCTGGTTCCCAGTTTCGAGACCACCGAGAGGTGCTTGCGCGCCCGCCATTCGAGCTGGGCGGCAGCGCCTTCGCGACCGCCGCCGGAAACCTCCAGATAGAGGTTCTCGCGCAGATACTTGCCGCCGGCGATGGTGGTCCCGGTGGCCGCCGTCCCGGCGAAGGCCAGGCGGTCGAGGTGGGCGAAGTTGCGCAGGCCGCCCATGAGGTCGAAACCCCCGCCGCCGGCCATGGCCGCCAGAGCCGAGGCCAGTTGAGCGGCCTCGCCCCCCGACAGTCCCGAGGCGGAGGCCCCGAACAGGACCTGGGAGAGAACCTCGTCGGTGGGCAGCACCGGCGTCGAGCTGAGGGTGATCCTCGGCCTGGCCGCCGTGCCCTGGATGCGGATCACGGCGGTGATGGTGGGATCCTCCCGCGTCGCGGTGAGATCCAGGCGGATCGCCTCGGCCGTCGATCCGAGGGTGACGACGCCGTGGTCATCGACGGTGAAGCGCTTTCCGGCGAAGTCGTAGTCGCCACGCACCACGCGCGCGGCCCCGGTCAGAACCGGCGCGGCGGTGGTGCCGCCGACGTGGGCGTCGAGGGACAATTCGAGATTCAGCCCCCGCCCCTTGAGGAAGATGCGGCCCGGTGATCGAAAGCCGATGTCGAGGGCCACGGGCGCGGCGGCGCCGGCGCCGGGCGCGAACCTTTCGTCCAGCTCCAGGGGGCGGTGGATCTCGACCACGTCCATGGGAGCGACGCCGGAGGGAATGGGTGGATTGGCGGCGATCTGGGCC
>Ga0075522_10001319_pt1 | contig 18882 bp, 20 predicted proteins | sample NGEPerA_FD_74796 | JGI IMG/M metagenome (GOLD analysis project Ga0075522, IMG submission 74796) | Arctic peat soil microbial communities from the Barrow Environmental Observatory site, Barrow, Alaska, USA - NGEE PermafrostL2-A | ecosystem: Environmental > Terrestrial > Soil > Wetlands > Peat ... | reverse complement strand
GCAGTAACGTCCTCGGGGTGGGCGCCGACGGCCGCGCCTGGCGCGCCGGCGGCTGGGGGCATCTGCTCGGCGACGAGGGCAGCGGCTACTGGCTCGGCATCGAGTCGATCAAGGCGGCGCTCCGCGACCGTGAGGACTCCGGCCCGGCAACGGCTTTGAGCGAGGCGGCCGTCGAGTTCTTCGGGGTCTCCAGCGTGGAGGCGCTTGCCGCCCGTGTCTACTCCCAGCCGCTCACCAAGAGCGAGATCGCCGCCTTCGCCACGGAGACGGGCAAGCTCGCCGGGCGGGGCGACGCGGTCGCATGCGAGCTCTACGAGCGCGGATCGGCCCAGTTGGCGGAGCAGATCGCCGCCGTCATCCGCCGGACCGGCCTCCAGGGCCCCTTCCCGGTGGGCCTCATCGGCAGCGCCTTCAAGGCCGGCGCCGTGTTCGTCGAGCCCATCACCCGGGCCGTGCGCGGGCTCGCTCCCGATGCGCATGTGTCGGTCGTGGAGACCGCCCCGGTCGGCGGCAGCCTGCTGCTGGCGATGCGCGCCTGCGGTTGCGAAGCCGCGCTGGATTCCAGCGAGCTTTCGCAACTGATCGACGCGGCCCTCTCCGCGCAGTCAAGCGCGGCTGTCTGAGCCAAGCCGGGCCTCGATCGCGTCGCGGTCGCCGATCGCGTTCGCTCCGACGCCCTCGATCCGGATCGCCGCGGCGGCGTTGGCATAGGCGGCGGCGCGTGCCGGGGTTTGACCCTCGCGCAGCGCGACGAAGAAGGCCGCGGCGAACACGTCGCCCGCGCCGAGGTCGTCGCGGGGGTCGGCGACCCGAGGGGCCGGCACCCGGGTGGCTCCGCCGTCAGGCAGGTGGACGCTCGTGGCGCTCGCCCCAGCGGTGACCGCAAACACCGCGCCGCCGGCCGCCGCCACGGCGAGCAGCGGCGCGCAGGCCGCGCGCTCCTGCTCGCTGACCACCACCGCGTCGCAGCTTTCCGGGAGCAGGCCGGCGAGCGTTCGCTCGCCGGCCGGCAGCGGCGCCGGAACGATCTCGCCGTCCTCACCCCACGTACGCGCGAGGCCCTGGGGGGTGAACCCGACGAAGCCGGCGCGCCCGCGCCACGTGGATGAGGTCTCGCGCGCCACGGGGGCGAAGTGCAGGATCGAGGTATCCACCGTGACCGTCTCCCCGATCTTCCCCGCCCAGGCGAGCACCCGCTGGGTTCGCTCGGCGCCCGACCAGGAAGTCTCCAGTATCGTCGTGACCGGCGCCGGGAGTATCCGTAGCTCGAGCTCGTCGCGGTAGGGCTCCACCAGCCGTTCGATCTCCGGCGGCGAGCCCCGAGTGACGATCAGCGTCCGCAACCCGAGGCGGGCGGCCTGAAGCGCGCTGTAGAACGCGCCTCCGCCGGGACGGCGTGAGGAGTCGGCGGCGATCACGTCGACCGTCACATGGCCGACGGTGACGTAGTCGAAGGATCCCACCCGAGCCGCGTCGTCCCGTGCCGGTCTCCCTGCAATTTCCATTTCATACCCCGCCCATCCGCGACCGCAAGGACGCATCCTTGCAAACATGCCCTCCGCGCCCCGTGCACGCGCCGGCTTACCCCGAGCCGTCGTGGTCGCAGATTGGCCCCACCCGCCTCGCCACCCCTCCGCAACGACCAAATCAAACACGCCTCTCGCCTGTTTCTGTATCCGATCGTCTCGATGACCCACGCATATCCCAATCCCTCACCGCCGCGGCGCATCGCAACCTGCGCGTCGGTGCTTCTCGCCATCTCGCTCCTGCCTCTCACGTCCGCGTCGGCGGCTTCCCCCCGCGCGGCGGCCTCGCCTTATCCGGCGGCGGCCCAGCGCCCCGCGAAAGTTGCTCGAGCGTCCGAATTCGCGCACGCGGCGTCGGCCGGCGGCACGAGCTCAGCCGGAACGAAGGTCGCCCCCAAGAAGCCCTCCAAGGCCAGACCCAAGAAGCCGAAGCTGCCCGTCAACGTGGAACGCGCGCAGCTCGCGTTCGAGGTGATGCAGAAGATCTATTACATCAGTGGCTCGGGGCTCTACGCCGGGGAACCATTCTCATTTCTCTGGCCCTTCTCCCAGGCGCTCGCGGCCACCGTGAGCATGGCGAACATCCCGAGCCTGAAGAGCTCCTTCGCCCATGAAATCCAGGCGCGGCTCGTCGGGCTGAGATCCTATCTGGACCTCGACAACTCGGGCGCCCCGGAAGGGAGCTTCACGAGCACGCTGGCGGCGTTCGACGGCACCGTGGCGCCCCCGGAAGGCCCGGGCGGGACAAAGTACTACGACGACAACGCGTGGATCGGGATCGAGCTCGCGCGCATGTACAAGCTGACCCGCAACGCCGCCGTGCTGGGCGAGGTGGAGGGGATCATGGCGTTCGAGATGGCCGGTTGGGACACCGAACCGGGGATCGCCTGCCCCGGCGGCATCCCGTTCTCGAACTCCGTCGAAAACAGCGAACGCAACACCGTCACCGACGCGCCCACGGCCGAGCTCGGGGTACAGCTGTACAACCTGACCGGCAACGTCCAGTACCTGCAGTTCGCCGAGATCGCCTACGAATGGGTGCGCACCTGTCTGACGGAGCCAAACGGTCTGTACGCCGACCACATCAAAACGCACGGGGGCATCGACCCCACGGAGTGGAGCTATAACCAGGGCACGATGATCGGCGCCGGCACGCTGCTCTACCAGGCGACGGGCAACAGCGCCTACCTCTTCCAGGCCCGCCAGACCGCCAAGGCGGCGATCGCCTACTACACCCCCGAAAAGCTCGGGCAGGAAAACCCGTTCTTCGCGTCGGTGTACTTCCGCAACATACTCTACCTCGACTCCGTCACCCACGATCCTCCCGGGCTGACGCTCGTGCAGGGCTACGTCAACTACGCCTGGGAACATCTGCGGCTAAGGGACGACGTGTTCGTCGCCGGCTCCCCCGCCTCGGCCCAGCTGCTCGTGCAGGCCGCGATCGTGCAGGACTACGCGCTGCTCTCCACACCCCCGAGCACCTACTTTTGAGTCGAGTAGGCTCCCGCGGATGCCCGACACGACGAACCTGATCACCGCCGAGGGCCTCCAGAGCCTGACCGCCGAGCTCGAGGAGCTCGAGGGGGAGGGGCGCAGGGAGATTGCCGAGCGGATCAAAACGGCGCGCGAGTGGGGGGACCTGAAGGAGAACAGCGAGTACCACGACGCGAAGAACGAACAGGCGCATCTCGAGACGAAGATCGCGCGGGTGCGCGAGAAGATCGCCGCGGCGGTCGTCGTCGAGGAGACATCCGCCGCTGGTGGGGTGGTCGGCTTCGGCTCGACGGTGCGCGTGCGAGACGAACATGACGCCGAGCACACCTGGAGGATCGTCAGCTTCCACGACGCCGCCCCCGCCGAGGGGCGGCTCTCGGCGGACTCTCCCGTCGCGCTAGCGCTGCTTGGACGCGGTCCTGGCGACAGCGTCTCCGTGGCGCTGCCGAAGGGCAAGCGCGTCTTCACCGTGCTCAGCGTCGACTGAAGGCTCCGCCAGGGTGGCGATGAATGCGTCGACCACCTCCGCGTCGAACTGCGTGCCGGCGCACGCGCGCAGCTCCTTGATCGCCGCGGCTGGTGCGATCGCGGGGCTGTAGGCGCGGTCGGAGGTCATCGCGTCGTAGGCGTCGCAGACGAAGATGATCCGCGCTCCGAGCGGGATCTCCTCGCCCTTCAGGCCGTCCGGATAGCCGTGACCGTCGAAGCGCTCGTGGCTGGCGCGCACGAGCCGCGCCACCGGGCGCAGCGCGCTCGCCGCCATCAAGATGCGCTCGCCGAGGATCGTGTGCCGATGCATGAACTGCCACTCCACCTCGTCGAGCGGGCCGGCCTTGTTGAGGATCGCGTCGGGGATCGCGATCTTGCCCACGTCGTGGAGCTCCGCGGCGCGGGCGAGCACGTCGAGCTCTTCCCCGTCCAGGCTCATCCGCCGTCCGACGGCGAGCGCGAGCGCTCCCACCCCTCGCTGGTGCTCGTGGAGCTCCGGGTAGCGCTCGCGGAACGCCTGCAGCAGCACGTCGCGCAGCTGCAGCACCGCGCTGCCTTCGCGCGTCTGGTCCTTGCGGGCGTAGAGTCGCTGGTCGGCCAGCTGCAGGACCGCGGCCGAGTCGCTCCCCTCGGCGGGGATGCTCACCTCACCGTGCGCCGCGCCGATCGAGAAGCCCGGCCCGCGCTCTGAGAGCGCCGCCACACTGGCCGCCACCAGCGGGTCCTCACCCGCGGCGTGCATCAACACGCAGAACTCATCGCCCCCCATCCGATAGGCGGTTCCGTGCTCGGCGACGATCGCGCTCAGCTTGTCGCTCAGCCGCTCCAGCAGGGCGTCACCCGCGGGATGTCCGAACGTGTCGTTGTAGCGCTTGAAGCCGTTGAGGTCATACAGGACCAGCTGCCACGGCTCGCTCGCGCTGCCCAGGAGGCAGGCGAGCTTCAGGTCTTCCATCAGCTGCCGGCGGTTGCCCAGCCCCGTCAACGGATCGGTCAGCGCCAAGCGCCGCGAGCCGACGAGCATCGCGAGGTTCTCGCGCACCGTGAACATCAGCCGCGCGCTCACCACGAGCACCGTGGCCGTGGCGAGGATCAGTGCCGGCAGCGTTAGCTGGTGATGGAGGTTGCCGTAGATGAATACTCCCAGCGCCGCGAGCAACGACGCGGCGGGCACCGACACCAGCCGCCAGTCCTCGACCCGCCGTCGCGTCGGCCGCGGCCACGGGGTCCAGGCCGCGATCGCCAGGAGGATCGCCGCGGCGGGCCACAGGCCCTCGATCCACGTGTCCGGCTGGTAGGCGTGCGTCGCCGTCTGGTAGAGGTAGGTCGAGTCGGCGATCGCGCTCAGGAACATGCTCGCCGCGATCAGCAGCCACACGCGCCCCGGACGCCATCCGGTCATGCCGAGGGCGGCGATCGTGAAGATCAAGAGGAGCAGGTCGGCGATCGGATAGGCCAGCGCGACCGCCGTCGAGCCGACGTCGCCGCCGGCGTGGCTGATCAGGGGAGGCAGTACGACCGCCGCCCCGAGCGTGGCGGCGCCGAGGCCGCCGATCAGGCCGTCCAGCCAGATGTTGACATGCAGCTCCCGGAGGTGTGCTCCGAGGAGCAGCATCAGCGCGGTGTAGACGCAGAGATAGAACGCGATGTAGAACGCGTCCGCGGGCGAGAGGCTGCCCGAGGCCGCGGTCGGTCCTTCGACGAACAGCGTGAAATAGACTTCCCCCAGGCTCCAGCAGAGGAGTCCCGCGCCCATCATCAGCCAGGCCGGGCGCTGCGCCTTGAGGGTGATCGCGCGGGCGAGCACAGCAAAGCTCGCGCCGAACATCAGGACGTTGTAGACCCCGTCGTCGAACAACTCGTTGAGGCGCGCACCGCCGAGGCCGACGGTCGTGTGCAGCACAAGCACTCCCAGCCCTCCGAGCAGGAAGGCGAGAAACAGGTTCGATGGTGTCGTCCGAGTACGCATGGCCGAGAGTGGCCCCGCGTTTACATCGACCGTTTGCGCTCGATCCTGGAGTTGCCAGCTCTCCCGGAGTTGCCTCCCTCTACGTCTACGTCTACCCGCGCGAGGCGCGCGCGTGGGCGCGACGGACACGTCGGGCGAACCTCTTCGGCTTGCACCGGTACAGGCGCTCCCCTTCGCGCAGGGCCCGCTTGCGCAAGCGCCGGCGACGCCGCGCGATCCTCTGCAGCAAGGCCCTACGCGCCTGCTTGCCCCGTTTACCCTTGAAGGGGGCGCGGCCGGGCGCGGGAAGCAGGGCGGCGAGCAGCGCAAGGTCGTGCTCCTCGCCAAGGATTTCCGCCAGCGTGTCCGCCCGACGGGCGAGCGGGCGAAGGCCCAGCATCTCGGCGGCGTAACGCAGGTCCTTGACGCGTTTGCGCCACTCGTGCAGTGCCCGCCCGCGCTTGCGACGAGCGAGCGAAGATCTGGCGGCGCGTCGGTGGCGGCGGCGACCCTGCCGGTAGACCCGTCGCAGGTCGCTCTCCACGATGGCGATGCCGGGCCGCTCCCCGAGGCGCCAGCTCGACGCCCGCCCCCGCAGGCCTCGCAGCTCGCCCAGCACCTCCGCGCGTGTGGTTTCGTCGCCGAGCGTGCGCCGCGCCGCCGCGGCGCGTTCGGCAACGAGTCGCTTGCGCAGCTCGATCAGAGTGCGCCGGCGTCCGAGCGCTCGGGGATGGCGCTCGAGGAGCGCGTCGAGCGTGCCGACCATCACCTCCGCGTCACGTGCCCCCGCCAGCCGCCGGGCCGCGTCGCGGAGGATCCCGTACTCGCGCGCGAAGCGCTGCTCTCCAAGCTCCTCGCGCAGGAGACGCAGCAGTGCACGCAGGCGCTTGAGTGCCTTGCGCGTCTCATGGATCGCCCGCGCGTCGGGCATGGCTCCGTTGCCCTTCTCTTCCCCCGCGAGCTGTTCGATCGCGAGATCGAGCTGGCCGAGTGCCATCCGCCGTAGTCCCTCGCCCAGCGGCTCGCCGGGCAACTGGGCGAACCGGCGTTCGCGGGCGCGCTGGGCCTTGGCCAGACGACGCGTGCGCTCGGCCTGCGCCAGGACGACCCCAACCCCCACGGCCACGCTCGCCGCGATGGTGGCCGCGAGCGGCGCAACAATGGAGCCGTGTCCTCCAGCTTGCCGCCCGCCCCATGGTGGACGGTGCGCCGTGCGGCGAACCGCAAGCCGGCGACGTACCGCTGTCCAATTTGCGCTCATCACCTACCCGCGCTCAGCGAGCACATGCTGATCGCCCCCGAAGGCGACATGCGCCGTCGCCGCCACGCGCATTCGGAGTGCGTGCTCGCTGCCCGCGCGCATGGACAGCTGGTGCTGCATGACGAGTGGCTACGCACCCAGCCGCGCGGGCCGTCACTGTGGCGGCGGCTGACACGGCGCGCACGAACCTGAAAGGGAGAGGCGCTCAGCTTCCCCACACGCGCACATAGTCGGGCTCTACCCTGATGATCACGCGCTCTTCGCCAGGCTGGCGGAGGGGGTACTCGTCCTTGTCCATGTACTTCTTGGCCATCGCGTCGATGTGCGCGTCGGCGCCGTCCCTCGTCGGCGCGGCGGCCCGTCCGCGGATCGCCAGATACTCATAGGGGTTCTCCATGTTCTGCACGGTCAGCGTCACGCGCGGGTCGCGCTCGAGGTTGCGCTGCCAGGCGCGTCCCTCCGCAGTGTTGAGTACCGCGCGGCCATCTTGCACGTCAACCCACACCGGCACCCCGTGCACCGACCCATCGGGACGGAGTGTGGCGACGTGGCAGAAGTTCTTCCCCTGCAGCAGCTCCTCGCTGCGGCCCTCGATTGTTGCGCCCATGAGACGACCCCTTCCTCGCGATGTGTGTGAGCTTGACCCACACCACGATAGGGCCTATCGGGATTCGGCTACCCGCGGCTGGGCCCGGAGTTGGAGCTGGCTGGGGGAATCGGGTCGAGCGGCGTCAGTTTGCCGTTGTTGAGCTGAAAGCGCACTGTCGCATGACCGGCGCCGGCGCCGCTGGAGTCGGCAAGGGAATAGGCCAGGGTGACTTCGGTTTCGCCCTGGCTGACGACGTGGATCGACGCACTGGGCTGCTTGGCGTCGTTGCCGATGTAGTGGCCGCCGACGAAGAAGAACGCCTGCTGGCCGGAGCCGGGGCGCGTGCCGACGAGCACGCGGAGAGTCTGATTGGGGTGGTAGTCGGAGGCCACGTTCGCGGTGTATCCCCTCGCCTGGAGGACCGCCTCGGCGCCGCTCAGCCCTTCCGCGGTGGTGCCCGTCCCGGCGCCGGCGCCCTGTTGCGTGAATGCCGGCTCGGGCGCGGTGCGGGTGGTGGTCGGGCCGGAGGTGCCGCCGTTCTTGCTCCCCGCCGGGGGCGCCGTGCTCGCCGGGGTGGTCGCCGGGCTGGTGGTCGTCGAAGCAGTGCTCGTCTGTGGCGCGGTGGTCGTACCCGTCTGTGCCGCGGGCGGGGCGCTGGCGACGGACACGGTCTTCGTACCCCCGCCGCACCCGCACAGGAGTGCGGCGCCGGCCACTGTGAGGACCAGCTTTGGGATCGATAGAAAACTTCGTCTCATCGCCGTGATGGTATTCGCCGTTCGCCGTCCAGCTCCTCGCTTCGGGCTTCTGGGCGGGAACGGAGCAACGCGCTTAGTGGCTGCTGCCTCGCTTGCCCAACGAAGCTCAGCGAGCTGAACTTGGCCAAGTCTCAGGCGGGGTAGGATCAAGCCATGGCCTCGCCTGCGCAGACACCGAAGGCTGGCGACGGGGTTGGTCCGCGTCGCAGTCGGCGCGAGGTGATGCGCACCGGAGCGCTTGTCGTGCTGGCGGTGCTGGCCACGCTGTTTGCCGTGTTGAACGTCGACAAGGTGAAAGTCAACTGGATCTTCGGCACCGACGAAGCGCCGTTGATCATCGTGATCGTCGTGTCGCTGCTCGTCGGCGTGATCTTCACGCACTTCGCCGAGCGCCGCCGACGTTAGTGCAGCACGACTTTCAGCGCGACGATCGCCAGTCCCATCGTGAGTCCGACGCCGGTTTCGAACACCAGCTCGCCCGCCGTCGACCGGGCACGGATCCCGGCCAGGAGCTCGACGGTGACCAGGCTTGCCACGACAGTCCACAGGGCGGCTTCGACGCCCGTCGTCAGAGCGGCGCCCAAGGCCCAGGCGAGTAGCAGCGCCAGCAGCGGGGGCGCGCTGCCCCTGAGGATCGTCGCTTCGTCGCGGAGCGCCCGCCCGAGGGCCGTGATGTTGAGATGTTCCTGCGTCTGGATGCGGTGTCCGAGGACGTCCGCGTAGGAGTGCGCGAGCCAGTACAGACCGAGCGCGATAACCGCCGAGCCGACCGTGTCCAGGTAGCTCTCGTGACTCCCGCTCTCCGCGGCGAGCACCGCCCCGATCGCGAGCACGCCGTAGACCAACCTCGCGGGGTTGGTTCCGGCCCCGATTCGGTCGATCGCTCGGTCGGCCCGGCTGGGCGGCTCGGCGTCTCGGGACGGCGGCGGCGGGGCGGGGGGCCGATACGCCTGCACGAGTCTAGAATGTGACCTGAAAGTGGGCGACGATGCGCGTGGTCTGGGCGATTGGTTTGGGTAGCCCTTCGGGATAGGCGTAGTGCTTTGGACGGACGACCACCCCGCATGCCCTGTGGCCGTTTTCGAGCTCGAAGCAGTTGCTTCCTTCGTAGTTTTCGCTGCGGCAGGGGTAGGTGCCGTTGCAGGGCGGGGCGTGTGGGACGGCGTAGATACCGCCGATGTATGTGCCGCCACGACACCAATGTCCAGTTGTCGACTTCGTCGGGGTGAGTGTGAGGGCTACGGGGCGAGCTGGGTGTGGGTAGCCGTAGTCGGTCTTCTCCATGTCGCTAGAGGTCGCGCACGGCGGTGGCGCGTTTTGGGTGTAGCCCTTGTAGGGCTTGAGAACGATGACGGCGTAGTAGTAGCCGCCCTGCGGTAGGCGATCGGTCGCGTGGAAGCTGATGTGGATGTTGCCGGCGACGCTCAGCTGCTGCTGCACGTGGACGGACACGGAGTCTGGCTGCGGGCTGGCCGACGCGCCGACCGAGCCGGCGATAGTCAACGCAACGACGCTGACGACGAGCGCATGAAACCTCCACCGCATCCAGATGGCACGATAGCGCGCAGACGGCGCCTCTCCTCGGGCGCTCCGGGTGAGCGAAAGATGGGTCGTTGGTAGGGGTCGCATGCGACCTGAGGGGGATACGCGCGTGAGCAAAGATGGTCCTGGCGGGCGTTGTGGCGGCGGGAGAATCACCGTACGGTGAGGTTCGTGATCGATGTCCGGGGTGTGACCAAGCGGTATGGCGAGAAGGTCGCGGTGGACGATCTCAGCTTTTCTGTCTCACCCGGGATCGTGACGGGTTTTCTGGGTCCCAACGGGGCTGGGAAGTCGACCACGATGCGGTTGATCCTAGGGCTGGATGCGCCTACGAGTGGGACGGTGAGGGTCAACGGCTGCTCCTATCGTGAGCTGTCCGCGCCGCTTCACGAGATCGGCGCGATGCTGGAGGCCCATGCGATCCACACCGGCCGCTCGGCCTATAACCACCTGCTCGCGCTGGCCCAGACCCACGGGATCCCGCGCAGCCGGGTGGAGGAGGTCCTCGAGCTGGTCGGTCTGCGTGAGGTCGCTCGCAAGCGCGTGGGTAGCTTCTCGCTCGGCATGGGCCAGCGTCTGGGTGTCGCGGCCGCTCTGCTGGGCGATCCCGCGACGGTGATCCTCGACGAGCCCGCCAACGGTCTCGACCCCGAGGGTATCCACTGGATCCGCAACCTGCTCAAGCGCCTAGCATCCGAAGGGCGCACGGTGTTCCTCTCGTCTCATCTGATGAGCGAGATGGCCCAGACCGCCGATCATCTGATCGTGGTTGGGCGCGGCCGGCTGATCGCCGACACCTCGGTGGCGGAGTTCGTGCGCCGCGCCTCCTCCGATGCCAACGTACGGGTCCGCTCGTCCCAGGCCACCGAGCTGCGCGACGCGCTGGCCCGACGCGATGATGTGGAGGTACAGAGCATCGGGGAGGGTCTGCTGGAGGTCGGCGGCCTCACCGGCGAGCAGATCGGCGAGATCGCGCTGCAAGCACGGATCGTGATCTCTGAGCTAACGCCGCAACAGGCGTCGCTGGAGGAGGCCTTCATGAGCCTGACTGGCGAGTCCGTCGAGTATCGCGCCAGCGCCGGCGAGGAGAACGAAGCGAGCGAGAATATGAAGGCCATGGCATGAGCGCCACCGAGACACTGCCCGCTGCCACAGCGCCGACCCAGCGCGGCTTCACCGGCCGCGTGACCCAGGGGCACGTGCTGCGCTCGGAGTGGACCAAGCTATGGTCGCTGCGCTCTACCCGGTGGTCGCTGCTGTTCGCCTTCGTGTCGATGGCGGGCCTCGGGCCGCTGATCGCCGTGGTCACGATGGGCCACTGGGAACGTCTGAGTCCGCATGACCGCGCCACCTTCGATCCGATCAACACGGCCCTCGGCGGATATCACCTGGCCCAGCTGGCGATCGGAGTGCTCGGAGTGCTCGTGATCTCCGGTGAGTACTCGACCGGGCAGATCCGCTCGAGCTTCATGGCCGTGCCCCACCGCCTACCCGTGCTCTGGGCCAAGGCGGGAACGTTCGCGGCGGTCACCTTCGTCCTGATGGTGATCGCCTCGGCGATCGCGTTCTTCGGTGCGCAGGCGATCCTTACCCAGCATCACGTCAACGTGTCGATCAGTCACGCGCCGGCGCTTCGAGCGATCATCGGCACGGGCCTGTACATGATCGTGCTGGGCGTGTTCGCGATGTCACTCGGTGCGCTAACACGCAATACCGCCGGCGGTATTGCGATCTTCGCCGGGGTGTTGTTCGTGCTGCCGGGGCTCGTGCACGTGCTGCCTGCCAGCACGTTTAACGCGATCAACCCCTATCTACCCTCGAATGCCGGCGGCGACGTGCTCAGTAACACCGCCGACCCTGGCATGCTGGCTCCCTGGACCGGCTTTGCCGTGTTCTGCGGCTACACAGTCCTCACACTTGCCGCCTCGGCAATCTTGCTCGTGCGCCGCGACGCCTGACGTCGCAAAAGCTTCATGAGTGATCCTCTGCCCACACGCCAAATCGCCACGAAGACTCTGACCAAGGTTCCGGAGATCATCGTGATCTTCTGGGTCCTGAAGCTCCTGACCACCGGCATGGGGGAGTCGATGTCGGATTTCCTCGGCCAGCAGAGCGTCCCGCTCGCCGCTGTAATCGGCATCTTCGGACTGTGGTTCGCGCTGTGGCTACAGATGCGCCAGCGCGAATATCGTGCACCGATCTACTGGTTTGCGGTGATGATGGTCGCGATCTTCGGCACGATGGCCGCCGACGGCATACACGACGGGGCGAGTATTCCCTATGCGGTGACCACGCCCGTATTCGCATGCGTCGTCGCCGCGATCTTCTTCGTCTGGTATCGCAGCGAGGGAACGCTCTCGATCCACAGCATCACGACCCGTCGCCGCGAGGGCTTCTACTGGGCCGCCGTCCTAGGGACGTTCGCGCTCGGCACCGCCGCGGGGGATCTGACCGCGATCTCGTTGAAAATCGGCTTCTTCGACTCGGTGCTGCTGTTCGCCGCGATCATTGCCGTCCCCGCGATCGGCTGGTGGCGTTTCAATATGAACCCGATCCTCGCGTTCTGGTTTGCCTACGTCGTCACTCGCCCGCTCGGCGCCTCCTTCGCGGACTGGTTCAGCAAGCCCCCCAAGCAGTCCGGCCTCGGCCTCGGAGACGGCCCGGTCAGCGCGATCGCACTGGTCGTGTTCATTGCGCTCGTCGCCTACGTGGCCGTCACCAAGCTAGACGTCCAGGGTGAGCGACATGTCGCAGCCCCGCATCCGCCCCTACATCCGCACCCGTCCCTACATCATCCGCATCCGCATCCGCATCCGCACCCGCACCCGCACCCGCACCCGCACCCGATTCTCGAGGCAGAGCTCGATTAGCGTCAAAATGGATGCATGAATGATTCAGCGGAAGAGCTTGCCTCAACCTGGCTGACCCAACGGGCGCAGCGGCTGAGCCGACTGAGCACCAGTCATCCGTTCGCGGTCGATCTCGCGATCTGCGTGGCTGTGGCGGCGTTGAGCATCGGCGGCTTGGCGACTCAGCGTCGTCTCGACGCGCTCGCCCTGATCTTCTGCGGCGCCCTGTGTGCGCCGTTATTGCTGCGTCGTATCAGCCCGATCCTGTGCTTTGGGGTGATCGCGTTCGTCGCGCTTACGCAGTGGCTGCTCGCCGGCCCGCAGCTGGCCGATGCCGCGCTGTTGGTCGCGCTCTACTGGGTGGCTCTCGACGGCAGTCTGCTCGAGGGCGCGCTGGCCGCCGGCATGGTCGAGCTGGGAGCCGTGATGGCGGCGCTACGCTGGTCGCCGTCTGAGCCGCTGAAGGTGTGGGTTGGGCTTACGGGGCTGGCAACCGCGGCGGCCGTACTCGGCGTCTCGATCCGCCAGCGAAGAGCGCTGCTCGCCTCCCTGGAGGAGAAGGCCGCGCGGCTTGAATTCGAGCGCGACCAGGAGGGTCGTCTCGGCGCAGCGGCTGAGCGGGCCCGCATCGCACGTGAGATGCACGACATCGTGGCCCACAACCTCACCGTGATGATCGCCCTGGCCGACGGCGCCGGCTACGCGATGGACACCTCGCCCGAGCGCGCGATCGAGGCGACTCAACGCGTCTCGGCGACCGGCCGCCAGGCGCTGGTGGAGATGCGCCGGCTGCTCGGCGTACTGCGCGAGGAGTCATCAGAGCATCCGCTGGAGCCGCAGCCGAGCCTCGATCGGCTCGACGAGCTCCTGGCGCGGGTAAATGCCGCCGGGATCCCGGTGACGATGGATCTCGACGGCGACCCGCACGAGCTTGCCGACGGCGTCCAGCTGACCGTGTTCCGGGTCGCCCAGGAGGCTCTGACGAACACCCTCAAGCACGCCGATCGTCCCACCCGCGCACATCTTGCGTTGAGCTGCCGTCCGGGTCAGGTCGAGCTGGAGGTCACAGACACGGGCGACGGGCGAGCCGTGGCGGCCTCGGGCGGACGCGGGCTGCACGGCATGCGCGAGCGTGCCGCGACCTATGGAGGCAAGCTCGACGTTGGCCCCAGACCGCAGGGCGGCTGGCGCGTGCACCTGCAACTGAACCCCGACGCCGAGGGCGCGCTGCCGTGAGCACAAGCCTGCTGCTGGCCGACGACCAGGAGCTGATGCGGATGGCGTTTCGGATGGTGATCGACACCCAACCCGACATGTCGATCCTCGGAGAGGCCTGTAACGGCCACGAGGCCGTTGCGGCCTCCGAGCGGCTGGCGCCGGACGTAGTGCTGATGGACGTGCGCATGCCCGAGATGGACGGAGTGCAAGCCACGCGGCTGATCGTCGAGTCCAATAACAGCGCCCGGATCATCATTCTCACCACCTTCGACCTGGACGAGTACGTCTACGCGGCGCTGCGAGCCGGAGCGAGTGGCTTCCTGCTGAAGGACACCCCGCCGGCCGACCTGCTCTCGGGCATCCGCGCGGTCGCCAGCGGAGACGCCGTCGTGGCGCCGAGCGTCACCCGCCGGCTGCTATCCACCTACGCCCATCGTCTACCCGTCTCCGGCCGCCCCGATCACGGCCAGCAGGAGCGCCTGGAGCGGCTGACCGCACGCGAGCACGAGGTGCTCCTGCAGGTAGCGGCGAGCCTCTCAAACGCCGAGATCGCCGAACGCCTCGTGCTCTCCGAGGCCACCGTGAAGTCCCACGTCGGACGCGTCCTGTCAAAGCTCGGGCTGCGCGACCGCGTGCAGATCGTCGTCTTCGCCTACGAGACCGGCCTGATCACGCCCTCACACAGCTGACTCGAGGTAAGCGACAGGCTCGCCGTCCATCCTGGGCCATGCGGAGGACTCGACGCTGAAGTGCGCTTCCCGGCCTCGGCTGCGGAGGGCCTACCCTGAGAGGGTCCGTGTCGCGACGTGGGCGGCGGCGGCGCGTGAGCTGACGCCAAGCTGTCTGTAGATGTTCTCCAAGTGGTGGCGGACTGTGTGCTCGCTGATGTTGAGGGCGCGGGCAATGCCGGCGTTGGTTTCGCCCTGCCAGAGGAGATGGAGCACCTCGGCCTGGCGGACGGTGAGGCCGAGCCCGCGAAGCGCTTGGGGCCGACTCTCCGCAGGCAGGCGAATCGCGATCACGTCGTGGCTCCCCGGCGTGCCGCGCAAGTAGTGCGCGTGCAGTTCGCTCTCCGGGAGGTGGAGTCCTAGCGGCGCAGGGCCGCCCGGCCCTCCGCGGCGTTGCAGGCGAGCCCAGCTGCGCAGCGTATCGATCGTCGAGCGATCCGCAGAGAGCGCGAGCAAGAGGCGCTCAGCACGATCGTGGGCGGGCTGCAACAGGCCACTCTCCTTGACCAGGAAGACGGCGAATTGACCCGGCGCCTCGCCGTCTGAGGCTCGCAGGATCGCGTCGAGTCGCGCTCGGTCGTGGAGATTGCGGTGGGCCGGGATCACGATCGCTCTGGCGCCTTGAAGCAGCGCCAGCTCGCGCTCGTCGAAGTCCCGTCCCGCTCTGCTGAGCGTGATCCCAATCATCTGTCCGTAGGTGGGCACCGTAAAGGCGAGTTGGTACTCGGTGTCGATGTGTCGGTAGACCAGGTCGTACAGATCCAGGGCATGGAGCTCGCGGCGGCTGATGAAGTCCGATAGTCGCAGCGTCCCGGTCTCGCCTGTGCGGGCGCAGTGCGCAGCCAGTGGGTTCTGAAGCACGAACTCGGCAAACGCCTCGAGCATCCCGCCGCTGACGTTCAGTGTCTCCGCGGGGTCGGCGACGACGAAGACTTCCCCGGGGTCCGCGCCGATCTCGTTGTAGGAGGCGAGGTCGCAGTCCACCAACTGTCGTAGGTGCGCCAGTACGCCGGTGCGGAAGCTTGGCAGGTCCTCCAGTGCCCACAGCCCCAGGGCAGCGTGGGCAAGTAGGTCCTCATCTGAACGACGCGTTCCGCGCATATCTCGCAAAAGATAGGCAAAACATCCCATACGCACAGCGCACATAGGCCATAGCCTTGGCCATCACAGACATCCGACCCTCTGGAGAACATGCAATGAAGCGACTTACCCTGCTCCTCGCTATGACCGCGAGCGCCCTACTGACTGCCGGCAGCACGATCGCCGTGGGTTCCGCGGCAGCGAGCTCGACGCTGCCCACGCTCACGATCGCGATCACCAAGTCTTCGATCGCGGTCACGGGCGCCGCGCAGTCAGGCGCGGTCAACGTCGTCTCGACCGCCACGGGCGTCAAGGAAGCAAGCGCCATCCTGTTCCTCATGAAGCCAGGCGTGACCGTCGCGGAAGTAGAAACAGCGCTGAAGAACGGTGCCGGGAAGGACCCGAACAAGGCGAGCAAGTACGGCTCGATCGTGTTCGACGCCGAAGCGAATCCCGGTCAGACGAGCGAAGCGCAGACGAACCTCGCGCCCGGGCAGTATCTCGCTCTCGGCGGGGCGGGAGAAGGCGGGCCGAAGCTGAAAGCGGCCTTCACGGTGACCGCTTCCGCATCCCCCGCTACGCTGCCGACGCCCCAGGCCACCGTCCGCTCGATCGAGTTCGCCTTCAGAGGACCCACCGTTTTACACGACGGGGAAATCGTGCGCTTTGAAAATGAAGGCTTCCTCGTGCACATGGACGTAGTGTTTCCCGTGAAGAGCAAGAGCGCCGCCAAGCAGGTCGTAAAGCACCTGCTGGCAGGAAAGGAAAAGGGGCTGGAAAAGTTCGCTGCCGGAGCGCCGTTTGAGTTTGCGGGGCCGATATCGACCGGCGCCTACCAGCAGGAGACGATCACCGCGAAGCCGGGCTGGTACGTGCAGGCCTGCTTCATGGATACCCAGGACGGACGTCAACACGTCCAGCTCGGCATGGAGCGGATCATCAAGATCGTCAAGTAGCCAGGCCAGCGAGCGTCGCGTGCAGCGATGGGCCGGGCGGGTGGCTTCAACCCCCGCTCGGCCACTTGATCCTCGGCTGGAGCCGCTACAACCTCAGGATGCCGACGAGCGCTCCGGCACGCCGACTGCAAATCCGAGCGCCACGGGGAACAGTGGTCCTCCCGGCTTATCCGCCGCGTGAGGCGCCACGCGCGGCACGTCGAATCGAGAGCGCCAGCAGCCCCACCACCGCGAGCGGCATGACCCACCAGGCCGAGATACCCACGGCAGCGAGAAGCGCGGTCAACGCGAGCGCCAGCGCCACGCCGATCGCGGTGCGCCAGTCATCGCCGACGATGAAGTCCCACACCGCGAACCCGAATGTCCGCGCCCGTGTCATGTGCCCACCGCCGTCCGATCGCTTGTGTCGGTGGGCGTGCTCTGGGGCTGTTCGACAAGCGCTGGGTGCGCGCTGCGGCTCAGCGCCTTGGCCATCGCGACCGCAACCAAGAGCACGCCCGGGACGATCGCCAACAGAGCCCCGTCTCCGCCGGGCCAGCTCGCGCCGGCGCCCTCGGCGCCCCAGAACATGCCGAACGAGCTGAGCATGACACCGACCGCGAACTTCATCGTATTCTCCGGCACCCTCGCCAGCGGCGCTCTCACCGCGACACCCGCGGCGATGACGACGAGCACGGCGAGTCCGGCAGCTGCGGCGGCCAGGGCGACATGGTGTTGGTTGGCGCCGAAGGTGAGCACGATGAACGCGACCTCGATGCCCTCGAGGAGCACTCCCTTGAAGGCGATTGTGAAGGCATAACCGTCAAATCCGGAACGCCTCGTGGTGGCTGCGCTTGCCGCCTGCGTCTCCTCGTTAAACGTCTGTAGCTCGTCGTGCTTGGCCTTCAGGCCGGCGGCGCGCAGAATTGCCTTGCGCAGCCATTGCAGGCCGAAGATCAACAGCAGGCCGCCCACGAGCACCCTCAGAACACCGATCGGCAGCGACGTGAGCGCCGGACCGAGTGCCGCCACGATCACGACGAGCGCGAGTACCGCTGCACCGACGCCACCCATCGCCGATGACCAACTACGGGTCGACCCAACCGCCAGCACGATCGTCAACGCCTCCACGGCCTCCACCGCACAGGCCAGAAACACCGACAGGGCAAGTCCTATCTCGGCACCGCTCATGCTCCGATTGTCCCGTATTCCAGGCCGACCGCAAAAGTGGAAGCCCAACATCGAGCTCAGAGCACACCTAGTTATTGGGATGGGCGCTCGGGGCGAATGTCCCGCCAGCGCAGGCCCTCCGCGAGCAGCGCGGGGATGCCGAGACCGAGGGCGGTCAACACCTCGACTGCCTGCAGGATGATGCCATAGGCGAGACCGGGTCCTGCGCCGACGCCGTAGGCGGCGAGCACAACCAGGCAGGCGGCCTGGAATACGCCGACGTTGGACGGCGTCGCCGGGAGAACCGCGCTGACGTTGACGGCGAGCAGGATCGCGGCGGCCGTCACCAGGCCCGCGTGAGACTGCAAACCCAACGCGAGCACGACCATGTAACAGGCCAGCCACTGCAGTGCCCACGCGAGCAGCTGGTAGGTGACGGCGGTGAGCCCGTAGCGCGGGCGCGCGAACACGACAAGCCCGCGCCGCGCCAGCTCGAGCAGCCGCGCAGTCGCATTCGCGGTACGCACGACACGCATCGAGCGCGAGCGTCTCCCCAACCTCAGCAGGCGCGGGCCGGCGAGCACGAGCGCGCAGATCGCCAGTGGGACGGCGAGCGCGGCCGCGACACCCGCCAAGTCTCCGTGGAGCAGCGGGACGCCGGTGAAGGCGATCCCCGCGAGGATCGCGAGCGCCAGCAGGTTGATCAGCGTCTGCGAGAACACCGTGCCCGCGAGGACCGGGACCAACCGACTGGCGGGGCCGTCGAGCCTGCGTGTCAGCACCAGCACGCGTGAGGGCTCACCGATGCGCCCGGGAAACAGAGCCGAGGCCATCACCCCGATCATCGTCGCCCGTGCTACCGGCGCCCAGCCGATCGGCGTGTCTGGAAGCGCCGCGCACAGCGTCTCGTGCCAGGAGGCGGAGCGCAACAGCAACGATAGGGCCATCAGCACGAGCGCCAGCGCCACCCAGCCCGGCGTCGCGGTGAGCAGGGCATGACCGATGCGACTCCATTCCAGGCGCGAGAGTGCGAACACGACCAGCCCCGCGAACAGGATCGCCGCGAAGGCGATGCCTGCTCGGCGCGGGGTCACGCTGCAGGGCTGGCGACGGGGCGGGCTTCTGTAAACGTCATCGCAGGCGAGGCGGGGGTGTGGCCGATCAGGTCGAGGATCGCAGTGCTCGCGCACGCCCGGTCGTGGTGGTATGGCGCGAGCTTCTGGGTGCAGTCGAGTGTCTGACGCAGCTCTCGTGTGAGCTCATGGGAGTTCTTGGCGTGTCTGATCAGCCCGTGG
>Ga0075522_10001318_pt1 | contig 18884 bp, 15 predicted proteins | sample NGEPerA_FD_74796 | JGI IMG/M metagenome (GOLD analysis project Ga0075522, IMG submission 74796) | Arctic peat soil microbial communities from the Barrow Environmental Observatory site, Barrow, Alaska, USA - NGEE PermafrostL2-A | ecosystem: Environmental > Terrestrial > Soil > Wetlands > Peat ... | reverse complement strand
ACGCTCACCCCGGCAGCCTGAACATCGGAGCTATCGCTCCGAGCGGGGCTCCGCCCCGCACCTCCGGCCCGCGCGCCCAAGTCGCAGAACTACTTACGGTTCATTTTCCGATCAGGCAACGATGCGATCTACGCGGAGGTTTCTGATGAGTCAATGCGGCCCGCGAGGGCCAGCCGAGGTGCGGTGTACGATTGATAGCGCATCTCACGCCACTCCAGCTGGGGCGACGAGAAGTGGTGCACCCAGAGCAGCAAAGCGCTCTGACTCCTATCCGTTACCCGTACGCCATGTTTCGCGTGGTGATGCGGCCTAGGTCTTAAAGGTTCCAATACTCAAATGTCCGATTCCACCACCAACTTGTCCGATGCCTCAATCGAGAGCGACTCTGCGGTTCTGACGGCGCCCGCCCCGGTTATCGACGATCCAGATGAGGGCTACACGCCAAGGACGATCTCCTTCGATGACCTAGGCAGCGTGACCTTCGACGAGGCGATCGCTGGAACGATCGTCAGCTTCGAAGACGGCGACATCGTGCGCGGCACGGTCGTGAAGGTGGACCGCGACGAGGTGCTGCTCGACATCGGCTTCAAGTCCGAGGGAGTCATCCCCTCGCGTGAGCTCTCCATTCGCCACGACGTCGACGCACACGAGATCGTCGCTCTCGGCGACGAGGTCGAAGCGCTTGTCCTCCAGAAAGAGGACAAGGAAGGACGACTCGTACTCTCGAAAAAGCGCGCCCAGTACGAGCGTGCATGGGGCACCATCGAGCAGGTGAAAGAGGCTGGCGGCGTCGTCAAGGGCCTCGTGATCGAGGTCGTCAAGGGCGGCCTGATCATCGACATCGGCCTTCGTGGTTTTCTGCCAGCCTCGCTTGTCGAGCTGCGCCGCGTCCGCGACCTGCAGCCCTACATCGGAAAGACGCTCGAGGCCAAGATCATCGAGCTCGACAAGAACCGCAACAACGTGGTGCTCTCACGGCGGGCCTGGCTCGAAGAGACGCAAAAAGAGCAGCGCGGCGAGTTCCTCGTCAACCTAAAGCCCGGAGAGATCCGAAAGGGCGTCGTCTCCTCCGTGGTCAACTTCGGAGCCTTCGTCGACCTCGGCGGGATGGACGGACTCGTCCACGTATCCGAGCTCTCCTGGAAGCATGTCGATCACCCCTCTTCGGTGGTCGCGGTCGGTGATGAGGTGACGGTCCAGGTTCTCGACGTCGACCTCGACAAGGAGCGGATCAGCTTGTCGCTAAAGGCGACGCAGTCCGATCCATGGCAGGACTTCGCGAATGCGCACCGCGTCGGTGAGCTCGTCTACGGCAGGATCACCAAGCTCGTGCCGTTCGGCTCGTTCGTCCAGGTGGGCGATGGCATCGAAGGTCTCGTCCACATCTCGGAGATGGCCGTCCACCACGTCGAGCTTCCCGAGCAGGTTGTGACCGCCGGCGAAGAGCTGTGGGTGAAGATCATCGACATCGATCTCGAGCGCCGCCGGATCAGCCTCTCGATCAAGCAGGCCGCCGAGGGTGGCGAGGTTGCCGAGGAGTACCGCGAGGCCTTCGGTGAGCACGCCTACGACGCAGAGGGCAACTACATCGGTGGCTTTGACTTCTCCGGTGTCGAGTTCACGCCAGAGACCGAGGCACAGGCTGCCTGGGCCGACTTCGCGCTGCCGAGTGCTGCCGCGGAGGGCGATGATGGCGGGGAGGCCGCATCGTCAGAAGCTGGCCCGTCCGAAGTCGTAGCATCTGAACCAGTTGAGGCCGTGACCGAGTCGCCAGCCGAGCAGGACGTGGCGAGCGACGAGGGTACCGAAGAGGCTTAGCCGACCGGGAGCCCCGTCGTGTTGGCGATCGGTTGTACCGGAGGAATCGGGGCAGGTAAGTCGTCGGTGACGTCGCGTCTCGGCGCGCGAGGCGCGATCGTCGTCGACGCCGATGACTTCTCGCGCCAAGCCCTCGCTGCCGGTTCGCCCGGGGTCGATCTCGTCAGGGCGCGCTTTGGCGACGCCGTGTTCACAAGCGACGGCTCACTCGACCGGAGGGCACTTGCTGACGTCGTCTTCGCCGACGCGGTTGCACGCGCAGATCTGGAACGGATCGTCCATCCCCACGTCGAGAGCCGCATCCGCGACGTCCTCACCGAGTACGCAGGGAGCGACCAGGTGGTCGTCGTCGATGTGGCACTGCTCGCCGAACGCGGCGGCAGGGCGAGGTACGGACTCGACGGTGTGATCGTCGTCGACGCCGACGAGGCGACCTGCCTCGAGCGGCTGATGCGCGACCGGGGGATGGACGAGGCGCACGCGAAGCTCCGCATGGGCGCCCAGATGGACCGCTCCGAGCGGCTCGGTGTCGCGGACTTCGTGGTATTGAATATCGGATCGCTCGCAGAGCTCGACGCGATGGTCGCTGAGTCATGGTCGTGGATCTTGCGGCTGCGCGAGGAACTAGGGAGGTAGCAGATGCCAGCCGATGCTCCAACGATCCTTGCCACCTCTGGCGGGATTCGTCGAGGGTCCCGTACGACATGGGCTTTCGCGCCGTTGATCCACTTCGGTGTCGAGCTCGCCGGCGTTACCGGCCGAGCTCCGCGAATCTGTTACGTCGGCACCGCAGGCGGTGATCAGAGCTGGCACGCGTCACTCTTCGAGGAGGCGGCCCGCAGCGTTGACATGGTGCCCTCACTCGCCATGGTCTACCCGATGCCGAACTACGACGACATGGCGGCGCACCTACTTGGCCAGGACCTGATCTGGGTGGGCGGTGGGAGTGTTGCCAACCTTCTCGCGCTGTGGCGACTGCACGGTCTCGACTCGGCGCTCCATAGCGCTTGGCAGGCCGGAGTGGTGCTTGCCGGCGTCTCCGCGGGGTCGCTTTGCTGGCATCTCGGTGGAACGACGGACTCTTTCGGCCCGGATCTGCAGCGCGTCGACGCACTCGGATGGCTGCCGTATTCCAACGGCGTGCACTACGACAACGAAGCACAGCGACGCCCGCTCTTCCAGCGTTTGGTCGCCGAAGGCTCGCTCCCAATGGGGTACGCGACCGATGACGGAGTCGGTCTGTACTACCGCGGTACTGAGCTCGTCGAAGCCGTGAGCGAGGTGCGAGGAAAAGGTGCCTACGTCGTGCACCGCGAAGGCGACGCTGCAGTCGAGGAGCGACTCGAGCCACGGCTACTTCCGGACGCGGGTTAGGGCCGATCTCGGCTGGTCCGCGAGTGCCTGCTCATAACGGAGGCGGACGCCATCATTTGACCCGAGCGATCACGTATTCGTGATCCCGCGGAGACCCCTTACCTGACTCGAGCGAGCACGTCATCGATGTCAAGGAGGTGATGGACGACCTCGTGGACGCTGTCGCGGGCGAGCCAAACCACGTCGACTTCGGTCGGCCCTGGGTAGATACATCTTCTCGACCACTCGCTGATATTGAGCCGCGAGAGCACGCGCGCGAGCAGATCCGCGGCGATGGTTACCTCGGTCGCGGTCGTCGCCGGGTCTTCGTCGTTGTAGGCACCGAGGATGACGCGCTCCTCGTGGTGCATCGGTGCGAAAACAGGGAGGTGCTCGACGAGTGCCTGGTAGAGCCTGCCGTGCTGAACGAGGAGGACATCTCGGACGTGGCCCGCGTATTCGATTGCCGACCACGTCTCCGCCTCTGGCCGGGTTCTTAGTAGCTCGACGCCTCCCGGCTCATCGAGGAGGGTGCCCAGGCGCTCCCGGATCTCTCGCGCTCCGTGCCGGAGAGCTCCCGGCGCTTCGTCCGCGGGAAGGTCCTCGTGGACGAAGTGACACTGTGCACATGAGGTCATCTCTCCATCGTGTGCTGACAATCGCTTGCATTACAAGCGAGCGCGCTACCGCCCGCTCGAGGCGCTTGGCTCCCACGTCGGATCCTGTTCGTCAAAGGGGCTAATTCGCGTCAGAATGTCTGCATACGCGTGTGCGTTGCGAGGTGGGGAGGACGCAATGACCGAGGTCGTAGTGGGGGATCGGATCACGGGAGTGGCTCGTCGAATTATCTCCTCTGAGGAGAACGAGACACTCACGAAGGTAGGGCCGGGAACACCGATGGGGGAGGTCTTCCGCCAGTACTGGATCCCCGCCTGTCTCTCCGAGGAGGTCCCGACGCCGGACTCACCGCCGGTCCGCGTGCGGCTGCTTGGCGAGGATCTCGTCGCGTTTCGCGACTCCGACGGCAAGATCGGCCTCGTCGAGGCGTTCTGTCCGCACCGTCGCGCCCCGCTCTTTTTCGGGCGGAACGAGGAGTCCGGCCTCAGGTGCGTCTACCACGGCTGGAAGTTCGACACGAAAGGAAACTGCCTCGATCTCCCCTCCGAGCCGCCGCACTCGCGCATGGCTGAGTTCGTGCACCTGAACACGTACCCGACCTTCGAGGGGGGTGGTGCGATCTGGACGTACATGGGTGATCCCGAAAAGACGCCGCCGGTGCCCGACTACGAGTGGATCCGTGTGCCAGACGACCAGTTTCTCATCTCAAAGACCATCCAGGACTGCAACTTCATGCAGGGGCTCGAAGGCGGCATCGACTCGGCGCACGTCGGCTTCTTGCACAACGAGAACATCGCCAACAAGCGACTGCTCGCCACTTCCAACAACCACCCGAAGCTCGAAGTCGAGCTCACCGAGTGGGGATTCCGTTATGTGGGGATCCGCGAGCTCTCGGCGGAGCAGATCTATGTGCGCGGTTATCAGTTCCTCATGCCCTGTCACAAGATCCAGGGGCAGTACCTGAACCTCTTCGGCGAGATCCCCGCCTCGGGCGACTTGAACGAGGTGCTGGCGAACGAGTACCGCTCGGTGTATGGCCACCACTGGGTGCCGATCGATGACACGACGACGGCCACCTACAACTTTCACTATGGGAGTGACCCCGCACAGATCGTGCCGCGCGAGTACTTCGAGGCCCAAGAGACGCGTTCAGGTCGCGGCCCGGACTCGCTCATCCCCGGCACCTACCGCTTGAAGCAGAACTTCGAGAACAACTACCTGATCGATCGTGAGGTGCAGCGAACGCGGACCTTCACCGGGATCCCTGGCGTGAACACCCAAGATGTCGCCATCCAAGAGGCCATGGGTCCGATCGTCGATCGCTCGAAGGAGTTCCTCGGGACGACGGACATCGCGATCGTCGCGGCACGCGAGATCCTTCTCGAAGCCGCACGCGAGGTTGCGGAGGGTAAAACCCCGCGGGGTGTCGATGCCGAGGACTGCCGGGACGTCTCGGCCGCAGACGTCGTGATCCCTGCCGGCGCCGAGTGGCAGGCCGTGATGAAGGACGGCTTCACGGCCGCCTGGTAGGCGACTCAGCAGCTGGATACCTAATCGGGGGCATCCCGGCGAAGTTCGCGGCGATTCGCTCGATCAAAACGCGCACCCACTCGGTACGATGAATCAGGTGCCACCTTTTCGCGTTCATTCGGATTTTCAGCCCGCCGGCGACCAGCCGACGGCCATCGCTTCGCTGAGCGAGGGCGTAACTCGCGGCGACCGATTTCAGACGCTGCTCGGCATCACCGGCAGCGGGAAGTCGGCGACGATCGCCTGGACGATCGAGCAGGTGCAACGCCCGACGCTCGTCATCGCGCCGAACAAGTCACTCGCCGCGCAGCTCGCCGGCGAGTTGCGGGAGTTTTTCCCGGAGAACCGGGTCGAGTACTTCGTCTCGTATTACGACTACTACCAGCCCGAGGCCTATCTGCCGACGACTGACACCTACATCGAAAAGGACTCCTCGATCAACGATGAGATCGATCGACTCCGGCACTCGACGACCTCCGCTCTACTGACTCGACGTGACGTCATCGTGGTTGCCTCGGTGTCGTGCATCTACGGTCTCGGCTCGCCAGAGGAGTACCGGGACCAGATCATCGTGTTGCAAAAAGGCGAGGAGTACGAGCAGCGCGGGCTGCTGCGCCGACTGGTCGAGACGCAGTACGAACGAAACGACATGAACCTCGTACGCGGCAAGTTCCGTGTCCGCGGCGACGTGATCGAGCTCCATCCCGCCTACGAGCAGAACGCGGTTCGAATCGAGCTCTTCGGCGATGAGATCGAGCGAATCGTCCGCTTCGATGCGCTCACCGGCGAGCTGCTCGGCGAGCTGGACGAGTTGATCATCTTCCCCGCCACCCACTATGTGGCAGGCGATGCCAGGGTGCTCGCAGCGATCGCCTCGATCGAGGTCGAGCTCGGCGAGCGACTTCGCGAGCTCGAAGGAAACGGCCAGCTCCTCGAAGCCCAACGCCTCCGGATGCGTACCGAGTACGACCTTGAGATGCTGGCTGAGATCGGCACCTGCTCTGGGATCGAGAACTACTCGCGTCACTTAGACGGCAGGTCTGCAGGTCAGGCGCCCTTCACCCTGCTCGACTACTTCCCGAAGGACTGGCTGCTCGTCTTGGACGAGAGCCATGTCAGTGTGCCCCAGCTGCACGGCCAGTACGCAGGTGACCGATCGAGGAAAGAGACGCTCGTCGAGCACGGCTTCCGCCTGCCCTCCGCGATGGACAACCGCCCGCTTCGCTTCGAGGAGCTCGACGGCAGGATCAATCAGTGCATCTTCATGTCGGCGACGCCGTCTCCCTACGAGATAGGCGTCTCATCGCAAGTGGTCGAGCAGATCGTGCGACCCACTGGGCTGCTCGATCCAGAGATCGTGGTCAAGCCGACGAAGAACCAGATCGACGACCTGATCGCCGAGATGGACGTCGTGATTCAGCGTGGCGAGCGCGTGCTGATCACCACCTTGACCAAGAAGATGGCAGAGGATCTTTCCGACTACCTCTTGGAATCGGGACTACGCGTTCGCTACTTGCACTCCAACATCCAGACGATCGAGCGCATCGAGATACTTCGTGACCTTCGCCTTGGTGAATTCGACGTGCTGGTCGGGATCAACCTCCTCCGTGAGGGGCTCGACCTCCCCGAGGTCTCGCTCGTCGCGATCCTCGACGCCGACAAGGAGGGCTTCCTCCGCTCGGCCACGTCGCTGATCCAGACGATGGGACGCGCGGCTCGAAACTCTGCGGGGAGGGTGATCCTTTACGCCGACACCATCACTGACTCGATGCGGACCGCGATCTCGATCACCGAGCGTCGTCGAGAGCGCCAGATCGTCTACAACCGTGAGCACGGTATCGAGCCGGAGACGATCCGCAAGGCGATCACGGACCTCGTCGCGCAGTTCCGAAGCGCAGCCGGCGTCAGCTCGGGCGAGGGCGCGCCGCTCCCGACCGGGCACGCGGCGAACGTCGAGCGGACCCGACGGACCGGTAAGCGCGCCGCAGAACGGGCTGGCGCACCACTTCCGGAGAACGTCGGCGAGCTCCCCGCTGAGGAGCTGACGCGCCTCATCGACACCCTCGAGGCAGAGATGCGCTTGGCGTCAGTCGAGCTCCGATTCGAGTATGCGGCTCGGCTTCGCGACGAGGTCCGATCGCTTCGACGGGAGCTGAAAGAAGTTGGGTGATCGCCGATAACCTCGGCAGACCATGGCAGATACCCTCACCATCAGAGGTGCGCGCGAGCACAACTTGAAGAACGTCTCGCTCGAGCTCCCGCGCGACCGTTTGATCGTCTTCACCGGGCTCTCGGGCTCAGGTAAGTCCTCGCTCGCCTTCGACACCATCTACGCCGAAGGCCAGCGTCGCTACGTCGAATCGCTCTCCTCCTACGCCCGACAGTTCCTCGGCCAGATGGACAAGCCCGACGTCGATTTCATCGAAGGTCTTTCGCCGGCGATCTCGATCGATCAAAAGAGCGCCTCTCGAAATCCCCGCTCGACGGTAGGCACGGTCACGGAGATCTACGACTACCTGCGCTTGCTCTATGCCCGAATCGGTGTCGCGCACTGCCCGATCTGCAACCGCCCGGTGACGAGGCAAAGCCCGCAGCAGATCGTCGACCGGATCCTCGACCTCGAAGAGGGCGCGCGTTTCCACGTGCTGGCGCCGGTGGTACGCGGGCGCCGAGGCGAGTACGACGCGCTGCTCGAGGAGCTGACCAGGCAGGGCTTCGCGCGTGTCCGGATCGACGGTGAGATCTTCGAGCTCGCCGACAGGTCGAGCATCGAGCTCGCCCGTTACGAACAGCACTCGATCGAGGTGGTCGTGGACCGCCTCGTTCGCCGAGACAACATCGGTCGTCGACTGACCGAGTCGATCGAGACGGCACTTCGCCTCGGTGAGGGCGTCGCACAGATTCTCCTCGTCGATACCGGCGAAGTGTTGACCTTCTCCCAGCACCTTGCCTGTCTGTACGACAACTTGAGCTTCGAGGAGCTCGCACCGCGCAGCTTCTCGTTCAACTCGCCCTATGGGGCGTGCCCGTCGTGCATCGGGCTCGGCACCAGGTTCGAGGTAGATCCTGAGCTCGTCGTGCCCGATCCGGACAAGAGCATCACCGATGGCGCGATCGCGCCGTGGGCAGGAGCGCGGACCGAGTACTTCAGCCGCATTCTCGCGGCGGTGGCGACGGCCAACTCGATCCCACTCGACAAGCCCTGGGGCAAACTCTCCAAGGTTCAGCGCACGTTGTTGCTCGACGGCACCGGGACCAAGCGCCACCAGGTCACCTACCGCAACCGCTACGGCTACAACCGCAACTACCAGGCGACGTATGAGGGCGTGATGTCGTGGCTGACAAGACGCCACAAAGAAGCTGAGTCGGACTTCCAGCGCGAGCAGATCGAGGGCTATATGCGCGAGGTACCCTGCGCCGAGTGCGGGGGAAGTCGCTTAAAGCCCGAGGTCCGGGCAGTCCGGGTTGGGACGCTCGGCATCGCCGATCTTGCCGCGCTGCCGATCGTCGAGGCTTCGAAGTACCTCGCGCAGCTCGAGTTGAGCGATCGCGAGCTGTTGATCGCCGAGCGGGTGATGAAAGAGATCCGGGCCAGACTGCAGTTCTTGGTCGACGTCGGTCTCGACTACTTGAGCCTCGACCGCTCCGCTGCGACCCTTGCAGGCGGTGAGGCACAGCGGATCCGCCTCGCGAGCCAGATCGGCAGTGGGCTCGTCGGCGTTCTCTACGTACTGGATGAGCCGTCCATCGGGCTCCACCAGCGTGACAACCAGAAACTCATCGAGACCTTGATCCGGCTGAGGGACCTCGGCAATACCGTGATCGTCGTCGAGCACGACGAAGAGACGATCCGAGTTGCTGACCACGTCGTCGACATCGGCCCAGGGGCGGGGGAGCACGGCGGTGAGATCGTCTATGCAGGTGACGTCGCTGGTCTGCTCAGCTCTCCGACTTCGATGACCGGGGCGTACCTCTCGGGCAGGGCCCGAATCGAGGTTCCCGACCGCCGTCGAGAGCCGATAAACGGCCAGCTCGTCGTGCACGGCGCGAGGGAGCACAATCTTCGCGACATCGACGTCGCGTTCCCGCTCGGCGTGCTCACCGTCGTGACCGGAGTTTCCGGCTCCGGCAAGTCGACGCTCGTGAACGACATCTTGCTCCGCGCGCTCGCGCAGTCGACCTACCACTCCCGGACCCCGCCAGGCAAGCACCGCTCCATCGAGGGGATCGAGCAGATCGACAAGGTGATCAACATCGATCAGAGCCCGATCGGGAGGACGCCTCGGTCGAACGCCGCAACCTACACCGGGGTGTTCGACCACATCCGAAAGCTCTTCGCCGGTACCACCGAGGCAAAGACGCGCGGCTACCAGCCCGGCCGCTTCTCCTTCAACGTCGCAGGTGGGCGCTGTGAGGCATGTGCCGGCGACGGGACGATCAAGATCGAGATGCACTTCCTCCCCGATGTCTACGTGCCCTGTGAGATCTGCAAGGGCGCGCGCTACAACCGGGACACGCTCGAAGTGCTTTGGCGGGGTCGCTCGATCGCCGACATCCTCGATCTCTCGTGTGAAGAAGCGGTCGAGGTCTTCGCCGCGCAGCCGCCGATCGCGCGCCACCTGCGCACCCTTGTCGACGTCGGTCTCGGCTACGTGCGACTCGGCCAGCCTGCTCCTACCCTCTCTGGCGGTGAGGCACAGCGCGTCAAGCTCTCCTCCGAGCTCTCCAGGCGCTCAACTGGCAGAACCTGTTACGTACTTGACGAACCGACGACCGGGCTGCACTTCGAAGACACCCGAAAGCTTCTTGGCGTCTTGCAGCGACTCGTCGATCAGGGCAACACGGTCATCGTCATCGAGCACAACCTCGACGTGATCAAGTCCGCGGACTGGCTGATCGACCTCGGCCCAGAGGGCGGCTCAGGCGGCGGGAAGGTGATCGCCGAGGGATCGCCGGAGTTCGTCGCTCGTGACCCAACGAGCCATACGGGCCGATTCCTGGCGCCGTTGCTTGGCATCACGCCCGACGAGCCGATGGTCAAAGCGGCGCTGCCGAAAAAGCGGACGGCTCCAGCCAAGCGCCGTGCGACCGTCTCGGCGGGCTCTGCCTTGGTGCCTGGCAGCTAGCTGCTCGGGCGGATCGCTTCGGCTTCTCCGGCGCGCTGCCTTAGAGCAGGCGACGACGGACGATCGGCCAGACTCTCCTGCCAGCGAGGACGAGGAGGATGGCGAGCACCGCGGCGAGCAGGAGTGCCAACAACACGACTGCGGCGTCGGCGACGAAGGACGACAGGCCGTTCACAAAGTGCGTGATCGCGTCGTGCCAGGCCTTCGAGAAGCCGCTCCGCGGCGGGGTTGCTTGCTTGGCAGGGGGAGCGATCGAGACACTCAAGCTGGAGTAGCTGATCTCGCTAGCTAGCACCCGCTGCTGGGCCTGGAGCTGTTGAATCTGGCTCTGTGTGGAGGTGATCTCGTTCTCCACCGAGAGCAGGGCAGGAATCGTGCCGGCCTTGGCGAGCAACGCTTCGAGCTGGGTCCTCGCCGCGCTGAGTGCGCCGAGCTGGGCCCCTAGGTCGGCGACCTGGCCCGTGACGTCGTTCGCCGTCGTGCCGAGGTGCTTCACGGTGCCGAGTGCCTCCGCGTCGCGGATCGCCTTTTGGAAGTCGGTCGCTGGAATGTTGATCACGATCGTGCCGCCTCTGGAGCTGCCGGCGAGCGCGACGTTTGACTCGGTCACGTAGCCGCCGAGGCCGGTGGCGATCGCTGCGAGCTTGGTAACGGTCCGCCCGAGGCCTGATGTCGTCACCGTCAATCGCAACGTGCCGGTCGAGATGATCTTCTCACTCGATGCCGCCGATCCCGCCGCTGCCGCCGAAGTCGAGGGAGTCGAGGGAGTCGGCGGCACGGCGCCATTTGCTGGGCGCGCCGCGGCCACAGGAGCTGACTTCGCGAACGCAGTCGAGGTCTCGGGCAGCCCGAGGTTCGAGGGGGTCACCGCGGCGTGAAAGGCAGTGGGAGTCGGCTGTGGCGAGGAGGAGACGACGGCGACCGACACCACGAGCGCCACTACCGCCGCAGCGCCGAGTGCCTTCAACATGAAGCCGCGCGACGTGAACCTGCTCCTTGTGGAGATCGGAGCGCTCGTCGCAATCGGCTGCGCGGCGCGGGTCGCTTCGAGGATCGCCTCGACGCCTGCAGGTGTCGGTATCGCGTCTCCTGCCTCGCTGAGCAGCGCGGAAAGCTCGGTCTCGGAGATCATCGTGCCTCCTCGTTCTCGTTGTTCTCGGGAGAACCCGGTGCGAACTGGGCGAGATCGTGATCGAGGGCGAGCAGCCGCCGCGCCTCGTGCAGCCTCGACTTAACGGTCCCCGGACGACGTCTGATCGCGGTCGCGATTTCGCGCTCGGAGAGCCCGGAGTAATAGCGCAGCACGAGCGGGACACGCAGATCGACGGGAAGGGCTCGGATCGCCCGACGCACCGACGTCGCGCGATCAAGCGTTTCCAGGACCTCTTCAGCTGGGGTTTCGTCAGATGTCAGCTCGTCGAGGGCGTCCCCGGACGCCCGTCTGCCCGAGTGGCGGGTCTCGCCGCGAGCAGAGGAGTAGCAGGCGTTCACGACCACCCGGTAGATCCAGGGCCGGAGCCCCTCGCCCTCTGGGAGCGCGTCCCTAAAGCGCCAAAGACGCAAGAACGCCTCCTGGACCGCGTCCTCGGCTCGACCGCTGTCGCTGATGAGGAGCGCGGCAGTCCGGTAGGCAGGGGCGTACCACTGCTGTAGGAGCTGCTCGAGATCGAGTCGATCGGTTGCTTCGCTCACGTCTATATGACGCTACGGCACGCTGAAAGGTTCGATTACCTCTCTGAGCAGGAACGCGCTCGCGTCACCCTCGCAACGCCCTGGCGGTGCGAGTCGAACTTTGCCTCCGTTGTGCGATGGCGAATTGGGATGACGTGCGTCGCATCGCCCTCGGGCTTCCGGAAGTGGGCGAGCGGGAGTCGCGCGGGCTTCTCCAGTGGCGGGTGCGCGAGAAGCTCTTCGTATGGGAGCGTCCGCTTCGAAGAGGTGATCTCGCGGCGCTCGGCGATGCTGCGCCGAGCGGCTCGATACTTGGCGCTCGCGTCGAAGACGAGGGCGAAAAGGCAGCATGGCTAACGGAGGGCTCCGGGCTCTACTTCACGATTCCGCACTTCGACGGATACCCGGCGATCCTCGTTCGTCTCGACGAGATCGGTCTCGCCGACCTCGAGCGCGTGATCGTCGAGGCCTGGCTCGCCAGGGCACCGTCGCGTCTAGCAGCGCGGTTTATCCGCGAGCAGAAGAGCTGAGCGACACCCTCGAGGAGCCTTTGCGGCTACTCGACGACGCGGATCGGGCTCCCTGCGAGGTAGGCGAGCACATCTTCTGCCATCTTTTCGAACGACATCCGAAAGAGCGGCTCGGTCACGTAGCCGAGGTGTGGCATCAACACGACGTTCTCCATCGACCGGAATGGGTGGTCGAGGGGAAGTGGCTCCTCGTCGAAGACGTCGAGCCCTGCGCCGGCGAGCTTGCCGGAGCTGAGCGCAGCGATAAGAGCCTGCTCGTCGATGATCGGCCCTCGGGAGATGTTGACGATGAACGCGGACTGCTTCATCAGCGCGAGATCAGACGCTTGGAAGAGGCCGCGTGAGCGCTCACTCAAGATCAGGAAGATCCCGAGCACGTCTGAGTTGGCGAGCAGCTCCTCTTTCGAGACCTTGGTGACACCGAGCGCATCGGTGCGCTCGGTGGTGAGGTTCTCGCTCCAGGCGATGACGTCCATCCCGAAGACCTTGGCGGCTTCCACCATCTGGCTGCCGAGATTGCCGAGGCCGGCGAGACCAAGCGTCATTCCGCTTAGCGACCCAGGAAAGCCGGTCTGCCATCCTCCTGCCCTAATCGCGCGGTCCTCGATCGCTATTCGCTTGGTTACCGCGAACAGCAGTGCCCAGGCCATCTCAGCTGGTGGTGAGATGCCGCGGCGCACTCCTGAGGGTCCTGGCTGGGGGCCGAGTGCGCCAGGGCCGTCTTGTGCCGCCGAGAGCAAGATGCCACGTTCGCGCCTCGCGTCGTGGTCAACGACCGTGCTCATCCAGCCGTTGCAGACGATGAGCTTCAGTTTCGGGAGCGCCTCTAGCACCTCGCGGGGAAAGCGCGCCCGTTGCTGGGTGATCACGATCACCTCGTAGTCAGCTAACTCGGCTACGAGTCGCGCCGGTGGGATCGCCTCCCGGTAGAAGGTGACCTCTGCGGCGTCGCCAAGGGCTGCCCAGTCCCCGAACTCTTCTGCAATGCCGATGTAGTCGTCGAGTACCGCAACACGAATCATCTGCGAAGTGTCGCCCGCTATGGCGCGGGTGTCAAAGGCTCTTCGCCGACGCCGATATCAGACGGTGATACCGCGGCTTTCGAGCACCCCGCCGAGTCGCGGATAGACCCGGAGCGCGTTCGCGCCGAGAATCTTCGTCCGGTCCTCGGCGCCGAGCGTGGTCACCTGGTCGAGTAGGTACTTGGTGTCGTCGAAGTACCTCCCGTCTTTGGGATTGCGGCCACGGACGGCACCGATCATCTCCGAGGCGTAGAGGATGTTCTCCGCAGGAACCGTGTCGAGCAGGAGCTGGATACCGGGCTGCCAGTAGACGCAGGTGTCGAAGTAGACGTTGTTAAGGACGATCTCTTCGAGCGGTGGGCGCTTTTGGTCGAGCACGATCCCTTGGATGCGTCCCCAGTGGTACGGGATGGCACCGCCACCGTGGGGAATCACGAAGCGAAGCGTTGGGAAGTCCTCGAACAGGTCCGAGAGTGCAAACTGCAAGAATGCCGAGGTGTCGCCGTTTAGGTAATGCGACCCGGTGATGTGAAAGACCGGGTTGCAGGTCATCGAGACATGGACCATCGCTGGTACGTCGAGCTCACAGAGCACCTCATAGAGCGGGTAGAAGGATCGATCCGCGAGGCTCGGCCCGGTCCAGTAGCCGTCGGAGGGGTCGGGATTGATGTTGACCCCGACGAATCCGAGCTCCTCGACCGTCCGGCGAAGCTCCGGAATGGAGTTCGCAGGTGGGACCCCTGGGGATTGCGGCAGCTGGGCAACGCCGACGAAGCTCGTTGGGAACAGGCCACAGACCCGATGGATCAGGTCGTTCACGACGCCCGTCCAGACAAGTGAGGTCGTCTCGTCGCCGTAGTGGTGCGCCATGCCACCTGCGGTGGGGGAGAAGAGCGTCACGTCGGTTTCGCGTTCGCGCTGCAACGGCAGCTGACCCTTCTCGATCGTGTCTCGGATCTGATCGTCGGTGATGACGAGCGTGGCTGGATCAGCGCGGCCGGAGTCGGCCTCGAACGCCGCGATCTGGTTGCGTCGCCACTCCGAAAGAGCTGGGGGCGCGGTCGTGTAGTGGCCGTGAATATCGATGTTCATAATTCCCCCCAGCTCGACAGGCGAAGCCCCGTCAGCCTAATGGCGCGCTGGCGAACCGGCTAATTAACTCGCTCGCGTTTGCGAAAGCTCCTCTTAAGGTCCGCGATCCAAGAGTTTCTCGACACGTATCGACCCGCGTCGGGGGGCCGGAATTCGACCTGTCGCGCAGCGGCGCGTCTCGCTTCAAACGAGCGGCAGGTTTGACTCCGGCCGCGCTGTCGTGCCGCTGAAGGGGTGCGTGGGCCACGTGGTTCTCCAGTGCACAAATAGCGGTAGTGGGTCATTTCGATCCCACCAGGACGGTCCGATGCGGTTGCCCGCTGCCGCCTTGGCGCTTCATCGGCGATGACTGAGGATCCAGTCGGTGTTCGCCTCCACGCCCGTTTTTCGTCTCCGACCTCCCGCCGGCGACGTTTGCCCCAAATGCTTCTAGATTGCGCGCTGCGTTGAGGTCTCGATCCATGACGAGGCCGCAGCTACAGCGAAACGTCCGTTCCGCGCGTGACAGCGTGGCTTTGACTGCACCGCAGGACGAACAGCGCTTGCTCGATGGAAAATATCGGTCCGCAATGACGAGCGTTCCGGCGTGCCAAGCAAGCTTGTAGGTGACCTGGCGGCGAAACTCAGCTGGTGCGACGTCAAGGATCGCGCGGTTGAGGCCTGCTTTGGCCCGCTTCCCGTTTCGGGCGTAGCTTCCGTCCCCGTTTCGCACGTCCTTTGGTGATCTCGTCATGCCTGCCACGTTCAAGTCCTCGAGCACGACCGTCCCGTAGGTTGAAGCCAGGCGACTGCTCAACTGGTGCAGTGCATCGGCGCGACGGGTCCGAACCCGGCGATGTGTGCGGGCGAGTCGTCGCCTGGTGTCTGCTCGACGATTCGAGCCGCGTTCTCGACGCGAAAGCTCGCGCTGTAAGCGGGCCATCCTTCGCGCGTAGCGGTTGAGCGCTCTCGGGTTCTCCACTTCCTCACCAGTTGACAGCACGGCGAGAAACTTCACGCCGAGGTCGACGCCGACGACCGCGTCCGGGAATGCCGCAGCCGGGTCCTCCCGTTCGATCTCGACACAGATCGAGATGAACCAGCGATCTGCCTCTTGGGAGATCGTCGCGTTGAGGATCCTCGCGGTGCCACCGTCTAGGTGAGAGAGCAAGGAGGTCGTCATCTCCTTCGATCGGACGATCCCGATCCGCGGCAGGCGGACGTGGCGCGAATCGATGACGGCTATCCCTGCCCAGAAGCGACAGGAGCGATTGCTACCTGCCTTTTTGAAACGAGGAAACCCCATCTGGCCTGCTCGGCCGCCCGACCGTGCTTTGGAGAAGTTCGCCAATGCGTCGCTGAGGGCGCTCAGTCCCGACTCATAGGCGAACTTGGAGTTCTCGCCCCACCACGGCGCCATCTCGTTCTTGGTCGTATTCCAAACCTTGCGAAGCGAGATCATCGTCCAGGGCACCGAAACGGTGTTCGCGAGCTCCCTCGCCTCTTCGTCCGACAACAGCTCGCGAAATGCCGCTTCGCGGATTTGCGACTGCTGGTCGAGGCGATCTTTTACAAGGGCGAGGCCCCAGTTATAGACAAATCGCGAGGCGCCACAATGCGACGCGAACCGGGACCTAATCGCGTTGTTCGGAGCCAGTTCGAATCGGAAGGCCTGATGCACGAGCACAGGGCGAGGATACGAATGGGATGTGACGGTCGAAATTGACCCACTACCGAGAGATCGCTTGAGGACGTGGAAGGATTCGTTCGTGAGCGACGCGCCGGACTTTGACGATGGCGGAAGCCAGCTCGAGCGGGACCGACAGGCAAGTTTCGCGCGTCGGCTCTCGAGCCTTCAGCTCGCCTGCGCCGAGGCAATCGAGGATGCACGCTTGCGCCGAGAGTTGAACGTGTTCCTCGACCAGCTGCTCGGACGGGCGTAAGCGAGCGCCTGCTTCTTGGCAATGGGACCGCGTCGATAGCTCCGCGTTGAGACGGATCGAAGTCGGCGACTGGCCGCTAGAGCGCGACAGTTGGACCTCAGACTCCGATGGACGGCAGCATCTCGGCCAACGTCGGTCCTACCAGCGCGACTTGGCCCCGTTCAGTCGTCGGATATAGCTCTTCGCGGCCTCGTTCAAGATCGGAAACTCGACGCCGACTCGCGCCGCCTGGGTCTCTTTGTCGACGACGACGTTCCGGGTGCGACCGTGCAACTCGACCGTGACCGTGATCAGCCCGTTCAAGTGCTCATCGGGCGCAGTGGCGAAGAGTTCCAACCCGGCCCCGAGTGGTGAGATGTCAAGGACGCGGCAACAGCGAAGCGGTTCGTTGTCCGCGTCGTCGAACTTATAGAAGCCGAACCAGTCCGCCGGTTGTCTCGGGGTCCGGCGTCGCTGCTCTGGATAATTGGCTTGATCGGTCATCGAGCGTGCCCTTCTATCTCTCCCTCGAGAGTGCTCTGTTTCGCAAAGTAACGACCGACATGCGGATCAGGTTTAGCGATTTCTTCCTAGTCAGGCAGACAAATGGAGACCACCTTCGAGCTCAACCAAGGTGGCTACCCACAAGGCGGCATCTCTAAACCTCGAAATTCCGCCGAGCTTTCAGCCCTCAATTCTCGGGTCAGACCTACCGATCGCGCCCCATGAATTCGTTGCGCGCACGAGGTCGCTTTGTGTCCTACGATCGACTGCCTAGGTGGGTCGAGGAGTTCCATGTCCGATGAGCTACCAACTCCAGCCGTTTTCGTGCAAGTTCGACTTACAAGGCTCCAATCGGACCCGCCGCTCGAGGCTGTCCGGAGCTTCTTCGCAGCGAACGACCGGGCCACCGAAGCGGTGCTGAACGATTCCGGCGTGCTGGTGATCCCACCAGTGATTGACCGCACTAGGACCTATCTGATGGTCGGCGAAGGCGGCACCTAGCTCACGCTCGGGTAGCAACTGGTTTCGGCTGGGTCTCAGGGTGCGACGGCGCGGTCGTAGGCCGAAAGCGCGGCGGCGACGGCGAGCTCCTCGTCTTCTGCAAGCAGCAGTCGGTTGCCCACCAGCTCTGTCGTAACCAAACGTGCAAGTCGTTCGTACTCGGACCTGTTCTCGTAACGCTCCGCGATCGAGCGACGTGGGTCACCTGTCGCCTCGCGCTCTTCGGCGTTTCGAGGAAAGGCGATCTTGGACCCGACGAACTCTTTCAGCGCATGCTCTCCGTTAGGACCGGTGTCAGGTGAGTTCCATCCCGCGTAGGTCGCCACCGGTACGGCGATCTCTGGGAGCAGGACACCGGAGGTCTCGTTCCCGTCGGCGTTCACGCTCGCCACAAAGCAGGTGAACGGCGCTCCTTCGTGTGGTGGCCACGTCATCACGCCTTCGTCGATCTCGCCCCCGAAGTCGGTGGGTCTCGTCGTCGGCAACAGCTCGGCGGCAGCGAGCACCACCCCTGGAAGCCCTGCGAAGGTCCCGAGAACGTCCTCTCTCGTCGACGCGGAGTGATCAGCTGTTCGAGGCACTCGATTAGCAGGTGGTTCGGTGCCGTCGGTTACCCATGCGACGAGGTTTTCGAACGCCGCTCGCACGAGTAGCTGGTAGCCGAGTGGGTTCGTCGGATTGGCGAGGTGCATCTGGGCCTTCATCGGGTTGTCGCCCATGTGATCGAGACCCGCCAAGGCATAGAAGCGGTGGTCAGAGCCGATTGCACGGTCGCTGTTGTCGGAGGGGTCGATGTGATTGAGGCAGGCGTCGCTTCGCCAGTACTCCCACGCGGTGTTGGTGGCGATCATCTTCGGCACGCCACCTAGCCGACGCTGTACGTCGAACAGGCCAGGCTCCTCGTCGACCGCATAGGGAGGAAGCACGGCGACGCCGGTGAAGCCGATGTGGGAGGGCTGGCCGAAACGGGCGTTGAACTCCCCTCGTCTCGCCCCGGCGATGTGGGGGAGGATGCCGTCGAAGACGACCTGGTCGGACTCGTCGACGTTTAGTCCCTCGTAGATGAAGTGTCGGAGGTACCTGCCTGTCTGGGAGACACCGTGGCCGAAGGCGTACTCGATCCGGCTCGCAGTCGGCCGCATCGGCTCGCTGCTGCCGTTTCGGAGGAAGGAGACGAAGTCCCTGGTGGCGAGGAGCCCCACACCGACTACCGGTGAG
>Ga0075522_10001317_pt1 | contig 18888 bp, 16 predicted proteins | sample NGEPerA_FD_74796 | JGI IMG/M metagenome (GOLD analysis project Ga0075522, IMG submission 74796) | Arctic peat soil microbial communities from the Barrow Environmental Observatory site, Barrow, Alaska, USA - NGEE PermafrostL2-A | ecosystem: Environmental > Terrestrial > Soil > Wetlands > Peat ... | reverse complement strand
GCGCGGCTCGGATAGAGAATCGCCACATGAAAAAGGCCCGTCGAGCCAGGCGGAGGCGGCGCACCACCACGGCTTTCCCAGGTGTTCAGTCGGATGTGGTGATGATAGCCACCGGCGGACACAAAGGCGGCCTGCGATTCTCAATCTTGGGCTTGGCAGCAATCCCATCGTGGTACAGATCGAGGTGGTTCTGATCTCCGATTTTTTCATGTGACTATGCTCTCCCCCCATTGCGATTACCAGAAACCGCTTGTGGAAAAGAGTGCAATTTGTAATAAAAACCAGCTAGTTTTTGTTACAAGAGGCATATTGTGAAAGCGATGAAGACCATTGATCAGAGGGTTTTGAGCCAAATTTGCAGAAGTCGGCAACGCAGCGTGTTTTCGCCGAGCCACTTCCTGGATTTAGGAGGCCGGTCGGCGGTGGGCGTTGCGTTGCATCGGTTGGCCAAAGCCGGCAAGATTCGCCGGATTCGGCGCGGGCTTTACGATTTACCCCGTCAACATCCGATCATCGGCCAGACCGCGCCGGACATCATGGCGACCGTTCGCACGTTGATGGATGGGAGCCATGCACAGTGGCAGTTCTCCGGGGCTTATGCAGCGAACGCACTGGGGCTGTCCGAGCAAGTTCCCGCTAAATTCGTCATCCTCACGGACGGCGTACCGCGTCGAGTGCCGTTGGGGAAATTGGTGCTGGACTTTCGGCGGGTTACGCCGCGCAATCTAATCGGAGCAGGTCGACGGGCGGGTCTCGTTATCCAGGCGTTGCGCTATTTGCACGGCAGCCCGTTGCAGGGGAAAGGCCACTTTGCGACGCCCAACCGGGAATTTCTGCAATTTTGCCGTGCCGGGGCAAAACGGACGACCCCGGCGACGATGAATTCTTATGTTTTTTGGGCGAAAAAGTGTTAAAACGATTCCGCATGGACGGCGGTTCAAAATTACATATCGCGATTGAAGGTTGCATTGGTGCCGGCAAAACGACACTGGCAACCAAACTCGCCGCATTCCGCGACGCCGCTTTGGTTTTGGAAGAATTTGAAAAAAACCCGTTTCTGGGTGCTTTTTACGGCGATCCCATTGGAAATGTTTTGGAAACGGAAATGCATTTTCTGCTGGTGCATTATCATCAACTGAAAGGGCTGCCCAATTCTTCAAAGGAATCGATCACCGATTTCACTTTTGCGAAGGATTTGATATTTGCGGGTTTGAACTTTCGCGACGAATCTGAAAAGAAAATATTTGTCCAGATCTATGAATTCTTGCAGGCGCGGCTTCCGGCACCAAACCTGATCATTTATTTGAAAGGCAGCGAGGATTTCATCGTCGACCGAATTCGGAGGAGAAATCGTTCCATTGAGCAAACTGTCGACGTGGAATATTTCAAGAAACTGAAACAAGCGTACGACGACGTGTTTTTGCGCAGTGCGAGCAATGTTCACGTCATCGATGCTGACCATTTCGACTGCTTAAATGATCCGACCGAATTGGAGAAGATCAGTTCGATGATCGATACTGTCGCTCCTCGTACGCCGGGCGAGAGCGCCTAAACGACAGAAATGAACGCTCCCGAACAGAGTTTGTGCTCCTTGGGTCCGGACTATTTCCGTCCGCGAGATTTTGAACATGTTCAGCCCTTGTATGATTTGGCGTATCTGCTTCAAATTGTTGCCCTTGCAAAAAACGAAGACGTTCCTGAATATCGGGTTTTCGCGCTATGGAAAGCCGCTCTGAGTCTCGATGGTTATACAACGAATGTAAATCGATGGCTCCACGGTGATGCCAGCGATGATACGCTCGATAGTGATCCGTCCTCCCGGATAAGGGACCATTTAGTAAGAATTGAGGCGACGGGCACGATTCCAGAACTTCAGGCATTGAGCAGCCCAGCCAATCTAGCGTGTTTGCGGCTTCGGGCAGTTCGTGGTCTGGGCATGAAGCAGGTGGCGGAAACCTTATCCAAGGCTCCGGAGGAATGGCTTTCCGACGCAGTTAAAGCAACCGGCCTCAAAGCAAATGCCCTTCGGGAAATTTGGGAGGGAACTGCAAATTCGTCTTGGGAGGCCGCCCACGTCGTTCCTCCATTGCTAAGGTTACTGCGAGGGATTGAAAATGCTTTCGGCCAGCCATGTTTATGGGAAATCCCCAACCTGGGCGATGGCCTTCAACCTGTAATAGGGGGATTCAGCGTTCGGACCGGCCTGCCGGGAACCGCATGTCTGGCAATGGTGGTAGAGGAGGCGCTAGGCAAAGATCATTTTTTCCAGTCCAAGCAAATATCAGAAAATAAGGTCGCCGTTTCGCACATTTTGGGCTGGAGCATGTTTCTCGAAACTACCGCAAATTTGCAGGGCCAGGGGCAATCAATCGAGGACTTGGCTCGACACGCCGATGCGCTGCTGGGTTTCGGTGGGTTGAGTTTGCGTGGAGACCTTCACTCTCATACAAATTGGTCCGACGGGGCTGCCGCGCTTCAAACCATGGCCGACGCTGCAAAAGAGATCGGTTTGGAATATTTAGCTATTACGGACCATAGCCGATCAAGTAAATTACAGGGAGGGGTTACGCCAGTTTCATGGATTCGCCAGGCGGTTTCGCTTTCATTGGTTCGGCCAGGCATCAAAATTCTCCATGGAATCGAAGCCGACATTTTGGCGGATGGAACTGTGGATCTTCCACGCGGTCTCCTGGCCGGCCTAGATATTGTCGTGGGATCGGTTCACAGTTCATGGAGTGATGATCACACCATCAACACGAACCGGATTTTAGGGGCTATCGAGTCCGGGTGTATTGATATTTTGGGCCATCCTACGGCGACCATTCTGGGTAAGCCAGGAGTGCCAAATTATTATCGACCACCTATCGTTGTGGATTGGGAGCGCATATTCGCGGCTTGCAAGAAATGGCGCGTGGCTTTGGAGTTTAATTGTTTTCCTTCTCGGCTTGATTTGCTTTTGCCCCTGCTTCACGAAGCGTCTTCGTCCGGGTGTTGGATCTCATTTGGGAGCGACGCTCATAGTCGGGCGCATTTACAACACCTCAAAATTGCTCAGAGAGTTCTATCGCATATCGATCCCAGCCATGTTTTGAATCTTCTTTCCTACAGCGAGATAAGGAAATGGCTGAAATCTGCTCGGAAACTACGTTCAACGCAGGAGCCTGAGATTCGCCCCATAGCCCAAGGAGATTTGTTTGGCGAACCCAAGCCGGCCGCTCGATCAAAGCCAACGATTGTACGCGTAGCGACACACGGCTGTATTCCGGCAGGTTCGCGTGTCGTCGGGCTTGATTTGACCGCTAGCAAGGTGAAACCGACCGGAGTGGCGGTTCTAGATGGAATGAGGGTTAAAACGTGCTCTCTCGAAAGCGACGAAGATATAATGGCTTTTATTGCGGAGACGAAACCCGCAATCGTTAGCATAGATTCGCCGCTTGGGCTTCCCGGTGGCGGATCTGAAATATCAAATTCCGCTGGAATCATGCGGATGGCTGAATACGATTTGAACAGCGTGGGCATTTCTGCTTATCCAGCGCTGATTGACTCCATGAAACCACTCACATTGCGCGGCATTAAATTACGCCGCGAAATTGAGGCCATACCTGGTGGACCAAAGGTCATCGAATCCTATCCAGGGGCCGCGCAGGACGTTCTTTGTATTCCCCGGAAACAAAAGGGCCTCGAATTCTTGCGCGCAGGACTGAGCGAATTGGGGCTAAAGGGGCCTGGCCTGAAAACGGAATCGCACGACGAAATGGACGCGATCACATCAGCGATCGTGGGCCGTTTCTATGAGGCCAATGAATTTGAACCGATGGGAATTCCATCCGAGGCGCAATTAATCATCCCGAAATTACATCCTCTGATTTATGAAAGACTTCCGATTGTCTGTTTATCTGGGAAAACTGGGGCCGGAAAATCAGTAGTGGCGCGCTACCTGTCGCTATTCTACGGGTTCCATTGGTTGCGAACGCGGGAAATAATCCGTGCTTTGTTAGCGGATGACATGCCGCTTCCATTGGAAAAGCGCATGTATAAGAAGGAGATTGCTGATAATGTCATCACCGACGCCGTGTTGAGGGATTTTGGGATAATCGTCTTGGAGCAATACAAGCAAGAACCTCTAATTCGTAAACTCCATGAGATGGTGGCTGTTACGAAACGACCCGTTGTCGTGGATGCCGTCCGGGATCTGAGCGATTTTATGTCGCTTCCCACATTTCACGGCGAACCGGTGCTCTGGTATGTTGATGCGTCGGAATCAGCAATTCGCAATAGGCTTGTTCAAAGACAAAAAAACGGCAAACAACCGATTGGAAATGAAAGCAGAATTGATCAAAAATCCCATATTCTAAAAAACCATTCTAACACATGCTTAAGAAACGAATCTTCACTGGAGGATCTTCGATGGGCGGCAGACGATGCATTATTCCAAATTATACAACTGAAAAGACAATGAACATCATTGAAGTCGAGATTCCTTAAGATCTTCTATGTAACGTTTGTATGTGTCACCATCAGAACGCAGCGTTATATAATGGCAGAAACTAGCAAGTCGTTTCTCAAACTCCCCAGCGTTTATAATCAAAATCGCCTCAACGACAGATACGTCGGGCGCGGCCAAACTCTCGAGATAGTTTTGCGTTTCCTGGAATGTTAACAAATTCAATAGTTTCCGGTTGATCGCTTTCAAATCCTTGCTTAATCCGAGCAATTTCTTCTTTACATATTTGATCGCCGCCTCCTCTGTATCGGCCGGGAGAAATCTATCAATATGCTTTAACTTTTCACGCCACGATGATGGCCCCATACAGAGCAACACATCAAATCTTCCGGGCCGCTTTATAGCTGGATCAAATTCATTTTGATAATTTGTGGCGAACAAAAATACTAAGCTTGCCTGATTGTGTAACGAAGCAAGCTTCGGCAACATACTTGTTGTTAAGAATTGACTTGTTAAATCAATTCGTTGCCCATCCCTTGTCCTAACTAACGCATCCATTTCATCGAACAATATGACAACCGCAGAAAGATCTTGGAGATCACGAAAGATTTCCGTTGCCCTGCTATAAATATGTTCAATTCCTTTACTCAAAAACTGTGACGGGTCAATGAGGACGACAGGCCAACCCAAGGTTGCCGCGAGAGAATTTGCAATTTGAGTTTTGGATGTTCCTGGCGGTCCAAACAACAACGCAGATACACGTCCATCGATCTTTTCGCCAGAAAAGGCCTTATAATTCAGGGCCGGCCGAATAAGCTGAGCTTCTAAAACAGTTTTGACCGTAGTTGTGGAGGAGCTACCCTGAAGATGAACATTCACATCGAGCAAACGCGTCCAGGAGTTGCGATTCGAAACGGCTGGCGTAGCTTTGTATTCACGCAGAAGAATAGCCTGCGTATTAACTGCAAGCATGTGCTGTAATTCCCAAAGAAACATGTGGGCTACAGCTGTAGCCCAAGATTCTGGCTGCTCGGCATTTAAAGAATCGAGCTCTCCGCCTGAGTTCCACCCCCAATAGATTTTGCGGTTTGCGGGGAATTTAAGTCGATTTTTAACACACCAATTAAGAGCGCTTTCCAACTTTCTTACCATAACCGGAGTGGCCAACAATTGGGACTCGGTATGTCCAAATTCAGATAGCACAGCTTCCAACATTTCAAATGTGAAGCAATAATTTGATCCAGCTTTCGGATAGTGGAACAAAGGAAAATATTTTGGCCAAATTCCAGATGGTCCCTGTTTGCTGAACAAAACGTCAATTCCATGTTCAAGCTCAATGCTAGAAGGCAGAAGCTGCAAACAAGCCGCTATTCCCGAAATATTCCCAGCGTACGCAACCTTGCGAAGCCTTGCACAAAGACAAGCGGCCATCGCCATCGCGATGGGATCCATTAACGCCTCATGCTGAGCAACAACTAGGGAACGTTGTTTATTAAACTCATGTCTCGCCCAATTACAGATTAATCGCCATTGACCTGCCCCTAGAGGAATTTTGCCACGCACAACTCCATCAACAAACCAGTAAACAAGTGCCGCGGAAGGGGGGTATTTATTTATACCAAAGCGCTTTATGTCACAAGCGAGCCATTTGGCAATGTCATTCAATGTAACACGGCCAAGTGGAGAATAGTTGCGCTTTTGTGTCGCTGCTAGCGAGGGCGCAAGAATCCCGGCCTCAACAAGAAGTCCAAAAGTTCTTATCACCATAGTCGTGGAAAAGGCGTTATTTAGGCCGAGCCCTGAACTGCGCCAACTCGCATTGTAAATTCTTTGAAAGGCGCGCTTTGCCGCTTTTTTCGTGCTTTCGTTATGTTTGTTAAAGGCGCGGAATTGTTTACTCAATGCCAATGACATCAAACACGAACAACTGCTCGTCACTTTTACATCTCCACGTTTTGATGACTGTTGCGGTAACCGACGAAAAGTAAGAAAGTCTTGTGAATTAAAAAATGCTTCAATATCAGTCGTCTGATATGAAAGCAAATCTAAGGCGTTTGCACGCACGCGACGAATGTCTCCCAGATCAATGTCAGGCATGAGTCGATTATAGATTAAAGGCTATTGTATGTTTGGCTGCAACATCAAAGGTGCCAAATCCAGTGCCGGCAAAAGCGACTGGAACGCCGGTGGCGAGTTCCAGAACGTTTAAGAACTTATTTGCAAGAGGGGTGAGTTTGTTCCAATCAGCGATCCCGGTATTGGCGTATTCAAGTCGGTCCAGCCCCATTACTGCCAAGCTGGTTGGACAATTGTATTTAGTGGCGAGCTTCACTAGATCGAGATCAAATCGCGCGACCCGCCGTAAGCGTTGTGTCACCGAGGTATACTCTGGAAGGACCTTTGGAGCGCCGGAGATATTTCGCACATGTTCCCATGAAAACTCGTTTGCGAAAGGCCCGCTTGTTCCTGCCACCCGGATTGGAAATGTCCGAACTACCATGACAATATTGTCAATTTGACGAGGTGAAAGCCCAACTTCCATAGCAAAAGCAGCCGCTGTTGTGTCCCGCGAGGTAACGTAAGGATAGTCGGGCCCATGCAGCAAGGAAAGGGCAAAGCCTTGGGTTCCCTCCACGATGACGTCCCCGCCGTCTTCAATCTGGCGATGAAGCAATGTCGCCACCGTCTCTACTCGGCAGCGGGCTCTTATGGCTGCTGAGTCTTTTGAAAGTCGAACGCCGTACGCGCGCGACATTCTTCGCAGAAGGGCGGCGCCAGTTCCGGAACAGGTGCTACCGATACGGACCAAGGTGTCAGCTTCAGCCACGCGATCCCCTTCAGTTACCAAAACACTCCGCGGATCCACAATGATGCGATCTTGTGGGATTTTCAGCAGGTCCAATTCGCGCAGGAGAATCTCCTCGTCCACAACGCAGCCCGCTGCGACGCAAAAAGTCGCTTTTTCAGGTTCGGAGCAGGAAGGAACCTGGCGGAGGACTACCGATTTTCCTTCAATCGTGACGCTGTGACCGGAATTGGGGCCGCCGCAGCGGACGAGCCAAGGAGAATGTGATGCTTTTGCCAGGAGGGCAACCACTTTGCCCTTGCCTTCGGACCCATATTGGCCCCCAACGACAATTGTTGCTGACATAATTTGGCCTATTTTGAGTTTACGTTAATCGAATGATCCGAATTCTCGTTCGTCGCCACAGAACTGCAAACAAAATCGGAGGCAACAAACTGCCCTGACAATGAGCGGCCCACTGTGCGGGTGATCGCGGATGCAACCTCAATGCAGATCTTCCGCCGTTTGGTAGTTCGAGATTGCTTTGGCACCACGGATTGGCATCATTTGGAGGCATGGTGCCACGCTCATCCCTAAAACGGTTATTGGGACCAAGCCAACTTCAAGCTGGTCGATGCGATTAATGCAGAAATCTGGACCCGATCCCCTCAGCTGTCACGCGAAATTCAGCACCCGGGTGATCTGGTTCCGCCAGGATCGGTCGGACCGCAACAAGCGATGCTGGAACCGGACGCCGATTTGGGCATACATGCGAGCTCAGTCCTCCCTTGGGTGCCCGACATCGTGGGCAAGGAGGCCGATGGAGACCGGGCCATCCTGATCTTCGGCGCCGCGTATGCCGGGTTCATCCGGGAGTATTCATGTCGGGGTGCCTGCTTGCGATTGGCTGAATACGCAATTTCCGCCCGCAATGGCGGCGGTGATAATTGGACCGCATTTCAGCGGGCTTTCCTCGAAAATGTCGTCGTCCCGGACATTGTTTATTACGGACGCCTCGCATCATTGCTGTCCTCGGTAGGCGTTTCTGCCAACCGTGTCGTCGTTTCGGATCTGTGTCCCTGCAGCATCGTCAAACGGACCGTCATCAATAACCGCCGCCAGGATGACAGCCGCCAGCCCTGCAAAGATCGAGCGTCCGTCTTTTGCTGGTACGTGGAGCATCCAGTGGTCGAGGGTTGGACGTGGAGACGTGTCACGGAAAGCCTCGCGGCGCGCATAATTGCTTTAGGGCACATCGCTGAACACGGGCTGCTCCGCCTCTTCAGCCGGCACGGTGCGATGATTTCCCGTGATGGGCAGCGGTTGAGCGATTTGTGCCAAGGCGGCACAGTCCCGGCTTGGGGCTGGGTTGACCGCTACGCAGATCCTGGCAGGAAACTTGCCCATTGGCTGAAGCCTGGAAGGTGGTGGACGATTTCGATCAATGGGAGAAATGTGCAGTTGCTCCCTGTGTATCACCCTTCCACGGTGGATAATTATGATCCTGGCTACAGGCAAACCGGGCAGGCTCTGGCCGCTTGGCTCCCGAGATAATGGCCTCGGCCCGATGGCCTGCCCCGCTTCCCAAAACCAGGACCATTCTCACTGCTCCAAATCAAACAACGCCGCAGGCGTCAAAGATGTTGATTACGGACGGTCAGGTGCCCATCATGCCCAGAAGCCTGCTGGCCGTGACGAACAATGACGCAACGTTGCAAGATCGGGAAATGGGTGCTTTAGAGGGGCACTCAGGGGCGGCTATTGCCGTTGATGGACTGACGCCGGTTGCAGCACTTGAGCAGATTCTCGCGGTGGCGGCCGGCGGGGTCAACGAACAAGCACTGGCCGAGGGCCTGTTGAGCAAATTCGGCACACTGTCAAACGTCCTTGCCGCTGCCGACCAAGAATTGCTCGGATTTAACGGGATGACCGCAGAGGCGCTCAAACTGCTGCGGTTGGTGGCCTGGGTCCGGGAACACTGCGATGACACCGCGCCTGCAACCCTGAAGTCGAATTCCAGCGCGTCCGTCCAGCCCGCCGCCTCCCCCCAGTTTTACCGGCACTCCCATCCAATTCCCTCAGTCCAATCCGAAATACCGTTGAATATGCCAGGTCAAACCGAGTTGCGGCTGCCGGAAAAGCCGCCACAACGTGAACGCAGAACCATCCAGGACGCTCTCATCGCCGAGGGGTTGATGGCGCTCAAAGCGGCGCAGGAAGCCAAAACCACTGACGAGCTTCAGGAACTCCTCCTGAAGCGGCTGGGGCAAAACAGCATGGAAACCAGGACCAGATATGCCCGATCGGTTATTAGCTGGTTCTTCCCAGACGGGGTTCAGGGTTTGCTGCCGCGAGCATGGCAAGCATACCAAGATGAGGGCATAAGCACCGACCTGCTTCGGTGGTCATATTTAAATGAGGAGCCGATCATGGGCCGGTGCGTGAGCGAGGCCCTGTTTCCATGCGAAAACGGACTGGCAATGCCTGCCACGTATTTCGACAGGTTTCTTCAGGATTGCCTTGCCGAGGCCCCACCCGCGAAGACCCGCGAGCGGCTGAAGATGAACCTGAAAAGAATTGGGTTCCTGGATCGCGCCCGGGGGAAGCCCGACCGGCTCCTGCCTGTGGTCCCACAGAAAACATCGCTCCTGCTGTTGTTGCACCACCTGTTTGCCGCCAAGGCAGTGAGAACGGTGGAACTGCGCAATCTGTTCACCAACCCGTTTTGGAAATACCTCGGCTACAAATCCGAGGATGCCGTCAGGGCGGTCCTGCGGGAAGCCGATGCTGCCGGGCTAATCGGTAAATACGTCGTGGCCGATCAGCTTGAACAGGTTACCACCTGCTTCACGCTCGATGAAATTCTGGGAAAGAAGGCTCGGTTATGAAATCTGCTGCTCAACTCCAGGCGTTGCTGATATCCCGCAGTTGGGACAAGGAGCTTGTGCTCTGGGTCGGCGGTGAGAAGGCGCTCCAGGATGCGATCGGCGCGGCGAAGCATGTCGTTTTGGACCTGCTGGACCTGTTTGACCCGGAGAACCTGCCTACCGACGAGGACGATACACGCGACCAGTTGCGGGAAAGACTGCGCACCAAGCTGAAAGCAATAACACACGGGCCCAACAACCGGATTGTTCTGATTGTGAAATCCGTTGGTCTGCTCGCAAGGTACCGGGCTGGCCTCCAAGAGTTTTATAACTGGTTCGTTGGTGATTTCGCTCTGGTCATCCTGCTGCTGGACGCCGGGCACGAGAAATTCGAATGGCCGGAGGAGGTCGTTTGTGAGCCCAATCGCCTGCTGGGCTATTTTTCAGAGCCGGGTATGGTCAAGGAGATCTTCAGTGCGATTGGGTGAAGCTATGCGTGAACTGAATAAAATCATCACCGTGAAGGCGGAGCCGGAGACGACGCCGTCGTTGTCCGACATCATTCAGCAGTCCAAGGCCGCCCTCACCGTTTCGGAATATTTATTCACGCCCGCATTGCGCAGTCACGCCAAACGTATTTTCGATTGCGTGGTGAATGGCAAGGGCCAGGGCTTTTGGGTCCAGGCCGAATACGGCGCGGGCAAGACCCACTTCCTGGGCGCCGTGGTGGATTTGTTGGTTTGGCAGGTTTGGGATGCACTTAAAGCGGATCGGGCCGGATGACCTGGTTGTGCTCACCTCGGATCACGGGTTCAAGGAACTTTTGCACGGGGACGCTGTGACCGTTACGGAGGCCGAAGCCAAGAACGCAGGCAAATCGATGGAAGAGAGCATCCGATGGCGTTACATTGAGGGCTTCCCGCCAGCCGCCATGCCGGAGGCTGTGAAAGTTCCGATTGGCATCGGCACCAGTTGGATGGCTGTGGGACGTCGATGGTTTATGCGCCAGGGAACAAAAGCGACTCCGCGCTATAGCCACGGCGGACTGTCCCTGGCTGAAGTTGTGGTTCCGGGCGTGGTGTTGCGCCGGGTAACCGAGAAATCGGCCCGGGCGGAGATGCTCGGACTGCCCATCGTCCTCCAAGCCAACGAGGATGCCACGGTTGACCTGCAATTCACCGTGCGCAACACTGGCAATTGTGAAATCGAGTTCGAGGTCAGCGTCGTTGACAACCTCGGTCAGGAACTGCTGAGAAAACCGGGGCACTTGGCTCCAGCCACCTCGGCCAAACTGTCCGCAACGGTTTTGGCGAAATATCGGGAAACGCCGGCACGCGAACCTGATCCGACCGGCACTGTCAGCGCCGTTACGGTGCGGTTGCGACACACCGAACTGGAAGGAGCGTGGCGGGAAGCCCTTGACGGCCGGGCATCGATCCCGGTGAGGATCACGCCAAAGACAGTAAAATTTGAAACGGACGCATTGAAGGGATTCGACGACGTTTAACAGGATAATTTCATGGCAGACGACATAAAATCGGGAACACCACAGCCGTTGAGCGCGTTAGACGGGAAGATTTTCCGCACTCTGGGCGACCGGGTCATCCTCAAACCGTTAACGCGGTGGAACGAGGCTTACAAAGAATTTCCCCGCTATGTGATGGAATACTTGGTGAGCCGGTATGTGGACGCCGCCAAACCGGTGGATGGTCAGAAAAAAATCGACCGTATTCTGTCGGAGCATTATGCCGAGAGCGCGAAAAAAGAACTGATCAAGAGCCGGATCAAAGAGCGTGGCCAATATACCTTGCTCGGGCAATTATCTGTGCGGTTGGATCAGTCTCGCGACCATTATTGGGCCACCGTTCCAGCCCTCGGCGACGACACCGTGCGCGTCGCGCAAAAAGTTCTGACGCAATATTCCGACGTGTTGCTGACCAGTGGGGCCTGGGGGACTATGGAGATCGAATACGACGGCACCTACGAAATCAAATCCCGTAAATTCCCCTTCTACATCCGCGAATTTACACCACTTCAATATACACGGTTGAACCTGGACGATTTCGTCGAGAAATGCGTCGAGTTCACCGACGAGGAGTGGTTGGACCTGCTGATCCAGTCCATCGGGTTCAATCCAGCGAAATTCGATTTACGGGTCAAAATGTTGATGCTGTTGCGTCTGGTGCCGTTCGTGGAATCGAACTACAACCTCATCGAGCTGGGGCCGCGGGAAACCGGGAAAACATACACATTCCGCAACACATCAAACCGCGCGTTCGTCGTTTCTGGTGGGACATCCACGGTCCCGAGTTTGTTTTACAACAAAACGTCGAAGAAACTCGGGGTCATCGGACTCAAGCATCTGGTGTTTTTTGATGAAATTGCGCATACGAACTTCAACGACGAGGCGAGCATCAGCATGCTCAAGGACTACATGCAGACCGGCAAGTTCAGTCGAGGAGACCAGGAATTCTCCGCACCATGCTCGATCGTCCTTGGCGGCAACATCGATACCGACCTGGATCGGAAGCAGCCAGATGAAGGTTACCGGCACCTGTTTCAGGTGCTGCCCCAAGAGCTTCAAGATCCGGCGTTCCTGGACCGCATACACGGGTACTTGCCGGGATGGGAAATGCCCAAGATTCGCCCGGAGAACTATGCGACCGGATATGGACTGCTGACGGATTACATGGCGGAGATTTTTGCCGAGCTGCGGCGCCGCAATTTCCAGACCCACGTCAACGCCTGGGTGGATTTCGGTGCGATGACCGGGCGCAACCAGGACGCGATTAAAAAGACAGCCGCAGGCCTGCTGAAACTGCTGCATCCGCACCGGAGCCCGGACACGCTTACCGGCCCGGAGGTTAAGCCACTGATGGACATGGCGGTCGAAATGCGCCAACGCGTAACGGACCAGTTGGCCAAGATCTTGCCAACCGAGTTCAGCAACGTGCAATATGGGTTTAAACTGAGGGGTGAAAATGGCGATTTTTGACCATCAGCCTTTAATTTGCAGCGGCAACATGCCAAAAATCGGAGTGCCATATGAAGAAAACAAATAGCAAGCCGGGGGACGACAATGTCGTGTGGAAGGTCGTCCCGATGCCCGTGGACCAGCTAATACTGGATCCCGACAACCCCCGTCTCGCCTCCGCTGATGCAGGAAGCGACCCAAAGCAACTGGTTAAGTATATGTGGGAGGAAATGGCAGTGGACGAAGTTGCATTATCCATTGCAGCCAACGGCTTTTTTCACGAAGAGCCCCTTCTCGTAATACCCAGCGACAAATCAAAAAAGGAGGGGGACAGACAGAAATATATTGTCGTCGAGGGCAATCGACGACTCTGTGCTGTGATGTTGCTGCGCGACCCAAAACTCAGGGAATTCGTAAAGGCGACCGATCTGCCGCATTTAACAGCAAAGGAGGTTGAATCTCTCAAAGAATTGCCGGTATCACTTTACGACAATCGAGAGGATTTGTGGGAATATTTTGGCTTTCGTCACATCAACGGTCCGAAGGCATGGGATGCGGAGCCGAAGGCAAAGTATGTGGCGACGGTTCACGAGAAATACAAGGTGGCGCTTGCCGACATCGCCAGGAAAATTGGAGATCAACATTCATACGTGAAGCGCATCTACCGCGGCTTCGTCCTGCTCGAACAGGCCGAAAAAGTTGGATTCGACCGCGAAGATCGGAAAGCAAACCGATTTAATTTTTCCCATCTATATACTGCAGCTGACCAGCAACCATACCAAAAATTCCTAGGAATCGAGTCCGAGACTTCGTTGAAACGCGATCCCGTCCCCAAATCCAAGCTCGATGACCTCAAGCAGTTGATGGTCTGGCTTTACGGTAGCAAATCCGAAGACAAGGCTCCAATTATCCGCACTCAAAACCCTGATCTAAATTATCTACGGCAGGTGATTAGCAACAAGACTGGGCTGGCGGCATTGAGGTCTGGGATTCCATTGGATCGGGCATTGCAGTTGAGCAAAGGCGATTCACAGGTCTTCCGCGAGGCTTTGCTGAAAGGAAAGGTCAATTTGCAGGAGGCCAAGTCGGTTGTTACGACCGGCTACAAGGGCGACGAAGAAGACGATGCCTTGATCAGCGACTTGCGCAAGATCATGGAGAGCATCGAGACCGAGATGGCCGAGATCGTCAAGAGCGCAGGAAAATAGTCACATGCCAGCGATCCCTGAAAACCTGGATGACCCCCTTAAGTGGGCGGACTGGCTGGAGGTTTTTGCACTGGAACATAAAGACCTCAGCTCAAGTATCGGCGACCTCGAACGAGTATTAACGCAGAACTCCATCGAAAGGAAGCAATGCGAAATTTACTGTGCGTCCGTCAGCACGGAGTTGAGTTCTAGGTCCACGGGCGCTGCGGACGGATATCCATTCGTATTTAACGGATCATTACTTAAGCAGAAGGACGATTTGACGAAGCATACGCCTTATATCTTCTGCTTGTTCTTGTCTTATTTCGATGGGGCAAAAAAGAACCACAAAGGCATTTACCCTGACCGCGTATTTGAGCACGTCTCACGCATAGCAGCCCAAAGCTATCTTAATGGCAGTGCCGTTCGTTTTGGGTTCCCACGAGTTGCCTCTGAGCTGCCAATTCAGTTTACTAAGGCAATTGAGGTGATTTGTGGTCATCTTGGGGAAGTAAACTATAACGGCAAGGCGGCCGGTCGAGCAAAGGACGATGAACTTGACGTTGTGGTATGGAAACATTTCTCCGACCGACGCTCAGGCAAGATTATTATGTGGGGACAATGTGCCGCTGGCTGGGATTGGGAGAGCAAACTTTCTTTCAATCCGAATGCTTTCCGCAAGAGGTGGGTTCAGCCGGACTTTGCGAATCCACTATTGAAATCCATTTTCATTCCGCACGTTGTTGATCCCAGCAAATGGGACTACTTTGCCGCAGAAGCCGAGATTCTCTTTGATCGGTGTCGAATCGCATCATGCTCGTTTGGGCACCGTGACATGGACGCCCACGCCACCAACATGAAGGATTGGTGTGCATGGATACTTGAGGAACATTCGAAATGAGTAAACGCAACCGTTTGCACTCAATCTGTCCGTATTTCGCGATGTTCCCTGAGCGGTTCGTGCAGGAAAACGTCGTCAGGTATTCCCGCAAAGGTGATTGGGTGCTTGATCCGTTTAGCGGGCGCGGAACGACAATTCTTCAGTCCCTACTTATGGGCAGGAACGCAGCCGGATTGGATATCAATCCGGTTGCGTATTGCATCTCTGGCGCAAAAGCTCACCTCCCCCACATCGGTTCAACTCTTCGTCGGATCGCAGAACTGACCCGCCAATATGCCATAGCCGATCAGGACACTCTGGAGGAGGAACGTCGTGCTCTGCCGCCGTTTTTCAAACGAGCATTCCATCATGACACGCTCAAACAGATTTTGTTTATTCGTGCCCGGTTAGGTTGGCGTCAAAGCAATGTTGATCGCTTGATCGCTGCTCTTGTACTTGGCTCACTTCACGGGGAGATGGACAAATCCAGTTCCTACTTTAGCAACCAGATGCCACGAACCATCTCTTTAAAACCTGACTACTCGCTCGCGTATTGGCGGAAGCACAAGCTGTGGCCCAAGAAGCGTGATGTGTTTTCAATGTTAACGAATCGGGCAGCACTTAGGTTGAACGGGAACGCTGAACTGCCAAAAGGCAGAATGCGCCTGCAAGATGCGAGAGGAGCGAACCAAATTTACCCTGATCTTACGGGTAAAGTGCGACTAGTTGTCACATCGCCGCCTTATTTGGATGTGACAAACTTTGAGGAGGATCAATGGTTGCGTCTCTGGTTTCTCGGCAGCCAACCGTACCCCACCTATCGAACTCTTGCTGGAGATGATCGGCACACATGTGCATCAAAGTATTGGCGGTTTCTCACCGAAGCATGGCAAGGATTATCCAAACTTATGGCGCCCCAATCGGTTATTGTGTGCCGCATAGGTGGCAAAGGTTTAAACGTCTCAGGGTTGAGCGCTGGCATGGAAAGCTCCCTGAAGGCCGCATTTCCACGAGGAAGATTTCCTACCAGGCCAGTAGTGTCTCGCCTCAAAAACCGCCAAACCCAGAGCTTTGCTCCAATGGCGAGCGGGTGCTTGTTCGAAGTCGATTACACATTCAAAACTTCGTAGGTTGAAGCATTAAACACAAAGCTGCTCTTTGACCACGGGTATGGGGCCTTGCGTAACTCCTTAAATGGGTTGTATTCCAAGATCAACGAAGAGATCTTGAAATGAATAAAGCCCGACTGATAAAGCAAATCGTCGCCAGCTTGTGCGAAAGTCTTGGCGTTTTGGAAAAAGCCGCCCGGGCATCCCATGCAGAAGCCACGCATGAGAGCAGCATGGCGGAAAGCAAATACGACATGCGTCCTCAAATTCTTCAACACGGTGCCTATGAGCGGTTTCGTCGCCACTCAAACCGTCTCATGAGCCGGCTTGAGAGAGATTTTCCCATGCCTCCAACAGGCTGGCCACTTTCATCTCGAACGCAGTCCGTTTTGCAATAGCCATCACGATTAATCCACTCAATTTGGTCTTTTATGTTAAACCCTGCCAGCCGTATCGCCAACACCCGTACGTCATAGGTCCTGGGTCCAAAAAAGCTTGCCAAATAGCCGCCTGGTCTGAGCACGCGAAACACTTCTCGTCAGAGCCTCGGTTTAGGCACAAATGCGTCCCAGGCTTTGCCCATGAAGCTGTTCCCCTTGATTTCCATGTGATCGGTGTCCATTCACGCGCGAAGCATCTCCAAAGTATCTAGAGGGGTGCCAAGCCGATAGGGAAGGTAGGTCACGACTGAGTCAACGGAGTTATCCGGGAGCTTCCGTAAAGACTCCATGTTGTCGCCAAGGCATATACTACAGGTATTCACCACTTATCATAGGTAGTGAAGTCTCAATTACAACCTATCATGTGATGATAGCATCCGCTCTAGCGCAGCCTAACGCCCGATCTCCAACAACGGCCGCCCAACTGTGCGATTTCTGGTGTTCCACTATCCTGCGCATAGGACTGGCTCGGAAATACCTTCAAGCGGACCATGGCGGAGCAGTTCGTAGCGCGGGATTATAGGCCATAGGTTGTAAAAGTCAAGTGTTGCTCCGCAAGTTTCGCAGAGCGAATGAAGTGCATTTTGCCGCGGCAACAAAAATAGAAGGCCTTAAAATGGGTTATGACGAGTAGTAATTGCTATGGGTCGTCCTACGACCCGCGGTTCAGGAATAGCTACATGTCCCATGAAGCCTGGGCTGTAACTGGTCCGATCTTCGAGACCCAATTATCGCGCCGGCCTTACCCGGCCGGGAAGGCGGATCTCCACGCCATCTCTCCGGCCCAAGTTGTTTCCACGGGCGTCGCCTCACACCCCCAAATGCGGCCTCCCTCTTCAGTTTTCCGCGGTTTTCTGCGTTTCCCAAGCGGTTGGCTGTTCCGGACGTCAGGGAAACGAATTAGCTCCAAACAAAAAACGTGATTATGGATCTTCACTCCGATCTTCCTATCGATGCGCCCGACGAGACAAAATCGGAATCCGGCCACGCACGTTCTGAAAGACAAGACGCGAAACCGGCAGACGGCAAAGAAACAACCATTGTGTCGGCCGCAGTCGATTCTGTGGATGGCGCGACCACAAACGAGGGTGCTACTCAGTCGAATGGAAAGGAGAAGAGGAAGTCGAGGAAGAAGGAAGACTACACGGACGGGGAGGCACTCGAAAAGGGACGGTGGTTGTGGATTACGCCGTTCGAAAATCGGGGTGGATCTTTTTCCTTCCGCGTCAACGGGCAGTTGCCGATCTTCACAATGACTCCCCCTCTGGGTTTGCTCGACCGCCGCGGTCGCCAAGTTCTCTTCGAGGGCCAAAAGCCGAGATATCTAAGGGACAACTATGACAGCAGGCCGGACGCCAGGTCGTTCATGAACAACCTGGAGGATGCCTATGAGGGGGTTACGGTCACAATGCATCCCGTGAAAACGCCCTTGATCGTCGAAGAGGTGCGAAAATATGAAGCGCTGCATTTGCGCCTGAAGCCATATCTGGCAAAGAACCCTTACGCAATCGAGGAGGCGGGAGATCTCTATGAGAATACTTATGGAAACCTCATCAAACCGATTTCAGTGCGGCGGCTATTTGAATTGATGGTCGAATTGGAGTCCCCCTATCTCACTCAGGATTGGTTGGACAAAATCGGCGGGTCGGTAAATGCCGTTTGCCGCGCGCTCGGCAGCCCTGCCGGGTCGTTTGATCACAAGGCGCGCAACAAATACGACATGGACTTGGGAGAGGTCACAGCGGAGCGGCTGGAGCAGTCTTTGAAACCCCTTCCCTACGGTCGAGCAAGGGAAATCTTGCGGCCTTTTAAGAGACTCCTGAAATTCGGCATGGAACAGCATTATATCCGGGTGAATGTCGCGACCGCGGTGAATTTGCGCCAGACGCTGGCTGAAAAAACAGCCAAAGCGATGGCGGAAATCACCATCGACAGCATTGCGCAGGTGCAGATTGCTCTCAACCTCGCTGCGAAATACGAAGTTGGGGCGCATGGCGCCGGTTATTTCGTGCCTCATGTGGTGTTCATGTACTACGCCGCGATGAGACCGTTGAGCGAATTGAGGCAGATGAACCCGTTGGATGTTGGTGGGGGACATCATACAAACCGCGAGCCACCCGGCGGACAGTTTTTGCCGTCGCCATTCGTGAAAGCGCCTTGTCCACGGCAGGCCGCGAGCCAAGATCAGGAAAGTCGGAAGCC
>Ga0075522_10001314_pt1 | contig 18901 bp, 25 predicted proteins | sample NGEPerA_FD_74796 | JGI IMG/M metagenome (GOLD analysis project Ga0075522, IMG submission 74796) | Arctic peat soil microbial communities from the Barrow Environmental Observatory site, Barrow, Alaska, USA - NGEE PermafrostL2-A | ecosystem: Environmental > Terrestrial > Soil > Wetlands > Peat ... | reverse complement strand
CAGCTCATGATCGTTGCGAGAGTGACAGCGATCGCGAGTCCCATGACTGACTGGAATCGCTTGATCCACGGGGGAGCGTCGGCGCGCAACTGTCCGTCGGGACCAGTCCCGCCGGCCACGGCGTCGGAGAGCAGAACGACGCCCGCGAAGAAAAACGCCAATCCAATGCTGACTACTATCCAGCCGGGGGCATCGGTGCTGGCCGCCCGACGCGTCGGGAGGACGCCGAGCCCTGCGAGGACCGGAATGAGGGCGCAGGCGATGAAGACGACACCCATCAACGCCGCACCCCGAGCGCTCAGCTGCGATTGATTGGGCATGTCCCGTAGACGACTACGAGGGGGGCCGCTACAGGCTCGGCGGAAGGCACCTGAAGGAGAGGTGGTGGAATCCTATCAGGAGGAGCTACTCTACCATGCGAGCCTGAGCCGGAGGACATACCGTGTGGCTGGCGACATACCAATGACCATCGTTCGCATCGCACTGGCCAACATCACGTATCCCACGAGCCCCGACGACGCGGTCGCCCGCGTGCGGAGCGCGATCGCCGCCGCCGCGGCCGAGCGCGCGGCCATCGTCTGCTTTCCGGAGTGCTACGTGCCAGGCTATCGTGCTCCGAACAAGATCGTGCCGCCGCCGGACCAGGAGTTTCTCGAGCACGCCTGGTCCGAGATTGCGGCCGCTGCTCGTGCCGCGCGTGTGGCGGTGGTGCTCGGCACCGAACGGCTCGTCGATGGCGAGCCGCGGATCACGGCACTCGTCATCAATTCCGATGGCACTCGCGCCGGTTTTCAAGACAAGACGCAGCTCGATCCGTCAGAAGAAGACTTCTACTCACCTGGATGCGAGCGGCACCTCTTTCAGGTGGGCGCGCTCACGTTCGGCATCGTTATTTGCCACGAGGGCTGGCGATATCCCGAGACGGTACGCTGGGCCGCTCGGCGCGGCGCACACATCGTGTTCCACCCGCACTTCGGCGACGCCGAGCCCGGCGCATTTCGCCCGACGACATTCGCCGACCCGCGGAATAGCTTTCACGAGATGGCGATGCTGTGTCGCGCCGCCGAGAACAGCATCTACTTCGCGAGTGTCAACTGTGCGAGCGATGGATCGCCGACGACGTCGGCGGTGGTGCAGCCCGACGGCGTCGTGCTCGCGTGGCAGCCGTACGGCGTGGACGGATTGCTCGTGGCGGACGTCGACACGGCCGCGGCGACAGGACTGCTCGCCGCGCGCTGCCGCACAGTGGACAGTGACGGGTATCAGCTCAGTGCACGCCACCCATGAGCGAACGCATCGGCTTGATCATCAGGAACGCCACCAGCGAGGCGCCGAGGCACACGCCGGCGGTCACGCCGAACAGCTGCGTCATGGGCGCCGACGAGATGAATCCCGCCGCGTAGCCAGCAACCTTGCTACCCACGGAGTCCGCAAGGAACCACACGCCGAGCATGAAGCCCACGATCTTCACTGGAGAGAGCTTCGTGAACACCGACAGCCCCACCGGTGAGAGCGACAGCTCACCAAGCTCCTGAATGAAGTAGCAGCCGATGAGCCAGAAGGGGCTCACGCGCAGCCCGGGCGATGCCTGCAGGTGAACTGCGGGGATGAGCAGGAAGAGAAACGAGAGCCCGGTGAACAGGAGGCCGATGGCGAACTTCGCCGGCGTGGATGGTTCGTATTTTCCGAGCCGTATCCACAGCCACGCGAATGCGGGCGCCAGCACGATGACCCAGATTGCCTGAATGGTGAGAAACCAGCTCGATGGAAAGCTCACCCCGAACATCGACGTGCGCGTGTAGCGATCGCCGAAGAGGTTCAGTGAGGACCCAGCCTGCTCGTATGCGCCCCAGAACACTGCGGCGAGCACGAAGAACACCGCCATGGCGGCGAGCCGCTTCCATTCCACGACGGTGAATCCTGCGTGCGTTCGTACGTGGGATGGCGTCGCCGCGCCCGCAGCATCCTGCGCAGCCTTCGCGTCGCGCGCAGCCGTTCGCGCCTCGCTGCGTTGGCGCTCGAGACGCTCGATCGCCGGTCGCAAATGCTTGCGCCCCATCACGTACTGTATGAGCCCGATCGTCATCCCAACGCCGGCACAGGCGAAGCCCAAGTGCCAATCCACCCGCTGCGCTAGTCCGCCGGCGATGAAGGGCCCGAGCGCGGCACCGAGATTGATCCCCATGTAGAAAATCGAGAAGCCGGCGTCGCGTCGCGAATCGTTGGTGTCGTAGAGCGACCCGACGATGCCGCTCACGTTTGGCTTGAGCAATCCCGTCCCGATCACGATCAGTCCGAGGCCGGTGTAGAAGAACGGAAGCGGGTGCAGTGCGAGCGTGAAGTGTCCGAGCGCGATGATGATCCCACCAACGAGCACGCTCTTGTACTGGCCGAGCCAGCGATCCGCGATGATGCCGCCGACGATCGCGGCAGCCCACGCGCTCGCCGTGTACGTGCCGTAGATCGACCCCGCATGGCGATCGTCGAAGCCGAGCACGTGCACCATGTACAGAATGAGGAAGGCGCGCATGCCGTAGTAGCTGAAGCGCTCCCACATCTCCGTGAAGAAGAGCACGGAGAGGCCGCGCGGATGACCGAAGAATCCGCCCGGCGCACTGGCGGCGCGGGGATGGTCGGTGAGCGGATCGGCAAAGGGGCCCGGCTGCGCCGTACCCGATGAATCGGAGGTCGACATTATGAGATCACGGTTTCGGATGCACGATCCTCAGGGCTGCGGCATCGAACGTCAAGAGGTACGGTAAAAATCATCTGCCAACGAGCCGCGTCCGTTGCCGAGGATGCGCGCGCGAACTATCGTCATCGGCGTCTCATGCTCGTCAGGCGCGCTCATCTTTCTTCGGCTATCCGCTCATGCTCTCTGAACCGGGAATAATACGCACGTCGATCCTCGCCATCGGGATCGCGCTCGCCGGCTTCCTCGCCGGCAATGGATTCGTGCGCGCGAAGGCCGCGGACCGGTACGTCACGGTGAAGGGCGTCTCCGAGCGCGAGGTAAAGGCGGATCTCGCGATCTGGCCGTTGCACCTGGTGGGCGCCGACAACGACCTCGTCGCCGCCAACGCGAAGCTCGCGAAGAGCACCGCCAACGTGCGGGCGTTTCTCGTTCGTCACGGCGTCGACACGACCCAGATCCAGACCTCGGGCTTCTCCGCCGTGGACGCGCTCGCGAATCAGTACACGCCGGATCGCACGCCGACTAATCGCTACATCGTGCACCAAACCGTGTTGGTTCGCTCCACGCATCCCGACCTGGTGCTCAAGGCCAGCCAGCAAATTGGCGAGCTGGCTGCCATCGGCGTCGTGATCTCGTCGGGGAGCGACGAATACGGCGCCGGAGGCGGCGGCCCGACGTTCGTTTTCTCCGGCCTCAACAAGCTCAAGCCCGACATGATCGCGGATGCTACCGCGCGCGCCCGCGAGGGCGCAACGCAATTCGCCCGCGACTCACACAGCGACCTGGGCGCGATTCGCCAGGCGAACCAGGGCGTGTTCGAGATTCTTCCGCGCGATCAGGCGCCGGGCATCAACGAGTCGAGCCAGATCGCCAAGCTCGTTCGCGTCGTCGTCACCATCGACTACTACCTGCGATAGCATCGACGCGCACGGTCGCACCGGTGACCGCTGTCAACTCCGTTGGCGTGCGTAGTGGAGCCCCACCACGCCGATTTGATACGGGGTCGCAGACAGGAGCTACCCGAGTGCCGGGTGGCTCCCGCCCAGCGTGACGTCCCAGGTAACGCCTGGCTAACGCTCGAGTAACGGACGCGTGAGATCCTGTCCACACGATTCATCGACGCGCGGCACGTTGGAACATCAGCTCACGAGGAGATCCCACATGCAATTCTCATCAACTTTCGCGGCGCTCGTCGGTCTGGGCGTTTCGCTGTCGGCGTTCAGCGCGCCGCGAAGTGCCGTCCCGTTAACAGACAGTCGTCCCTCGATTGCAACCGACTCGATACTCACGACCGACCCATTGACGGGGCTTCCCCTATCTCCCGCAACGGTCTGCCGCACGTCCGTGTGCATCCAATTCCACTCGGGAAACGAGCCGGTAAAGGTTCCAGAAGCACCGCTATGCAAGAGTAACATGCAGGCCAATTTCTATAGCCTCCTAAACAGCAATTCGAAGGTGGATGCCACCGTTGCGTGGTATGCCTCTCATCTTCCAGGCTTCAAGAAGACTCATGCGTACGCCGACGGCCGTTCGAATGACACGTTCTACAACTCCGCTGGCACCATGTTCGTGCTTGTGATGGGGGATCCTGGCAAGGATGGCGAGAACACGGACACCTACGCCGTTACCTATTACCGGGTGTCGCCGGGCCTCCGTGAGAAGAGCATCATTGCCCTCAACAGCCAAAAGGTTGACTGTTCGTGAGGCAGGCCTCGCTACGCCGCCGCCACCGAGCTCGCGCTGAATGCTGTACGCGGCGCCGAGTGTCGCCTGCAGGAGATCGCCCAGGTTGTCAGTCACCTGCGGTCATTGCCATGCTTTCCGGTGGAAAATCGATCCGATGATCGCCCACGGTGACGCTCCTCGCAACGCGGCCCTCTTACGACTCCGCACGGAAGGCGAACGTACGGGGGTTTAGCGAGGCTCCCGTACCTGGCTTGTGCGCCGCGAACGAGCGCGGTAGGCTAGTCGCGAGCGCTCGTCACAGCGCACCGCACGCCGTTGCCTCGAACCGGGAGATACCATGCTGCAACCACGATTCGCACGCGCACTCGTCGGCGTCGTGATGTCGCTCTCGACCGGCGCATGCGCGCCCAAGCCGGCGGCCTTCGACGCGAACGCCGAATCTGCGTCGCTTCTCCGTCGCGATGTCGAGTGGGCGAATCTGGCGACCGCCGGCAAGGACGTCGACCAGATCGTGTCGTACTGGACGGATGATGCGGTCGTCATGGAGCCCGGTCAGCTAGCCGTGGAAGGCAAGGCGGCGATTCGCGCGTTCGTCACATCGAGCCTGCAGACGCCCGGGTTCAAGATTCACTGGGTATCCGAGAAGCCGACCTTTTCGCCGGACGGGAAGATGGCGTACATGCGCGGCGCCGACGAGATGACGGTTCCGGGACCCAAAGGGGAACCGGTCACGATGCATCTTCAGGGCTACTCGGTGTGGCGAAAGGATGCCGACGGGCAGTGGCGCTGCGCGGTGGACATCGCCACCGAGGGCGCGCCCGCGGCAGGTGCATCGCGGTTGTGAACGCGCGAGTTCGTGATCAAGGATGATCAGGGCCACACGCTGTACTTTGGCCAGCCGAAGTAGATTCGCTCGTGAGCCGCGTCGCGGCGTACGCTCGCCCACGCCATTTCCGCGACTCGGTGGCGTCAGGCCCGTTCGCCAGCTCGACCTCTTCGCAACTCATTCACCCGTAGCCGGAGTACCGTGCGCTCAGTCGTTGCCATTTGCACCCTCGCCACGCTCGTCGTCGCCTGCGCCGCCCCCGCGCCCAAGGCCGCCGACACAACTGTCTCTGACGCCGCCCACAAGGCGCACGAGAACTACGTGCGCGTCATCAACTCCAACAACATCGACTCGCTCGCGTCGATGTTCACGGACGACGTCGTGTTTCTCGCGGCAGGCGAAAAGCCGATGGTGGGGAAGGCCGCAGTGCGCGCGTGGGCTGAGGGCTACCTCAAGGCGTTCCACACCAAGTGGGACAAGCCGGTGCAGGAATTCGTGATCTCGGGCGACTACGCCTTCGAGCGCTACAGTTATAAGTCTACGGATACTCCCGTTGGCGGCGGCAAGGACGTGGTGGACACGGGGTGGGGTCTCGTCGTGTATCACCACGACCCCGACGGCACGTGGCGCGTCGCGCGCGACGCGTTTGGGCCCGATCACCCGCCCGCGGCGAAGTAGAAGGCCACGCACCAATGACGCGTCTTCGGATTTCAGGTTGGTGCGTACTGGGCGTCGCACTTTTCGCGCTGGGCTGCGCTGACCTCAAGGCCTTGTCCCAGCTCTCGGCAGATCTACAGCGAGAGTATCACGTGGCGGTGGGCCTCAGCATCAGCAATGGGACGACTCTCACCATCACCTTCCCCCAAACCACAATTGACGAGATGAAGCTGGATGGTGCCGCGAGTGCGGCGTTTGCACGTCGTGTTGCGCAGTTTGCGCTCACACACTACGCCAACGCAGGCGCGCTCGAGCATATCAATGTGACTTCCGCGGAGACCACGAGCGACGGAACGGTGACTATCACGCGTACGCAGCCTTCGCACACCTTCGCGGTGCGCGACCTCTCTGGCGCGCCGTGAGGCGGCGCGAGTGTGCGCTCTGCGCAGACATTGACGCGCGGGCCGACTTCGATGACTATCTTCGATCATGAGCGAACGGCAATACAACGACGAGGAGATGGCCGCGATCTTCGCGCGCGCATCGGAGACTGAGCGCACCGCGCTGCCCGCGTCGGCCGAGGGAAAGGGGTTGACGCTTGCGGCACTGCAGGACATCGGGCGAGAGGTGGGCATCTCGCCCGAGTCCATCTCGCTCGCAGCTCGATCGCTGGACGAAGCAGGACGTCCTGTGTCGACGCGGTTCATGGGCTTGCCGATTGGCGTCGGACGGACGGTCGAGCTCGACCGCCCGCTGTCCGACCCGGACTGGGAAGCACTCGTCGCGGATTTGCGCACGACATTCCAGGCGCGAGGCGTCGTGCGCTACGATGGCCCGTTTCGCCAATGGACCAACGGCAACCTGCAGGCACTCGTCGAGCCAACTCCCGCCGGTCACCGACTGAGGCTTCAGTCGATGAAGGGGGACGCGCGTGCGCTGATGACTGGCGGAAGCGTTGTGCTGGCCGGCTCGGTCGCGACGCTCATTGCGCTCTCCGCCACCGCAGGACTCACGAATCCCGGTGCGGCCACGGGAATCGGATTCATGGCCCTGGTGGGACTCGGCATGTTCGCGGCCGGTGCGTTGCGCGTCTCGGGGTGGGCACGTCGTCGGAAGGCGCAGTTCGACGAGGTAATCGCGCGACTGATGAATTCCGCGCGGAGCGTCACGCCGGACTGACGCGAATATCGGCGCCGAAACTCCCGACCGAAACTCCCGACCGAACCCGGCGTACGAGATGATGACGAACAAGCGCGTGGCGCCACGTTTCGGGGAGTCAAGCGGGCCGGCGGTGCATCGTCGTGATCGACAACTGCTGCTTCGATGTCAACAACCGCTCTTCCAAGGGAGCGCATGACTTCACCGAAAGCGGAGGCACGGCTCGCGGGAGTGTGGTACCTGTTGACCGGGTTGTGCAGCGTCTTCAGCTACCTGTACGTTCCCGGGAAGATCATCGTCCCCGGCGATGCAACCGCGACGGCACGCAGGATCGCCGACGCCGCGCTGATGTATCGTCTCGGTATCCTGAGCGACGTAGTCGGACAGGTTTTTCTCGTTCTCCTCGTCTTGAGCCTGTATAGCCTGCTCAAGGACTCAGGAAAGAAATACGCCCGAGTCATGGTGGCACTCGTTGCAGTCGGCGTCGCCGTTGAGATCGCAAACGCCTTCAATCTCATCGCGCCGCTGATCCTCCTGAGCGGCGCCGACTATGTGGGCGTCTTCACGAAAGCTCAGCTGGACTCTCTCGCGCTGGCGTTTCTCACCTTGCGCTCGAGTGGCCTATTCATCGTCTCGCCTGCGCACATGCACCCTGCCACGCATCTCCTGCAGCCGCTCGAGGGGCTCGGCGAAGGAGCGATCATAGTCTGGCTACTCGTGAAGGGAGTACGGGAGCCGGCGCATCCGCCACTACCAGCCAGCACGAGTTGATGCTGACCAGAATCACGCAGGCCGATCCACGATACCGCGCGATCGTCGACAAGCAATTCAACAAGGCAAACATGCGCGCCGTGACAGTGGAGTACTCGACGCCAATCTCCTGCCGGAGCACGCCGTGACTGCTCGCACCGAATCGGCCTTCGATCGATGGGTCTTCGTGTCACCGTGGCGCGCCGCGGTCGGATTTGCCCTCTTCTATCTGGCGTTCCAACCGCCTTCATACGCGCTCCTTCACATCCTGAACGACGAACCGTGGATTGTTACCACACGAGGCGACTGGCTGGAGTTCTGCGCGCTCGCCGTCACGATGGGCGCCATCGGGGGCGTCGCATTTCACGTCTCGCGCAACCTCGTGCCCCGAAGCTGGAAGCGTGCATGGATTGAAGCGGGGAACGCGGGTTTATTCGTGAGCTGCGCAATCGCCTGGGACCAGTTGCGTGGCCTCAATTGGGTAGCCTGGATTGCGATCGTGATCTTCAGCGCGACCGTGGGCGGCATCTTCCTCGGGAGCATCTTTCGATTCATCGCGAATTCAATCGCCGCCTCGTCGTCGCCAATGCCTCCGCCGTGACGGCGCGAACTGGATGGACGCCGGAGAGCTGCAGTAGCACGTACCAGGGCCAGCCGCTTCCTCAATGCTCACGATGATTCAGTACTTGCTCGCCACGCTCTCCCTCCTCGGCCTCGCACTCCTGCTCGGCGCGACGATTTACGAATCCGTCGTCATGGCGCCCAATTACGAACGGGACATTCCCCACTCGCTCGGCCTGGCGCGGCAATTTCTTGTGCGCACGACACCCGCGCATTTCTTCCGGGTGATCGCACCGCTCAGCCTACTCCTCCTCGCCGCAGGTGTCATTGCGTGCTGGCGCATTCGCGGGCCGCGAACGTGGTTCCTGGTCGCGCTCTGCGCACTCGCGGTGGGAGATGTGATCACCTTCGCGTTCCACTATCCGCGATTGGCCGTGATGTTCAAGTCTCCGCTCACGGAGGACGTGAGTCGCCTTCGTCGGGCCGCGCACGAGTGGGCAGTGGGCAACCTGGTTCGGGCAACACTGATCATCGTCGCGTTTCTCTCAGTACTACAGGCATTCGCGATGCTCGTCGCGCGATAGCTTTTCCGGCCTACCGCCCCCGATCCGAATGCAGTCGCGTGAGCTCGTCCCTCGCCGCCTCGTACTCCGGCGCCTCCGCGAGCAGCTGCTGCAGCAACTCGATCGCCTGCTGCACCCTTCCCGCATCCCTCGCCTCGATCGCCCGCGCGAATAACAGCGTCGTCTCGTAGGACGCCCGCTGCGCGCTCTCCCTCGCTTGCCTCTGCTCCCTCGGCAGCTCCGGCAGCCGCATGTCGTGCGACAGATGCTCCGCCAGCTGCCCGATCAACGCCGCGAGATTCGCCTGCTTCCCGTCCACCGTCGCCGTGTGCTCCACGCGACCCGATTCGACATCGATCGCCGTCGCTACGATGCGAATCGCGCGGTGCCCATCGCTCGTGAACGAGCCGCGCACCACGTACTGCGCGCCGAGTATCCGGCCGACGTGCGATGCGCCCTCGTCGTCGATGCGCCCCTGAGGGTCGAGACGCTGCGACGACAGCACTCGACGCAGCCGTTCGCGCTCCACGGTCTTGATGGCGGGATTGCGCGCGAGCTCGATCAGCACGAGCTCGGGAATGCCGGCGCTCAGCGGGTTGAGCGCGGCATGCTCGTCGCCCACGACGCTATTCGTGAACGGGAGCGCGCTGACGAGCGGCCGCGAGTCCGGGCGCTGCGCCGATAGGTGGACCGCGCCCGTCGCCACCCACGCGACGAGCAGTGCAGTCCAGCGAACGACAGAACTTCGGCGTTGCATGCTGTCTCCCGGCTACACGGTGAGCGTCGCACCCTCCTCGGCCGCCAGTACTTCGAGCCGCGCGCCACGTTCGCGCACGAGCTTCTGGCAGGCCGCAACCTGTTCGCTCACCGCGGCGTCAGTGCGTTCCGGATGGTGATGAAAGAGCACCAACCGCTGAACTTCCGCGTCGAGCGCGAGGTCCACGACGTCTTCGTATCGCGAGTGTCCCCACCCGCGATGCCGCTCATACTCGTCGGCCGTATACATCGCATCGTGCACGAGCAATGATGCCCCGCGCGCGAAGGACACGAGCGAGTCTCGCCAGTCCGCGGGGGATTCGTATCCCGCGTGCTCGCCGAGCTCGTTGTCAGAGATATAGACGAGTGCCGGTGCACCCGAGTTACCGTCCGTCACGCGGTAGCCCGTTGCGCCGCCGGGGTGCCGCAGCGGCACCGTACGCAGCGCGTAACCGTCACCCCGCTCTATTTCGTTGAGGGCCCGAAACCTCACTTGCGAGCGGAACGCGTCGAACGTCACCGGAAAGACCGTCGACGCCATCTGTCCCTTGAGCGCCGTCTCCGCAGCGCCGAGCGCGCCCGGCGAGCACCGAATCGTGAACTCGTGCCCGCCCTCATACAGCGGCGAAAAAAACGGCAGCCCCTGGATGTGGTCCCAGTGCGCGTGGCTCAACAGGATGTCCGCCGCGATTGGCTTGCCGTTCGCGCGCTCGAGCAGCGAGCGGCCGAGGTGTCGGATGCCCGTACCGGCATCGAGGATGAGCAGCGCGCCGGTCGCGCTCCGCAGCTCCACGCACGGAGTGTTGCCGCCGTAGCGCGCCGTCTGTGCGCCCGGAGATGGAATCGACCCGCGCGTGCCCCAGAAGGTGAGTGTGAGCGTCACGCGGCGCTCACGCGCTCAGACTTTCACTCGCGCCAGCGCTTCGAGCCCTTCGCGATTGGCCACGGAGATCTGGCGGCGCTCGACGGCGATCAGTCCGCGCTCCTGAAAGTCGCGCATCGCGCGCGACACGGTCTCTCGGCTCGCACCGATCATCTGCGCGATCGTCTGGTGCGTGAGCCGCTTCTCGATCACGGTGCCACCGCCCTCGTTCGCCGCGTCGAGCAGCAGCCGCGCGATACGTCCGTCGACGTCGAGCAGCACGAGCCGCCCGATCTGCTCATCCGCGCGACGAAGGCGGCGCGATAGCTCCTGCATCAATGCCCACGCCACCGCGGGCGACTCTAGCACGCGCCGCCGAAAATCATCGCGATGCAACACCAGCAGCGTCGCATCTTCCATCGCGATCACGTGCGCGGAGCGCGGCCGGCTATCGATGAGCGAAAGCTCGCCGAAATGGTTGCTCACGCCGAGTATCCCGAGAATGACTTCGCGTCCATCCTCGCCGATGAGCACCACCTTCACGCGCCCCGATCGCACGATGAACAGCGAGTCGCCGGGATCGTGCTCGAAGAGGATGACGCTCCCTTTCGGGTAGCTCCGCTCCCGCGTCACCTCGGCGAATCGCGCTAGCTCGGTAACATCGAGGCCGCTCAGGAGCGGGACGGTCGAGAGGAAGTCCGCTGTTTCCACGGGGCGCGCCGGAGAGAGGGAACAAGGATGCCGGGTGGCGGCGTTCAGCCGGAAGCTAGGCGCCCCGGGAGCCGCTGTCAAACGCTCCAACTCTTTGTCAGCTTGTCTTTTACCCCATGTCGGCGCTATATTTCAAAGCTATCCCTGAATCACCCTCAGAGACACCGAGGATCACGATGAAAGCTGACATCCATCCCATGTACGCCACGGCCACCGTGAAGTGCGCGTGTGGGAATGAATTTACAACCCGATCGACGAAGGCCGAAATCCGCACGGACATCTGCGGCAACTGCCATCCGTTCTACACGGGCAAGCAGAAGCTCATCGATACCGCCGGCCGTGTCGAGCGCTTCCGCCAGAAATACGGGAAGCCGGCCTGAGCATCACCGAACGGCTGGACACCGCGCTCGCCAGATTCGAACAGGTCGAGCAGGAGCTCTCCACCGCGCCCAGTGGGCGCGACGCGGGGAAGTTTGCGGAGTTGGGACGGGAACACCGTCGCCTCGCACCCGTGAAGGAGCTGGCCACAGAGCTTCGGAAGTTCGAGAACGAGCTCGCGCAAACGCGCGAGCTCGTTCTCGTTGACGACCCGGAGTTTGCCGCGGAAGCGCGCGCGGAGGAATCACGACTCACGGCGCGCATCGCCGCCCTCGAGGCGGAGCTGTTGCCGCTCCTTCTTCCGCGCGATCCGCTCGACGACCGCCCCGCGATCATCGAAATACGCGCGGGCACCGGCGGCGACGAGGCCGCGCTGTTCGCTGCCGATCTCTATCGCATGTACACGCGCTACGCCGAGCATCGCCACTGGCGCATCGAGACCATTTCACACTCCGACGGCACGCTCGGCGGCCTCAAGGAAGCGATCTTCAAGGTGGAAGGCGACGGCGCGTTCGGACGTCTGCGCTGGGAATCGGGCGTGCACCGCGTGCAGCGCGTGCCCGCCACGGAGAATCAGGGGCGCATCCACACTTCGGCGGCCACGGTCGCGGTGCTGCCGGAGGCCGAAGAGGTCGACGTCAAGATCGAGGAGAAGGATCTGCGCATCGACGTCTTCCGCTCGTCGGGACCCGGTGGCCAGAGCGTGAACACCACGGACTCCGCGGTGCGCATCACGCACATCCCAACCGGGATCGTGGTGAGCCAGCAGGATCAGAAGTCGCAGCTGCAGAACAAGCTGAAGGGGATGGAGGTACTTCGCTCGCGCATCCTGGATGCCCGGCTGGCGGAGATCGAGTCTGCGCGGTCGCGCATGCGCAAGACGCAAGTAGGCACCGGCGACCGATCCGCCAAGATTCGCACGTACAACTTTCCGCAGAACCGCGTCACCGACCATCGCATCGGCTTCACGTCGCACGAGCTCTCGCGCACGCTCGATGGAGATCTCGACGAGCTGATGAACGCGCTCGCGCTCGCGACACAGGAAGAGAAGCTCGATGAGTGAGCGCACGAGCGTTGCACCAAACGAGGGCACGGTGGCGGCGCTCGTTCGCGAGCTCACGGAGATGCTCGCGTCGGCATCGATCGACGACGCGGGACGCGAGGCTCGCGACATCGTCGCGGCGGTGCACGAGGAGCCGCGATTCTGGGCGGCGCTCCACGAGAACGAGCTCGTTGACGCCAAGCGCGCTGAGGATGCGCGGCGCGCCGCGCGGTTGCGCTGTGCGGGCGCGCCGTTCGCGTACGCGGTTGGCGTCGCGGCGTTCCGGCATCTCATGCTCCGCGTGGACGAGCGCGTGCTCATCCCGCGCCAGGAGACGGAGCAGCTCGTGGACGAAGTGCTCGCGCGCGAGACCACGGGGCTCGCGATCGACATCGGTACGGGCTCCGGCGCGATCGCGCTCGCGCTCGCGAGCGAGGGGAACTTCGACCGCGTGATCGGCACCGACGTCTCGCGCGGCGCACTGACGGTCGCCGAGGGCAACGCGGCGCGCGTGGCGGGAGTGCTCCGTGCCCCCGTAGAATTCCGACAGGGCGCGCTATTCGCGCCGCTCGCGGGTATTACGGCGAGAGTGGTGGTCTCCAATCCGCCATACATCGCGCACGACGAGGCGGCCGCGCTTCCGGGCTCCGTGCGCGACTGGGAACCCCCCGTCGCGCTCTTCGGCGCGGCCAACGGGATGGCCATCATTTCTAGTATCATTCATGAGGCACCAGATGTGCTTCAATCGGGCGGACTACTGGCGCTCGAACTCGATTCGCGACGTGCCTCATTGGCGGCGGAGCTCGCCCTCGCCGATGGCCGGTATCGCGATGTCTCGGTGAGGCTCGACCTCGCCGGACGCGAGAGATTTCTGATTGCGAGACGAAAGGACGAATAATCGTGTTGGAAGACAAGGCAAAGGAGCTCGGCCGACTCATCGGCCAGAGTGCGGAATACAAGGCGGTGAAGCGCGCTAACGAGGCGCTCAACCAGGAAAAGGACGCGGTCGATCTTCTCCGACAGATGGAGCAGATTCGCATCGATGCCCAACGGATGATGGAGCGTGGGGAGCAGCCCACCGAGGAGATGGAAACGAAGCTCGACGATCTGCTCGGCCAGGTGCAGGGGAAGATGGTCTATCAGAGCGTCGTCGCATCGCAGGAGAATTTCGAGAAGGTGATGGCGCGCGTGAACGAGTGGATTCTCGACGGCATCAAGAAGGGCGCGACCAGCTCGATCATCACGCTGGCGTGACCGTGTCGCGCGGCCGGTTGATCGTCTTCGAGGGCCCGGAGGGAGCGGGGAAGACGACGCAGCTCCGCCTGCTCGGCGAGTGGCTCGCCGCGCAGGGTCGCACGTACACCGGTGTGCGCGAGCCCGGCGGCACCGCGCTCGGCAACGAGATCCGGCGCATGCTGCTCGAGCCCGGCCGCGCGATAGACGCGCGCGCCGAGGCGCTGCTCTTCATGGCGTCGCGCGCACAGCTCATCGCCGAGGTGATTCAGCCTGCACTCGCGCAGGGCGAGCTCGTGCTCGCGGACAGATTCTTTCTGTCGACATATGCGTACCAGGTGGTGGGCCGCGGCCTCCCGCTCGAAGACGTGCGCGCGGGCAACCGGTTGGCGACAGGTGGACTCGTTCCCGACCTCACGATTCTCCTCACGCTCCCTGCAGCGATCCGCGATGCGCGCACTCGCGCGCGCGGCAGCGCCGATCGCATCGAGAGCGCCGGCAACGCATTTCACGATCGCGTGGAGCGCGCGTTCGCCGAGTGCGCATCGCCGGCGTGGCAGGCGGCGCATCCGGAGTGCGGTGCCATCATGGCCGTGAATGCGGAGGGCGCAGAGCGCGAGGTGCTCGATCGCGTGATCGGCGTTCTTGTGTCGCGCATGCCTGAACAGTTTCCGATGCTGAACGCCGCGCATGCCTAGCCCCGACCTCACCGCCGCTGAGGGCGGCAGCATGCGCACTCGCGCGATCATCGCGATCACGATGCTCGCGTTCGCGCTCGTGCTCGGCGGATGGCTTCTCCAGCGCGGGCTACGGCGCAGCGACACAGCGGATGCGCGTGCCCAGCTGTTCGACGAGGTGCGCACGCACATCGCGCGGAACTTCGTCGACTCGATTCCGGATTCCAGCCTCTATCGCAAGGCGGCCGAGGGGTTGGTGCGCGAGCTAGGCGATCCGCACTCGGTGTATCTCACGGCGGACAAGTTGCGCGCGCTCAGGGAGACGATTTCCGGCCGGTACGCGGGGCTCGGCATCCAGACCGATGTGCGCGACGGATGGATCACGATCGTCGCACCGCTTCCCGGAACTCCAGCGGAGCGCGCCGGCATCCAGCCGGGCGATCGCATCGTGGCGATCGATGGGAAGTCTACCGAAGGGTGGACGAGCGATGATGCGCGCGCATCCATTCGCGGTAAGCCAGGCTCGAAGATCGACTTGCTCATCGAGCGGCCGGGCGTGGCGTCGCGGATTCCGTTCACGCTCGTGCGCGACGAGATCCGCATCCGCTCGGTGCGACACTCGGACATGGTGGGTGATGGCGTCGGCTACATCGACCTTACCGTGTTCAGCGACTCGAGCGCGGAGGAAGTACACGGAGCGATAGAGAAGCTGCGCACGCAGGGAATGAAGACACTGATCCTCGATCTGCGCGCGAACCCGGGCGGACTGCTCGAGCAGGGGATCGAGGTCGCGGATCTATTCCTCGACTCGGGCTCGACCGTCGTGTCGGTGCGCGGTCGCACGCTCTCTCACGCGTATGCGGACGGCGCGAAGCAGCTCTGGCCAGACCTCAAGCTCGTGACGCTCGTCGACGATCACAGCGCGAGCGCGGCGGAGATTGTCGCGGGCGCGCTGCAGGATCACGACCGCGCTGTGATCGTCGGCTCGACGACGTACGGCAAGGGGAGTGCGCAGTCCATCTTCCCGCTCGGCGACAGTACCAGTGCGGTGAAGCTCACGACGGAGCGATGGTTCACGCCGTCGGGACGGAGCATCCAGAAGGCGCCGCTGTCGTCCGCGGACGACGACGATGAATCTGCGCGAGATACAACGGCCGACCTCCCGCTGTCGAAGCGCGAGCAGTTCCACACGGATGATGGGCGCGTCGTCTACGGCGGGGGAGGGATCACACCCGATCTTCTCGTGGCTCCGTCGGACTCGCTCAACGGCACGCGCGCGTTCTGGCGGATGATCGGCGCCGACGTGCCGAAGTTCCGCGATGCGCTTACGGAGATCGCGCTCGCGGCGAAGGCCGCGAAGGTCGAGCGCGCGCCGGCCTTCGTGGTGACGGACTCGCTGCGACAGTCGCTCTGGACGCGCATCGCCGCGAAGGGAGTGAGGCTCGACCGCGCGCGTTTCGACTCGGCGAGCGCCGTGGTGGATCGGCTCATCGGTCTCGAGATCGCACGCTACTCGTTCGGACCCGAGGCGGAGTTCAGGCGACGACTCGCGGACGATCGCGTCGTGTCCGCGGCGCTCGATCTCTCCGCTGGTGCACCGACGGAGCTCGACCTGCTGCGACGCGCCGGCGATCGCCGAGCTGCGAAGCGCGAGGATCTTCCGAAGACGTCATGACGCCGCGCGTGTTCGTGCTTGGCGCGGGACGGGCGGGACGCGCGCTGGCGCACGCGATGCGCGTCGCCAACGTGCCGGTGGTGGGGCTGCACGGTCGACGGCCCGCGGTTGACACGACGTCTGGCGAACTCCCTCCATCGCTCGCGACTGCGACGATCGTGCTCGTGACGGTGCGCGATGCGGAGCTAGACTCCGCGCTGCTCGAGCTGGTGCACGCATCGCTCGCGCCTGGCGCGGTGGTGCTGCACGCGAGCGGCGGGATGGAGCCGGAGGCGCTCGACACTCTTCGCGCGATGAGCCACCCAGGCGGGACGTTCCACCCGCTCCTCCCGCTCACGGATCCAACCCGTGCGACGCAGCAGCTGCACTCCGCGTGGATTGGGGTGGACGGCGACCAAGGCGCGCGCGCGGCGTCGCGCGAGCTCGCGACGGCGCTGGGCGCGCGCGTGCTCGAGATCCCGGCGGGGGCGAAGGCGCGCTACCACGCGGCGGCGGTGATCGCGTCGAACTTTCCGGTGGTGCTGCTCTCGCTCGCGTCGCGATTGCTCACCGCTTCGGGCGTGGATGCCGACGCGGCGCGGGGCGCGCTGACTTCGCTGCTCGGCGCTGCGGCCGAGAATCTGATTGCGCAGGAGGCATCGACGGCGCTCACGGGGCCGGTGGCGCGAGGCGATGTCGACACTGTGCGCGCGCATCTCGCGGCGCTCGCCGACTTGCCCGAGCTGGCCGAGATCTACCGGGCGCTCTCGCGCGAGGCGCTTCCGCTCGCGGCGGCGGGGGGCGCGGACCCGGTGCGGCTGGAGTTGGTCAGGCGGGCGTTGGAGGAAGGCTAGGCTATGGTTCGCCTTGACAATCGCCGGCAATAGTTGTACAGTAATCGTGTACAATATCTGGCAACCTTTCGCTTGGAGTCGAGGCCTAATGGCATCCACCTACAGTCAGCTTCGCGGTAATCTCGCGGAGGTATGGAATCGCGTGGAGGAGACCAAGGTGCCTGAGATCATCACCCGTCGTGGCCACCAGGACATGGCGATTATGCCGGCAGAGGAACTCGAAGGACTTCGTGAAACTGCGCATCTGCTTCGCTCGCCGGAGAACGCACGTCGACTGCTCGCGGCGATTTCCCGCGCACTCAATGGTGAGGCAGTCGAGACCAGTCCAGCGGCGTTGCGTGCCCGGCATCGGTTGGACGAATAGTCGGAGGCGCCTGCGAGCGGCGGTATGAGCAAATCCGATTGGAAGTGCCGCGTCGATAGTCAGTTTCTCGAAGATCTGACGTGGTGGGTGAGCACCAACCCCAGATTCGCCGGCAGGTTGCTCGAGCTAATGGAACATGTTCTCCGCGATCCGGAGCGCGGCATCGGAAAACCAGAGCGACTCAAGCATATTGGCTTAAACGTCTGGTCGCGCCGACTCACGCAGGAACATCGCGTGATCTATTTCGTTGGCGACGGTTACGTGGATTTCCTGATGGCGCGCTACCACTACTAGCGGTGAGCTAGTCCGTCGGCCCCTCGAACACCTTCACTCCGTTCGGCGCCTTGAATACGAACGCGCTCGCATCCACTGGCGCGTTGCGCGCAAAATGCGTCACGGTGATCTGGCGGGTGACGCCGCTGCCATCCACCGTCTCGACGCGGCGCAACAGCGCGTCGCTGTCGTTCACCCAGAGCGTGACGGTGGCGAACGGCGACGCTGTGCTCTTCGGCTTGAGCACCACCGAGTGCGTGGCGCTGCCATCGATCGTCGCGGCCGCGCCGCCCGTCACCGTGTAGTTCGAGCGCGGAGACTCGAGAAACTGCGCGGCGAAATCCGGCGTGCCGGCGCTCGGGTCGCCGAGCTTCGCGCGTATCACCTGTCCCGGATTCGTGCTCGGCAGGTAGACCCACACCCACGAGCCGTCACTCACGATGCGGTCGCCAGCCGGCTCTGAGAACTTCACCTCGAAGCGGCTTGGGCGCCGCTGCTGCAGCTCGCCGCGTGAGCTCACGCTCGTGCCGGTGAGGGGGTTGTCGATGCGCTGCGTGAACGAGATGCGCGACGTCTTCACGGTTGCGTACGCCGAAACGGCGCGATCGAGAGTGGCGTCCGCGGACTGCGCGGCCAGCGGCGCGGCCGCGAGCGCGCCCGCGAGAATCGCGACGCAAGCGATGGACAGTTGAGTACGAATTCGCATGACGGGTGTTACCCCACCGCGTGTGCCGCGGTCCGCGGCGGCGCCGCAATCGTGCGACCGATCGCCGCTGCGATAGTACGCAGCTCACCAACGAGCTGCGCGAACTGCTCGGGATAGAGCGACTGCGCACCATCGGACAGCGCGCGCTCCGGATTCGGATGCACCTCCACCAGAATCCCGTTCGCGCCCGCAGCAACCGCCGCGCGCGCCATCGGCAGAACCAGATCCCGAATCCCCGTGCCGTGGCTCGGATCCGCGACGATCGGCAAGTGCGACAACTGCTGCACGATCGGGATCGCCGTGAGGTCGAACATGTTTCGCGTCGCAGGATCGAACGTGCGCACGCCGCGCTCGCAGAGGATCACTTGGTCGTTCCCGCTCGCGAGGATGTATTCCGCGCTAAGGAGCAGATCGTTTATCGTCGCTGCGAGTCCGCGCTTGAGCAGCACCGGCTTGCCGAGCGTGCCGACGAACTTGAGCAGCGAATAGTTCTGC
>Ga0075522_10001313_pt1 | contig 18906 bp, 16 predicted proteins | sample NGEPerA_FD_74796 | JGI IMG/M metagenome (GOLD analysis project Ga0075522, IMG submission 74796) | Arctic peat soil microbial communities from the Barrow Environmental Observatory site, Barrow, Alaska, USA - NGEE PermafrostL2-A | ecosystem: Environmental > Terrestrial > Soil > Wetlands > Peat ... | reverse complement strand
CGGTTGCCCGAGCATCCGCGTTCAGGACGATGCCCGGCCGCCGCGGCAAACCGGAGTGGCGCTCATCGAGATTTACATAAATAAACCGGCATGACGGCCCCGCAGCGACCGGGTTCGCCCGCGCGTCGAGGAAGCGAGTTCCGATGGCGAGCACCACGTCGGCGTGCGGGAATACCGCGCGGCCGCCGAGTCCGGTCAGCGCCAGGGGGTGGTGCGTCGGTAGCACACCGCGGGCGCCTTCGGTCAATACCACGGGCGCTTGTAGCCGCTGGGCCAATTGGCTCAACGCCTCACCCGCATCCGCTGCCGCGGCGCCGCCGCCGGCCTGAATCACCGGGAATTTTGCGTCGCGAAGTAGGGCGGCGGCCTGTTGCAGAATCTTTTGATCGGGGACAACATGCAGCCCCTGCGCGCGATCGAGCAAAGTCGCGCCGGAATTCTCTTGCAGCACATCCGGCGGGATTTCAAGGGCCACGGGACGCGCACTGCCGGAACGCAGTTCCCGAAATGCCTCGTTGACCAGATCAGCCACGTCATCGGCAGAGCGTGCGATCGCATGCCACTTGGTCATGGATTTGAGGATCGCACCTTGATCGGGGATCTCGTGCAGCATGCCGTGACCGCGGCCGATGCAGTCCGAGGGAATCTGACCTGTGATAAAGAGTGTGCGCGAACTACAGGCGTAGGCTGTTGCTAATCCTGACAACGCATTGAGGACACCGGGACCGGGCACCACCAGGGACACGCCCTCGAGACCGGTGCTGCGCGCATAACCGTCCGCCATATAGGAGGCGGTCTGTTCGTGACGGGGAACGATAAAATTGATCTCACGACGTTGCTCATGGAGGGCCTCAACGGCCCAATCCAGCTGCACACCGGGAATGCCAAACACATGTTTGACTCCCTCCCGAATGAGTTGCCGGACCAACAGCTGACCGCCCGTCAGTTTCATCAATGGCGCTCCCGTATCAACGATTGCAGAAACAGCTCGCATCGAGCGAGTTGCTCCAAGGCGATGTATTCGTCGGGCTTGTGGGCCTGTGCGATCGAACCGGGGCCGCAGACAATGGTTGGAATCCCGGCGTTCTGGTACAAACCCGCTTCAGTGCCGAAATCCACGACCTTGGTTTCGCACTCCCGACCCACAAGCCGTTTGACGTCGACCGCCAGCGGTGAAGCCGCATCGACCGCGAAGGCCGGTATCCCTCCTACATGCTCGAATTGAATGGACGCCTCTGGTGCGACGGCACGCATTTCCGGAAGCAGCTTCTGCTCTGCAAACAGTTCGAGTTCTTCGATGATAGTCTGCGGCGATGTGCCGGGGATATGGCGAATATCGAAGCGGAATTCGCAGTTCTGGGCCACGATGTTGCTGACGGTTCCGCCGCTGATGACACCGACGTTGAATGTCGTGTACGGTATTTCCGCTGGAAATGAGGGTTCGGAAGATCTTATGCGCGCGCCCATCCGCTCCAGGTGTGCAATCAGGGCGGCGGCGCAGCTGATGGCATTCACGCCCTGGGGTGCCAGAGACGAATGCGCCGGTCGGCCACGCACTTTGCAGCGATGCAAGCTGGCGCCTTTGTGGCCTACCACCAAATTCATATTTGTGGGCTCGCCGATGATGCATCCGCTCGGCCGAACTCCTGCCCGTTCCAGATCCTCCAGCAATCCAGGCACCCCCAGACAGCCCACTTCCTCGTCGTACGACAGCGCGAGATGGAATGGCGCGGCGCCCTTCGCTTCGATGAGCATTTGTGAGATGGAGGCCAGTACCACGGCAAGGAAACCCTTCATGTCGGCGGCGCCTCGGCCGTATAGTCGTCCGTCCATGACGCACGCCTTGAATGGATCGGTGTGCCAATCCTGACCCGATACGGGAACTACATCCGTATGCCCGGACAGTACCAGGCCACCCGATCCCTCGCCGATGGTCGCAAATAAGTTCGCCTTGTTCATCGTGCCGTCATAGGTGAGCCGGGCGGTGACCCCATGCCGGCGCAACTCATCCCGGACCCACTCGATCAAACCGAGGTTCGAATCACAGCTGATGGTTGGAAAGCCGATCAGGGTCTTAAGCCGACTCATCGTGGCGGCCGAGGGTTGCATCAGGCAGCGACCCCAGGTCGCCGAGGAGGGGAGTCGCGGGAAATCAGTTCGGTCAAGTGATGAAAGAACAGATCGTTTTCGTCCGGCCGGCCGACGGAGACGCGGATCCATTCCGGTAATTGGTAGTTGGCGAGCGGACGTACGATCACGCCGCGGCGCATCAGGGCCCGAAACGTGGCTGGACCGTCCCCAACCCGCAAGAGGATGAAGTTGGCCTGGGAGGGGACGTACTGAATTCCGGCGGCTGCGAGTGCACTCTGCACACGGTCCCGTTCCGCCGAGTTCAGCAAACGGGTCCTCGCGGGAAATTCCGTATCATCCAATGCGGCGACCGCGGCGGTTTCAGCGAGCGCACTCACGGCGAACGGCAGTTGCAATCGGCGCAAAATACGTAGCATCCGCGGATCGCCGATGGCATACCCCACGCGCAGTCCCGCCAGGCCGTGAATTTTGGAGAAAGTGCGCAGCACCACCAGATTCGGACGCATTTCCGGCAGATGATCGGTGCTGGGGCGGTCGACCGGCTCGAGATATTCGCGATAGGCCTCATCCAAAACCACGACGATACGATCCGGCACGCGCTTCAGGAATTCATTAAGATCGCCGTTTGCTAATTTTGTACCGGTCGGATTATTGGGTGTAGCGAGGTAAATTACGCAGACGCTGTCATCGATGGCGTCCAGCATCCGCTCCAAGTCGATGCTAAAATTTCTCGCGGGGGCGATGAGAGTTCTCGCTCCGACAGAAGCTATCGCCCCTTGATATGCGGCGAAGGAGTATTGCGACAGCAACGCCGATCTGCCCGGCTCCAGGAACGCGCGCGCGACCAACACAATATGATCGCTCGAACCTGATCCGGGCATGATCCTCTCAGCGCTGACGCCCAAGGAGCGCGACAGCGATTCTTTCAAAGCGAACGTGTCGAAATCCGGGTAAGGAGCCATGGCGCCCGCCGCGGCGATGATCGCCTGCTGCGCCTGCGGCGAAGGTCCGAGTGGATTCTCATTCGAAGCGAGCTTGATGATTTTGGTGGGATCGAGCCCGAACTCGCGGGCCACCGCGGCGATCGGCCGCCCCGGGGGATAGGGCGGTATCGATATCACGCGATCGAGAGCGAGTAACTCCGGATTCACCGCACGCCCGCCGCCGCGATGATCTCCGTGCCTGCCGTGATCTTGATGACTTCGCTCGCGGGCTCGAACACCACGCCACTGGGGTTCTCGCCGCCGGCGACGGCGCTTACTTGGCCGGCAAGCAACGACCTCAGCATGGCAACCCCGCGGTCGCTGCGTGCCAAGTGTTCCTCCGAATGAAATGTGATCGGTCCCTGGCTGACCTGCGCCTCGTAATCTCCGGGGAAACGCTGATGCTCCTCGTCGGTGAGCTCCGACCAAAGCTTGCCGTTGAAATGCGAGCGGATCTTTCCAAGATCACCGGGGGCCTTGACGCGCCCGGCCGAATAAATCCTAAAACTCGTGTCATCGAGCGGCAATACCCACCCCAACAATGAACACGGTCCTTCGGTTTCCGCCCGTGGATTGGCGACCGCACGTACCGTCGGCAGCACCGCCTCGGTGATCCGGCGATGAACCTGGCCGGAGTCGAGCGTACGAAGCTGGATGCTGCGCACGGCGTTGGTCGAGACTTCGAATTTGACTTCGGGCATCAAGCTCATTCGATCGGTAAATTGTGAGCCGCTGAATGTGCCGTGTAGAATCGGGACATGCAACGGGTCCATCACGTTCTCGAAATGCTGCAGCCAGTTGCAGGGAACGATCGCCGGTCCGCCACTCCCTATGCTCGAATCGTCGGCTTCGATGGACTCGTTGGAGGGTACCGATTCCAGTACATCGTAGCGCGGCAACAGCGGCCTTCGATCACTCGGGCCCATATAGGCGAAGATCAGTCCATATCGCTCTTGGACGGGGTAAACGGGTTGGCGCACGGCGCTTAGGTGCACACCCGGCTGGCAGGGTTGCTCCAAGCATTGACCGTCCACATTGAACAGCCAGCCGTGATAGCAGCAGCGGATGCCCCGTTCCTCGACTCTTCCATACAGCAACGAGGCGCCGCGATGGGCACAGCGCGGGTAGACGAGTCCCGGGCGCCCACTCCGGTCGCGGAACAGCACCAGATCCTCGCCGAGAGCGCGAACCATTCTAGGTGTCTGGCCGGCATCGGAGATGAGTCCGATAGGGTGCCAGTATCTGCGCAGCAGCTCGCCCATGGGGGTGCCGCGACCCACCCGCGTCAGCTCGCTACGGAAAGTCGGAACGGGACGCGCATAGGCTTCGCTCGAATTCACGCCAACTCCGAGGTTTAGAAATGACCCGACAGACGCACGCCGACGGTGCGAGGCCGGTTGGTGATGATGTTATAGGCGTCGTCCACATCATTGAGGGCATTTATTTCAGCGTTCTTGTCAAACGCATTGGTGACATACAGCTGCGCTTGGTATTCCTTCCAATACACGCTAGCCCGCAGATTGACCAAGGTATAAGCCGGGAGCGGCACGTTGAAATTGGCATAGGGCTCATTGTCGTAGGAGGTTTGCCGCACGACGCCGGTGTACTCGACATCTCCGCCCACGGACGCACGGTAGTCCGCCGTCAAGGGGAAGTTGTAGTCGGTAGACAGGCTGGCGTTCCACTTCGGCACGTTCAACAGCGGCGTCCCCTTGACCGCCAGCGACCCGACATCGATGGTCGCATCGGTAGCTCCGGATAAATCCTTGGTCAACTTCGCGTCGGTGTAGTTGCCGCCCAGAACCAATACCAGCCCTTCGATCGGCCGCGCGGTCACGTCCAATTCCACGCCTTTCGATTCGGCGTCTTTGCCGGCCGCATTGCCTACGCCGCTGAAGGCGCCGCCTGCGCCGAAGAGTTCGGCTACCTGCATATTGAAGATATCGATCTTGTAGACCGCCACATTCGCGGTGAGCCGGTTATTCAGCCAGCTGGTCTTGGCGCCGATCTCGTAGTTTCTGGTCGTGTCTGGGTCGTACTGCCCCGGAACGAGCGACACAGTCGCCGCATTGGTGCCGCCCGCGCGAAAGCCTTCGGCATATTGGGCGTACACGAGCGCTTGCTCGGTCAAGTGATACGACAAGTTCACCTTCGCGGTCGTTCCTGTGTTCTGCGCATGTTCCGGCGGATCGACACCGGGAACACCGAGCCCGAAGAACGGGATCTGGGTGGCCGAGGTCAAATCGCGGGTATCGTCGTAGTATCTGAGGCCACCGAGCAACGATAGCTGCGAGGTGATGCGCCAGGTCGCTTCGCCAAACACGGCGAAATCCTTGGTGATGTCCTTAAAATTTCGCTCATCGATTTGCGTGGCTGCCTGGGGATTCCCCGTCGCCGGATCGGTCGCGAACACATTCGTCGAGAACTTGTTGTCGCGGTCATCGTAGTACACGCCGACGACCCCGTTGATCGGCCCATCGAACTTCGTGTTTAGCCGGACTTCCGTGCTGAACAACCGGGTATTTTCCGGAGATACCGACACGCCGCCGGCCGGAACCGTAAAGGGCGGAAATGCGCCCAAGCCCTGAAGATACTGGAAAAACCGGAACGATGTGGTGTCGTCCTGGTTGTCCGTAATACTTCGATCGAACAACGATGTTGCAACGGTCAAATCCGACCAGCCGAAATTATGCTGCCCGGTGAGGGCATAGATTCTGACGTCGTCATAGCGGGGCGTCGCGGAGAATTGCGAGTACTCGCGGGGTCCGTCCGCCGGGAAGAAATTGCTGCCGATGGCGAACCCATATGGCCGCTCGATCGGCTGACCGCCTGAATACAGGTGCTGATAGAACACCTGCCCGAGCAACGAGGTATCCTCGCCAATCTGCCATTTCACGCTCGCACGTCCGCCCGATTGATGGGTGACGTTGTAATCGTCCAGGCCGCGAAGCGGGTTGTCGATGAACCCCGATAGATCGTCGCCGTAGCCCACGAGCCGGACAGCCACTTTTCCATCGACGAGCGGCAGGTTTACCATGCCTTTTAGCATGTAGTTCCAGCCGCCTCCCTTGGTATCCGAAAAGTCGGCCAGCGCGCTCGCCTCGAACCGGCTTGGATCCGGTTGATTGGTCACGAATCGGATCACGCCGGATTGTGAATTGGCGCCGTACAGAGTGCCCTGCGGGCCTCGCAGCACCTCGATCTGGTGAACGTCGTATAAATCGAGATCGGCCTGGCTGCCGCCGAAATCGGTTGCGGCGCCGCCGATTCCCGTCAGGGGGATATTATCTATATAAAGCGCTGTCTGCGCTTCGCCCGCCGAATTGATGCCGCGGATGACGTAGCGCTTATCTCCGGGTCCGCTGTCGACGAAGTTCAATCCCGGAACCGCGCGCGCAAAGTCGGCAAAGTTGGTCACGCCCATATCCGCCAGCCGGTCCGCGCCCATCACCAGGATGCTGCTCGGCACCGCTTGCACCGACTGTGTTCCTTGCTTGAAAGCCGTGACCACGACTTCGTCCAATGTCCCGTCATCCGCATTCGATGTTTGCGCCAGCGATACCCTGACCGCTCCGATGCAGCAAAGCCCGGTAAGCATACTGACAAGAAGCCGCAAACGTTTATGATTGGCCGCGTTCATTTGTTGAATTCCCCGCGCGCTTCCGCGCCTTATTCGCGAAAAGAATTCGAGACACTTGAAGTTTTTCAGTGCTCGCACCTGTTTCACCCCAACAGATCACTAGTTAACACGTTACGAATATAGATTAACGTGTTAAGTTTATACAAAGCAAGCACTATATTGCGGTATCGATGTGGCGGCCGAATATCGGTGCGAATGCGCCGGAGTTGCCCGGTCAGAGTCTGACCGGCAGCCTGGACGCGCTTTTGGAATTGAAAATGGCTAAAGTGTCCGGGATGTGGAAGACCATCGATCGGCCGGCAGAGTTGCAATGGGCGGGCATGCGAGGAACGAGAATGAGCAATATTTCCGACGAAACGGCCACGATACGCAATCTCGATGATGAGCATCAAGGGAATGACACCGCCTTGTCGAGCCGCCAGCTTCCCGTGTTGCTGCATCGGACCCGTGAAGCGCTCGCGGTTCATTTTCGCAAGGTATTTGTACAGCATGATCTGACCGATCCGCAATGGCGCGTACTGCGAATTTTGAGCCATTCCGATGAAAGTGATGTCGCCGGCCTGGCGCAACAATCCTATTTGATGGGACCGAGCCTGTCGCGCATATTGAGAGATCTCGCTGCCCGCCGTTTGATCGTTCGGCGTGCGTCCGCGACGGACGCGCGCCGATTCTTCCATTCACTAACACCCAGTGGCCGCCGGTTGTTGGAGAGGGTGTCGCCGGCATTCAACCCTGTGTTTGAGGAAATTGAGAAGCGGTTTGGCGTCGAGCGCATTCAGGAGCTCAATTCGCTGCTGGCTGAATTCTTGCGCGCCATTCAATTTCCCGTGGCGCAGAGCACGGTCTCCGCGTCGAAGGCGGGTATCAGAGTCAGGAACACCCGTGACCGGAAACGGTCCGGATGAGGTGGTTACGAGAGCGTGGCTGACACATCCGGGAAGCCGATACCGTCTCGGCGCCAAATTTTAGGAACTGAAAGCGTGAACGCGCTGCCTCACAACGTGTATCAAGAAGTGCTGCGCTTGATGCAGGCGAAGCACTGGCGGCCGGCCGAGCAGGCCGTGGCGCGGCTAAACACGCTGTTTCCGGAGTACGGGGCCGGCTGGTATGCGGCAAGCCGAATTGCGCTCATGCTGGGCAACGTGAGTGACGCGCTGGCTCACATCGATCGCGCATTGCCGATGGATCCGTGCAATCCACATGGGCTCATTCAACGGGCACATTGCCTGCTGGCACTCGGCCGGCGGCACGACGCCTGTGAGTCTGCAGCCGCCGCGCAGCGCAACGCCACGGCCGATCCCGTACTCTTGGATACGATCGGCGGCTTTTTCAACCTGGCCGGCGACCAACAGCGAGCGATGGTCGCCTATGATCAGGCCGTTGCGCTCGCCCCGAACAACCCGCACTTTCTGTTCAATCGAGCGGCCGTGAGCGTCTTCGTCGGGCAACTCACGGCGGCGGAACACGACTACGATCGTGTGATCGCGTTGCGGCCGGCGGATTGCGAGGCTTACAAGAACCGCGCGGATTTGCGTACCCAGACGGCGGAGAAGAATCACGTTGCCGAACTGGAGTCCTTGGTCGGCAAGCCTGTTGCGGACTGGCGCGCAGAGGTGCAGTTGCGATTCGCGCTCGCCAAGGAATTCGAGGACCTGGGCGAGTACGAGAAGTCGTTTCGCAATCTGCAGCTGGGCGCCACGAAGCGCCGCGAACACCTGCGCTACGATGTCGCGACCGATGTCGCCACCGTCGATTGGATCATCGACGCATTTCCTACGGGGCCCCGTGTCGGCAGCGTCAGTGCCGGTGCCGGCGCCGGCGAGGAGGCGCCGATCTTCATCGTCGGCCTGCCGCGCAGCGGAACGACGCTGGTCGATCGGATTCTCGGCAGTCATTCCGCAATTCGCTCGGCCGGTGAGCTGAATCACTTCGCCTTGTGCATCGTCGATGCGGTCCGCGGCCGAACCGGGGAGGCGCCCCTGCCGCGCCGAGAGCTCGTCGCGCGTTCAGCCGACGTCGATTTCGCCGCCTTAGGAAGGGACTATCTGGCGCGCGCGCTATCTGTCGGGCCCGGGGCCACCGGGACGGTAGCGATGCGCTTCACCGACAAGATGCCGCTGAACTACCTGTACTGCGGGCTGATCCGTCGTGCGCTGCCAAACGCCAGGATCGTGCATCTGACCCGTCATCCGCTCGCCCACTGCTACGCGATGTACAAGACCCTGTTCAAGGCCGGCTATCCGTTTTCCTATGATCTGAGCGAAATCGGCCGCTATTACATCGCCTATCGCCGTCTGATGGATCATTGGGATAGAACGATGCCCGCAACGATCCACCCTATCAACTACGAAAGGCTGGTGAGCGATCAATTGGCGGAGACCCGCAAGTTATTGGAGTTTTGCGGACTGCCGTGGGAAGACGCGTGCGTGGATTATCATCGTAATCCGGCGGCGACGACCACCGCGAGCGCGGCACAGGTACGGCGCGAAATTTACGATACTTCAGTGGCTCAATGGCGTCACTATGAAGTTAAGCTCGGGGCATTGCGCGACCAGCTCGCGGCAGCCGGTATCGACATTGTCTAATGACGCGCGGTGACGTCACACGATACAGACGCGCTGACTGGCGCGTGATTGCAGGTAGCTCGAATCCCGCCCCAAGCAGCCGAGCATTTCGGTATAAGGTTCGGTCATGCATATCCTCCTATACCTGATTGCGGTCGCGCTGATGGTGGCGGGTATGATCGGCGCGATACTGCCCGCGCTGCCGGGCATACCATTGATTTTCGGCGGCATCTGGTTGATCGCCGGTGTCGATCATTACCAGCACCTCGGCCTGTGGTGGCTGCTCGGAATCGCGGCTGTCGGCGCGGTCGGACTGGTCTTGGACCTGCTCGCCGGGGCTTTGGGAGCGAAGCGGGTGGGAGCCAGCAGACAAGCGGTGTGGGGAGCGCTGGTGGGCACGGCGATCGGATTGTTTTTGGGGTTACCCGGCTTGCTGCTCGGGCCGTTCGTCGGCGCATTGCTCGGCGAACTCGCCTCCGGTAACAGCGTTTTGCGCTCGACGCACGTGGGCGTGAGCACATGGTTCGGGTTGATTTTTGGCACCATCGTCAAGCTGGCTGCCTCCTTGATGATGCTGGCGCTGTTCGGCGCCGGCTGGTGGTGGAACCGAGGTCCATAAAAATTGCGAATCGCTGTCATGGGTGCCGGAGCGGTGGGATGCTATTACGGTGGCATGCTGTCCCGCGCCGGCCATCAAGTCATATTGATAGGGCGCGCGCAGCACGTGGAGGCCATTCGCCGGCATGGGTTACTGATGGATACCACGTCCTTTCGAGAGTACGTTCCGATCGGAGCGAGCACCGACGCCAGCGACATACAAGGTGCGTCACTGGTTCTCTGCTGCATCAAGTCGAACGATACCGAAAATGCGGCTGCCCTGATGGCACCCCACCTGCGAGCCGATGTCGTCGTGCTCAGTCTGCAAAATGGGATCGACAACGCCGAGCGGCTTCAATCGCAGCTGCTGCACGCGGTGTATCCCGCCGTGGTCTATGTGGCCGCGGAAATGACCGGATCGGGACAGCTCAAGCATCATGGCCGTGGCGAACTCGTGATCGGACCCTCGGCAATGGATAACGAGATGATCGAGGTCTTCGTCAACGCCGGCGTGCCGATGCGCGTCTCAGACAACGTCATCGGTGAGCTTTGGGCGAAGCTCATTTTAAACTGCGCTTACAACGCCCTCTCAGCCATTACGAAGTTGCCTTATGGCCTTCTCTTCGAGGATCAGGGCGCGAAAGAGCTCATGCGATCGATCGTGCGTGAATGCCTGGCGGTGGCGCAGCGTGAGTCGATCACCGTACCGGGCGATAGTTGGCAAAATGTGGAGCGTATCGCCGCAACCATGCCGGCGCAGTTTTCGTCCACTGCACAGGACCTGATGCGCGGACGGCGCGGCGAGATCGATCACCTAAATGGCTATGTCGTGCGCAAGGGCAAATCGCTGGCGATCGACACGCCGGTGAACCAAACTCTGTATTCCATCGTCAAGTTGCTGGAGAGTGCGCTTAAATGAGAAAGTTGTAAGATGCTTCATTCCGCGAGACCCTGCTGGACCACACATCGTGGAGGTGATTCATGGAAACTCAGCTGTGTTGGGGCGTACAAATCGGAGGGATCCAGGCAGCCTCGACCGCGACGGAAGTTACGAACGCTGTGGATGACTCGCCCGAGCAATACTCTCCGGATCACCGGTATCGGATTGAAGATTTCATGAAACGGCACGGCGGACCGTCCGCAGCGGTAACGCAACAAGGGCGCATGGAGGCAGGGTATCGCGGATGGTCTGAAATATATGCGGCGGACGGATATATGCTTCGCACAGAATGGTCCCGCGACGAATTGCGAGGCACGATCCAAGTTGCCGAGTATCCGCCATCCGCGCAGCGGCTCCATCCGTCGTAATCCACTGCACGTTGACATCGGACCGACGTCACCGTGCAGACGGGGCTGTTCGGGTGTCTTTTGCGCCGTGGTGTCGAGCGGTACGAGAAATCGCCAGGGGGGCTAAGCCGCTGCCCGGCAACTGCTGCCCCGTTGCCGGGCAGCGGCTTAGCTTGCCGGGCGAATGCCAAACCAACCGGTCAACACCATTGTGCAGAGCTCTAGCCAGCGGGGCTGCCTTCCACTTGGATCTGCAGCGTCACTTCCATTTTGAACCCATACTTGTCGCCGACGTTGACCCCGAAATCGGCGCGATTGAAGCGGGCGGTGGCATCCGCGCCGCAGACTTCTTTCTTGGTCATCGGGTTTGGTTTGCAGAGAAAGGAATCGATCTTCAAAGTCACGGGTTTGGTGACGCCATGCATGGTCAGGGTGCCCTGCGCTTCGGTGGGCGAGGAGCCGTTGAATTGGGTGAACTTACCGGCGTAGGTCGCGGTCGGATACTTCGCCACGTCGAAAATTTCCGCGGACTTCGCATGTTCGTTCAACTTCGGCATGCCGAAGTCGACCGAACTCATATCCACGGTCACCTCGATGGTGCCGGCCTTAGCCGCTTTGTCGTACACGACTTTGCCGGAACTGGCCGTGAACTTGCCGCGCCAAACCGACAATCCGCCCATATGGTCCGCGGCAAAGCTGGGATAGGTGTGGGCGGGATCGAGGACGTAAGTCACCGGCGTTGAGAATGCGCTCGCGCTCAGCAGCGCGGCCATCGACGCCAAAGCAATACGGATCATTGAGGACTCCTTAGAAGACGTTGTGGGGAAAGTTTTAAATCATAGCCGATATTGCGTATTCTTGTTTTTCTTAGGCTTTCCCAAATGCATTTAGAGGCCCACGATGGAATTATTCGACGCCATTGCCACCCGTTCCTCCGCCGCGCGGCTGGTCGAACCGGGTCCCACCTCCCTGCACCTCGATCGCATGCTCAAGGCGGCGGAGCGCGCTCCGGATCATGGCCGCCTGCGGCCGTGGCGCTTCATCGTGCTGAGCGAGGCTGATCGGGAACCCTTCGCGAACGCCGTGGCCGAGGCCAGGCGGGTACGGTCGCCGGCAATGACCGAGGAGCAGGTGGAGATGCAGCGCGAGAAAACCCGGCGCTCGCCGACCATCGTGGTGGTCGGCTGCAGCGTGGACCGGGCCAATGCCAAGGTGCCCGAGATCGAGCTGGTGATCGCGGCGGGGGCCGCCGTCGAAAATCTATTGCTGGCGGCCCATGACTTGGGCTACGGCGCGATGTGGAAAACAGGCCCCGCGGCTTACGATCCCGCCGTCAAAGCGGCGGTGGGCCTTAAGCCCCAGGATCACATCGTGGCCATCCTGCACTTGGGTACGCGCGCAACGACACCGCCTTGACCAACACCCACACGGGTAGGCCGGCTTTAAGGTTAAGTTCGCGCGTGGCGGGTGACTCGTGCCATGATCACGGTTGCGCCGATATCGATGGCGACCAAGTCCGAATCCACAGCATCGCTCGTCACCGCGCGGATCACGCCGGTCAGAACGTTGCGCACGCTTAACTGCCGCGGTTCCTGGGTAGCCACGATCAAATCCCGCGCGAGTAACTGCACGCGTAATTTGACACCGACTGCGGCAGCCACCGACTGGAGCTTAAGTTCGCAAGAGCCCACCTGCACACGCATCAAACCACTGACGGTATCCAGCCCCAAGGCGGTGCCCACCACGATGGCGCCGACCGAATCGGCACCGATGATCGCACGCAGGTTCGGGTCAAGGCTCATCTCACCCACGCCGCCTTGCGCAATCGTCTTGCCGGCGGCCATCAGCACGACGTAGGTGGCGAGTCTTAAAACCTCGTCGAAGTTGTGGCTCACATAGACCATGGGTATTGCCAGCTGATCGCGCAGCGTTTCCAAGTACGGCAGCACTTCCTCGCGACGCGCCGCATCGAGCGATGCCAATGGCTCATCCAGCAGCAGCAAGCGCGGCTGCGATAACAGCGCCCGGCCGATCGCCACCCGCTGCCGTTCACCGCCCGATAATTGGTGGGCGCGCCGCTGCATCAGCGAATCGAGATCGAGCATGCTCGCCACGGCATCGAAGCTCACGTAGCGGTGGTCCCGCGGCGCGCGTTTCTCCGCGTATCTCAGATTCGCGGCGACGCTCATATGCGGAAACAAGCGGGCGTCTTGGAACACGTAGCGCGCGCGCCGAACAGCAGCAACAGCAGGTAACCGACCATGACCGGCGGCAGCACCAGCGGCAGATGCACCAGGGCATCGAGCAGGGTGTGTCCCAGGAAGCGCGCCGGGTCAGCACCCAAGCGAGCAGCACCGCCGGCGGCAGGCTGAGCAGGACGCTGCGCGAGGCCACGCTCAAGCTGACGCGCAGTGCTTCGGCTTCGCTGGGGTTCAGCCAGATCATGATCGGCAAACGACGGTGCGGAGCTTCATCCGGCAGGCAGTATACTGTGTGGGCGTGTTCTTTTAAGGATGCTCAATGTCTTATTATCGCGCCGTGGCGCACGCGGACGCAGCCGCGGCGGCGCCCGAGCGTATCGGTGTATTGGCGGTGAATCTGGGGACACCGGATGCGCCTTCCTATTTCGCCGTGCAACGCTACCTGCGCGAATTCTTGAGCGACCGGCGCGTCATCAATACGTCGCGTTTGATTTGGCTGCCGCTGCTGTACGGACTGGTGCTGCCGTTTCGTCCGCTGCGAACGGCGCGCAAATACCGCGAGATCTGGCTGCGCGAAGGCTCGCCGCTGGCGGTTTATTCCACGCGCCTGGCGGCGAAGTTGGCACGGCTGCTGCGTGCGGATTTGGGCGACCGGGTGCGGGTCGAACTCGGCATGACGTATGGCAATCCCAGCATTGCCCATGCTCTCGAATCTCTGGCCCAGCAGAACATCAAGAAGCTGTTGGTGCTGCCGTTGTACCCGCAGTATTGCTCGTCCACCACAGGTTCGGTGTTCGATCGCACCAGCCTCGCGTTGCGGCGATGGCGCTGGTTGCCGGAGACGCGTTTCATCAACGACTACTACGCTGATACGGGCTACATCCATGCCTTGGCGGCGCGCATCGAACAGCATTGGGCCGCAGTGGGCGAGCGTTCCCATCTGCTGTTCTCCTATCACGGGATTCCCGCAGCCTACGTCCGGGAGGGAGATCCCTATCAAGCGCAGGCGGAAGCGACGACGCAGGCCGTGGCGTCGCGCCTGAGGCTGGCGCAGGCGGAGTGGTCGCACTGTTATCAGTCGCGTTTCGGCAGGGTAGTTTGGCTGCAACCCTACACCGACGATGCCCTTAAAGTCCTGGCTGCACGCGGCGTGCGCAAAGTGACGGTGGTGTCGCCATCGTTTGCGGTGGACTGTTTGGAGACTCTGCAGGAGGTGGCGATTGAGTATCGGGCCAAGTTCCTGTCGCTGGGCGGAGATCAGCTCACGCTGGTGCCGGCGCTGAACGACGATGACCGGCACGCCGAAGTGCTGGCGGCCGTCGTGCGGGGTCAGATCCAGGGTTGGGAATGACGCCGAATTCGCGTCTACGACGCTGAGATCAGCTTGAAACTCGCCCAGCTTTGAGCATCGTCCTATTCTTTCCAGGCGCGATCCAGAATCGCATCCACATTGAGCGCCGCGCCGCCGGCGCCGAAGACGGCGCCCCAGCCGGACTCGCCGGCCAATCGCGTCGCGCAAAACCCTTCCGCCACGGCGCTCGCGGCCGGGTTTGTCGCCGCGCCCAGCAACAAGCTCGCCTGGGTGAGGGTCACGAGCATTTGGGTGAAGCCGCGTGCCTGCGCTTCGCTCAGTGCCTGCCGCTCGAGCGTGGCCGCGAAACGCTCGAATGCCGCATCGAAATTGCGATGGCGGCCGCGCCCCACGGAAAGCTCACGCAGCACGGCCTCGCGCGTGGTGGTCGATTTGCCGAACGCCCGCAGCACATCCAGGCACATGATGTTGCCGGAGCCCTCCCAAATCGAATTGACCGGCATTTCGCGCGCCATGCGCGCCAGCGGCAGCTCTTCGGTGTAGCCGTTGCCGCCCAATACTTCCATCGCCTCCGCCGCTAGTTCACAGCCACGTTTGCATACCCAGAATTTTGCGGCGGAGGTGAGCACCCGGCGCAAGGCGATCTCGCTTTGGGCCTCGCTGTCGAAGGCCCGCGCCAGGCGCAGGCTGATGGTGGTGGCGGCCTCCGATTCCAACGCTAGATCGGCGAGAACGCTCTGCATCAGCGGTTGCTCGATCAACCGGGAGCCGAACGCCTTGCGATGGTGGGCGTGATGCAGCGCCCGCACGACGGCCTGGCGCATCATGCCGGCGGTGCCGGTGATGCAATCGAGCCGGGTGTAGGTGCCCATCTCCAGTATGGTCGGGATGCCGCGGCCCTCGTCGCCCATGAGATGTCCCCACGCGTCGATGAATTCCACCTCGGAGGAGGCGTTGGAGCGGTTACCGAGCTTGTCCTTGAGACGCTGAAGGTAAATGCCGTTGCGCTTGCCGTCAGGCAGCCGGCGCGGCATGAAAAAACAGGACAGTCCGCTGGTCGTTTGCGCGAGAACCAGGTGGGCATCGCATTGCGGAGCGGAGAAGAACCATTTATGACCGCTGATGCGATAAGTCCCATCGGTGGAGCGCACCGCGCGAGTGGTATTGGCGCGCACATCCGAGCCTCCCTGCTTTTCGGTCATGCCCATGCCGATCAGCCCACCGTGCTTGGCGCTGATGGGGATGTCGCGCGCGTCGTATTCACGCGAGATCAGCCGCGGCACCCACTCCAAATCCAGCCACGCGTCGCGGCGCAGGGCGGCAATCGCGCCATAGGTCATGGTGGTCGGACACAGGGTGCCGCATTCCACCTGCGCCTGCATCAGATATCCCGCGGCACGCGCGGCGTGGGCACCGGGAATGAAGCGGCCGTCAATGCGTTCCCATGCTCCGGCGTGGTAACCGCGTGCCACGATGCCGCGCATCAAGGCGTGCCAGGCCGGATGGAATTCCACCGCATCGATGCGCTCGCCCTGCACATTGAAATTGTGCAGCACCGGCGGGTAGATATTTGCAAGGCGCGCATCTTCAAAGGTTGCCGCCGTGCCGAGCGCGGCACCGGCGTCCACGAGGTCGGGGGCGGCCGCGCCTGCGCCTTCGCGCTGTACCGCCTCCTGCAGCGCCGGGTCGCTCGTAAAGAGGTTGTAGTCCGCCAGCGGCGGGGTCTGGTTGAAAACGGCATCGGCGGACGGCGGATATTGCATGATCAACTCGCTCCATGAGGTGTAGGGGCCGATTTTCGGCCTTTTCGCCGGCAACGCAAAGAAACGGTCGCGGCTACCGCCTTGCGGGTTCCACTACCTGCGCTATTGCGTGCAACCGGCCGGCAGTGCTAGATTCATGGCCAATGTGCATTTGCGCCCGCAAGTTATTCGCCAAACCCTGCAGTTCCACGCTGCTGGGTTCGCTTGCGCTGCTGCTGCGCCGCTAGGCGCCACATCCCACGCGCTATCGGTCGGCGCTTACAAGACCGGAAAAGTCCTTCGAAATGCGCCCTCTGTAACAGCAATGGCGCTTTAAGTCAGTCTTGTCATGCGCGAGTGAGAGAATTCTATGTTGTCCAATTCTTCGACTAAGTATCGCCCCTTTACCCCTGTCGATCTCGCCGATCGAACCTGGCCCAGCCGCGTAATCGACGCGCCCCCTACGTGGTGCACGGTCGATTTGCGGGACGGGAACCAGGCCCTGATCGAGCCCATGGATGCGGCGCGTAAACGCCGCATGTTCGACATGCTGGTAAAGATCGGTTTCAAAGAAATAGAAGTCGGATTTCCGGCTGCTTCGCAGACCGATTTCGACTTCGTGCGCGAAATCATTGAGCGAGGTCTGGTGCCGGACGACGTCACCATTCAAGTGCTTACCCAGGCGCGTCCCGAACTCATTGCCCGCACCTACGCGGCGCTTAAGGGCGCGCGCCGCGCGATCATGCATGTCTACAACTCGACGTCGGTGGCGCAGCGCCGTGTGGTATTTCGCTTGGATCGCGCCGGCATCGTCGATATCGCGGTTCGTGGCGCCACCGCCGTGCGGGAACATGCGCTGCGCAACCGGGATACCGAATGGGTGTTCGAATACAGCCCTGAAAGCTTCACCGGCACGGAACTCGATTTTGCCGTGGAAATTTGCGACGCGGTCAATGCGGTATGGGAGCCGACGCCGCAGCACAAGTCGATTCTAAATCTGCCGTCGACGGTCGAGATGGCGACCCCCAACGTGTACGCCGATCAGATCGAATGGTTCTTGCGGCATGTGAACAAGCGCGATTCCGTGATTCTCAGCGTGCATCCGCACAACGACCGCGGCACCGCGGTGGCGGCGGCGGAGTTGGCCGTCATGGCCGGCGCACAGCGGATCGAGGGCACGCTGTTCGGCAACGGTGAGCGCACCGGCAATGTCGATATAGTGACGTTGGCTCTGAACCTTTATTCGCAAGGCATTGATCCAAAATTGGATTTCTCGAACATAAATGAGGTGGCGCGGTGCGCGGAAGCCTGTAATCAACTGCCCATCCATCCCCGCCATCCTTACGTCGGCGACCTGGTATTCACAGCGTTTTCCGGTTCCCATCAGGACGCCATCAAGAAGGGCCTCGCTGCGAGAACCGAGGCGGATTTCTGGGATGTGCCCTATTTGCCGATTGATCCTTCCGATTTGGGTCGTTCCTACGATTCGATCATTCGAGTGAACAGCCAATCCGGTAAGGGGGGCGTGGCGTATCTATTGGAGCGCGACTATCAACTCGTGATGCCGCGGCGGCTGCAGATTGAATTCAGCCAGATCGTACAAGCCACTGCAGATATCACGGGTAAGGAGCTGACTTCACAAGAATTATGGGATCTATTTAACAGCGAATACTTTAATCCGCGCATCCCTTATATCTATCGCTCCCACCAACTCGCCGCCTCCACCGACGGTGCGGATAGCGAGCGCCTGACCCTGCAAATCGAGAATGAGGGACGGCTTCAAACCTGGCATGGACAGGGATCCGGACCGATCGACGCCATGGTCAACGCCATTGCGCTGCCGTTCGATGTGCTCTCTTATGAAGAGCATTCCCGTGGTCACGGCAGTGCCGCGAAGGCGGTGTCCTATATAGAAATCACCACTCGTTCGCGGCGCACCTTGTTCGGCGCCGGTATGCACCCCAATATCATTACTGCCTCATTGCTGGCGATCTTGTCGGCGGTGAACCGCGCCGTCGCCATGGAGGCATTGCCGGCCCGCGCCGACGCGGCGCGCACCGGCACCTGATTCGCTGCGCCGCAGCAAGGAGTTATCGTGCTAGTTGAATGACGGGCAGAATCGGCTATAGTGCGCAGCTTCACAGACCTTAAGCTGATCGATCCTATTGATTTCAAGGGCTTTTCTCGAACAATGCGCGAACGCGAAGACGAACACTTTGATATTGACGATGAGTTTCTTGGGGAAGCCGAAGAATCCCACGACTTCGATCCCCTGTTGGAACGTACTGAACGGCGCCCCAAGGCCGTTGCCGTCGCCAAACGCGGCAAGGCCGCCTGGAGTCGGGTGGAAGATGTAATTGCCGAGCGCCAGTTGGAAAAAGAGCTGCGCGACATCTTCGAAGACGACTAGCCGACCACTAGGCTCCCATTCTTGAAAACCCCGATCGCGAGGCGCGGGGCGGGAGCCTCAAGCCAGAACTGAAATCACA
>Ga0075522_10001312_pt1 | contig 18916 bp, 21 predicted proteins | sample NGEPerA_FD_74796 | JGI IMG/M metagenome (GOLD analysis project Ga0075522, IMG submission 74796) | Arctic peat soil microbial communities from the Barrow Environmental Observatory site, Barrow, Alaska, USA - NGEE PermafrostL2-A | ecosystem: Environmental > Terrestrial > Soil > Wetlands > Peat ... | reverse complement strand
CGGCGTCGATTTCAATGCGTGACTTGCTTGCGTCCTTCGAAGCTCCGCTTCGCGAATCACCTCAGGATGAGGACTTTTCTTTATGCCATTAAAGAAATACCTCATCCTGAGGAGCGCTCGCAGAGCGCGTCTCGAAGGACGCACGGTGCCCGTGCAGCGGCAATCGTAAATGGACTGGCGCGACACCGGGTTTGTGCTGACCGCGCGGCGGCACGGCGAGAGCGCGCTGATCGTCGAGCTGTTGACCGAGGCGCACGGGCGGCGCGCCGGCCTGGTGCGCGGTGGGCAATCGCCGAAACGGCGGGCTTTGCTGCAGCCGGGCAACCTGGTCGCGGCGAGTTGGCGCGGGCGTTTGCCGGAGCATCTCGGCGCCTTCGAGATCGAGCTGCTGCGCGCGCACGCGGCCGCGCTGATCGACGACCCCGACCGGCTCGCCGCGCTGTCCTCGGCCGCGTCGCTGACCGCGCTGGCGCTCCCCGAGCACGAGCCGCACGGCGATGTCTTTCGGGGTTTTGCGGCGCTGATCGGCGCGCTCGATTCTGCCGATTGGGCCGCGCGCTATGTCGGGTGGGAATGCGCCCTGTTGGCCGCACTCGGCTTCGGCCTCGACTTCACCAGCTGCGCCGCGACCGGGGTCAACGACGACCTGGCCTATGTATCGCCGCGTTCGGGTCGTGCCGTGTCGCGCTCGGCGGGTCAGCCGTATCGCGATAAGCTCCTGCCGCTGCCCGGTTTTTTGTGGCGCGAGACGGCGCCCGAAGGTGGCGATATCGCCGCCGGCCTCACCCTCACCGGCCACTTCCTGCAGCATCACCTGCTGGAGCCGCAGGGCCGCAGCCTGCCCGAGGCGCGCGCCCGCCTCGTCGAGCGCATGCGCCGCCACGCCGCCGCCGGGCAGATGGTATGATCGGCGCCTGATCCACACGAAGGCCCTGAAAGGATGAGCGACACCGCGCTCGGCGGCGAAATCCGCGATGTCGATTTCGCCGATGCGCTCGGCGAGCGGTATTTGTCCTACGCGCTGTCGACGATCATGGCGCGCTCGCTGCCCGACGTAAGGGACGGCCTCAAGCCGGTGCATCGCCGCATCCTGCACGCGATGAACCAGCTGCGCATGGATCCGGACCGCGGCTACAAGAAATGCGCGCAGGTCGTCGGCGAGGTGATGGGCAAATACCATCCGCACGGCGACACCGCGATCTACGACGCGATGGTGCGGCTGGCGCAGGATTTCGCCCAGCGCTATCCGGTGGTCGACGGGCAAGGCAATTTCGGCAATATCGACGGCGATAACCCGGCGGCGATGCGCTACACCGAAAGCCGCATGTCGGCGGTGGCGCAGGCGCTGCTCGAGGGCATCGATGAGGACGCGGTCGATTTCCGCGCCACTTATGACGGCGAGAACAGCGAGCCGGTGGTGCTGCCGGCGCGGTTTCCGAACCTGCTCGCCAATGGCGCCGCCGGCATCGCGGTCGGCATGGCGACCAGCGTTCCACCGCACAATGTCGGCGAGATTTGCGCCGCGCTGCTGCAGCTGATCGAAAAACCGGCGATCTCGGTCGGCGAGCTGGTGGCGCTGATGCCCGGCCCCGATTTTCCGACCGGCGGCATCCTGATAGAGCCGGCCGACAGCATCGCCGCCGCCTATGCCAGCGGGCGCGGCAGCTTCCGGCTGCGCGCCCGCTGGGTGAAGGAGCCGCTGGCCCACGGGGTCTACCAGATCATCGTCACCGAAATGCCGTACCAGGTCCAGAAGAGCCGCCTTATCGAGAAGATCGCCGCGTTGCTCGAAGAGAAGAAGCTGCCGCTGCTCGCCGACATCAAGGACGAATCGGCCGAGGACGTGCGGCTCGTCTTCGAGCCGAAGACGCGCAACGTCGATCCCGAAATGCTGATGGAGCAGCTCTTCCGGCTCACCGAGCTGGAAGTGCGCATTCCGCTCAACCTCAACGTCCTCGATACGCAGGGCGTGCCGCGGGTGATGAATCTCAAGGAGGCGCTGCGGGAATTCCTCGACCACCGCCGCGTCGTGCTGCAGCGGCGCAGCCGGCACCGCCTCGCCGCGGTGGCGCGGCGGATGGAGGTGCTGCGCGGCTTTGTCATCGCCTATGTCAACCTCGACGAGGTGATCCGCATCATCCGCGAGGAGGACGAGCCGAAGGCGGTGATGATGGCGCGCTGGGGCCTCACCGACCCCCAGGCCGAGGCGATCCTCAACATGCGGCTGCGCGCCCTGCGCCGGCTCGAGGAAGTCGCGATCCGCAAGGAGCTGGAAGAACTCGGCGCCGAGGCCGGCGACATCGAGCGCCTGCTCGGCAGCGACCGGCGGCAATGGACCGCGCTCGCCAAGGAAATCCGGGCGACCCAGGCCGAGTTCGGCGGCGACACCGCTCTCGGCCGCCGCCGCACCACCATCGGCGAGCCGCCCGAGCCGCTCGACATTCCGGCGACGGCGCTCATCGAGCGCGAGGCGGTCACCATCCTCTGCTCGGAAAAGGACTGGATCCGCACCGTCAGGGGCCACAACGTCGTGGCCGCCGAGCAGCGCTACAAGGAGGGCGACGGCCCGCGCTTCGCGGTGCAAGCCGAGACCACCGACCGGCTGATGATCTTCGGCAGCAACGGCCGGTTCTACACGCTCGGCGTCGATCGCCTGCCGTCCGGGCGCGGCCAGGGCGAGCCGCTGCGGCTGATGATCGACCTCGCCAACGAGCACGAGATCGTCGCGATGTTCCCCTACCGCCTCGGCATGAAGATTCTTGTCGCGGCATCGGACGGGCGCGGCTTCCTCGTCGATGGCGAGGAGGCGCTGGCCCAGACCCGCGCCGGCAAGCAAGTGCTGTCGCCAGGCAAGGACGAGAAGGCGTGCGTCTGCGTGCCCGTAGATGGCGACGCCGCCGCGTTTGTCGGCGAGAACCGGCGGATGCTGGTGGTCGACCTCGCGGAAATCCCCGAGATCGCGCGCGGCCGCGGCGTCATCCTGCAGCGCTTCCGGATGGGCAAGCTCGTCGACGCCAAAATCTTCCGCCTCGCCGACGGCCTCTCCTGGCGCCAGAGCGAGACGCGCACCCGCACCGAAACCGACCTCACCGCCTGGCGCGGCGCCCGCGGCGCCCGCGGCGGCGCCGGCCGCTCCGTGCCGCAAGGATTTCCGCGGAACGGGAGGTTCGGATGAGCGGACTCGTCATTGCGAACGGAGCGAAGCAATCTCGTGCCAGCGCGCACTCCCACCGAGATTGCCGCGTCGCGCTGCGCGCTCCTCGCGGTGACAAGATAATCTACCGTCCGAAATCCACCGCAGCCGTGTTAGCGCCGCACAGCAGCACGGCGACCCGCTCATCCTTTTGCGGGCGGTAGCGCCCCGAGAGCAGCGCGGCCAGCGCCGCCGCGCCGCCCGGTTCGGCGGCGACGCGCAGTACGTCCCACAGCCGGCGCTGCGCGCCGCGGATCGCGTCGTCGGTGACGAGCACAGCGTCGGCGACATAAAGCTGTGCAATCGGGAACATCAGCGCGCCGACCTGGCGCGGCGCCAGCGAATCGGCGGCGATCCCGCCCGCCGGCGCATCGATTGGGTGGCCGGCCTGCAAGGCGTCGTGGAGGGTCGGCGCCGCCTCCGGCTCGACCGAGACCACCCGCACCCGGCCTTCGTACCACGCGGCGATGCCGCCGATCAGCCCGCCGCCGCCGGTCGCGACCAGCAGCGTGTCGGTCTCCGGCCGGTCGGCTTCGAGCTCCAGCCCGACCGAGCCCTGGCCGAGCAGGGTTTCCGGCTGGTCGTAGGCATGCACCGCCAGCGCGCCGGTCGCGGCGACCCGCGCCTCGCTCGCCGCCAGCGCTTCGGCATACGCGTCGCCCGTCACCACCAGCTCGGCGCCATAGGCGCGGATGCGGTCGAGCTTTGCCGGCGAGGTCAACTTGGGCACGAAGATCGTCGCCTTGATGCCGAGCCGCATCGCCGCGAACGCGACCGCCGCGCCGTGGTTGCCGCCCGACGCCGCCACGACGCCCGCCGCCGGCGCCTGCCGGGTCAACAGATTGGCGAAGGCGCCGCGCGGCTTGAACGAGCCGGTGTGCTGCAGAAATTCGAGCTTGAACGCGAGCGCCAGCGGCGCGAGGCCGAAATCGGCGGCATCGATTGCGATGGTGGGGGTATGGCGCACATGCGGCCGGATCACCCGCTCGGTCGCGGCGATGGCGTCACGGTCGATGGCAACGGTTTTCATCGCGGAACCATCTCACAACTAAGTCAATTAGCCAATTAACTAAATGATAGACGACGGGATCGCCGCTGGGCAACAACGATTGCATAACGCGGCGCCGCCGCTAAGACTGCGCCCGTGATGTGCGGAGAGCCGGGGATGACCGACGCGATCGAAGGCGACACGATTCTCGACGCGACCGGGCTGCTGTGTCCGCTGCCGGTGCTGAAGGCGCGCCGCGTGCTGCGCACGGTGCCGGCGGGCGGCATCCTGCGCGTGCTCGCCACCGACCCCGGCGCGGTCAAGGATTTCGAGCATTTCTGCGAGACCACCGGTTGCCAGTTGATCGAATCGAGCCAGGAGGCGGCGGGGGTCTTCCGCTTCCGGCTGAAAAAGCCGGGTTGAACAGCGGCGGCGCGATGCCGCGGGAGAGGACGATGGCGGCACTGATCACGACACCGCGGCTGTTGTCGGTCGGCGGCGGGGCGCTTGGCGAATTGCCGGCGCTGATGGCACGGCTCGGCCTCAAGCGGCCGCTGATCGTGACCGACCCGTTTATCGCCCGGAGCGGCATCATCGACCGCGCGACCGCGCTGCTCGACGGCGCGAAGATGGCGTGGGGCGTCTTCCAGGACACCGTCTCCGACCCGACCACCGAGGTAATCGGCGTCGGCGTCGAAAAGCTGCGCGAAGCGCCCTACGACAGCCTCGTCGCGATCGGCGGCGGCAGCCCGATCGACACCGCCAAGGGCATGTCGGTGCTGCACGCCAACGGCGGGCAGATGCGCGACTACAAGGTGCCGAACGACATCCCGAAGATCGGCCTGCCGATCATCGCCATACCGACGACCGCCGGCACCGGCTCGGAGGTGACGCGCTTCACGGTCATCACCGATACCGAGACCGACGAGAAGATGCTGGTCGCCGGGCTCGCCTGCTGCCCGACCGCGGCGATCGTCGATTTCGAGCTGACGCTCACCATGCCGCTGCGCCTGACCGCCGATACCGGCATCGACAGCCTGACCCATGCGATAGAGGCCTATGTTTCGAAGCGCGCCAATCCCTATAGCGACGGGATGGCGCGGAACGCGATGGGCCTCATCGCGAAGAACATCCGCGCCGCCTGCGCCGAGCCGGGGAACCGCGCCGCGCGCGAGGCGATGATGCTCGGCGCGACCACCGCCGGGATGGCGTTCTCCAACGCCAGCGTCGCGCTGGTGCACGGCATGAGCCGCCCGATCGGCGCGTTTTTTCATGTGCCGCACGGCCTCTCGAACGCGATGCTGCTGCCCGAGATCGCCGCGTTCTCGGCCCCCGCGGCGCTCGACCGCTACGCCGACTGCGCGCGCGCGATGGGCGTCGCCGAGGAAGGCGAGGGGTCGCAAGCCGCGGTCGCCCGCCTGCTCGACGCGCTGCGCACGCTCAACGCCGACCTCAAAGTCCCAAGCCCCAGGGAGTACGGCATCGCCAAGGACCGCTACGACGCGCTGCTGCCGACAATGGCGAGCCAGGCGATCGCCTCCGGCTCGCCGGCCAACAACCCGCGCGTCCCGTCGCAGGACGAGATCATCGGGCTGTACCGGCGGGTTTACGGGTAAGGGCAGTAGGGTGGGTAGAGCGGAGCGAAACCCACCATATCGCGGCTGTAGGTGGGTTTCGCTGACGCTCCCCCCACCCTACGGATTACAGCGTTAATCCAGCTTCACCTGGATCTCGCCGCCTTCGACCCGCGCCGGATAGGTTTTGAGGTCGTCGACGCAGGGCGGGGCGGTGGCTTTGCCGGTGCGCGCGTCAAAGCGGCCGGCGTGCAGCGGACACTCGATCTCGCCCTTGTCGAACCAGCCATCCGACAGTTTGGCGTAAGCGTGGGTGCAGATGTCGTCGGTGGCGAAGAGCTGGCCTTCGATGTCGTAGAGCGCGATCTCCCGGCCGTTGACGACGACGCCGAGCACGTCGCCGTCGCCGAGCGCGCCGCGGTCGGCGGCCTTGACCCATCCGCTGTCCGTCATCCGCGATTTCCTTTGGCTCAGCCCGATGCCGCGTCCGGCGAGAACGCCTTGAAGGCGATGATGGTGAAGGTGTCCCTGATGCCGGCCAAGGCCTGTACCCGCTCGGTGACGAAATGGCCGATATCGGCATTGTCGGGCAGGTAGCATTTCATCAGGAGATCGTATTCGCCGGAGGTCGAGTAGACCTCGGAGACCTCTTCGATGCCCTGCACCGCCGCGTCCGCCACCGCGTAGGCGCGGCCGAGATCGCATTTGATCATGACGAAGATCGTCTTCATGCGGGCCTCATCGCCTCACGAGGCCGCCGATGATACAGGCTTTGGTCCTAGCCGGCGACCCGCGGCTTGCGGGCGAGGAAAGCCGGCAGGTGATCGCCGAACCCCGGCGCGCTGGGTCCGCCATCGTCACGATCGGAATCATATCCCGCCGGGCGCGGCGAATGGCGCTGGCGCTGCGGGAACGGCGTGACGTTGTCGTCTCGGGCCGAACCGGCGGCGGCGGCGGCGTAACTCTCGTCCTGCCGCACCGGACGCTCGGCCGCGGGCCGGTCGGCCGGCGTTGAGCGGCGCGGGCGGCGATCCTCGTCGCGCGAGGGCCGGTCGCTATTCCGCGACGGCGCCGAACGGGGAGCCGACCGGGCAGCCGCCGGGCGGCGGCCGCGCGGTCTGGCCTCGAAATCGAGCTCGGCGGCCTCGATGCCGGGGATTGTGATTGCGGGGATGTCGCCGCCGATCAGCTTGGCGATTGCGGCGACCGACTTGCCGTCCTCGGGCGCGGCGAGGGTGAACGAGCGCCCCTTGAGCCCGGCGCGGCCGGTACGGCCGATGCGGTGAACATAGTCCTCGGCATGGTAGGGCACATCGAAGCAGAAGACGTGGCTGAGACCCTGGATGTCGAGCCCGCGCGCGGCGACGTCGCTGCACACCAGCAGCCTGATCTCGTTGTTCTTGAAGCGCTCCAGCGTCTCGGTGCGCTTCGGCTGCGGCATGTCGCCATGCAGCGCGGCGGCATCGAACCCGTGGCGGCTGAGCGATTTGTAGAGGATGTCGACATCGCGCTTGCGGTTGCAGAAGATCAGCGCGTTCTTGACGTCCTCGGAGCGAATGAGGCGGCGCAGCGCCTCGCGCTTCGCTTCCGGCTGCAGCACGACGAGCGACTGCGCCACCGTCACCGCGGCGGAAGCCGGCGGCGACACCGAAACCTCGACCGGCAGGGTCAAGAACGCATCGGCGAGGCGGCGGATCTCGGGCGGCATCGTCGCCGAGAAAAACAGGGTCTGCCGCTTCTGCGACAGCATCCCGACGATGCGCTCGACATCGGGGATGAAGCCCATGTCGAGCATGCGGTCGGCCTCGTCGATAACGAGGATGCGCACATCGGACAGCAAAATCTTGCCGCGCTCGAACAGGTCGATCATGCGTCCTGGCGTCGCGATCAGCACGTCGACGCCGCGATCGAGCTTGCGCAGCTGGTCGGCGAAGCTTTCGCCGCCGATCAGCAGCGCCGTGGTGAGTTTGTGGTGTTTGCCGTAGACCTCGAAAGCGGCCTCGACTTGCGTCGCCAGCTCGCGGGTCGGCTCGAGGATCAGCGAGCGCGGCATCCGCGCCCGGGCGCGCCCCGCGGTCAGCTTGTCGATCATCGGCAGCGCGAAGCCGGCGGTCTTGCCGGTGCCGGTCTGCGCACAGCCCAAGACGTCCCGGCCGCTCATCACGTGCGGGATGGCTTGCTGTTGGATCGGCGTGGGGGTGGTGTAGCCGGCGTCTGAAACGGCCCGAAGCAGCTCGGGCGATAGTCCAAGTTCAGAAAAATCCATTAGGAAGTGGTTGCCTTACTTAAGAATTCAGCGGGAATCCGCTGGAAGTCTAATTGGGGAGGGTTAGCGGAATGTCAAATGAATTTCCGATTTACCGCCATGTCGTGGCGGACAATGCCGGGCGTCGTCTACGCCGCGGGCCGCCTCAGCGGCGGCGGAACTGCGGCCGCGCCATCGGCGGCGGGGCTGCGCTGTCCTTGTGGCGGAAATTGATTCGGCCCTTGGTCAGGTCGTAGGGCGTCATCTCGACCGTGACGCGGTCGCCGGCAAGAATGCGGATGCGGTTCTTTTTCATCCGGCCGGACGAATAGGCGAGGGTTTCGTGCCCGTTGTCGAGCTTTACGCGAAACCGCGCATCGGGAAGAAGTTCCAGCACGGAGCCTTCGAATTCGATCAGTTCTTCCTTGGCCAAAAGCATCTCCTCCTAAGTTCCGGAAAATGGGGGACGCCGCGGCGCCCCCCAATCTCGTCCTCGGCGTTACTCCGCCTTCAAATTGACCGCGGAGACCCGCCCGCGCTGGCCCTGTTCGAGGTCATAATTCAAGGTCTGGCCTTCCTGCAAGCCGTCCATGCCGGCCCGCTCGACAGCGCTGATATGGACGAACACGTCCGCACCGCCGCTGTTCGGCTGGATGAACCCGAAACCCTTTTGCGCATTGAACCATTTGACTTTACCGGTGGCCATAACCCGTAGCTCCTCATAGACATAGCGCCGCCGCGCCGATGGCGCGACGCATCGGACGGCGAAGGGGATCGGAGGACGGAAACCGGCGCGAGGGAACGCGAGGACAGTCAGCCGAACCCACCCGGGCCGACATCGGGTAGGTGGGGGCTGCGGCACAATGTGCAAGATGCGCCGAAAGCGGAAGGCGTCGTAGGACGGAAAGCGGAGCGCCTGCCGCCGCTGCGCCACCAAGGCGGGGATGAGATGCGGGCGACGCAGGCGCTTCGGCATCGTGAGGTCACCCGGCGCTGGGCGGGCCGTGCCGTCGCCGAAGCTTTGGATGTGACGCAAGCTCAGCAAATTCTGCGCTGGCCGCTAGGCGCGGCGGCGAGCAGCGCCGCGGCCTGGTCCTTGAGGCCGCGGCGGAAGATCTTGCCGGTCTCGGTCGCCGGCAAGGCGGCGCAAATCTCGATGCGGTCGGGCACCTTGTAAGCCGAGGCGAGCGCGCGGCAATGCTGGCGCAGCGCCTCGCCGTCGATCTCGCTGCCGGGCGCCGGCACGACAAAGGCGACGATCGCTTCGCCGCGCTCGCCGGCCGGCGCGCCGACCACCGCCGCCTGGGCAACCGCCGCGTGCCGCAGGAGCAGCGTTTCGACCTCGGCCGGCGAGACGTTGATGCCGGCGCGCTTGATGATGTCGCTGCCGCGCGCGACGAAGCGGAAATCGCCGTCCGCGTCGAGCAGGCCGATATCGCCGGTGCGGAAATAGCCGTCGGCGGTGAAGGCTGCTTGGTTGTGCTCGGCGCTGGCGCCGCAATAGCCGGCGGTCACCAGGCCCGCGACCTCGACCGCCCCGGCCTCGTTCGCCGGCAAGGCGCGGCCGGTTTCGGGGTCGACGATGCGGATGCGCATGCCCGGCAGCGGCGGGCCTTGGCTGACCATGCGGCGGTCGAGCGGCCAGCCGGCCGGGGTCACCGCGCAATTCCCGTAGGTCTCGGTGGCGCCGTAGATGTTGCAGATTTGCGCCGCGCCGAGCCCGGTGGCGGCGATGCGGACCTCTTCGGGACTGCCGATCATCAGCCCGGTGCGCAAGCTGGCGAGACGCTCGCGGCGAAATTCCGGGTGGCGGATCGCCGCGCCGGTCATGCTCGGCAGCGTGTAGATTGCGGTGCAGCGCTGGCGCTCGATGAGGTCGAGCCAGCCGCCGGCCTCGAAGCGCGGCTGCAGCACCAGCGCCGCGCCATGGGTCAGCGCGGCGGGGAGCGCGTTGACCGCGCCGTAGGCCCAGAACAGCGGCGGCGCCAGCAGCACGCGGTCGTTTTCGGTAAGCGCCATCCGCTCGCCGATGTTGAAGCCGTTTTCGACGGTCGCGCCATGCTGCAGCCGCACCGCCTTGGGCCGCGCGCTCGACCCCGAGGTGTAGAGGATGAAGGCGTCGTCGCGGGGACCGGCGTCGTCGCCCGTCATCGGCTCGGCGGCCGCGATGAATTCGTCATAAGCAAGCCAATCCGGCCGCCGCGCTTCGCCAATCATGACGACCGTGCGCAGCCGCTGGTGTTCGGGCTGGAGCCGGGCGAGCGCGGCGGCGAAATCCTGTCCGCCGAAGCTCTCGACCGCGAAGAGCGCGTCGAGCGTCGCGTCGCCGATCAGATAGTCGAGCTCGCCCTCGCGCGACCAGGTGCTGAGCGGCACCGCGACAGCGCCGAGCGTGGCGGCGCCGAACGCGGCTTCGAGCCATTCGCGGCGGTTCTCGGCAAGGATGCCGACCCTGGCGCCGCGCCCGATCCCGCGCGCCGCGAGGCCACCGGCGACGCGCGACGCCGCGTCGGCCAGCGCGCGGTAAGAGGTCGCCTGCCCGTGACTGACGACGGCCGGTCGATCGCCGAAACGGTCGGTTTGCTCGCGCAACAGCGAGCAGAGGGTGCGATTATGCGGCAACGTCTTTGGTCGCTGGAAAATCGTAGGCGGTTATATTTCCCCGGCTTGGTCATTGCGGCAATACTGTCGCCATGGCGATCCCGCTGACGGTGAAACCGTTCACAACGTCTTTAAGGATCGCGACTTCATCGAATGAGTGCCGAACTCGACTACGATCCGTCCACGGACAGCCTCTATATCAAGCTGCGCCCGGGGGAATCCGTCGACAATCGCGTCGTCAACGACGATGTGGTGGTCGATCTCGGCGCGGACGGCGAGCCGGTCGGCTACGATATCCAGCACGCCAGCCTGCACGCCGACGCGATCGCCGAGGCGCTGGGCTATCTCCACCAGCGCCACGCCGCTTAGAGCGCTACACCACGCCCCTCTCGTGCAGGCCGGCGATCGCCGGTGCGTCGTAGCCGAGGTCGCGCAGCACCTCGTCGGTGTGCTGGCCCTGGTCGGGGGTCGGCTTGAGGCGCTGGGGTTGCGGGTAGGCGCTCATGTGGATCGGCTGGCCGATGATGTCGAAGGTGCCGATCTTGGGGTGGTCAACCGGGCGGCGGATACCGAGATGCTGGACCTGCGGGTCGGCGAAAACCTGGTCGATCGTGTTGATCGGGCCGCACGGCACGCCGGCCTTGCTCAAGGCATCGACCCAGAACGCGGAAGGCTTGCCGCGCACCACGTCGTTGAGGTGGGCGATGAGCGCGCCGCGGTTCTGGGCGCGCAACGGCACGGTCGCGAAATCGGGGCTGGTCGCCAGCTCCTTGTCGCCCGCCACCGCGCAGAACTTTTTCCATAGGCTGTCGCCCGAAGCGGCGATGTTGATGTAGCCGTCGGCGGTCTGGAACATGCCGGTGCCGGGCGAGGTGGGGTGGAAATTGCCCTCCTGCTTGGCGACTTCGCCCTTCATCGTGTAGCGCGAGGCCTGGAAGTCGAGCATGAAGATCTGCGCCTCGAGCAGCGAGGTGTGGACCCACTGCCCCTCGCCGGTGCGCTCGCGCGCCAGCAAGGCGAGGGTGATGCCGTTGGCCAAGAGGATGCCGGCCGAGGTGTCGTTGATCGCGATGCCGACGCGGGTCGGTCCCTGCCCCGGGTGCCCGGTGATCGACATGAGGCCGCCCATCCCCTGCGCGATCTGGTCGACCCCGGCGCGGCCCTCGTAGGGGCCGTCCTGGCCAAAGCCCGAGATGCTGCCGTAGACGATGCGCGGGTTGATTTTTTTCACCGCTTCGTAATCGACGCCGAGCCGGTGCTTTACGGTCGACTTGAAGTTCTCCACCACCACGTCGGCCTTCGCCGCCATCTTCATGAAGATCGCGAGGCCTTCCGTGCTCTTCAGATTGAGCGTGATCGAGCGCTTGTTGCGGTGCAGGTTCTGGAAATCGGGGCCGTCGCGGCGGCTGCCGGTGGCGTCGGTCTGCTCGCCCGGCTGCTCGATCTTGACGACGTCGGCGCCCCAATCGGCGAGCTGGCGCACCGCGGTCGGGCCGGCGCGATGGGCGGTGAGGTCGAGGACGGTGAACCCGTTCAACGGCAGCTTCGTCATATCGATCTCCCGATGGCTGCGCCAAATATCGGCATCATGCTAATGTCGACGACGACTTCGCAACAGCGCTCCACGCCAACCCGGCGAAGGCCGGAACTCCGCAAGGTATCCGCGTGTGCTGACCGGCTTCGCCAAGGATACGTTCGGCTCGCCGTGATTTCCGCTTACGAAAGGCTTGCCATGACCCGGCATTTCGGCGTTCTCATTCCCTCGACCAACACCACCGTCGAGATCGAGTACACGCGACTGCTGCCGCCCAAATGGCAGGCGCATTACGCCCGCATCCTCAGCCAGACGCACGGCGCGTCGCCGTTTTCGCCGCCGCTCGATGGCGATGTCGAATACCAGTCGAGGCTGCTCGCCACCGCGCGGGTCGAGCTCATCATCCTGGTGCAGACCTCGGCGAGCCTCTTCGCCGACGATTGGGACGACACGACGATCGCGCGCATCGAGCAGGCGTCGGGGGTGAAGGCGATCATTTCGGCCAACGCGGTCGGCGAGGCGGCGCGCGCGCTCGGCGCCCAGCAGGTGGCGCTGGTCTCGCCCTATTCGGAAGAAGTCAACGCCCGCGCCCGGCATTATTTCGAGGGCAAGCACGGGCTCAAGGTGGCCGCGCTCGAAGGCTTCGCGGCGAAAGATTCCTACATGATCGGCAAGCTCGGCCCGGAGAACGCGCGCGACGCCTTCCGCCGCATCGATCGGCCGGAGATCGAGGCGTTCATCGTGCCCGGCGGCAATTTCCCGACCATGGCCTCGATCCCCGAATGGGAGCGCGAGTTCGGCAAGCCGGTCGTCACCACCAACCAGGCCGCGCTGTGGGCGATGATGCGCGCCCTCGGCAGCACGGTCCCGCTGCCCGGTCTCGGCCGGCTGCTGGAACTGGTGGCTTGATGAACTAAGTTAAATGAACTAAGTTCATAGCCATGCGCAGCGTCAACATCCACGAAGCCAAGACCCATCTATCGCGTCTTGTACAGCGCGCGGCCGAGGGTGAGGCTTTCATCATCGCCAAGGCCGGCAAGCCGCTGGTCAAGGTCGTGCCGCTGGATACCCCGGCCAAAGGCAAGACCGGCCGTCTTGGCTTTATGCGCGGTGCGTTCAAGGTGCCTGACGATTTCGACACGATGTTCCAGGCCGAGATCGAAGAAGAATTCTACGGCAAGGAATGAGGCTGCTGCTCGACACCCACCTGTTGCTATGGTCGGCGGTGGAACCCGAATTGATGCCTCGTCGAGCCCAGCAGCTGATCGACGATCCCGAGAACAAGGTGTTGTTCAGTTCGGCAAGCCTTTGGGAAGTCGCCATCAAGCAGCGCCGCGGACGTCCGGATTTCAACGTCAATGCGAGGGTGCTTCGGCGCAATCTACTCAGCAGCAACTACGACGAACTGCCGGTGACCGGCGAGCACGCGGTCGCCGTCGCCGATCTGCCCTTGCTGCACCGCGACCCGTTCGACCGTCTGCTGATCGCACAGTGCACCGTTGAAGGCATCACCCTGCTGACCGCCGACGCGATGGTGGCACGCTATCCCGCGCCCGTTCAGCGCGTCTGATCCGCCGCGGAAAACCCTTCTGGCGGTAGCCTCTTCTCGTCCGCGCCGATAGAATGGGATGGACCGAGGGAGGATGCGCCGATGCTGTTCACATGCCGGCCGGAGGGGTTGCCGATCCCGGGGCGGTTTCCGGGGCCGATGCATGCGCGCGGCAAGTGGTTCACCATCGACATCCACTGCCATTTGCTGACCCCGAAGGCCGACGAGATGGTCGCGGCGGCCGGGCTCAGCATGGACTGGCAGCCGCGCCACCAATTCGCCAACGAGGCGACCCGCGAGGTCAACCGCGAGCAGGCGCGGCGCACCCGCGTGCAGTTCACCTCGATCGAGCAGTGGCTGGCGGACATGGATCTGATGGGGATCGACATCCAGGCGATCACCCCGTCGCCGGCGCAGACCTTTTACAGCGTCCCGGCCGATCTCGGCATCGAGACAGCCAGGGTCATCAACGACAACATCGCCGACATCGTCGGTAAGCACCCCGACCGCTTTGTCGGGCTCGGCACGGTGCCGTTCCAGGCGCCGGAGCCGGCGGTCGCCGAACTGGAGCGGCTGCACAAATCGCTGGGGCTGCGCGGCATCGAGATCGCCACCAACGTCGCCGGCGCCGATTTGTCGGAGCCGCGGTTTCGCCCGATCTTCCAGCGCGCCGAGGAACTGGGCCTCGTGCTGTTCATGCACCCGACCGGGTTCCCCGAGGCGAGCCGGTTCCGCGACCATTACTTCACCAACATCATCGGCAACCCGCTCGACACCACGGTCGCGGTGCATCATTTGATCTTCGGCGGGGTGCTGCAGGATTGCCCGAATTTGAAGCTGGTGCTGTCGCATGGCGGCGGCTATCTGCCGGCCTATTCGGGGCGGATCGACCACGGCGCGTCGGCCCGGCCCGATTGCTGCGAGCATCTGCGCCATATGCCGACGACGTACCTGAAGCGGCTCTATTTCGACACCATCGTCTACACCCACCACCAGCTCGAATATCTGGTCGAGCAGTTCGGCGCGGACCATGTGCTGATGGGCACCGACTACCCGGCCGACATGGGCGAAGTCGACCCGATCGGCTTTGTCGAGGGCGCCAGGGGGCTCGACGACACCGAGCGCCGCGCGATCCTCGGCCGCAACGCCGCGCGGTTGTTGAATATCGAGGTGCCGGAGGATCGCCGGTGAGCGCGAAGCTCGCGTGCGCCGCGGCAGTGGCCGCGATGACGCTGTCGCCGATTTTCGCCTCTGCCCAAACCCAGGTCGAACGCGGCAAGTATCTGGCGACGATCGGGGACTGCGTCGATTGTCATACCCCCGGCTATTTCTTCGGCAAGCCGGACATGACCCATTACCTTGGCGGCTCGGATGTCGGGTTCGAGATCCCGGAGCTCGGCGTCTTTGTCGGTCCGAACCTGACGCCGGACAAGGAAACCGGCCTCGGCGCCTGGACGCCGGAGCAGATCGCCACCGCCTTGACCACTGGCGCGCGCCCCGACGGCCGCATCCTCGCGCCGATCATGCCGTGGCATGCACTCTCGCATCTTACCAAACCCGATGTCGCGGCGCTTGTCGCCTATCTGCGCAGCCTGACGCCGGTCAGCCATAAGGTTCCCGGCCCCTTCGGTCCAAGCGAGAAGCCGACAGTTTTCGTCATGAAAGTGGTGCCCCCCGACGGCGCGCCGCCTGAGCAGACCCCAAAGCAGTGACACATCTTTCAGCGAGGTGAGCGATGGCTGAAATCCTGGGGATCGGCTGCACCCACCGGCCGGTGATGCTGCGGCCTAACGAGAACTGGACCTTTATGATGAAGGCCTCGCTCGATGACCCGGACATGCCGGAGCACATGAAGAACCCGGCGAACTGGCCGGAAAAGCTGCGGGAGGAACTGGGCAACGATTGGGGCGCCGCGACCGCTTCGCGCTACCGCGAAATCTACCGGCAGCATTTCGCCGAGGCGCGCCGGGCGCTCGACGAGTTCAACCCCGACCTCATCATCATGTGGGGCGACGACCAGTACGAGAACTTCAAGGAAGACATCGTCCCGCCGTTTGCCGTGCTGGCCTATGAGGACCAGGACATCCAGCCCTGGGCGCACCGCCGCTCGCCCGACAACCCGTGGAACGAGCCCGCCGACAAGATTTTCCGGGTGCGCGGCCATAAGGAGGCCGGGAAATACCTTGCCACTCGGCTGATCGAGGCCGGGATCGACACGGCCTACGCCTATAAGCCGCTGCACAACAAGATGGGGCATGCATTCGAGAACACGGTGCTGCTGCTCGACGACGAGCGGCGCGGGTTCGACTACAAGCTGGTGCAGTTTTCGGTGAATTGCTATGGGCGGCGGGTCAACGCGGCGCGGGGCTTGCGCCTGCCGCTGGCGATGAAGGACGAGATCGGCAACCTCGACTCCAAGGTCTTCGATCCGCCTGGGCCGAACCCGCATCGCTGCATGGAGGTCGGCGCCGCGACCGCGCGGATCATGGCCGAGAGTCCGTGGCGCGTCGCGCTGATGGCGTCGTCAAGCTGGTCGCACTCGTTTCTCACCGAGAAGAACTGGCAGCTCTGGCCCGACGTGGCGGCCGACCGCGCGCTCTACGATGCGCTCGAAGCCGGCGACTACGCCAAATGGCACGCCTACAAGAGCGGCCAGATTGAGGATTCCGGGCAGCACGAGGTGCTGAACTGGTTCTGTTTGCTGGGTGCGATGGAAGCGCTCGGCCGCACGCCGGACAAGGCCGCCTTCCTCGAATGCTGGGCCTTTGTGTCGCCGGTGGTTTTCGCCCATTACCACTGACGCGGCGGTTTTCAGGCCGGGGCGAACAGCCGTTCCCTGGCGGCCCCTGGGGCCGGCGCGGCGAGGGGACCATCCGCCGGCGCGGCGAAGGCCGGGTCGCGCTGCAGCACCGGCATCACCCGGTCGGCGAAGAGCCGCAGGTTGACCTCCGCTTCCTCGTGCGGCATCGCGCCAAACGAGAATTCGGTGACGAGGTGGTCCATGCCGGTGCAGCGCTGCAGTTCGGCGATCTTGTCGAGGCAATCCGCGGGGGTGCCGACGATCTGGATCGAGACGTAGAAATCGGTCGCCTTGGCGCGGGTCTCGGCGCTCTCGTTGATCTTGGCGTAGGTGCGCGCCATCTTGCCGTAGCTTTCGTAGCCTTTGACGGTCGAGAGGTGGCCGTCGGAAAAATGGTAGTGGTCGTCGATCGACTGCCATTTCTGGCCGAGATACTTGACCGCGCGCTCTTGCGCCTCCTCGCGGCTCTCGGCGCAGCAGACATTGGTGAGGATGATCGGCGGGCGCGGCGCGTGGCCCGCTTCGGCCGCGATCGCGCGATAGCGGGCGATGTCCTCCGCCGCCTTCGGCCACTCGTTCTGCATCACCATCAGGAGGCCAAAGCCGAGCTTGGCCATGATCTCCGCCGAATCGGGGCTCACCGCCGAGGCGTAGAACCGCCGCTCGGGATGCGAGACCGGGCGCGGGCGGATCGCGGTGCGCGGGATCTGGAAGAATTCGCCGTGGTGCTCGAAGCTGTCGCCGCTGAGCGCCTTGACGACGATCTGCGCCGCCTCGACAAAGCGCGGCCGCGCTTCACCCATGGGTATCCGGAACCCCTCGTACTCGACGCTCGCCGCGCCGCGCCCAAAGCCGAAGAGGCAACGCCCGCCGCACATGATGTCCAAGAGCGCGATCTGCTCGGCGACGCGGACCGGATCGTGCCACGGCAGCACGATGACCGCGGTGCCGAGGCTGATCCGCCTGGTGCGGCCGGCATAGTAGGACAGCAACTGGGTGGGCGCCGGCGACATCGCATAGCCGGTGAAATGGTGCTCCAGCGCGAATAGCGAGTCGAAGCCGAGCGGCTCGGCCAGATCGCCCAGCGCCAGATGCTCGCCGACGACCGAAGCGTCCGAACGGCCCTCCTGGCACAGCATGTTGAGCGCCATCCCGACTTTCATGGCCTGCCTCCCGATTTGCTGCCGCAAGGTTCCGCCTAACGGGCGGGCGGGTCAACTACACCATCGTCTTTCCCGCAAAAGCGGGACCCAGGGCAGGCGACAAAAACGGTTGCCCTGGGCCCCCGCTTTCGCGGGGGTGGCGGCAAAATCAGATCGGCGGCGCTGGCGGGAAGTTGGGCTTGCGCTTTTCGAGGTGGGAGGCGAGGCCCTCCTTCACATCCGGGCCGCCGAACCCGAAGAACTCCAGGGCCAGCGAGGCGTCGAAGGTCGGTCCCATCATGCGCAGCCAGTTGTTGAGGGCGCTCTTGGTCCAGCGGATCGCGCTTTGCGCGCCCTCGGCCAGCTTGGTCGCGACCTCGATCGATTTCGCCTCGAGCTGATCGTCATCGACCGCGAATGTTATCAATCCGATACGCTCGGCTTCCTCACCCAGAATCTGATCGCAAGTCAGCAGGTAGTATTTCGCCTTGGCGAGGCCGCAGAGCAGCGGCCAGACGATCGCGGCATGGTCGCCGGCGGCGACCCCGAGCCGCGTATGGCCGTCGATGATCCGGCAATCCTTGGTCGCGATCGACACGTCGGCGAGGATGCCGCAGACCAGCCCGGCGCCGACCGCGACCCCGCGCATCGCGCTAACCACCGGCTTGTTGCAGTTGATGACCCCGTAGACCATCTCGCGCGCCTCCTTCCATTGGCGGGCGCGGGCGTTGAAATCCTCGGTGGCGCTCTTGATCATGTTGAAGTCGCCGCCGGCCGAGAACACCTTGCCGGCCCCGGCGAGGATCGCGACATTGACGCTCTCGTCGCGGTCGATGTCGCGCCAGATCTCGGCGAGCTCGGCGTGCATCGCCTCGTCGGCGGTGTTCATCCGCCCGTTATCCATCGTCACCCGCAGCACCTTCGGGTGCGGCCGGTCGAATTTGAGGCGGGTATAGCGGGCATACGGGTCGGACATAGGCGGGCGCTCCCGGGGCTGGTTGATTTCGCGACGGAATTGCGAAACGGTGCCGCCAGCACGTTGCGCTGTCAAATCCGCGCGCCAGCCCGAGGGAGGACCGCCATGCCCACCAACGCCCCTGTCGAAGCCCGCGCCTATGACCGCCCGCTGCCAAATCCCGCCTGGCTCGGCAGACTGAGCGAGGAGATCCTCGAACCCGATCTGCCGATCGTCGATCCGCATCATCATCTGTGGGACCATCCCGGTAGCCGCTATTTGCTTGACGAGCTGCTGGCCGACGTCAATTCGGGGCATAACATCCTCGCCACGGT
>Ga0075522_10001309_pt1 | contig 18922 bp, 13 predicted proteins | sample NGEPerA_FD_74796 | JGI IMG/M metagenome (GOLD analysis project Ga0075522, IMG submission 74796) | Arctic peat soil microbial communities from the Barrow Environmental Observatory site, Barrow, Alaska, USA - NGEE PermafrostL2-A | ecosystem: Environmental > Terrestrial > Soil > Wetlands > Peat ... | reverse complement strand
GATCGAGGATCTCTCGGTGCCCTTTGCAGGGGCGGGCGGCAGCATCTTGTCGCGCTGCTCAGCATACGCGCGGCGCAGCTCAGCAGGCGACAGGTTAGTCGGCAGGTCGCCGGCCATTCTTATTGCATTGGCGGCTTGCGGATGCAGCGGCATAAGGCCCTATGCTTGCCTGGTAAATAAGTTGCGACTGACGGAGGCGTGTGTCGCTGTGACTTCGATTCCAGTTGCTGAATGAGCGAGCGTTACGATGTGCGATTCATGGCGAATTCCCTTCCATCCTCGCGCAGCAACACCTTTCCAGCTCGTGCGGCTGTCGGTGTGCCATTCGCAACAGCCATGTTCCCATTAACGAACACATAGTGTATTCCTACCGCCGGAGTCGTCGGCTGCTCGAAGGTCGCGGTGTCGCGAATGGATTCAGCGTCAAACACGCAAACGTCGGCATATTTCCCTACCGCCAATTGGCCGCGGTCTTGCAGGCCAAATTGGCGCGCCGATTTGCCCGTCATGCGGTGGATCGCGCTCGCCAACGTCATCACACCGCGTTCACGCACGTACTGTCCGAGAACTCTTGGAAACGTGCCCCACAGGCGCGGATGCGGATGCAGATCCTCGGGCAACCCGTCAGAGCCGATCATTGCTTCGGACGAACACATTATTCGCGTGACGTCGGCCTCGTCCATCAGGAAGTAGATGGCGCCCGCGGGCTGCAGTCTGGGAATGGCTTCAGTGGGCGTGCAGCCGAGCGCACGCGCTACCTCGTCCAGGTATCGAGCACAGAATTCCGGATGCGGATCGCACCAGGTCACGAGCGTCTTCGAGGATTGCGCTACCAGTTCTTCGTTCAACAGCGTCGAGGCTGCGCAGTAAGGATAAACATCCCAGGCAACAGGTTGATGTTGTCTTGCTGCATCAAGAAGCGCCAATGTCTCTACGCTGCGGCCAAAATTGCGTCGGCCCATGCATTTATGGTGCGAGATGATCGTCGCGACGCCGGCTTCCCTTCCTATTTGCAGCGCCTCTTGGAGGCCTTCAATCACTTTGTCGCTTTCATCCCGAATATGACTGGTGTAGATGCCGCCGCAGGCGCCGAGTGGGCGCGCTACTTCGACCACTTCACTGGTCGACGCTGCGCGCGCGGGCGGATAGAAGAGACCGGTCGAAAGTCCGAGCGATCCTTGTTGCAGGCAATCGACCTGCAGGTCCCTCATTTGACGGACTTCGCCAGGAGTCGCAATCCGATTGAGATCTTCTCCCATCACCTGCATGCGAAGCGTGATGTGCCCGGTGAGAAAGGCGGCGTTAATGGCTGGGGCTGCATCCCGAACCTTCTTTACGTACTCGGCGAAGGTCGGCGCAAGGCAATGATCCGATTTGAAGATCAGGCGCAGGAGCCCGGGTGGCGGACCGCGCCGGTCGTACGGCGCGCCACTGATCCCGCAGTTTCCGCCGATGACCGTGGTAATGCCCTGCGTCAGCTTTGCTGTCATCTGCGGGCGAACAATTAGGGCGGCGTCGTCGTGAGTATGCACATCGATGAACCCGGGGCTCACGACGAGGCCGTGAACGTCTATGTCGAGTGCAGCTGTTGCAGCTTGCAGGTTGCCGATTTTCGCGATGCGATCCCCGATGATGGCAAGGTCGGCGCTGAAGGCTGAGCGACCTGTTCCGTCGACGAGCGATCCGTTTCGTAACACGACATCAAAGTGCGGGTGGCTCATTGCTGTTGTGGCGACAGGTTTGTCTCGTGCCGTTCGGCGCTATAAATTAACGCGAAGCCGATGCACATCGCGCCTCGCGAACACGCTGGGCAGAAGTTCCGTGCCGAGTCCGGGACCCTCCATCGGCCGAATAAAACCATTAACGACTTCCGGGACCACAGTCACAAGTTCCCGGTAGTACCCAGAATAGAACGCGCGCACGCTCTCTTGAATGAGCGTGTTCGGCTGGCTGAACGCCATGTGTATCGCTGCGGCGTAACTTACGGGGCCGATGCAGTCGTGCGCGGCAAACGGTCGATGATAGGTCGCCGCCATGCTCGCAATCTTGCGGCCTTCCGTGAGTCCACCGGCCCAAGAAAGGTCCACCATGACAACGTGCATGGCATCGCGATCGAGATACTCCTTATAGGGCCAGCGGCTGCCTAGCGTTTCGCTCGCACATACCCAGACATTGGTGGAACGCGCGTATTCGGCCAGCGCCTGCGGCGAATTCATGACGATCGGATCTTCGAACCAGAGCGGCTTGAAGGGCTCGAGCTCGCGCGCAATCATGCGCGCGGTCGGCAGATTCCACAGACTATGGAACTCGACCATGATATCCATACGGTCGCCGACGGCCTTGCGGATGCTCTCAAATGGCTTAAGGCACGACTTTAGCTGTGCACTCGTAATGTAGCGGCCACCTGTCTCCCGCGCTGCGACGTCAAACGGCCAGATCTTCATCGCCGTGATTCCGCTTTCGAGCAGACTTTCAGCCAGTGCGTCGGCTCGGTGCGTGAACGCGTCTAGATCCTCGTACGGCCCCTCGTTGTGGTTGGGGGTCCAGTTGGCAAGTGCTCGAAAGTCTCCGGAGCGTACGTATTTATATCCGGCACAAGTGTTGTAGACGCGCAGGCGGTCGAAGCATGTACCCCCGAGCATCTGATGCACGGGCTGCCCACAATACTTGCCGAATAAATCCCACAGGGCAATGTCGAGGGCGGAAGCCGCTCGATACTCCACACCGGTCGATGCCTGCGCGACCGGCAGCGCCGTCATCACCGCATTGAGATATTCAACGCGCAGCGGATCTGCGCCCAACAGACGCGGCGCCAGCGTCTCATGGATATGCGCTTCCACGGCGCGCGCACCATAGAATGTCTCACCGACACCGATGTAACCGGCGTCGGTGTAAACCTGGACCCAGAGCAAATTTGGGAACTCGTCCAGCCAAATCGTCTCGAGGGCGGTGATTTTCACAACGAGTCATCCTCAGCTGTCACGAGTGGCCGTGCGCCAACTTCGCTGCGCAGAGCATCGAGAGGAAGTGGCGTGGAACGTGCGTTCCAGTATTGGCAGCTTATCAGGAAGCAAGCGACGACGCGCCTCGCCGGCGACGTCTGCGATGCGCAATGGGCCTGCTGAGGCTTTCCCGGATGCGCCGCAGGAGTAGGTTGCGGGTGCAATGCCTGCAGGATAGGATCGAAGTCGAGAGTGGAATAAGCGTTCCGACTGGTGGGATCCAGAATAATAACTCGCCCGCAACAATGGAAGAAATCTAATGAGTCATGTCGGCATTCCAGGCGCGAGCAGTGTTCGAAGGAGCCGAATTCGTGAAGACTGAGAATCATTCGGGATCGTTGCGAGGGGAGCAAGGCGATTCCGACTGCGACTACATCATTGTCGGCGCTGGATCGGCAGGATGCGTTGCGGCGTGGCGGCTCATTACCGAGACCGATGCGAGAGTCGTGCTCCTGGAGACAGGCGGTGAGTATACAAGTCCGTACTTGAAGCTCAGCCCCGGCTACTCGCGGCTGGTTCCAAAGGGCATCCACTGTACCATTCATCGCACCGTTCCCCAGGCACATGCTAGCCATCGAGTTTTGGAGATTGCGACCGGTCGCATTGTGGGCGGGGGCAGCAGCGTCAACGCGCAGGTCTACATGCGCGGCTACCGCAACGACTATGACCAATGTGGCTTGTCGGCCGGCAGCGATTTATGGAGCTGGGCAGCGCTGCTGCCGCACTTTCGACGACTCGAAGGCAATCAGAAGTTCAACAATGAGTTCCACGGCGGTTCCGGGCCGCTGCAGGTTGCGGATCCCGGTTTCTTTTGCGAATACAGCCATCTGTTTGTTAAGGCGGTCCAGTCGCTTGGGCTGCCATTCACGGCGGATTTCAACGTCGGAGCACCCACCGGTGTCGGGTATCTGCAGTTTACAGCTCGCGGCGGACGGCGCTGCAGCGCGGCGGATGCGTTCCTAAGCAAAGTCCGCTCCGATTCTCGCCTGCGTGTTCTGACGGGAGCGCAGGTCAACAGGATCTTGCTCGATCGTCAGCGCGCAGTGGGCATAGAGTACGTGCATCAAGGACAACGGAAGACGCTCCGCTGCAGACGCGAGGTATTGCTTGCGGCCGGAGCGTTCGGATCGCCCAAGCTGCTGATGCTTTCGGGAATCGGACCGGCGGAACAGCTGCGGCGCTTCGACATTCCAGTGCAAGTCGACCTGCGCGGCGTCGGGCAGAACCTTCAGGATCATTGCGGCTCCCCGCTGGTGCTCGAAGGCAATTCGCGCGGCTATGGTTACTTTCGGCAGGACCGCGGTTGGCGCCTCGCCTGGAATCTTCTGGAGTACGGTCTGTTTCGCCGCGGTCGTCTCACGACAGTCGGGGGGGAGGCCAGCTCCTTTCATGTCACGGATGAGCGCTCGACCGAAGCCACGGTGCAAATCTATTGCGTGCCGATGATCGGCTACGCCAACACGGCTGCCGACACTGTGCCAGCGGTAGACGGCATCAAGCTGCACGCCACTCTCTTGCGGCCACATTCCCGTGGCTCGTTGTCACTGCGCTCATCCAATCCCGCCGACCCACCGCTTGTGGATCCAAACTATCTCAGTGATTCGCGCGACCTCAAGCTACTTGTTGAGGGGCTTAAAATCGCGCGCACCATTGCCGACGCGGCGCCACTGCGTCAGGCGCTCGGGCGCGAATTGCTGCCGGGTGCTGGTGTTCAGGACGACGCAGGCCTGGCTGACTACATTCGCCGGACTGTGCGCACCGACTGGCATCCCGTCGGTACATGTCGGATGGGCAGCAGCGATGACCCGATGAGCGTCGTTAACGCAACGCTCGAGGTGCTCGGCGTTCAGGGTTTGAGAGTCATTGACGCCTCTGTCATGCCCAATATCGTCAGCGCGAACACGAATGCGCCTACCATGGCACTGGCGGATCGCGGTTTATCGCTGCTGCTCTCCGGCGCTGCGCGCGCCGACGCTGGCCGTGAAGCGCAGTAACTGATTTTTTGGAACGCGGCAGCTGCGTCGCCTCTCCTCGCCGCGCGCAGCCGCACGGATAAGCGACATGGCGAACTCGCGCCGCAGCGGAATACCTCACGAGAGCGCCTCCTGACCTCGATCTTGGCGCAGCTGCTGCTGGAGCTTCGCTGGCCGCAATCCGTGCTATATCACAGCCGGTGCCGACATCGAGCTTGTGGGCGGGTGTCGGACAGACTTGTCTCACACTGTGGAACGCGAATCCTCGCCGGTGGAATCGCCTTCTTGCAGCGGGTACAATTTACGGCCAGTGATTCGCTGAACCTTGCGCCTGCGGCCGAGGTTTCAAGCCGGACACGTTCGCATGAGCAGGAAGGAGCGCATGAGTTCGCCAAACGAGACGCCTGAGACCACATTTGGCGGATGGAGCCCGGACTTGCCCATTACCGTTCCGGCGCCGCTTATGTGGCCACCGCGGCCGCTGCAGGTTCTCAAATATCTATTCGGCTTCCCGGGGCTCTTCTTCCCGTGGCTTGCCATCTACGCGGTCATCGCACTCGGCCTATGGGAAATCCTGCAGGTGTCCGGAAGTGATTTGAGCCATCTGTCCGCCGGCTGGATTGCGTTGCTGTTCGGTTGCAACATAGTGCTCGCTGCCATCGTCTATGGCGCATGGCACCACATTCTGTATGGGCGTCGTGGTCAAGGACTTCAGTTCAAGTACAGCCCGAACTGGCCGATGGAAAGAAGTGACAAGTTTCTGTTTGGCCGGCCAACGGCGAGCAACGTCTTTTGGACCTTGGCTTCCGGCGTTCCCGTTTGGACGGCCTACCTCGCCCTCACGCTTTGGGCACAAGCGAAGGGTATTGCGCCGGTAACGAGCTGGTCCCAATCGCCCATCTACTGCACGGCATTGATGCTCATGCTCGTGTTCTTCCACGCGGTGCACTTCTACGTGACCCACCGCGCCATCCATTGGCCGCCGCTTTACAACAGCGTTCATTACTTGCATCACGCGAATGTCAACCCAAGCCCGTGGTCGGGGCTCGCCATGCATCCGGCGGAGCATCTGCTGTATTTTTCAGGCGTGCTGCTACTGTGGGTGATTCCATCGACGCCGCTGCATGCAATTTACTTCGTGACGTTGGTGGGGCTTGCGCCGGTGGAGGGTCATTGCGGGTTTGGCAAGGTTGTCATCGGTCGATCAAGCTACAACACCGACAACTATTACCACTATCTGCATCACAAGTTTTTTCGAGTCAACTTTGGCGATCCGCTGCTGATCCCGCTAGACAGGCTATTCGGTACGTTCCACGACGGGATTCGAAAGGTTCCTGCAGCCAAAAAGACGCGCTGAGCAGAGGCGCGGCCGGCGCAGCCGTCGCCAAGGTGAGTCGGCGCGTGATCAGGCACTGCGAGTGCAACGGGAATGTAGCGCATGCGCATAGCCATTGGCCCGACGGGGTCGGTTACGGCTATCTGTAAATACTTGTACCTAGTCCGAAAAAGAGGGGTCCTAGATGAGCAAACCAGTCGCGGGCGGTACGGATAAAAACGGGCTCGATCTTTCGGGCAAGCATGCGCTCGTAACCGGCGGCGGAACCGGTCTTGGACGCCAGATGGCAGGGGCCCTCGCCGAGGCTGGGGCTCGAGTCACGATTTGCGGACGACGTGAGGAGCCGCTTAAAGCCACTGCAGCCTCGTTAGTCGCGGACGGACGCGATGTGCGCTGGGCCGTCGCGGACATCACCAAGGATGCGGATCGCCGCAAGCTGTTCGAGAAAGTGAGTGGCGTCGACATCCTGGTCAACAACGCGGGGCTTGGCGAGCGCAAGTCATGGCTCGAAGTTACGATGGATGAGTGGCGTGCGATCATGACGCTCAATCTCGAGGCGCCCTTTGCGTTGTCGCAGCTATTCGTTCCACCGATGGTGCAGAAAAAATGGGGACGAGTCATAAACGTCTCGTCGATATTCGGAATCAGCATAGGCGATCCCGCGCTCTACGGTGAGTGGGGTAACGACCTTGCCTCGTACGTGGCGAGTAAGCATGGGCTGATCGGCCTTACAAAGCACCTGGCAGTAATGCTCGGAAACACGGGCGTGACGGTGAATGCGCTGTGCCCCGGCATGTTTCCAAACACCGAGCAGAATGCATCGAAATCGGGTGCGCTGGCCGCCGGGTTGGCGGCGCGCACACCCGTCAAGAGAGTCGGCGGCGACACCGATCTGCGCGGGGCGGTTGTGTATCTGGCATCGCCGGGCTCATCGTTCTTTACAGGCCAGTCGTTAGTCGTCGATGGAGGCTGGACGATCTGGTAGCTGCTCGGGGTTGTGCCGTTGTCGTGACGGGTCGCCGTTGCGCTGAATCCGGGAAATAGCTGGCGCACATGATGGCCTTACATGATCGTGCAAGAGTTTGATGGTGCTGCACCGTCGCACGGGCAATACCGACTTTACAAATTGGCCACAGCGCTCAACGCCTGTGCCGAAATTCGGTACGTCGTTCTAAACGGCCTTTCAGGATCGAATTCGATGACGGTGTTGATGCCGCTGCGCGCGAGTGGATTCTCGTTACGCGTAGCCTCCGTGCCGAGGCCAAATGCAGAGCAGATGGGCTCGACGCCCAAGGCGACATGCTCGCCGTTCCACGGCGGCCTTTGCAGACCGCGATTCGACATCCACAGCAGGACACTCGGAAAATGCTCACGGTTCCAGGAAAGACTCACACGGCTGTTATCGCCAGGCAGGTCGAGTGCGAATTGACCATCCACACCGTTCAGCTGAATCAAGTCCTCGGCGGGTACGGACAACGGAAACGTCATGGCGTCGATGTGTCCGCCGCCATTCGCAGGCACGCAGCGCAGATCCTGGAATCGGCAGTTTGGAGCAAATGCCTGAATTTCCTCGTACGGAGGACCCGGACTCGTCCACGCCTCGCGAAATGCGCCTGGTCGAAGAATCGCTTGAGTCTTTGGTTTGCAAAACGTGAAATGCAGACCCACCGGCAGGCGGGTGCGTCTTCGCGCCTTCACCAAGAGCTCCATGTCGACCGCAGCGCGATCGGGTACCGGCGTGATGCGGCGTATCAGTTCCTCGATGTCATCATTCGGCGGGTAACGGCAGCTAAGTTCCACCTGGTACGGCGTCACCTTGGTCCAATTCCACTTTACATTTGAGCCGTATCCGTGCAGGTATGGATCCCGGGCGCCGCTGCCCATTACTGCGGCCCAGTCCGGCGGGAACCCATCCTGGGGTCGGTAGGACCCGAACGGAACACACGGCCATTCACCGCGGATGTTACGCAGGATTTCCGGTAACGCCGGACGCGATTCCTGCGCAGCCCAGGGCGCGAGATAAAGCGGGGAAACCTGTCGACCGCCCTCGATAATAAATGTAAGCGGCGCCAACATGCCTGCGTGGCGCTGAACACTCAAAGATCCGCAGCGCCAGGCGAGGCCGACAAAGTCGGCGCTCTCAGGAGGAGCGTTGGCAGAGTCCGCAGGGTGAGAAGTGCTCATAGCGGATGCGTCAAATGAGTTTCATGATTGTTTCAGCTGCAAGCCGGGCCAGCACGCCCTCAGCCATACACCACGACTCGCTGCGTCTGCACACCCAGCCCGTCAATTCCCAGTCGCAGCAGTTGGCCAGGCCGAAGATAGACCGGCGGCTTTTGGCCAAGACCTACCCCCGCAGGAGTTCCGGTGGAGATGATGTCGCCGGGCTGAAGAGACATGAACTGACTCAAATAGCTCACGAGGAACGCGGGCTTGAAAATCATTTGGGAAGTAGAGCCGTCCTGAAAGCGATGTCCGTCGACCTCGAGCCACAGGCGCAGCGACGCATCGTCGCGCACGCTGTCGGCCGTCACGAGCCAAGGTCCGATCGGTCCGAAACCATCTGCCGACTTTCCTTTTACCCATTGGCCGCCGCGCTCCAGTTGCCAGGCGCGCTCCGACAGATCATTGACGACACAGTAGCCTGCGATGCCGGCGCGCGCCTGTGCCTCATCGGCGTATGCCAGAGGATGTCCAATCACGACACCAAGTTCCACCTCCCAGTCCACTTTCCCGGATCCCTTGGGAAGCACGATGTCATCGTTCGGGCCTGCAATGGCCGAGGTTGCTTTGAAGAAGACGACGGGCTCGGTGGGCATCGGTGCACCGGCCTCCGCCACGTGATCGGCATAATTGAGTCCGATACAAATGAACTTTCCCACCGATGCGATGCAGGGACCGAGGCGAGGAGCTCCTGGCACTATCGGAAGACTCTCAACATCCGGTATTTCCTTTAGCCTGCCGAGCGCCACACCGTCGATGTCGGTAACGATGGATGACAAATCGCGGATTCGGCCATCAGCGTCCAGGACACCCGGCTTCTCAGCGCCTCTCTCGCCCCAGCGAAGCAGTTTCAATTTATTTTGTCTCCGAACAAATCTGACGACTCGCGACTATGCGGACCTTTATGGGCCGGGGCAGGGCGCAGCACCCTGAATGTCGAATCTCACGTGCGGGGCTTTTGCTGCCCGCTGTCGATGGGAAACAGGGGACGCGTCACATTGCGAAACACGAGCCGCCGCATATTCGGACAAGTAGGCCCCGGCGTGTCGGCTAGCAGAATGCGCTGCGCGTAACGAGCGAAGGCGACCTTGAAATGCGATGGCGATTTCACGAAGACGAGCGCAGCCGCTTCGAGGCGAAGCCCGAATGCGGAGTAGATCCCCGTATCCCATTCAAACGCAGGCCGCGAACGAATGACCAGACGAATGCTGCCGATTGAGACGACTACGGTAAGTCCCTGGTCGTTTCGGATTCCGCGCGCGCCGGCATCGAGCATGACGAAACTGCCATCACTGATCGTGTGTACACGGCACTGGATGCGCAGCGGCTTTCCGTCATTGCGCGACACCTTGTGACCGACGTCCAGAGTCAGTGTCGCTGCCACGCCTGCGTCGGCGCACAGCTTCGCAGCTTCGGCATCACACATCGTAAGATAGGTCAGTCGATCCGAGCGCTCAGCGCCCGCCTCAAGAAGGGTCTTCAATACCGTGACGTTGTCGGCTGCGGATCCGCCGCTTGGCGCATCGCCTGAGTCCGCGACAACTGTCGTGCCTTCCTCGCGCAGACCGGTGTCGATCGCTTCCTGCAGTTCGACCAGTTCGGGATCGAAGTCATGGCGCCTCTCCCAAACGAGATCCGCTAGCTTCTCGGCAGCACGCTGGGCGGTTGCCGCGTCGCCGTCCGTGCAAACCAGCACGGCGAAGCCCAAACCCGGCAGATCAAGCCACGGTTGGACTGGAAAGAATGATGCATGCAGGATCTCTCCGTCGGCTTCCATCTTTCGCGCCACGGCCACTATGCTTTGTAAAGGCTCCTCTACCGTGCGGGCCTTTGATGGACTGACGATCATGGGCCGCTTGGCCAGTGCCATGCGCGGGGCGATCTTTCCCTGCAGTACCTCCAGCATCATCTCCGCAACACGCGTGCCGGTTTCGTACATGTCGATATGCGGATATTCGCGGTAACCGATGAGGAATACGTTGGGTTGCAGCATCCGCTGCGTCATGTGACCGTGCAGGTCGAGCGTTATGCCGATCGGGGTACCCGCTGGCAGTAATTTGGCGACGCGTTCGATGATCTCGCTCTCCGCGTCCGGCTCGTCCTCCAAACACATGGCCCCGTGCAGGGCCAGCAGGACGGCGTCTATCGGACCCGCTTGCGTGAGTCTTGCTTCAACCTCTTGCATGAGGTGTTCAAATGCCGCTCGCGTGACCGCGCCGCTTGCGAGCGCATTGGCTGCAACGAGCGGAACGGGTTCCACTCCGGCGCGCTTGAGCACGGCGAGGAATGCAGGAATTTCAACACGCGCACCTGCAAACTCCGACAGCAGCTGATCTCCGCGCCACAAGTACACGGACTCAAACGTCGCAAGAGTGGTGGGCATCGGAGAGAAGGTATTGCTCTCCTGGAAGATCTGACCGACGGCGATTCTCATAAGTGTCGTATCACTCCATGCGGCGGCGGGCGTAGCGGTGCGGTCTGGGTTTTCAGATTACGAGGCGAATTGCCGAGCGCGAGCCTGCGCCCCGCACCCCTCGCGCTTGCAAGCTCGTGGTGAAATCGTGAAGGCAAGCATCATCCGTGTATCGCCTGGAATCTCTGATCGAGCCATTCGCCCGGGACAAGATGCGCGCGGCGCGCCTTCTTATCTTCAGCAACATCCGCAGGCGAGGCATGTGACGCGAATCCATCCTGGGGGGAAAAGCCGAGCACCCGACGTGTCTGCGTCAGGTCCCAGCGCATTCCGGGGTTATTGGAGACAAGATTGAGAATGGCAAATGGCACGCCGGGCGCAACAATCGCCGCTTGGATACCGGCAACGAAGTCGCGATTCGACAGCCACATCTCCTGACCCCAGAGACCAATGCCCATTCCGGAGTGTGGAATGTTCTCGCCCGGCTGAATGTTGCCGATGCGAAAGGCGATGAAGGAGATTCCAGTCTCCGCTGCGAATGCGCGGCCCGCTTCCTCACAGAAGAGCTTGCTCACCGCGTAAGGATTCAGCGGCGTTGGCGGCATATCCGTCGTCACGGTCTTATCCGAGAAGCGGTATCCAGCCATGACCTGATTGGTGCTGGCAAAGATGACGCGCCGCACGCCGTGCAGCCGTGCTGCGCGCAGAACGTTGGCGGTGGCGACGATGTTGGCGCGATGCGCGGACGCCCACGCCGCGGTCGGTTGCGGCTCCCCTGCGAAATGAAGAACCGTTTGCGCACCTTCAAAGTGACGTGCCCAGGACTCGTCATAAATGGCGAGATCGGCCGTGACGCAGTCGTTGCCACCGAGAATATCAAGGCACCGTAACTCATACGCTGGACGGAGGGCCGAGGCGAGCTTGCCGCCAAGATTGCCCCGCGTGCCGGTGAGGACGAGGGACGCATTAGCAGCCATGGATTAGGTCCTCAAAGTTCGCGCCGAGATATGAACTGCCATTGCGCATGGATGCAGCGCGTGTTCTCGAAAGCGCACGAGCCTACGCTTCTTTAACTCGATCTGCGTGGGTGCAACGCGCCCAAGTAGCGCCCACGTCGGCCTTGAAAAGTAAGCTGCATGACGATCCGTCGACTTTGCAACGTCTGCAGAACCGATTTGGCGCTCAGCTAGACAGTTCCCTGCAACGCGTGTTCGACGGCGTCGAGCGTCGAGGTTACATCGCCGTCCGTGTGTGCGGCCGAAACAAACCACGTGCCGCGGCCCGTTGGGCGCACACCCTGCTCCAGTAACGCCGCAAGGAACCGCCCAAGACGTTCGTGATCGGCGTTCAAATAACTGCCGTAGTCATGGATAGGATGACGTGCAAAGCAGGTGTGAAATGCAGAAGGCAGTCCACTCACCTGTAGGTCGACGCCGTGCCGGCCGGCAGCCGCGGCGATGCCTTCCATCAGGGTTGTGCCCATTGAATTGATGCGTTTGTATGCTGCTTGATCATTCGCGGACAATTCGCGAAGCGTTGCCAGGGCCGCAGAAATGCTGACCAGGTTCGCATTGTAGGTGCCCGAGTGATTTACGCGGCCAGAGCCAAACAGCTCCATAATGGCCCTGCTTCCGGCGAGGGCTGACACCGGGAATCCCGCTCCCAGTGCCTTTGCGAATACCGACAGGTCAGGCTCGACGTCATAGAGTTTCTGAGCGCCGCCGAGACCCACCCGGAATCCCGTTATGACCTCATCGAATATCAGGACAATGCCGTGCGCTGTAGCTACACGCCGAAGGTGCTGCAGATAGCCCTTCTTAGGCAGAATCCCCCCGGTGTTTAGCATCACGGGCTCTGTGATAATTGCGGCAATCTTCGCAGCGTTCGCGTTGACGTAACGATCGATGGCCTCAAAATCATTCCACGGCAACACCGCCATATCAGCGGAAGCAAGCGGTGACTGCCCTTCCGACTGCAGATGATGCTGTCGCGGCAGAGTATCGCCGTCCTCGGCTATTGGCCGGCTCTGATTGATGAGGATGTTGTCGAACCAGCCATGGTAGTGCCCCTCGAATTTGATGACCTCGGAGCGCCCGGTGTAGGCCCGCGCAACTCGCAGCGCCGCCTGCACCATCTCGGAACCGCTTAGGCCGAATCGCACCAGTTCAGCCGATTTAACGCAGCTGCAGAGCTTGTTGGCGAGCTCCAGTTCAAGTGGGTGTTGGCCGGCGAACAGCTGCCCGAGGGCGAGGGTGCGCGCCACTTCATCCGTCACGGCTCGCGGCGCGTGGCCGAGAATATTGGGACCCATTCCAAGTGCGTAGTCTATATAGACGTTGCCGTCCACATCGGTGAGGCGCGCTCCGCGGCCGCTTGCGAAGCAAATCAGCGGAGCGTTTAGGCGAACATTACTGTTTACGCCTCCGGCAATCCGCGTTCTCGCCAACTCGTGGTAGTGCTGCGACTCTGCTGTTGCCAAAGCTTCCCGGTGCTGCTCATTCAGTGTTGACACACCGGATCCCCCCAATAGTGGCCGCCGGCTAGGTGAGTCCTAGCTCTGGCGTCGCGTTCATATCCCGCCCGCTGCGACTAGTATCTCACAGGTTGGAACCAGAAAATCAAGCTGCGGATCCCGAGCGCAGCGCGCCGAGTTTTATCCGCGCACGGAAGCAGTGCTTCTCCGGTAGCCAAATTCTAGGGCGTTCTCTCAATAAAGCAGGGTGATATGGCTTCTGGTCCGCTAGGCCCGCGCACCAGTTTGAGCCCCCCACAAGGCCGTGACGTGCGCTTGCGTTCGTTATTACGTGTAGTACTATATAGTGCAACAGCCGTTCCACTGTATGGAACACCGCAATAAAAACCTACATACGATGGGGGAAGAGATGAAGACCAAAGGTCTGCGCGTCCCGGGTGTGCTCAGCTTCGCTCTGTGGGCTCTTATCGCGAACTGCAATGCCGGAGCCGCTGATAGTTCCGATGCGGCAACGGCGGCCCCGGCGCTGGAAGAGGTGACCGTTACTGCTCAAAGGCGCGAAGAAAACATCATGCGCGTCCCGATCAGTATCGCCGCATTCAGCCAGGCGGACCTCGATTCGCGCGGGCTCAAGAGCATTGGCGACATTGCGAGCATTACGCCCGGCGTAGATTTCCGTGGCGTGGGGTACGAAAACTGGATCACGATCCGCGGCATCTCGCAGAACGCCGGCGGCGGTGTTGCCGGGCTCGGTCCCAACACGACGGCCATTTACGTTGACGATGCGCCAATTCAGGCTCGTTACGGCAATGCCGCGGTCCCGACCGCGGTTCCGATGGTCTTTGATATAGATCACATCGAGGTGCTGCGCGGTCCGCAGGGAACTATATTTGGTGCGAGCGCCGAGGGTGGTGCGATACGCGTAATCTCGGCCCAGCCGTCACTGACGGAGTACTCAGGATTTGCGCGCATCGAAGGGTCTCAGATCGATAATGGCGGACTTAATTCCGAGGAAGGCGCTGCATACGGTGGGCCGATAGTGCCGGACGTGCTCGGCTTTCGGGTGAGCGGCTGGTCGCGCCACGACGGCGGGTTTGTGGACAATAAAGCTCTCATCTTCGGCGGATTGGACCAGTCAAATACCAATAAGGCTGAGTCGTACTCGACCCACGCCGCGCTCTTGTGGAAGCCTGCAAGCTTTGTTACGGCTGAGGCAAGCTTCTACTACCAGAAGCGGGATCAGAATAGCGCCGATCTCTTTGATCCGACGGCCGGGGATCCTGCCGACGGCAAGTTCGTTTCAACGCGCGATTTGATTCAGCCGATCAGTGACGCCTTTAATACGCCGTCGCTTCGGGTAACATTTGACCTCGGTTGGAGTCAGCTGACGAGTGTCACGAGCAACCTGCATCGCGTCGACTCCCAAGGCTACGATTATACAACCGTACTTCCTCCGGCCTTCGGTTTCCCGCTGCCGACCTCAATGGATGACGCCGAGGCGACGATAGTCGGAACGACGCAGAATAACTTTACACAGGAAATCCGGCTGGCCTCGCCGAACAGCAGTGAGCGTTTCCACTGGACCACGGGTCTGTATTACTCAAATCTCCACCAGCACGATTTCGAAACTGTCGCGGCGCCGGGTTTCGCGACCGAAGTGCCGGCCAACACCGGCAAGACCGTCGAACAGTTCTTCGGGGAAAACCTTGTTGGCGGTGTCTATTCCTACATCTCCGATCAGTATTTTGGGGATAAGGAGAAAGCGGTCTTTGGCAACGCGGAATTCAACATCACCGAGCATTTCTCCATCGTTGGCGGCGTCCGCTACGAGAAGCAGGATTCCACCTACCTCACGGTCTCCGATGGCCCGCTCGTCGGCGGCCCGGCCGTCGCTGCCTCGACTGCCAGCAGTAGCGTCGTCGCACCGAAGGGCGGCGTAAATTGGAAGGTGGATGAGAATACGCTCGTGTATGTTTCGGCGGCGAAAGGCTATCGTCCCGGTGGTGCAAACATCGCGGTCGCGCTCACCACTCCGGAGTGCGTTTCGCAGCTTGCGGCGCTAGGGAACACGAACAGTTACGAGCCGGATACTCTCTGGAGCTACGAGCTTGGCACGAAGAGCCTTCTGCTGGACAAGCGGCTCTCGATCGAGGGTAGTGTCTATCACATCAAGTGGAACAACATCATCAGTGCAATTCACGTGCCCGCATGCGCCACACACGTTGCCAAGAATCTGGGCGACGCGACGAGCGATGGGTTCGACCTGTCTGTGAAGGCGCTGCTGACGCAGTACTGGAGCGCGGGTGCCTACATCGGCTACACGAATGCGCATTACACGACTGACACGACGTTGTTCGGCGAAACGCTCGCCCGATCGGGGCAGGCAATCTCCGACATTTCTCCTTGGAATGTGACTATGGAGCTGCAGTACCAGGCACCGCTTAAGTCGGGCGTGATGGGGTATGGGCACATCGAGGATCGCTATAACAGCCGTAACAACCGACTCGTCCCCGCTGAAGACGCGACGACGGACAGCTTTGATCCGTTTGTGACCACGAACCCGGCGGTCAATCAATTCGACGCACGTGTCGGCCTGCGCTTCAATGGAGGACTGGACCTTTCACTGTTCGGCACGAACCTCGGCAATTCCCATCCTGTATTGAACAAATACTTGGGCTTGATAGACATTACGTCCGGCGCGTTCACTATCCCGCCGCGAACGGTGGGAGTGTCACTCCTCTACCACTTTTGAACGCGACAGACGAGCATCCCAAAATAGCGTATGACAATCCCTCCCCGCGAGGCGCAACGTTGCCGTATCTGGCAACCTGCGCCAGGGGAGGGAGTGGACTTTCACCCTGGGTTGTGGCAAGTCCGGCTTGAGCATGAATCTAGAACCTGTGCCTCTTGTTGATCCGCCAGTCGCGCAGAGCGTGGACGGAGTATCCGGCAAGGTAACGTACAATCTGCGATACGCCGCAGGGGTTGCGTTCGTGGCTTCAGCGGGCGGATTTCTGTTCGGCTACGATCTCGTCATCATCGCGGGCGCTCTGCCGTTTCTAACGCGTGAATTTTCGTTGTCACCGGCCTGGGCCGGTTGGGCGACGAGCAGTGCAATTATGGGAGCGATCATCGGGCCACTCCTTGGCCTGTGGTTCGCGGACGCGATCGGCCGCCGGCGCACGATGATGTTGTCGGCGATGCTATTCCTCGCCTCGACGATCGGCTGTTCAATCGCCGCCACCGTAGGGGAATTCGCGCTGTGGCGACTGGTGGGTGGCATGGGCGTCGGGCTCGCAATGATCTCGTGCCCAATCTACATTGCAGAACTCTCGCCGGCTCCGCTGCGCGGAGTTCTGGTGAACGTCAATCAGTTGGTGGGCGTCATCGGCATCAATCTTGCGGTTCTTGTGAGCTACTTTGTCGCTGAATACGACGGCGGCTGGCGGCTCATGTTTGCGTCGCAGGGCGTACCCGTGGCTTTCTTGATTATCGGATTACTCGTGGTTCCGGAAAGCCCGCGGTGGCTTGCTGCGAAGGGCCATACTCGCCGCGCGCTAGAGGTGTTGAAACGCATCAACGGCCCTGAGCGGGCGCAGCACGAGCTCGATGAGATCGTCGCTGACGTCAACGCAAGTCCGCCAAGTCCCTTCGAGGTGTTTCGGCCCTACTGTCGCAAGCCGCTTCAAGTCAGCATCATTCTGATGATCTTCTCCCAGGTCAACGGCGTGAACATGATGCTGCTTTACGGGCCGACGATTCTGCACGATGCCGGCGTTTCGTTCGGCTCGAACGCCGTGTTGGCCGCCGTGCCCAACTATCTGATGATTTTCGTCTGCACGATCATCTCGTTCCCGCTGATTCATCGTTTCAGTCGTCGCAGTATCCTCATAGCAAGCGCGCTCGGCATGGGTTTCAGCCACATTCTGATGGCGACGCTATTGGCATTGCATGCGCCCGGGCTTGCGGTGCTGGCGCCCATGATGCTCGGGGCCGGCACCTTTACGCTGGGGCTCGCGCCGCTAAGCTGGATCATCGTTTCTGAGATATTCCCAAACCGGGTGCGCAGCCAAGCGCTCGCCATTGTGTGTGTATTCTTATTCGGGTCGTCTTTCCTGACCGCACAAGTGTTTCCGATGGCAATGGACTGGCTGCGGCAGATGACGGGAACGCCGGCGGGGATGTATGTGGTTTTTGCACTGGTGTGCATATCCTGCGCATTGTTCGTATGGCGAGTCATGCCTGAGACGAAAGGAGTGACTCTCGAGCAAATTGGCGAGTTCTGGCGCGCACGCGAGGCAGGCGGGACAGATCGTATAGCGGCAAGGTGACAGGCCGCGCTTGCCGTTGCGACCGACCCCCTGGAGTCTTCTACGTCAGGGTTGCCAAGTCGCGATGGCACGAGCGTGTGCCGCGGTGCCTCGCGACAACAGCGTCAATAATAGGGTTTGATGGGTGGCATCGGCTGTTCGGACAGCTCAGAGACCATTTCTCGTATCTCGCGCGCGACGTCCACTGCCTTCGACATCGGGAATCTCGAGGTAATTCCGCTGACGCTAATGGCGTAGTGAACACGTTGCGCGGGAATCGCTACCGCCACGCAACGCCCCTCGATGTCGTTTTCCTGATCATCAAGCGCGAATCCATGACGCCGCACCAGTTCCAAATGTTTTATGTAGTCGGCCGCGCGGGTAATGGTGTTCGCGGTGCGTCTGGGCAATCCGGTGCGCTGGAGCATGGCACGCACTTCAGCCTCAGGCAGGTCCGCCGCAATCGCTTTGCCTAATGCGGTCGAGTGAATCATGTCGCGGTCACCGACGCGTGCCGCGAGCCGAACCGTTTTTGGGCTCTCGATTATGTCAAGGTAGACGATGTTATCGCCGGACAGTATCCCTAAGTTTACAGTCTCGTCAAAGCGTCCGCCGAGGCGCTCCAGATACGGACGCGCTCGCTGCACGAGGAGTGGCGCCTCGTTGATAGCGAGAGTCACAATCCGCGCGCCGAGGCGGTACGTGCCGAATTGTGCGTCGCGCTCGAGGAATCCTTCCTGCACCAGGACTTCGAGATACCGGTGGACCGAGCTTTTTGGCATGCCGGTCGCGGCGACCAGCTGTGGCAGCGATGCGCCGGTGTTGGCTGCTGCACCGACTTCTTTAAGGACTGAACAGGTTCTGCGGATGGCTCGCGTCCCGGCGACCGACTGCGCATCGTCGCTCGCTGGTTTGCGATTGCGTGGCTTAGTCAAAGAGGCTTCCCTGCATTAATGGGACGTCGCGTTCAAGGTGTGGACTTTAGCCGAACCCGTGGTCTGACGGTAGTTCTCGGCGTCGCGAGCGTTCGAAGCCGAAGGCGAGCAAAATGCGGGTTGCTCAGCCAAAGGCTTCCAAGGCGAGATGTGATCGACTCACCATGCTCACCCAGGTCGAATGCCGAGATATAGTTAACCGTCGCAAGTGTGCTGCAGAGTCGATCTCGTCTGCGGTCGAAGGGGAAAGAATTTAA
>Ga0075522_10001308_pt1 | contig 18932 bp, 17 predicted proteins | sample NGEPerA_FD_74796 | JGI IMG/M metagenome (GOLD analysis project Ga0075522, IMG submission 74796) | Arctic peat soil microbial communities from the Barrow Environmental Observatory site, Barrow, Alaska, USA - NGEE PermafrostL2-A | ecosystem: Environmental > Terrestrial > Soil > Wetlands > Peat ... | reverse complement strand
TAATAACTTCCTGTGAATCTCCGTGATTCGGTTAGGCAAGGGAAGAGCGAAAACTCGTAAGTCCCCGTCACAAAGTTGGAGCGAGCTGGAAATCTGTGAAGGCGCGCCCGAAATAAAAAACGCGATCGCGAATCCGATCAGTGCTGAAGCACATCAATTTCTGCCAGCAAATGAGAGGCTTCGTCTTCAAGCTGCGCGCGCTGCACCTCGAAATCTTCTTCAGGATACTTGCCGGCCTTGTACTCAAAATTCAGATCGCGAAGGTTCTCGTACAACTGCTCCTTGCGCTCCAGCAGATAATCCAGCTGCGATTTCTCTTTCTGGCTCGCAAACACGTTCTCAGGCCAGAAGGTGTAAACCACCAGCGCGAACAGCAGAAACAATCCGGCGATCAGGCCCTGCGTCTCAGTCATCATCAAAAGCCTCCATCCACGCCAGTCTCTCGACGAATGCGATCTCTGCGTTCAACATCGGCGGGGGTTTCCAGTTGCGGGTTGGCGGCAGCGGCCTCTGCTTTCAATGCCGACAATCCCGACCAGCGCTTGATCAGCAGAATGGTTCCCAGCAGCGCCGCCGCAAAAACCGCGAAGGGAGCAATCCACGCCACAAGATCGAATCCGTGCGTACCGGGCGCGGCCAGCACGGTGGCGCCGTACTTTGTTGAGAACGCCGCCAATATTTCTTTATCGCCCATGCCCGATGCAATATCTGTCCGCAGCAGCGTGAGTTCTTCTCCTGATTGCGTGCAACCGACGTGGTTGCACTCACCCAGCAGTTGCGCGCATCCGCAGGTGCACATCATGCGATGATTAAGATCGTAGTAGCGGGCATTCGAGTCAGTAGCGCCCATGGAGAAGCAAACCGCGACGGCGAGCGCTGTTGCCTGCGCAACTTTCATCCAGCGTGAGCGCATCAGTCGCCTCCCTTCAGCACGGGCTCGGTCGGTATGGTGCGTACTGCAGGCACGCGCAGCGAGGCTGTTTGCGGAGTCAGGCTCGGAACCAGCGCGATGAACGTACCCCAGATGATAATCACCAGGCCTGCCCAGATCCAACCAACCAGCGGATTCAGAAATGCCTTGATGATCGGTTGACCGGAGTCCGGATTCGTTCCCTCATACACTACGTACAAATCCCAGCTCGGCAGCGAGTGAATCGCCACCATCGTCTGCGGCTGCTGACTGGCCAGGTAGACACGCTTTTCCGGCGTCATCTGAAACTGCTTCTTTCCGTCTCTGTACACATCGAGCATGGCGTACTCAGAGTTGTAATTCAGATTTGAGTCCTGCGTGGCCCCCACCTGCTCCAGCGTGTACGGGCCGATGGTCATGTGGTCGTGCAGACCGAGTTCCTGTTCCTGCGTCGTGTTGAACGCTGCGCCGGCCAGGCCCACCACCACGATCACCACTCCGATGTGAATAATGTAGCCGCCGTAGCGCCTCGTATTGCGGCGCGTCAGCAGCCACATGCCCACGGCAAGATTGCGCCCCGTTTGACGGGAAATAACGCCGGCGCCGCGCAAAAATTCTGAAGTGATCGCGGTCATCACAGCCGCGGAAACTGCAAACGCAACCAACGCGTAGAAGTTGCCGGATGAAAATTGGCCGCCCTTCCATGGATTCACGCCTACAGCGAAGCAGACAATTACCGCGGCCCAAAGTGCAATGACCGGAAGCACAAAATTGCGCTTGATACTCTTGAGCGATGTGGAACGCCACGGCAGCAGCGGCCCTACGCCGGTAAGGAAGAGCAGAAACAATCCAATGGGAATGGCAACGCGGTTATAGAACGGTGCGCCCACCGTAACTTTGGTGCCCTGCACATATTCAGAGAGGATTGGGAACAGCGTTCCCCAAAGGATCACAAAACACGCGGTCAGCAGCACAAGGTTGTTGAACAAGAAGCTCGACTCGCGGCTCACCAGCGATTCCATATGCTGTTCGCTCTTTAAATGATCGCGATGCAGAATGTACGTAAAGATGCACACCGCCAGCACAATGCCCATGAACACGATGAACCACGTGCTGATGGACGACTGCGCAAAGGCATGAACCGAGCTCACCAGGCCGCCACGCGTCAGCGTAGTTCCCAGCAACGTAAGCAGGAAAGTGGAGAAGATGAGCCACACGTTCCAGCTCTTCATCATGCCTTTCTTTTCCTGCATCATCACGGAGTGCAAAAATGCCGTGCCCGTAAGCCACGGCATAAAGCTTGCGTTCTCCACCGGGTCCCAACCCCAGTAGCCGCCCCAGCCAAGCACCGCGTACGCCCAGTGCATGCCAAGAAAGATGCCGGCAGTGAGGAAGAGCCACGTAACCAGCGTCCACACCCGCGTGATCTTGATCCACTTTTCACCGGGGTAGCGCATCATCAATGCCCCCAGCGCAAACGCGAACGGAACCGAGAAGCCCACATACCCCAGGTAGAGCATCGGGGGATGGATCACCATCTCCGGATACTGCAACAGCGGGTTTAAACCATTGCCATCGTCAGGAATTGCTCCCCGCAGCAGCGCAAACGGCGGCGCCGCAAAGTTCAAAAGCAGCAGGAAGAAAACCTGAACGCCAGCCAGAATCGATCCCGCGTAGGCATACAGCTTGACGTCAGTTTTGTGCCGCAGGCGAAGAACAAAGCCGAACGCTGCCAACAACCACGCCCACAACAGCAGCGAACCCTCCTGACCGCTCCACATGGCCGAAAACTTGTATGGGCCAGGCAGGGCGCGGTTGGAGTGTTCCATGATGTAAGCGATTGAAAAATCATTGGTAAAGACGGACCAGATAAGGGCAAACGCAGCCGCCGTCACGGCCAAAAAACCGGCAATCCCAGCGCGCCGTGCCGTATCGGCCAGCCGCTCAGGAGAAATGCGCGCCGGCTGACCCGTGGCGATAAGCCGCAATGCAAATCCGCCGGCCAACAGGTTGTAGGCCGCCAGGGCTAGTGCAATTAAAAGTGCGAAGCTACCAAACGCTGCCATGAGGACTCCAGGAAGATTCTCGCATGCAAGGGGGTAGGGAAGAGAACCATCCGACGAGGTAATTCTCTAACCATCATAGGCTTTTCGCGTGTGATTTGGCTCACACCAAGTCATCAACGTCAATTGGAGAGTGACAAGGCGGCCATCCTGGCTTGAACTATTGAGATTTCAGGCAGTTTTGAGCTGGTGTGCGGCCCACGTCTTCAGCATCCGGGCTACGGCGGAGAGTAGGTCGTCGGCGGTCACCGGTCTCTTGAGAAACTCTACCGGATAGCCGGAAAGCTCACTATGATCCAAAGGCTTTTCGCCGATCACCAGGATGGGAAGATCAGGCTTGCGCACATGCAATTCGGAGATAAAGCCGACCAGTCCGATGCCGGAGTGCTGGTTGCCCGAAACTACAAGGCCCAGATTCTCGGCAGACTTTGGCTGTTCCACCAGGGCAAGGGCCTCGGCCGCATCGCTCACCCGCTGAACTTCTGCGTACTTCCGCTCCAGAATGGCTTTCCGCACCGACGCATGCAGAGGGTCTTCGTCCACCAACAGAATTGTTGTCATTTACCCAGATGTATTGCACGGCGCCGATCAGCCGGTGCATCCCCAAGATCATAGATGAGCGATCTGGTTGCTTCGATGTGCCTGGTTTCGCAGTGGTTGCCTGTCGTGCGCAGTAATCCTCTTGGTTCCCATCACCAGAGTTGTAGCCACGACCCACAAGTTGTATGACAAATGTAAAAGCGGTGTGGATTCCGGCCTTAGCCGAAAAGGAACTCTTTGTCGCGAAGCTCCTTGATGCTGTCGCGCAGGCGAGCCGCCTTTTCAAATTCGAACTTCTTCGCCGCTTCGCGCATGTCGGCTTCCAGCTTGGTAATGTAAGCGTCCAGTTCCAACTGCGAACTGAACTCAGGCAGTTCGGCCGTTGCTTCTTCGGCAACCTCGCCGTACTCGGCCTTGAGTATTTGCGCCAGGCCCATGTCCACCTGGCTGATGATCGACTGCGGCGTAATCCCATGCTCCACGTTGTAGGCCGTCTGCACGGTGCGGCGGCGGTCGGTCTCGTCGATCGCGCGGCGCATGGAGTCGGTCATTCTGTCCGCATAAAGGATCGCTCTGCCCTCCAGGTGGCGCGCGGCGCGGCCCATGGTTTGAATCAGCGATCCGGTTGAACGCAGAAATCCTTCCTTGTCTGCATCCAGAATGGCCACCAGTGAAACCTCGGGCAGATCCAGGCCTTCGCGAAGCAGGTTGATGCCGACCAGCACATCGTATTCACCCTTGCGCAACCCGGCCAGCAGTTTGACGCGCTCAAGCGTTTCAATCTCGGAGTGCATGTAGCGGCAGCGGACGCCAACCTCGGTGTAATAGCCGGCCAGATCCTCTGCCATTCGCTTGGTCAGCGTGGTAACAAGAACGCGCTCGTTGCGTTCGGCGCGGTCGCGAATCTCCGCCAGCAGATCGTCAATCTGGCCTTTCACCGGGCGAATCTCCACCTGCGGATCGACCAGTCCCGTCGGACGAATCACCTGCTCAACAACAATTCCCGCTGAGCGCGTAAGTTCATACGGGCCGGGCGTGGCAGAAACATAAATTGTCTGGTGAACGCGATTCTCAAATTCTTCAAACTTGAGCGGGCGGTTATCCATTGCCGAGGGCAGGCGGAATCCGTAGTCGACAAGGTTCTGTTTTCGGCTGCGGTCGCCGTACCACATGCCATGCACCTGCGGAATGGTGGCGTGGCTCTCGTCGACAAAGAGCAGAAAATCGCGCGGAAAATAGTCCAGCAGCGTGGGCGGAGCCTCGCCCGGCAAACGGCCGGAAAAGTGACGCGAGTAGTTCTCAATTCCGTGGCAGTAGCCCATCGACTTGATCATTTCAAGATCGAAACGCGTGCGCTGATGGACGCGCTGCGCTTCAACCATGCGGCCCTCTGCTTCAAGCTGGGCAACCCACTCATTGAGCTCGGCGACAATGGAGTCGATGGCTTCAGCCTTGCGTTCCGGCAGCACCACGTAATGGCTCTTGGGGTAAATCGGCAGGCGCGAATACTTTTGCTTCACGGTGCCAAACAGCGGATCGATCTGCGAAAGCGATTCGATCTCGTCGCCAAACAACTCTATGCGATAGGCGTTTTCGTCGTAGGTAGGGAAGACCTCAATAATGTCTCCGCGCACGCGAAAGGTGCCGCGCCGGAAATCCACGTCGTTGCGCTCGTACAGAATTTCAACCAGCCGCCGCGTAATATCTTTGCGGCTGATGTGCTGACCCTTCTCGAGCAGCAGCAGCATGCCGTAGTAAGCCTCAGGCGATCCCAGGCCGTAGATGCAACTGACGGAGCTGACAATGATGGCGTCGCGGCGCTCAAACAGGGAACGTGTGGCGGAGAGCCGCAGCTTGTCCAGCTCCTCGTTGATGGTGGCTTCCTTCTCGATATAGAGGTCGCCGGCAGGGATGTAGGCTTCGGGCTGGTAGTAGTCGTAGTAGCTGACGAAGTATTCGACGGCGTTGTCGGGGAAGAACTGCTTGAACTCGTGATAAAGCTGGGCGGCCAGCGTCTTGTTATGGGCAAGGATCAGTGCCGGCCGGTTGGACTGTTCAATCACCTTGGCCATGGTGAATGTTTTGCCGGAGCCAGTCACGCCCAGCAACACCTGGTGCTGCTCACCCGCAGCAAGCCCGGACACAAGCTCGTCGATCGCCCGCGGCTGGTCCCCCCTGGGCTTGTACTGGGTTACAAGCTGAAAGTCCATTTAAGAATTATACGCGATAGGCGAAGATTGGGCGAATATACGTCAGCGTTCAGCGCACAGCGTCACAGATCGCCCTGAATGGTTCTGATGTCGTTTGGCGCCGATTCAGCCATCTTTACGTTTCCCTTATAAAAGCCTTATGCCAGTTTGGTCGCTATTTGCTGAAACTGGCTGCATGTTCCATACGATTGGTGCATTTGCCGTTCATTTGGTCTCCGCGGTGTTTTTCATTGGATTGGCGGGATCGACCGTAGTTGTCCTCTTCAGCTTCTTCGACGATTTCACTCAGCTCTTCGCCAAAGAAAAGTTTGAATCGATTCAACCCCCTCCGCCGGCGAAGTAGAAGCAGGGCCTTTTTTGCGGCGCGATCTCGTCTTCCGATTGATGGCGCTCAGATCGAAGTCGGCTCGCCCGAGAACATCAGCGCCGCCGATGGCGAAATCAATATTGGCTGCCAAGTCAGTTTGACTACCGTCACATCGTCCACCTGTCCAAATTCCTGCGCCACTTCGGCAATGTCCTCTGCGGACTTGGTTGAAATTGCCGCGGTCTTCTCAAATCCCAACAACTCTCCTTGAGCATTGCGCGCTTCCGGCACGCCATCAGTGACGAGCGTCAGCTGCTCGCCCGGCTTCAGCCTGAACTTCGATTCGGTATATTTTGATTCGCGATTGAGGCCAAGCGGAAGATCAGATGAGAGTTCCAACTCCCGGCCGTCGCCGATCAATGAATGCTTGTTAGGCTATCGATGCCTTGACTGAGAAATTGTATTGCGGCAACACGCCGGTTTCCGCAGCCATGCGGAAGAAGCCCTTCATGCCTTCAATGCACTCGTCGTCCAGAACGTAGTGAATATTCTCGGTGAGATATTTGCGGATGGTGTTTTCCGGCACGGGGAAACGTATGGCCCACTCCGTCACAAGCGCGTCAATGTTGGCCAGGCCGTGATCGCGCGAGCGGATGAAGTCTTCTGCAATGCTGTCATCCATAGCGCTACCAGGCGCGGCAGCCCACACTGCCGAGACAAACGGAAGCCCGGTCAGCGTGCGCCACTCGTGAGCAAGATCGTGATAGACGAGTTCTTCTTTTGTGCGCACAAAGCGATTCGACCGCTCCTCAAGCGCGAACAACGCGGGATCGCCAATGATGATGGCGGCGTCCGCGCGTTCAAGCATGGTGTCAAGATCGGCGGCCATTGGAACAAACTGAATGCCGGGATTGTTCCACTTGTGAAACAGGATGCGCGCATACGAGACCGTGGTGCGGCTGGCTGTATCGGCTGCAACGGTGCGCAACTCCGTAAGCGGCTTATTGGCGCGGCGAACCAGCAACAGCGAACGGACGCGATCCTTTGACGCGATCGTGCAGCCCGGCAGAATTCGCAAGCCGGCAACGGTAGTCAGTGCGGCAATGGGGATCAGACCAATGTCGGAAGTGCCGTTGGCCAGGCGCGCCGCGCACTCCGAAGGCATCATGTATTGAATGCTGTAGCGGCGAGCGAGCGAGTCTGCCAGTGGCGGATGCTCGAAGTCCCACATGAGCGGGGCGGGATTTAAAAAGCCGATTGCGGCAATGCGCAAACGTGAATCCTGAAAAGAGTTCACTTCCACTAGATTACCAAGTCTCCAGCGTGGATTCCCGATAGAGTGCCGGCGAGGGTAACGTGCTCCCGGCTTGACAGGCAGCCCACAGGCAAGTAACGTGAGCGCAAATCCCTTATCTTGCGCATTTGGTTTCCTGTGAGGAAGCAGTGGTGTGCAATTCCGGGGCCTGGATTGCTGCCATTATGGGAATAATTGTTGACAATACTATAGTTATGTCCGAAGAAGGTCGACTGGCTTCCCAGGCGCGGCAAGACACGCGTCTGGCTTGGCTGGCGCTGGCCATGTCTCCAGGGCTCGGGCCCAAGCGCATTGCCGACGCCATGCGCCAGGTGCAAAGGCCAATCGATATCTTGTCGCTGCCGCTGACGGCGCTTGAGGGCTTGCGGTTTCCTGCCGAGGCGGAACTCAAACGCGTGGCTGCTGAAGACGCCATTGTCTTGAGCTTCGATTGCCCTGATTATCCGGAGCGGCTGAAAGAGATTTTCGATCCGCCGCCGGTTCTCTGGGTACGCGGCGACGTAACCTTGCTCAGCCGGCCGTCGATCGCCGTCGTAGGCACGCGCCATCCCACGCCTTACGGCTCGGGTGTGGCAGAGATGATTTCGCGCGACTTGGCGGCGCGCAGTTTGCTCATCGTAAGTGGCATGGCGCGCGGCATTGATACCTGCGCGCATAAAGGCGCGCTGGCAGCACGCAAGCCTACCGTAGCAGTCTGGGGAACGGGCATTGACGTCATCTATCCCAAGGAGAACCTCAAGCTGGCCGAGGAAATTCTGGCGCTTGGCGGCGCCATAGTGAGCGAAGTACCGATGGGCACGTTTCCGGCCCCGCAGAATTTTCCGCGGCGCAATCGCATTTTGAGCGGCCTGAGCGTGGCAGTCCTGGTTGTCGAAGCCAGCGAAAACTCAGGCACGCGTGTCACTGCCCGTTGCGCGGCCGACCAGAACCGCGATTTATATGCCGTTCCTGGCAACGTAACCAACAAGCAATCGTGGACGCCAAACACGCTCATCAAGCAGGGAGCCAAGCTGGTGGCCAGTTGGGAAGACGTGTGGGAGGACTTGCCCTCCCAGATCCGGGTGGAACTGGACTCGGGGTATGGCTGTGAATCCGGAGCAGGGGTAACGGCATCTCTATTGCCGGATCCCGTTTTACGCCCCCAAGAAGTCATGGTCCTGGAGGTACTTCGCCAGGACACAAGCCTTCAAATCGACGAAGTTCTTGATGCGCTCGAGACGCAACTTACATCATCTGAAGTGTTTACGGCTCTATTTGAGCTGGAGATGGCGGGGAGGATACGTCAGTTGCCGGGCAAGAACTACGTAAGAACCATGGGGTAAAGAGCCCGAAACGCTTTTGAATGGCGTCAATCGGCATTCAAGCCGGGCCAACAATTGCACACCGGGAGCCAAAAATTACCGTCGGCCCCGGCAACTTGACCCGTAGCGTCCGATTCCGATAGAGACATGCAGCAATCCAACGACCGGCGCACAGCGGATTGCCTGCGGATTCAGTAATGATGTGGATGAAATGGCCTTGTCAGTTAGCCGTTTGATGGCTGGAAAAGGCAGGGGCTCAAATTCGCCATAGTGGAAATGAAATGGTATTCCGTGGTAGGGTGCAAGCTTCGTGGGTGGTTATTTTTCTAAGTTTACCGGCTGGGCAGCCTGAACAGCTCGAACTGGTCCGGGGCGGCAGATGAATCGATTCCGCTGAAACGGAGTCAAACAGGGCTGAATAGGGCTGACAGGCCGGATTGGTACTGTATTAAGGATGGCAATGAGCAAATCACTGGTGATCGTGGAGTCGCCCGCCAAGGCGAAGACGATCGAGAAGTATCTAGGCAAGGGTTTTGAAGTGCGCGCTTCTGTCGGGCACATCATGGACCTGCCGAAGAACGACATTGGTGTGGAACTGAAGAATCGGACCTTTGAGCCGGAGCTGGTTGTGTCTCCCGGCAAAGAGAAGGTTGTGGAACAGCTCAAGAAGCTGGCCGCCAAATCGGACGAAATCTTTCTGGCACCTGACCCCGACCGCGAGGGCGAGGCGATTGCCTACCATCTTGCGCTGCAGCTTGGCACCAGCGCCAAAGAGCGCAAAAAAATTCGCCGGGTTACGTTCAACGAGATTACCAAGAAGGCAGTGCAGGAAGCATTCAAGCACTCCCGCGACATCGATCAGAACCTGGTTGACGCGCAGCAGACGCGTCGCGTTCTCGATCGCCTGGTGGGCTATCAGATTTCGCCGCTGCTCTGGGACAAGGTGCGCCGCGGGCTTTCCGCAGGACGTGTGCAGACCGTCGCAGTGCGCCTGATCGTGGAACGCGAGCGCGAGATTGGCGCATTCAAGCCAATTGAATATTGGACGCTGGACGCCATGCTGCACCCTGAAAAGCAGGCGGACAAAAATCTGAAAGCGCGCTTCATCGGCATTGATGGAGAACCGGCGCGCGTTGCCAACGGACAGGACAAAGACGGCAAGGCGCAGTTCATCTCAAATGCACTTGGCGACAAGGCCGCGATGGACGAAACCATCGACGCGCTCAACAGCGCCAAGTGGTCGTTGACCTCCGTGCAGGCGCGCGAGCAACAGCGCAGGCCGCTGCCCCCGTTCATCACCAGCCAACTGCAGCGCGACGCCTCAAACAAGCTTGGTTTCAACGTGCGGCGCACCATGGGTGTAGCCCAGCGTCTTTATGAAGGCGTTGATGTGGGCGCGGAAGGCACCGTCGGCTTGATCACCTACATGCGTACCGATTCGCCGCGCGTAGCGCCGGAAGCAATTACCGGAGCGCGCGAGTGGATCACCAAGGAGCTCGGCGCAAAGTACCTGCCTGAAAACCCCAACACGTACAAGGGCAAGAAAGATGCGCAGGACGCGCACGAAGCCATTCGTCCCACCGATGCATCGCGCACGCCTGAGTCGATTGCACGCTATCTGAGCGATGAGCAGCTAAAGCTCTACACACTCATCTGGCGGCGTTTTGTCGCTTCGCAAATGGTTCCGGCAGTCTACGACGTAACCACTGCGAACATTGCGGCCAAGTCGAGCAAGAACGGCAAAACGTACGATTTTCGCGTCAGCGGTTCGGTGATGCGCTTCGACGGCTTCCTCAAAGTGTACGAAGTGGCCGAGGACAAGAAGGACGACGATGATGAGTCGTCAAACAAGCTGCCTAGCCTGGACGGCGTTAAGACTCTGGAACTCGAGAAGCTCGATTCGGAGCAGCACTTCACGCAGCCGCCTCCGCGCTACAACGAAGCTTCGCTGGTAAAGGAGCTTGAAGAGCGCGGCATCGGACGCCCATCCACCTACGCGTCCATCATCAATACCATTCAGGACCGCGAGTACGTGGTCAAGCACGGCGGTTCGCGCGGGCGGTTCTATCCAACTGAGATTGGCGTGGTGGTGTGCGATCTGCTGGTCAAGAATTTTCCGTACATCTTCGATACCGCTTACACGGCCAAGCTGGAAACAGAGTTGGACGATATTGAAGAGGGAACTGAGAAGTGGATCGATCTTCTGAAAGGTTTCTACGGCTACTTTGAAAAAGAGCTGAACGAAGCCGGCAAGAAGATGGAGAACATCAAGCGCCTGGAGCAGGTGACCAACGAGAAGTGCGAGGTGTGCGGGTCGCCTCTGGTGCTCAAGTGGGGCAAGTTCGGCACCTTCTTTGCGTGCTCGGCTTACAACAAGAAAGATCCCACGAGCTGTACCTTCACCAAGGAAAATATCGCGGCCAAGCCCGACCTGAATACGCCTGAAGCCCAGGAAGCCGGCGACACGGAAGAGTACTGCGAAAACTGCGGCAAGGTGATGGTAATGCGGCGCGGCCTGTTTGGGCCGTTCATGAGCTGCCCGGACTACAACGCCGATCCGCCCTGCAAAACGTTCCGCAAACTGAGCCAGAAGCAGCAGCAGAAACCGCCTGAGCCAACCGGCGAAGCGTGCCCCGAATGCGGCAAGCCGCTGGTGTTGCGCCAGGGCGCGTACGGCGAGTTTGTATCCTGCTCCGGCTATCCGAAATGCAAGTACATCAAGCAGAACCTGATTGAAGGCTTGAAGTGCCCCAAGTGCGGAACCGGCGATGTGGCCGAGCGCAAAGCTCGTCGCGGCAACGTCTTCTGGGGCTGCACCAACTATCCCAAGTGCGACTTCACTTCAAACCTGAAGCCGGTGGCCAAAAAGTGTCCGGAGTGCAGCAGCCCGTATCTGGTTGAAAAGGTGCTCAAGTCCGGCGTCTTCCTCGAGTGCCCGAACAAGAAGAAGTCCGCCGAGGAAGAAGCAGCGCAAAAAAAGCGCGCCAAAAAGGGCGCGGCCAAAGCTGCGGAACCGGAAGAGGGCGCTAAGGTAGTCTGCAGCTACTCCAAGAGAATTGGGGACGCGCCACCGCCGCCGACAGCGGAAACGCACGGTCCGGTGAAGGAGCCTGACGGAGAAAACAAGGTGTTGGTTTCTGCGTAGAAACAGCTTTCAACTTCCAGCTATCAGCTTGTTGCCGGGTGCCCCATGTCCGGGGTCCCCACTGACGGGTCTTTGTCAGTGGGGTGGATGTCCGGATTTTCAGACATGGGATAGCAAGCCCATGAACCGGCCACGACAAGCTGATAGCTGATGGTTGAAAGCTGAAAGCTAACAGCAATGGGCCCGATCCAGTAGTATGGGGCGAGCACCCAAAGAGGCCCCACCAATGGAACGAATGCTAGCCACGCCGGCCGATGCCGACATCATCCTGAAGTTATACGAGCTGCGCACTGAAGCGGTCATGCGCGCGTCCCGCGCCTGGGTTGTCGGTGAGTTCTGGCCCAATACGGCCGACGAAGTCCTCGGGCTTTTAGCGAACTACGCCGATCCGCACAACCCGCAACTCCGCCAGGTAATGGGCTACTGGGAAATGGCTGCCGCGCTCGTAGTTCATGGCGCCGTTTCAGCCGAGCTATTTGTCGATACCAACGGCGAGGGCTTCTTCCTGCTGGCTAAATTTGCCCACATTCTTGACGAAATTCGCGCGAAGCATCCTCCATTCCTCAGCAAAACATCAGAACTGACAAATCGGTTCCTGACTGCAGGACAGCGCTACGAAGCGATCCTCAAGTCGGTTGACGGAATCCGCCGCCAACGCATGTCAACCCAGCCGTAAAGCCCTCACTTAAATTTCACGTTTGACAAACCAATTACGCCGTTCCCTTGCCGAACAGGTAAGGGAACGCGCATGATTGTAGCTGTTCGTGTATCCCCCATTCCCCTGGAGGTTCCTGTGAAGCGTGTATCCCTTTTTGCGGTAGCAGCATTAGCCCTCACCAGCCTGGCAGCCAATGCGGCTGACTCTTCCCGAATCAACGGCTGGATTTCGGACGCGATGTGCGGCGCAAAACATGCCGGCACCGGTGCAGAATGCGTCAAGAAGTGCATTGCCGGCGGCGAGAAGCCGGTCTTCGTCGACCAGGGCAAAAACGTCTGGACCATCGATAACCCTGAAACGGTTGCAAACTTCTACGGCGACAAGGTAGTCGTAACCGCCACCACCGACGACACGGCCAAGAGCGTCCACATCGACGCCATCCAGGCCGCCAAATAAGTCAGAACAAAAATGTATCTCGCGACACCGGTTTCAGAGTAGCCGCATCTCGAAGGTGATTCGTTCAAATGGCATTTTCCTCAAGATAATGCCACCCGTACGAATCCGACGGGAGGACGAATACTCTGGAACCGGTCTAGGGACTCGCCACGCCGCGCAATCTCTGGTAGTGTCGTATCCGTCGGTATCTCTGCGGCCTGCGGGTCATACAAGATACGACTGTGGAATCTACTATGGCGCGAGCAATTTGGAACGGCAAAGTCATTGCTGAAAGCGAATCAACTGAGACGGTGGAAGGGAATGTGTATTTCCCTGAGGCGAGTCTGAAGCGGGAGTACTTTCGTTCGAGTAGCACGACATCCACCTGCCCATGGAAGGGCCAGGCGCGTTACATGAGCCTGCTGATCGACGGGCAAGACAATCCCGACGCAGCCTGGTACTACCCCGACCCCAAACCCGCTGCCCGCAAAATCAGAGGCTTCGTTGCTTTCTGGCGAGGCGTGGAAGTGGAAAAGTAGGGGACAGGGACCAGGGACCTGCCGCACGCGGTAAGCCGACCTATTATTCTCAAACTCAATCGATCTGGAACGAGGGAGCGGAATGCGGCTGCGCGTTAGTCTGTTCACTATTCTGGTTGCGCTGCAGATCGTCGGGTGCGTTCAGCACCACGGCGCCACCGCGCCCGCCACGGCTCCCACGCTGGCGGGAGATACGCAGCACCCCGGCACTGCGCTGAACTGGGTCGATACCAAACTCTACTTTGGCCTGGGCCCAGCCGACCATCCCGAGCAAGGCATCAGCGAGACAGAATGGCGCGCGTTTCTTGATCGCGAGGTAACGCCGCGCTTTCCCTCCGGGCTCAGCGTGCTGGATGTCTACGGTCAATGGCAGGGCAAGGATCAGAAACAAGTTGAGCGGCTGCGCTCGAAAATGCTCATCATTCTCTACGCCGACTCCGCAGAAAACAGAGCTAAGATTGATGCCATACGTGCGGCATGGAAGAAGAAAACAGGCGACCAGAGCGTGCTGCGGGTTACGGAACCTGCGGACGTGTCTTTCTGAGCCCGCCTTGGCCGCATTGCGAACCTTTTCCGGTCATTGATTGTCGCCAGGGACCATATGGCAGACAAGCAATGTGAAAGAGGCATGGCAATGAAGAACGTTATTGCAATAATGGGCAGCCCGTGCAAAAGAGGCTTTACCTTCCTGGCTACCCTCAGGTTCCTCAACACTCTTAGCTCGTTCGGCGATGTGCAGAGCGAGATATTGTTTCTGAGCGATTTTGATGTTGAGCTGTGCAAGGGCTGCAAAGCTTGCTTTCTGCGCGGTGAGGAGTTCTGCCCGCTTAAGGACGACCGGGACGCGCTCATACGAAGGATGCTCGATTCCGATGGGGTGATCTTTGCCACACCGAACTATTCGTTCCAGGTGTCCGGGCGAATGAAGTGCTTTCTTGACCGGCTGGGTTTTGTTTTTCATCGCCCGTGCTTTCACGGAAAAACGTTTACCAGCATCGTTGCCCAGGGCATCTACGGAGGCGGCAACGTTCGAAAGTATCTGGACTTCGCTGGCACAGCGTTGGAGTTCAATGTTGTAAAGGGTAGTTGCATCACGGCCCTGGAGCCGATGTCGACTAAAGAACGGGTAAAGATGGAAAAGGCTCTTGATGCGCAATGCAAGCGCTTTCACGAACGTCTGTTGCAGCCAGCACTCGCAACTCCTTCACTCTTCCAACTCATGGGCTTCAGGATGGCGCGGACCAGCATCAAGCTGACGCTGAGCGAGGACAAGCGCGATTACTCCTACTATCGCGATCACGGCTGGTTCAGGTCCGACTTTTATTACCCAATTGAATTGGGCTTGGTGAAGAAGTCGGCCGGAGCCGCCTTTGACTGGACGGCGGGACGAATCTACAGCAATCGTCACGATGCGGGCGCGTGAGGATCACGCCTCCACCACAACCTCGGAAGCCGCTGGGATTGCCGCAGCTGCCTTGACGCGCTCGCGCCATGTAACCACTGCAAAACAGCCAAGCATCACGACGAGCGGATCAAGTGCGCGCATGTGATACGGCTCCGGATGATTGAAGTAGTAAATCAACGGGAAAACGAACATCACTGCTCCCAGGCGAAGCGCGTTGAACCGGCTCTGCCTCCATAGCAGCAAAAGACCGACTATGGACATTACGGTAAGCCCCGTCGCAAACGGAATGTTCTCCGGGTCGGTTGGTTCCTGCGCAAGATACAAATGGTCGAAACTCCAATAGCCCGTCCACAGGTAAACCGCACGACGTGCGCACATCCACGCGTACCACTCGCGATGCTGGCCAATATAGGCGCGCGCTTGCTCGGCCTTGTGGTCCATGTATTGCAATTCACCCATGCGCGTATAGTCGGCGAGTTCGTTCGCGTCGTGTAAAGGATGAAGTTCGTCACTGGTAAAGCGGAGGCCGTCTCCGTTGTTGCCCATCCACAATTCCAGGCCCATACTGTCGCGCATTGGAATGAAGCGGTGAAAAACGATCGCGTTTCGAATGAGCCAGGGCGAGATCGCGGCGGCCAGCGTGAGTGACGCAATTACCCCCGGCATGAGCCAGCGCCGTCCTGAGCGTGCAAGCTTAAATGCGCTCAGCGCCAATAGGACTGGAACAATCGCCAGCACCGAGGGTTCGCATAACCCGGTTATGCCCGCCAAAAGACCAAAACCTGCCCAAAAAGCCAGACGCGGAGACTCCCCCATACGTTGGGAGAAATACAGCAGCCAGCACAGGCCAAGCAGCAGCAAATGTGTTGACCACGCCCACGCTGCCGAAAAATAGATCCCGTACGGAAACACAGCCCACGCCCACGCGGACCATCTGCCAGCGCTCTCGCCGAAGTTTCTTCGCGCTAGTAAAAAGATGGGAATACATGCGAGCGAGTTGATCGCGCAATCGAAGATGTGAACAGCGAGGATCGAGCGTGCGGTATGGACGCCAAAAATTCGGAAGAACACCGAAACAATCAGCGGATAAACCGGCGGCATGATTGCTGACGATTGGTCGGACTGGAACGGGCTGCCGAAACCATGTCCCGCTACCAGCGACCGCGCCACATTACCCTGTTCCCAGGCGTGGATGTGGTTCGCATCCATGAGGTCTTCAATTGTGTCGAAGGGGATGACGGCGACGCGCAGCACCAGCGCCACCAGAAAGACAAGGAACAGCATCTTGCGACTGGACGATTCCTGTCGCCTTTTCAAAGGGGAAGCGGACTCACTCAAATTCACCTTTTTCTGGATTCCTTCAAATTAGACGCAAGATATCTGGAATGCACCTACAAGGTGAGCGCGAAAGATGTAAGAAATTCGTTAAGAGTGTTTGCAAGGAAGGTACTGAAGGTGGCATTTCGCTATGTGATTGCGCCTGAATGACATCTCAGTCATTTTGCGACCAGTGGACGTAGAGACGGTGTCGCCATTCCGCTACAGCGATAGAGGTTACTTGTTTACTAATCTATAACGGGATGATTCGTCTTCGTTCGTCAAGCAGGTGCTCACCGCGCACAAGCTCCTATCAGCTATCCTGAGAGTGCTCGCACGGAGGTCTCAGGATGCTTTCCCCCGCCGTAACCTCGCCTGCCACTCCCACTCCGGCTGAAGAAATTGCCGAAGCGCTGCAGCGCATCGGCCCGTTGCAGGGTCTGCCGCTTGAAGATCGCCTTTGGCTGGCGCGCCATGGTCAGGAATTTGTGGCCAACGCTGGCGATGTGCTGTTTGAAGAAGGCGCGCCCGCAGCCAACATGATTCTTATTCTGAAGGGCGAGATTCACGTACGCCGCGCCCACGGCGGCCCAATGGCCTTGTTCATCGGCCGCGCCGGCCAAATGACTGGCGTGCTGCCATTCTCGCGAATGAAGAGCTATGGTGGCCAGGGATTCGCCATCTCGCCCGTTTGGGCTCTGATGATTCCCAAGGAAATTTTTCCGGACATGCTGCAGGCTGTTCCCTCCATGACGCAGCGCGTGGTTTCAACGTTGCTCGATCGCGTGCGCGAAGTTACGCGGATTGAACAGCAGGCTGAGAAGCTTTCCGCGCTTGGCAAGTTGGCCGGCAACCTTGCCCATGAGCTCAACAATCCGGCCTCCGCTGCACAAAGCGCCGCATCAAGCCTGGCGGAGGCGCTCGCCGCCAACCGCGCAAACCGCTTCAAGTACGTGAGTCTTCGCCTGAACGAAGCCCAGGTGCGGGAAATTGAAGAGTGGGAAGAGACTATCATCGCGCGCGGTGCTGCGCGCGCCGGCCACGAGCAGAATGCCATCAGTTTTATTGAACGCGAGGAGTCGATCCGCACCTGGCTCGGCGGCATCCACTGTCCAACCCCCTGGGAAGTAGCCCCGCAGCTTGCCGAACAGGGCGTTACGACCGCGGATCTCGACAATTTGCGAGCAGTACTTGAAGGCGAGAGCGAAACCTGTATCACTCTGCAGTATTTTGCGCGCTTCCTCAGGGCCTCGCGCTCCGTGCAAACGCTGGCTCACTCTACCGGGCGCATCTTCGACCTCATCGACGCGGTCAGGGCCTACTCCAACATGGACCGCGCGCCCATCCTCGAAGTCGATGTGGCCGCCGGCCTTGATGCCACGCTGCAAATGTTGCAGAGCCGTATGACCAAGGTTGAAGTGGAGCGCGACTACGAGCCGGGCCTGCCGCGCATCAACGCCTATGGTGGCGAACTGAACCAGGTGTGGACGGCGCTCATTGAAAACGCGCTCGACGCGCTCGGCAACCAGGGCCGGCTCCGCATTGGTTGCAAGCTCGAAGGCGAAATGATGCTGGTGGAGATTTGGGATACCGGCCCCGGCATTCCGCCGGAATTGCAGGAGCGCATCTTCGAGCCGTTCTTTACCACCAAGGCTCCGGGGCAAGGTCTCGGCCTCGGCCTGGACAACGCAATGCGTATAGTGCGCAAGCACAAAGGCCACATGAGCGTTCGCTCAGAGCCGGGCTCAACCTGCTTCCGCGTCCGCCTGCCGCTGGACCAACTGCAGGCGTACTGATCGAAACAGGTAACAGCTTTCAGCTCTCAGCTTCCAGCTTTCAACCGGGTGCTTCAGTTCCCCCGCAATGCCGGGTCCCCATTCATGCGCGTTTTTTGCGCATGAGTGGGATACCGAAAAGTCCGCTAGACCACTCCTCATTTGGCAAGATCCCGGGTGCCCCATGTCCCGATTCTGGGATATGGGATAACAAAAACCCTGACCTCCCGGCTTTGTTAGACTTGGCGGGTTGAAGCCAAGAGGAGTTCGGCGCATATGCAAGTGCAGAAAAGCGTCTCGGCGCCAATAATTAAAGTTGCCATCGCCACTCTCATCTTGGCAGCCTCAGCACAGGCACAAACCAAATCCTACGAGCTAAGCGGGCCGCGACTCACCGCGCATTTTCAAGTAAAAAACAACCATCTGCGATTCACATGGTTCAAGAGCGCGGCGGATGGCAAGATGCTGCAGCCCGGCGAAGCGTTCAGCATGATGCTCCGCGACGGTCGCGTCATCACAGCCTCGCAAGTGAAGATCAACGTCATCGGGCAGGTGGCCCACCTTTCCGATTTTTAAGAGGTCAGCTACTCCACATCCTTGCGGGTGCCCCATCCTTCGCGTTCTTTGCGAAGGGTGGGCTAGCACGGACCTTTCGAAGACCTTGCGCACGCATAGTAGACTTTCCCTTTGAGCACCGCCGGAGAGTGTGTCGATGAAGATAGTTTTTGCCGCCTCAGAGTGCGTGCCGTTTGCCAAGACCGGAGGACTGGCCGACGTTGTAGGCGCATTAGGCCCCGAACTCGTCAAGCTGGGCCATGAAGTCACGGTCTACCTGCCCTTCTATCCGCGCGTGCGGCTCCACATTCAGGGCGAGCTGAAGTACGTCGTCCGCTCCATCACCATTCCGTTTCCGCACTACAACCGCTTCGCCGGCATCGTTGACGGCGGCAAGCGCGATGGCGTGCAGCACTACTTCGTCGACTGCCCGGAGATGTTTGCGCGACCCGAGCTG
>Ga0075522_10001307_pt1 | contig 18939 bp, 30 predicted proteins | sample NGEPerA_FD_74796 | JGI IMG/M metagenome (GOLD analysis project Ga0075522, IMG submission 74796) | Arctic peat soil microbial communities from the Barrow Environmental Observatory site, Barrow, Alaska, USA - NGEE PermafrostL2-A | ecosystem: Environmental > Terrestrial > Soil > Wetlands > Peat ... | reverse complement strand
CTCGCGGCCGGCAGAGGCCGCCGGGAGGCGGGCCATCTACCTATCTACGCCTACGAGGCCCTTATGTCAAGGGTACTTCGGCGTATGAGCCGGCTTCGCCGGGTAGTCGCCTGGGCCACGCTTGTTGGCTTCGTCGAGGCGCGCTTGCCTCTCTTTGCCAGCTTGGTCCTGCGCTCGGAGAGCAGCGTCAGAGGCGGGGTTGTGCGCTTGCTTGCTGGCAGTCGCCTTCTCGGCCGCTTCCTTTTGGACGGTGGCTTTGTCCCACGCGCCTTGCGGGTCGGCGGAAGTGTTGTGTTCGGGCATAGTGTGTTTCCTTTTTCGGTATCCCAGGAGACATACAAACGCTCCGCCCCACATGTCGTTCCCCGGCTAGGCCGCAAAGACGTCGAAGTCAAGGCCCTCGGCTACGTCGTCACCCGGCTTCCTCTGGGTGAAACGGCCGCCCAGCGAAACCACCCGCGAGTGGCGCTTGTCCATCAGGGCAATGCGCGAGGCCGAAAGCAGGTCGTCGCCGATCTTCACGATCTGCCCGTCCTTGCGGTGGTAGTTCCGGTACTCGTTCCACCAGTCCTCCAGGTGAGACGCCACCTTGTAGCGGCCGGTCTCCATGCGCTGCTGCATCTCCAGCACCCCCGCTTCGGTGGAATACCCCCCTTCCACAAACGTCGCATGGGTGCCCAGCATAATCAGCTTTTCTTTTCGATAGGCTGCCGCCAGGGTGATACCAGAACCCTTGTCCCGTGCTTCCCCGTCGTGCGGCCACGCAACAGGGACATTCGCACCGATCCCGATCATCGCCCTGGCGTGGTTCATCGGCATCCCACCGGGCTCCCCCGGCTTCGCCTGGATGCGGATCGCGTGGTGTATGTGCAGGACGTCGTTGTCCCGATCCCAAAGCTGCAAGACAGCGCCGAACGGGTGGCCAATCCCAAAGTCGATGCCCCATAGTTTGCTCCAATGCGCGGGAACATACTGGAGCGCCGGCTCCCGTATTAGTTCCTCGGGGTAGGTGAAGATGCGTCCCTCGCCCAGCATGGGGATGCCGTTGACGCGGGCCTCCCGCTCGTGGGCTGGATAGCCGGCGATGATCCTGGCGCGTTCCTCCGCGGGGATATGCTTGGCGTCCATGATCGTCATGGTCACGCGGTCGCGGTCATCACTCCGTTCATCCATGAAGTGCAGTACAACCCAAGTCCTTCCCTTCAGCGGGGTAAAGGTGGTAAAGACCATACCCTTAGTCGCTGTGATACGGGTGAGACACTCACTATAAATATCCGCAGGGGGTTCTTCGTCCATCCAAATAAAGTCCAAGGTGTCACCTTGAAACTTCTGCCGCCCTTGCTCGAAGCTCTTAAACTTTCCGATGCTAACTCCGCCGCTCTTGTGGCGTACTTGTATCGTGTCATAGGCGTCTGTAACTCCTCTTGATAGCGATGGACTGTCGACGAACTTGACCTTAGGGATCATGCCGGTGCCGAACGCCTCGATGACGCCGGGCTCCCCGCAGAGTTTCTTCTGCTGAACGTCCCGTGTCACGGTCGATGTCTCCCCGGCGATCCAGCACTTTACCGGACGGTCCCAGCGGCGGCCAGTCCACCAGGAGGGATAGTCGCCCGTCATGTGGACCGCAGTCTCGAAGCCGCCGGCCTCGGTCTTCCCAAGCTGGTTTCCGGCGATCAGGAGCCGCTCGCGCTTATAGGCGCCCAGCGCGAAGAACTCGAACTGCTTGTTGTACGGCTCGAAGAAGTCGACCCGGTTGAACTTGTGCCGCTTCTCGATGAACTGCAGGTCGGCAATGATCCGGTCGAGGGCGGGGTTATTCACCTATCCAGTCCTCGCCACAGACTTCCTTCACGACCTTGCGAGCGTGGCCATAGGCAGCCATGTGCTGCCAGTACTCGGGCGGCGTGTTCAAGCTCTTGATCGCCAGGATCAACCTGTTCGCTGCGGTCATCAGCTTGTCGCGCTGGTCTGGGTAGCGGCGCACAAGGTAGCGCAGCTTGCCTACGATCTTAGGCACCTTCTCTCTCATATCGCTTCCTCCAACCAATTCGTTTCGATAACAGAGAACTCAGCGTCGATCACTTCCCGCGCCACCCCGGCCTCACCCAGTAGCTTGCGGGCGTCAAGGCCAAGGGCTTTGGCAGACGCCACGATGCGCTTGATCTTCTCCAGATCGTCCGCGTCATGCTCGACGATGACCTTGTGCTGGGTCGTCACCAGGAGGCCGGAGCGGTTCAGGAGTTCGATGCTGGCCTTCAGGCTGTCCTTGTGGGTCGGGTCGGAGGCGATCTCGATCAGGCGGCTGGCGCCAATGATCGCACCTGTGCGAATGCGCTCGTCGGCCATCTCCGCGATGGCGGCCTGGATGCCCGGATGGTGGGAGAGCTTGTACGCCTGCGCCCGCAAGGACTGGTTGGTCGTCTCGGCGTACCCTGCCATGCGAGCGCACTCGGTGTAGTCGCCGAGGCTACCGCCAGTCTGTAGCATGGCGTAAACGAAAGCGCGCTGCCGTTCGTTCAGAGCGGACATAGCCGGCCCGAGCTTGGCCAAGTCCTCCGCGATGATTAGGCTGGTACCCATGGTTATGAGTGTGAACTAATACGGACGGGTTGTCAAGTGGTTCACGCCGGTTCACACTACTCTCTAAAGTCGCCGCGCGCCTACCAGCTTAGGGGCCAATACGTGATCGCGCGCGTTCCGATGGGTATCCCCCACCCCGCCCCGGTCTTTTCACGAAAGCGTGTATGGTCGCCAGCGTGTCTATTGGTCCAATGGTCTGACCTTTATCGTTTATCGATAACAAGCGTGATCGAGAGTGCTTGACCGCGCGCCGAACGGGGAGATAGGTAAGGCTAAGCGATCACGAATGCGTGATTGTGCCTTGCGCTAGTCATTGACAAGCCTAGATACGAACTTCGTTCGGTCTTTGACATCGTAAATCAGGTTGTAATCTCCACACTCGAAAGGGCGCGGGGCGTTGTCGCATGCCGGCAATGTCTCGCGCCCTTTTGCGTTAGATAGCGCCATCGTGGCGCAATGGAGAGAGCAATGAGCAGACACAAATCACTAACTAATGACGTGCTACTCGCGGCAATGGAACGCGAGATGGTTAGTCTCGACAATCCGGGATTTTGCACAGAATGCGGAGCAGAGCACTTCGAGTGCGAGCCCGACGCTGAAAACTATCCCTGTGAGGAATGCGGCGAAAATAAAGTTTCCGCCCCTGGAGTGATACTCGGATTGATCTAAACTCAAAGCCCCTAGGTTCATCGCCTAGGGGCTTTTTGCTATTTATAGAGCAATCACGCTCTTGGACCCTGGAGACTACAATGAAGGAACAAGACAATGAAAAGCCCCCACTAGCATCATTCATATTGAAGCCCCACAAGCTCAGGCTTCACTTGCTGATAAATCATCCTAAGACTTGTTACAGGATTAAATGGGCTTTCATTCATGCCGCGATGATAACATTCCTACTCGATTTTATCGCGGCGATCTGGCGTCCTTTCGGCAATCATTGGGATAATGTGCAACGCTTCACAGTCGCGCTCGCGACCGTCCTTGTGACACTCGCCGAATACTTCCACGAAGAGCCCGCGGAATACAACGCGAGAGTAAACGGGGGAGGCGATGTTCACGAAGGATAATGTAATCAGCGCCTTCAACTGTCTCTGTATATTCCTGCTATTCATCCTAGCAGGTTGTCATATCACCTAACACTAAGCCCCTAGGTTCACGCCTAGGGGCTTTTGCTATTTATAGAGCACTTTCGCTCAATGAAGTCTAACTGGAGACTACAATGAAAGACTTTAACACTCGCGTCAATGCGACTATGGCCGAGGCAAGACAAGCGATGTCAGAAGGAAAGGGGCCACATGAAAGCCCCGCTTTCACGCAAGGTATTGAAATCGCCTGCGAAGGAATGCGGGATCAATCTCGCAAGCTCGCCGATGCGGCGGAACATTTGTCCAAGGCAAACGCTGCATTCCAAGCGGCGATGAAAGGCGACAACAAGTCTCTACAAGCGGGAACACTAGCCGCCTTTCATTTCGCCCTCGATCAAGCGCTTGAAGCGGCTGGTAGCTAATTGCTCCCCGCCCCTCGCTTGCGGCCCTTGTGGGCCATTGTGGGGCTTGGGATCGCCGTTCTAGCGGCAGTCACACAATGGGCCGTCGGAACAGGCCGACACTAACAGGAACCCATCAGTCGCAAGACTGATGGGTTTTTGCATTTTATAGAGGTGTCTGGCCTCACAACCTGGAGAATAACAAAATGCAGAAGTATGGAATTGTATCAGGGTGTCCTTTCCCACTGCCAATCGGTCTAAACCAACGTCGTATCGGCCTCCAAAAGTTGACCGCGCCGTTTGATACAATAGATGACGCGGCAAAATGGGGTGACGAAAACATGTCTGACCCGAATTGGCTTGTCATCGAAATAGACACACCCTAACACCCTAACACCCTAACACCCCACAACCTGGAGACTAACAATGGATCACGTCATGCCGCTAATCATCATGGCGATGTATGGCGCAGCGATTGTCGTCGCGCTTGTCGTCAAACACTCGCGAGGCCAAACGTCATGCTAGACCTAGCGCCTATGCCAGATGACCTCGCCAACAGATATGCTCGCATCGTCCGCAATCTGGCTGAAGCTAGAATGTTCGTCGAACAATACAGCGCGCCCATGAAACTCTCGCCCGCCTCGCAAGCCAAGTGGCTCGCTTGGTGGCAAGAGAGTGTCGCTTTTTGGGAAGACCAAGAGGCGCAACTGAACAACTGCTAACACTAACCCCAAGTCGCAAGGCTTGGGGTTTTTGCTTTATATAGAGCAATCAAACTCACCGGAGACTACAATGCCAAATATCATCACACTCGCACAGCTGAAAGAAGCGCGCGCATGTTCAGCACAAACGCGAACGTTTCGTTCACATTTCGGCACCGAAGCGAAAGTTACGCTAAAAGCCGCTCTTGCCGTTTCGTCTTTGTTCAACTGGAGTTGGGCAGGGCGTCACTTACTCACTAGAGCCGCTTCCAAGGCTTACGAGGATGCCATGATCCCCGCCTCCAAGGCTTACGAGGATGCCAGGGCTACCGCCTCCAAGGCTTACGAGGATGCCATGATCCCCGCCTCCAAGGCTTACGAGAAGGCCAGGGCTACCACCTCCAAGGCTTACGAGGATGCCATGATCCCCGCCTCCAAGGCTTACGAGGATGCCATGATCCCCGCCTCCAAGGCTTACGAGAAGGCCAGGGCTATCGCCTCCAAGGCTTACGAGAAGGCCATGATCCCCGCCTCCAAGGCTTACGAGAAGGCCAGGGCTACCGCCTCCAAGGCTTACGAGGATGCCATGATCCCCGCCTCCAAGGCTTACGAGGATGCCATGATCCCCGCCTCCAAGGCTTACGAGAAGGCCAGGGCTACCGCCTTCGTTCAAGCTTACTGTTCGAAAACAAACGCACCCTGATGGACCCGCCCCCTAGGATCACGCCTAGGGGGCAATTTTTTCTGGGGGGCCGGGGGCGCACGACTAGCGTCCAGTCTGACCGGCGTCCAGTCTGAGCAAAACAACCTGATTTATGGCCAAGACTATTTCTCCCTCTTGACAAACTCGAATATGTATGATATAACGTCCACCTTGGTTATCATCCAAGCGGCGGGAACGCGTCCAGCAGGGCACGCCGTCCCTTGAATGGCCTCGGGCTGGACGTTATCAAAACATAGTCGAACTGGAGTTAAGATAATGCAAGATATCACTCGCGCCCTCATAGGTGCTACTGATCCCACCATAGACAATAGGATCGCCGCTCGCGCTGTCGGCACAATCCTTCGCAACTTTCTCCTAGAAACTCAAGCAGACAAGCTCGCTACTTCTGAACTTGTGGAGCGTGTGTTCCCCATACGTGACGTGAATACTGCGCGGGGGGCCACCATTACTGCGCTTGCTCAGTCACGACAGCGTGTTTTCAACATACTGGCGCGTGAGGGGATGCAGTCCCTGGCCGATTGCGCCAGCCGTGGCGAAGAGAGGCCGGGCAAGTTCAAGAACATGGTCCGTCCTTGGCTTTGGTCCGCCCCGGTTGCCGTAACGGAAACCCATCACGAAACCGTGATCTCCCCTTGTCCCCACTGCGGTTGCGACATAAATACACCCCCTGAACCACCTAAGCAATTCGCTTAATTTTAACCCTGGAGACTAAAATGACTAAGAGAGACTTCGAGTTTATAGCGCAAACTATCCTCTATATGAACCTTTCCTTGCGTTCCCGCGAGGAAGTGGCCGATGCGTTTGCGACAGACTTAGCGGTGGAGTATCCCGGCTTTGATCGTGTTCGCTTCCTCGCCGCTTGCGGGTGTGAAAATGCGTGAGGCGTCCGTCATCATCCCAGACTGCGATAACGTCGGCGTGTCCTTGGCCAAAGTCCATGACATGTTCCGCGCCCGCCTCATGGATCACTTCGGCGGCTTTACGGCCGTTGCAGTGATCGGCGGCTTCTGTGGCGACAATGGCACGCGGTATATAGAGCCCGGCGTCGAGTACCGGATCGCCGCCGACTGGACGCCCGAGCTTGACTATAAGCTGTCCCTGGCGTGTTCCGTGATCGCCCGCGAGGGTAATCAGGAAAGCGTCTACCTCAAACTCGCGACGGGCGAAGTCCACTTCATAGAGGCCCCGCTCAAGGCCGAAGTAGCTTGACATTTGGCCGGGCGGGTGTAAGGAAGCCTGCCCTACCGACTGCCAACTGGAGACTGACCATGCGACCGATTGACTATTTCGACGAGCCCGAGGACGTTCCCCCCTCGACCGTGACCGAGGACGCTGAACTGTGCGAACAGTGTGGCGCACCCTTGGACGACGGCGAGGGCTGGGACGGTCTTTGCGGCTCATGCGCCGACATGGCTGAGAATGAGGACCCCTATGACGGTTTCTAAGCCTGCGCTGATCCGCGCCGTATCCAACAGCGACCTGGACGCCTTGCATTTCGACTGGCGCTACAGGACCATCGACGCCCTGCGCGGCAATCAGAGCCCGCTCGGAACCGTCCTCTTGGCCGTGCTTGGCCGCCAGCAGTCCCGTCTGCCAAGGCTGGGCACACAAGCCTATATCGACGCGGCGGGGATCGTTCACGTCGACTTCTGGGATGAACACGGCGACCATAAGCCGGCAAGTCCCCTTAACAGCGTCAAGGAGTTGACCGACAGCTTTCGCTATCTGGCCGATGAATTGAAGCTGAGTGACGCCGACCGTGAAGCCATGTTCGGCGAGCTACGCAAGTGGATCAAGAGAGACTACCGCATCGCCAGTGGCGAAGTGGATCAACACGGGGAGCTTCTCGCCCCCGAACCTTTGGAGGACTAAACGTGAAACACGACTACATCGTAATCGCTGGTGGTAAGGTGGAAACATCTTTTCCCACCGAAGTTCAAGCCGCTGAGTACGCTGAGGCTAACGCGGCGGTGCGGCATGATCGCCTGTTCACTGTGGCCAAGCGCCTGAGCGACAGCACGGTCGAGGACCCCAAGGTTGTCACCCGGACCTACCCTGAGACGCCTGTGCTCGCTCCCTGGGAAAGATTTAACCGAGGCATTCCGGGTAACTCTTTTGCCAAGGGACACCGTTGTCATTATAAGGGCCGCATTCTTGAGCGTTTAGACGCTGGGTGTGGTGGTGTTCACGGACCCGTCTTCGGCAGCAACTACGGCTGGGTCGACGGCGGACCCTATCCAAGCGACGCCTAGCTTGATGGACTAGGCTGGCGCTTAACTTAGCCCCGCTGCTTTCTCCAGGGCAGCGGGGCTCTTTTTGCGCGGTTTATAAGGAGTTTACCCTAGTTTATCCTGGCAGGCACCACGTCCGCCCGTGGCCCGAGCCGAGGCTATATGCCTCCAGCCGATTGTTCGCCCGTGCGCCCAGGGCGCGCTTATAGAGGCTGACCTGCTCGTCCGTGGCTTCCGGCCCAGCAAGCTCGACGGCTAGGTTGTGCGTCGTCACGCCGTTCGCCTCGCCCTTGGCCCCGAGGGTCAGGAGCGCAGCGCCAACGATCTTCGGCGCAATGACGTCAGTCCCGTCTGTCAGCGTGCGATAGTCGGCGCGGCTGATAGGGCATAGCACCGTCTGACGCCCGAGACGCCTCGCCTCGAAGCACCAGGGCTCTTTGCGTTCCTCGAAGTCCCGCTGCTTGCGGACCCATAGGGCCACGGCGTTCTCGTTGCGCTCTATCTCAATCTCGAAGTCGAAGGCCCCGCGTAGCGCACTGGAGCCCCGGGCTCCCCGGGCCGCGTCCTTGCCGGTATGGTGGATCAGCGCCACGGTGGCACCGAGCCGCCACTTGATCTCTTCCATGGCTTGCACGAATATGCCAGCGTCGCGCGCCGAACTCTCGTCCAGTCCGTACATAGCCCTGGCCGCCGTGTCGATTATGACCATCGCCGGCTTATAGTCCTGGCGCTCCAGGTCGTCGATGAAGCGGTTGACGCCTCTATCCGGGTTGGTGGTCTGCGGCATCACGCGCACGATCTTCAGCTTGTGCTGGTCGCGCTCGACGCCGTTCATCTCACACCATGCGTTGACGCGGGCGCTGACGCCCCAAGGTCCCTCGCCCGCGATGAACACGACCGGCCGCTCCAGGGCCAGGGGCATAGCCGTCGCGATCATGGCATAGGTCTTGAAGCTGGACGTGGGCGCATAGATCATGCCGACACTCGCTTCGGGGATCATGTCTTGGATCAGCCATTGCGGTTCGGGCTCCCTGGCGATCTCGCCGGGTGTCCATAGCTTGAATAGGACGTCCGTGCGCGCAGGAGCCGGTTCTGCGGCGACTGCTGCGCCGAAAGCGTCCTGGCTGGAGCCTATCGCCCATGCGCCCGCCTCGTTCTGGGCGTATCCGGCGTAGGCGTTCTCGACCTTGCGCGCGATGAAAGCGTCGTATCGTTCGTCCTGGGGCTGGCATTTATAGTGGGCCAGCAGCACTTCCGCCGCTTTGTCCTGGGATAGCCCCAGGTCTCGCATCACGCAGGCGGCCTCGTAGGTTCGAGCGTCCGCCCCGTTGCCTTGGTCTACAGGCGCGCGGTTTTCTAGAAAGCTGATCGCTCGCGTGATATTCTCGGGTCGGTCTTCGTCGAGCCCCGCCGACGCCGCGGTTTTTCTGGCCCTAGAGAGGCGGTCTTCGACCCAAGCTGGGAGTACTTCTCTTTCTCTCGTTCCGCTATCTCTTGCGGCGTATAGTCGCCCCTGTACGACGGACGGAGGCCAAAGAACATAGCTGCCTCGTCCGCGCGTATCAATTCTTGGTGCCAGTCGTCCAACTGTTCCAGGGAGAGACCCTCGAAAGTAGGCATGAAAGCCTCCGCCGGGAGTATCGACAGTAAACGTATCACTCTCTCCATTTTCGATACAGAGCATTTCCCAGGCATTTATTCCGTCCTTTTCAACGTCGATGACGCAGAGACCGGCCGCCTCCGGGGAGAAGGCCACGTTGTAGTCCGCTTCGCCCCACCATGCGTCAATTTGGGCAAGGTCGGTGGTGGCGTCGTGGAACCCGCGCTTGACCGCCGGCCGCTTTTCGTTAGGCACGCAAGGGAACACTGGGACGCCCTTAGCGGCCAGTTCTCTCGCTGCAATATGGCGGGGAGACAGGTTCATTTTTCGCTTGCGTGGGCCTTCAGGTCTTGCTATAAGGAACCACAGTTCGACACGAATTGCAAGTCTGGAGTTGCCTGATGACGAAAAAAGTTGAGCCCGGCTCCGAAGCGGAGACCGTGGAGCGCCTGCGGCAGTGGGCCGCCCGCGCCAAGCCGAGCTCAGAGTTCGTGTACTTCGTCACGCCTCCAGGGCATGGTGAGTACGACAACCCGCGCAAGGTATTCGCGGCGGCGCGCAAGCTGTCAGATCAGGGCGACGTCGTGCTGCTCCAGCGCCGACAGCCGTGTGTCTCAATAAAGCCAGGGGCCGGGCCACACACGGGCCATAACAATGGCGCTTACGAGACGGCCTACGTCGCCCAGAAAGTGACGCTGCGCGGCCTCCGGTGGCTCAAGCTGATCGCCAGGAGGTTTGCATGATCGACGAGAGAATGCTGCTTGGCTCGGCGCTGCGGGTGCCTCATGGTCGGCACCATGAGCATGTCCTGGTCGCCGGCCGCCACAGGTTGCACCCACGCCTCTTCAATGCGCCGAGCGGCGACGAGCCGGCCTTCCCAGCGAAGCCCAGCCGCCAGAACGTGCGCTATCACAATCGGCAAGTCGCCAAGGGCGAACTTCGTCGCAACCGCAAAGGGAGCCTGCAATATGAACCTGTACGACATCGACCCGAAGACAACGGGACCGCACTTTAACAACCTGAAGCCCCGCGTGCGGCAGGGCGAGAAGCGCGCCGCCAAGGCTGGCTACCGCCCCAAGTTCGTGCGGGCTCCCCACCATATAGGAGCCTCAAAGTGACGCGTGTCATCTTTAACGTACTCTGGTTCTGCTCTGGCTTCGCGCTGGCGGCTGTCGCCTTCGCGCGATGATCCTCGACGTCACCCCTATGCGCGCCGGCACTCGGTATTTCATCCGGCTGCCGCGGAGCGACGACGTGTCGCCCACGACGCTGATGAAGGAACATGGGCTCGACCTGAGCCTGCATTCCACGTCGGGCGAGGCGCTGCTGTTCACCGACGAGCCGTATGCAGCCGTGGCCTTCTGGGACTATGGTACGCCGGCCGCCAAGGCGAACCTCGCCAAGCTACGCGCCGAGATCGAGACAAGCTGGGCTCCGACGAGCCAAGCGCACATTGACTGTCCCGCTGGAGAAGAACTATGGCCGTTTCAGAAAGCTGGCATAGAATATGCACTACGCAGGCAGCACTGTTTAATCGGCGATCAGCCGGGTTTAGGAAAGACACCGCAAGCTATTTGCGTCGCCAACGAGATGCAAGCGAAGCGGGTCTTGGTCATCTGTCCCGCGAATATCCGCCTGCAGTGGGTGAAGATGATCCGCCGTTGGTCGACTATGTCATGGCCGTATCATGTCTGCCCGATACTACACGGGAAGAATGGTGTGCATCCAACGGCGGCTTGGACAGTGGTCTCATACGACTTGGCCTCGACTGAAGCTATTGGCCGCGCACTAACGAAAGGAAGCTATGACCTACTCATACTTGATGAAGTTCACTATCTCAAAACCGTTGACGCGCGCCGCTCTAGGGCGATTTTCGGCGGCGGTGAGGGGCGCACTTTTGAGCCTATCGCCTCTCGTGCCAGTTCCATACTCGGTCTCACTGGAACGCCTCTCCCTAATCGACCCAGAGAAGCATATAATCTGGCGCGACACCTGTGCTGGGAAAGCATCGACTGGGCCAGCGAAGACAAGTTCCGCGAGAAGTTCAATCCCTCGCTCCGCGGCGTCCAAGAGGAAACAGGAAAGGTCTACATAGATGAACGTTCCGGTCGCCACGGGGAGCTTCAAGCTAGGCTCCGAGCTAATTTCATGGTCCGTCACGAGAAACACGGACCATTTGGAGTTATGTCTCAACTCAAACTCCCGGTCTACGATATTGTCCATGTTGAAGAAACTGGACCCGTCAGACAAGCCCTCAAAGCGGAGAGCCTCCTAGACATTGACCCTGAGAATATGGAGGGGGCTGACGCAGAAGTCCTGGGGCATATCGCTGTAGTTCGCCGGATGATGGGCGTCGCTATTGCGCCGCTCGCCGCCCAGTATGTGGAGATGCTGCTTGAAGGCGGCGAAGATAAGATCGTTCTCTTTGGCCACCACATTGAAGTGCTGGACATACTGGAAGCAAAGCTCAGGAGATTTGGAATTGTCAGAATTGACGGTCGTGTTGCGCCTACGAAGAAACAGGTCCTTGTGGATAGATTTAGAATGGAGCCGGCGGTCCGCGTATGTCTCGGCAACATCTTGAGCATGGGTGTGGGTACCGACGGGCTGCAAGACGTATGCGCCCACGCAGTTTTCTCTGAAGCCGACTGGACAGCAGGACAAAACCAGCAGTGCGTTGACCGCCTAGATCGCGGTGGTCAACAGAGGACTGTCCTGGCGGACTTCCTAGTTGCTCCTGGCTCTTTCTCCGAGCGCGTCTTAGCTACGGCCCTTCGTAAAAATCAGGTGACAAACAAAGTGCTTGACCGCCGGCTGTAAGGCGTGCTAGGCTTGGATAAATGGAGGACTACCTTATGAGCAGCATCACTGGCGGGCTGGTGTCCGTGGAAGACGGAGTGAAGTCGGCGCAGGAGTACTGCCCGCCGCGCAAGGTGCGCGTGGAACTGAACTTTGACGTGCCCGAGGGCGACGCCAGCGCGCAGGGCATCCTCGACCGGGTGGCGAACATGGCGCACGCCAAGGTGAGGCAACTGCTCCACCAAGCGCCCGAGGCCGTGATCACCAAGGCGGAAGCCGCCCTGGTCCTGGCTGATCCGCAGCCGATTATCCTGACGGGCGAGAAGCTCGATGCGGCTGTCATTGACGCCAAGGTGGAGCAGATCGTCGCCAAGCGCACTCGGCGCACGAAGGCCCAGATCGCGGCTGATGAGGCTGCCGCGGCCGGCGGCGAGCAACTGTCCTCGGCCTCGACGTCGAATGACCCCGCCGCCATGGAAGAAGGCCCTAAGCCGACCTTCGCGGACGAGATCAAGGAAGCTATCGTGCCCGACGCTGACCCGGCCGGCATGAACTTCCTCGACGAGCCGGTGGTCGAGACGATAACCGATGCGGCGCTCAACTCCGCCTGTCAGGCGGCGAACACCGACCGCCACATTGCGCCGGCCAAGATCAAGGAACTGATCGCGTCCTTCAAGACGAAGGACCCCTGGTTCCTGCAGTCGATCCCGCAAGAGCAGCGCGCCCTGTTCCTGGGCAAGCTCGCGGCGCTGACTGCATAGGAGAGAACCATGGCTAACATGCCCGGTTGGAAGGTTGAGCATCACGATCTGCTGCCTGAGAAGGGTTATGGGTGCTACTACGGGATACGATGTATTCATATCACTCGTGAGGGCACAATCACTCTGACGCACCCCGACTATTCTCAGTCGAAGCTCCTATTGTCTGACCAGAAGTTCTTGCGAGCCTATAATGACGCTTTCCCGTCCTGAGCATAGTCCCCTTGGCGCTTCCGGCGCCGAAAGATGGATGCGGTGTCCCGGCTCCGTCACGCTCCTGAAGCACCTACAGCTTCCCGAGAGTGACGACCCGAGCTACCGCAAGGAAGGCACCGCCATGCACGCGGCGGCCGAGCATTGCCTGTCGAACGACGTCGACACCTGGGAGATCACAGGCCAGGAGTTCGAGGGGGTCGTCATCGACGTGGCTATGGCGGCGTCGGTCCAGGTCTACGTCGACTACTGCCGCCCGCTCATGGAGGGCGCGCTCCGCTACCATATCGAGTACCCAGTGTCGAGCCCAGTTCACCCCCTGTTCTATGGGCGGTTGGACTTCGCTGCGGAGCAGCCCGACCTGATCCACATTGTCGACCTGAAGGGCGGCGAGGGCATCCAGGTCGACCCTGACGACAACCCGCAACTGAAGTACTATGCCTTCGGCCTGATCGACGCGAACCCGCAGTGGCCCGACGATCTGGGCGTGCGCCTGACGATAGGCCAGCCTCGCATCCCTTGGGCCGTAGGGGGCATGGTGCGCTCCTGGGACACCACAGTGGGCGCAATCCGCCAGTGGGTCGCAGAGACCCTGGTGCCGGCCATGCTGGCGACTGAGTACGACCACACGCTGGACGCCGGCCCCTGGTGTCGCTTCTGTCCAGCCAAGCTGGTCTGCCCGCTGCTGACGTCCCTGTTTGGCGCCGCGGCGAAGTCGAACCCGAAAGAGATCGTCAACCTGAGTGACGTTTCCCTTGGCCGCAGCTATCAGTACCTCCAAGGGGTCGAGTTCTACGTCAAGGCCATGAAGTCGGAGACGCTGCGCCGCCTGAACTCCGCCCATGAAGTGCCCGGCACGAAGCTGGTGAACAAGAAAGCCGACCGGGTGTGGAAGGAGGGCGCTGACGATCTGGCGCGCGCGAAGTTCGGTGACGCCGTGATGGAGCCGCCGAAGTTCAAGGGGCCGCCGGCTATTGAGAAGCTGCCGGGAGGCAAGGACTTCGTGCGCGAGTTCGCGTACACTCCAACGACGGGCGTGACCGTGGCCCTGGAGAGCGACCCCAGAATTGCGGTCAAGGTTCAGACATCAACAGAGGCGTTCGCAGGTGCGGTCGCCGCATTGGAGGACTAGACTATGACGAAGTTGACTTTGACCGGCAGCGCCGGCCAGAATATGACAGTGGACTGTGACACCGCGTTCGTTGGTGACGCAGGAGAGTTTGTGATTATCGCCGACGACGTGACCTACATCACGGCGACTGGGCACTGGCTCGCGGCTAAGGTCGACGAGAGTGATGACGATTAGTGCTTGACAACTAAGTCGTTTTCAGGCACAGTACGTTCGACCGCACTTCGCGGCAGGCAGCCCCGCTAAGGGGCAATAGGAGGCCATGATGGCTGAGACCAAACATAACGCCGTGTTCGACTTCACGTCGGGCGTCACGGCGATGTTCACGAAGAACCTCTTTGTTGCGAGGACCTTCAAGGACAAAAAGGGCAACCCGGTGGGAGAGCCCAAGTACGACGGCACCTTCGAGATTGATGCGAACCACCCCGACCTGAAGCCGCTCAAGGCTCTCTGCGTCGAAGTGGCGCGGGCCAAGTGGCCGGGTGTCGACCTGAGTACGCTTCAGTTCCCCATTCAGAACGGGGACAAGATCGCCGACAAGCAGAAGGCCAAGGGCAAGGATCGCGAGAGCGCCCGCGGTAAGGCTGTCTTGATCGCTCGCTCCCAGTATGAGCCCCGCCTGTCGGTGGTTCAGAACGGGACGATCTCCGACTACGAGGGCGACCGCCGCCCGCTCGCCAAGCCGTTCTTCTATGACGGCGTAAGCGTTCTGGTGGAAGTCAACCTCGAAGCCTACGATGGGGTCGGCGCCAACCCTGATGGGGTGACGGCCTACCTGAACATGGTGTGTTCGCTGAACAAGGGCGAGCGTATCGGGAGCGCCGGCCGACCGGCGGCGGAAGTCTTCAAAGGCTACGCCGGCAACCTGTCGACCGAGGACCCGACGCAATCGGACCTTAGTGACACTGACGAACTGCCGATGTAAGAGACGGCCCGAAGCTGGGTGCAAGTCCCAAAGCCGACCAACTAAAAAGGGAAGGCGCATAGTGCAGAGGCAATAGCGGCCCCCGGCTCGAACCCACAAGGTCAATCAGTTCCGGGGGCCGTGCTATATCAGGAGCCCATGTGACCACCGTCGTCCTCGACTTCGAGACTGTCAGCCAGTGTGACCTGAAGGCCGCCGGCTCCTGGCGCTACGCCCAGGACCCCAGCACCGCGGTCCTATGTCTGTGCTGGACGGTCGACGACGCCGCGGCGGAGCATTGGCTCCCTGGCCAGCCGGAGCCTAAGTGGCCGCTCGGCGCCACCTTCGTCGCCCATAACGCGAACTTCGAGAAGGCGATCTGGCGGCATATCATGGTGCCCGAGTATGGCTGGGCGGACATTCCGAACTCCAAGTGGCACGACACGATGGCCATGTGCGCCATGCGAACAGTACCGCAGTCCCTCGACATGGCGGTGAAGGCCCTCGACCTGCCGGCGGAGAAGGACAACACCGGCTCCAAGCTGACCATCGGGCTCTCCAAGATCGACAAGAAAACAGGGATGATGCCCGACCCGGCGCCGGTCCTCCCGCGCGTGGTGGAGTACTGCAACGATGACGTGTACGCGCAGCGAGGGCTGCACAACCGGCTAGGCTGGCTGCCGCCTGGAGAGCGCGACGTGTGGCTGCTCGACCAACGTATCAACGAGCGCGGTATCCGCCTAGACGTGCCGCTGGTGCGAGCGATGCAGACCATCGTGGAGAAGGCGAAGACCCCCCTGGCGCACGAGTTCCGCCAGATCACCGGGTTGAACATGACACAAATCGCCAAAGTTGGCGACTGGGTTAAGAGCCGCGGCGTCTACCTGCCCGACATGCAGGCTGAGACCCTGGCCAATGCCCTTGGGGAGAGCCCTGACCGCGACCCTATTGACGACTTAGAGACAGAGCCGGAGCCCATGCCCGATGACGTGCGCCGGGCGCTCCTGATCCGCCAGCAAATCGGCTCCGCGGCGATCAAGAAACTGGACAGCGCGCAGGCGTGCGTCATGTTCGACGGACGGGCGCGCGGTCTCCAGCAGTACCACGGCGCTGGCCCCGGCCGCTGGACTGGCCGCATCCTTCAGCCCCACAACTTCCCGCGCAACCGTCTGAAGGAAGACGACGAGGCGCCAGCGATTGAGCCGCTGATCCATGCTCTGATGACGGAGGACCCTGACTATGTCGAGATGGTTTACGGACCTGCGGTGGCGGCTGTCGTGTCTTCCCTCCGCCATATCATTGTTGCGGGCTCAGGGCGTGCCCTGGTCGCGGGTGACTTTGCCGGCATTGAAGCTCGTCTCACGCTTGCCCTCGCTGGAGAACATAGCAAGACGGCGCTGATGGCGGCCGGCGCCGACGTGTACTGTGACATGGCGGAGAGCATCTACAAGCGGCCGATCAACAAAAAGAACGACCCAGAGGAACGCCAGATAGGTAAGAACTCTGTCCTGGGTCTGGGCTTCCAGATGGGCGCACGGAAGTTCCGCCTGAAGTACGCGAAGAAACACCCGCTGGAGTTCTGCGAGGAAGTCGTGCGCGCCTACCGCCAGGACTGGGCGCCGGGTGTCAAGGACGTCTGGTACGCCCTGGGCAATGCCGCGATCAAGACGGTGTGGGACAAGAGCCCGCACGAGGCGTATGGTGTTGCCTACGCCCTGGAGGACCGCTGGCTGACCGCCCGGCTGCCGAGCGGACGCAAGCTCTGGTACATGGACCCGCAGCCTACACGCGAGGCGATGCCGTGGGACGAGACCGACATACGCCGGGCGTTCACCTATAAGGCGGTGAAGAACAAACAGCGCGTCACGGTCAAGGCGTTCGGCGGCCTTCTCACTGAGAACGTGGCCCAAGCGATGGCGCGCGACCTGCTCACTGAGGCCATGTTCAAGTGCGAGAAAGAGAACCTGCCTGTGGTGTTTACAGTTCACGATGAGATCGTGTGCGAACCTTTTTCTGGACAAGCCGATCCCCTCATGCTAAGAGACATAATGCGTGATATTCCCCAGTGGGCTAAGGCGATTGGTGTGCCGGTGGAGGCCGAGTGCTGGGCGGGCGACAGGTACAGGAAGTAGCTGATGCCTAATCCACAACGACAGAAGGGAGATCGCTTTGAACGTGATTGTGTCCATGCTCTCACCGGACATGGTATCGCCGCCTCCCGTGTTCCGCTTTCGGGTGCAGCCGGTGGAGATTACAGCGGCGATCTCCGCGTGGAAGTCTGCGGCAAGACAGAGACTATTGAATGCAAGACACGCAAGAGAGCTTGGACGGACCTGTTCAACTGGCTCCCCGGCAACTACGCCCTCTTCATAAAGGCTGATCGTACTGATACCCTGGTGGTTATGAACCTCGAAACATTTGCACGCCTCGCGAAAGGGCTTCACTATGACTGACCACCTACTCGATCCGGCGCTTGCTCAGTGGGCGACGCCGCGCCAAGTGGAGTACCTGGACGCAGTGAACCTGCATGGCGGGCTGCGCGCCGCGGCGAGGGCGCTGGGTGTCGGGCACGATAGTGTACGCATGTCGATGGTCAGGCTCCGCACGGCGGCGGCGCTCAAGGGCTACAGCCCACCGCACGACATGGTGCATACGGTTCCCGACCCTTTCAAGCTCAAGGGCACGTCCACGCTGTACGGCAAGGACGGGGAGCAGAAGCTCCAATGGGTCAAGACCACGCTCGACCAGGAACGCTACGCTCTGGCGCAGCAGGCAGCCCTGGAGGCGATGGCGGAGGAACTGCCACGTCTAGGCGCACTGGAAGGTCCTGCGGCCACCAGCCTGCATCTCCTGAACCTCTACACCATGACCGACTGCCACGTCGGGATGCTCGCGTGGCGCAAGGAAGGCGGCGCCGACTGGGACCTTCGGATCGCCGAGGACATCCTGACCCGCAGCTTTGAGCAGATGATCCTCTCGTCGCCGGCCGCCCACTTCGGGTTCGTCAATCAGCTTGGAGACTTCCTCCACACGGACGGCATGGTCCCGATCACGCCGACGTCGGGTAATGTCCTCGATGCTGACGGCCGTTTCTCCAAGATGGTCGCCGTGGCGATCCGGGTGCTCCGCCGCATCATCGACATGGCCCTGATGAAGCATGACGAGGTAATTGTCTTGCTCGCCGAGGGCAACCATGATATGGCGAGTTCGATCTGGTTGCGCCACATGTTCAAGGCGCTGTACGAAAACGAGCCGAGGGTCCATGTCATCGACAGCGAACTCCCCTACTACGCTTGGCAGCACGGCAAGACCATGCTGGCGTTCCACCATGGCCACCTTACAAAACCATCTCAGTTTGTCGGGGTCTTCGCTCCTTTGTTCGCGCCCATGTGGGGCTCCACGACCAAGCGGTACGCCCACGCCGGCCACAGGCACCACCTGACGGTAGCCGAGGACGCTGGGATGACTGTGACGCAGCACCCCACCCTGGCCGCCAGGGACGCCTACGCAGCCCGCGGCGGCTACTTCGCGGAGCGAGCGGCGACGTCGATCACCTACCACGACGTCTGGGGCCAAGTGGCCTCGAACACGATCTGTCCTGAGATGCTGGAGGAAGCACGATGACACAGACCTTTGACCCGTCGATCCTATCGAACGCGGACCTGAAGCTGGCGCGGAAGTATGCTGGCTTCCACAAGCTGCTGCTCCCCGATCTGGTGATCGGTAAGCCGGAGTACTTGTACCGCTGGTACGTTGTGCCACGGTCTGAGGAAGCCAACGTCTACTTCCATATCCAGGTCATGGACGACCC
>Ga0075522_10001306_pt1 | contig 18941 bp, 16 predicted proteins | sample NGEPerA_FD_74796 | JGI IMG/M metagenome (GOLD analysis project Ga0075522, IMG submission 74796) | Arctic peat soil microbial communities from the Barrow Environmental Observatory site, Barrow, Alaska, USA - NGEE PermafrostL2-A | ecosystem: Environmental > Terrestrial > Soil > Wetlands > Peat ... | reverse complement strand
TTCCTATAGGGCCGGCCTTAAGGCTATGGTGAGCGCCGCCAGCCCGGCCTATCTGGAGGGTTTTTGGCAATCATGGCGCTATGTTCAAGACGCTCGTCCCCGTTTGTTGGCGGATTTGACCGTGAAACGCGGAGCCTCAGCGGTGAATGAGCGGTTTCTGGGGCGCCTAGACCATAAAAATTCCATTTGTGTCCATGTGCGCCGCGGGGACTATGTCAGCAATCCAGCCGCCGCGGCCGTCCATGGAAACATGGACCAAAAATACTATCGGTCGGCGATAAAAAAACTGGGCTCCGCGACGAATGGGGGCACCTATTATGTTTTTTCCGATGAGCCGGACTGGGCTCGGCGGAACTTGAAGCTGCCCGGAAAAATGGTGGTGGTCGACCACAACAGCACGGACCAGCCCGAGGAAGATCTCCGTCTCATGGCGGCGTGCCGCCACTTTATTTTGGCCAATTCTACCTTGTCGTGGTGGGGCGCGTGGTTGGCGGAGCAGCCCGGGAAAAAAGTGGTGGCGCCGAAGCGATGGTTTCATTCCGGGATGGGCACTCCCGACCTGTGTCCCCCGGATTGGATCCAAATTTGAAGGAGTTGTCAGTGTTTTCAGCCCAGTTTTTCACCCAATTGCGCGCCAAGGCGATCGGCCGTCTGTCGAGGTATTGCGACCTTTTAGTCCAATACCAGCCTTTGGGGCACGACGCCGGGGAGGTCTTGGGGGCCTGCTCCGCGCCGCATAAATGCGCCGTCAAGGATTTGGAGGGTCTGGGACGCTTGCTGAAAGAGGATGCGCAGGGCAGGCATCTTGTCCTGCTCAACGGCAATCTCAACTATAGTTTTGACATCGAAGAGCTCCTGCGCGGTTTGCATGGGGTCATGGGCCGGCGCGACCGTATCGTGGCGGTGGCCTATAGCCCTTATTGGGCTTGGTTGCACCGTCTGGCCCGGCGCGCGGGTTTAAGGCGAAGCCAGGAGCCCTGGACGTTCATCACCCATACAGATCTCGAAGGGCTCGCCCGTTTGGCGGGTTTTGAGGTGCTGGCCTACCATCCTGTGGGTTCATTTCCGCTGCGCGCGTTCGGCTTAGGGGCGGCGCTGGACGGGGTGCTCAGTGCAACGCCATTTTTACGCGACTTCAGCTTCGCGACCGTGTTGGTGCTGCGGCCCCTCGGCAAAGCTCTGGGTCGGCCGTCCTTATCGATCGTCATCCCAGCCAGGGACGAGAAGGGAAATATCCGAGCCGCGCTGGAGCGATTGCCCCAATTTGGCGCGTCGGTAGAAGTGTTGTTCGTCGAGGGTAATTCCTCGGACGGCACCTGGGAAGAGATCCAGGCCGTGATGGCTTCGTCCTGGCCCGGGATCGAGGTCCGAGCGTGCAAACAGCCGGGCAAGGGCAAAGCGGATGCGGTACGGGAGGGATTCAAGCATTGCCGCAACGACCTGTTGGTGGTGCTGGACGCGGACCTGACCATGCCACCGGAACTCCTGCCCCGTTTCTACGACGCCTACGCCCGCGGCGACGCCGATTTCATCAATGGAAGCCGCTTGGTATACCCCATGGAGGGTGACGCCATGCGGTTCTTGAATTGGCTGGGCAACATTTTTTTCGCCAAGGCGCTCAGCTTCACTCTCGACACACGCTTGAGTGACTCGCTCTGCGGGACGAAGTTGTTCAGTCGGCGCGATCATCAGGCCATGCTGGAATGGAACCGCGATTTCGGGCGTTTTGACCCTTTTGGGGACTATGAAATGCTCTTTCCGGCGGCTGAATTAGGCCTGGGACTGGTGGACGTGCCGATCCGCTACCGTGACCGGTCTTATGGCAGCACGAAGATCCACCGTTTCAGGGACGGATCGATATTGTTGAAAATGACGGCCATCGGCCTATGGCGTATCCGTCTCGGGGTCGGACGATGACGCCCGGCGTAAATTTTGGTGCGAATCCCAGGCGTTCTCCTTGGACGGCCAAGGTGTTGCTGGTGCTGTTTGCGGCGACCTTGTTTTGGTGCACCCGCGCTCCCTGGCTGCGCCAACCCTTGGTCGGCGAGGAAGGCCTGTACGCCACGATCTACAGCGACTTGCCGGCCGGTCCAGGCTACGGATTGATGGTCCGTTATCAGGGAGTAGGAAAGTGGGCCGGTTTGAGCCATCCGGCCCTCATGTACGAATGGATGCGGGGTATGGGGGTCCTAGCCCGGAGGGCCGGCTTGCCCGCCCCGAAGGATGAAGAGCATCGTATCCTCTGGGCGCGCACCTTGAACGCCGGTTCGACATGCGTGGCTTGGATGGTCTTGGCGACGGCCGTAGCCGTTGACTGGGCTTCCGTCCTTGTCTTTGCCTGCCTCATGACCTTGCCGATGGCTGTAGGGGCGTCTTTATACATGCAGACGGACACCACCTGCGGTTGGTTTTTGTGCGGCCTGGTCAGCTTGGCGTTCGCCAAAGGCAAGGCGCCATGGATTCTTGGGACCGCGGTCCTGCTGGCTTTGGTGGGGAAACAGGAATGGTTGGTTGGCTTGGGCCTTGCCCTGGGCTTGAGCCTGGCTTGGGGGATCCTTGCCTCGCTGCGCGGATCCCGGATAAAAGTGGGCGTCGGCTTGGCGGTGGGGGTGCTTCTCGCCGCTGCGCTTGGGTCATGGGGGAGCTGGACCTTCGACCCTGCCAATTGGGACGGGGGGCTCAGCTTGATGTTGCACCTTGGCGGCGGCCAGAATGTTTTGGCTCATCCTGAAAAAGTCGGCTTATGGTTGCGCAACATCGGTGACAGAGGCATTTTCTTTTTCCCTCTTTTTGCGGGTTTGGGGCTTCAAACCTGGATGGCTTTGCGCGCAGGATGGACGCGGACCAGCCTGGTGCGGCGGCTTGGTTTGACTTTTAGCTGGGGATTGGCGGTGCCTTTTTTGCTTTCGATTTGGGGGAGCGAATTCCGTTACCTAGCTCCGGCCATGTCGGCAGTCACGGTGTCCTTGGCCCTCGAATTGCCGGACCTAATTAAAGGCGCAGAGCGACGCCGGCTTTTGGGGCTGGGGCTGCTGGCCTTTGGGCTGAGCTTCGGCCTGACCTGCCGTGCCGGCTGGCACGGGCGTTCTTTGACGGAGCAGCCCGGAATCCGCACGCAGGATATGATGTTGCAACAGGCTTCGAAGGTGGCGACGGCCGCAAGCCTGGGTTGCGTCCCCTTTGTGAAAATCGGTTACGCTTGGATGGAACAATTGCCGACATTTGCCGGTGAATCGTTGGGTCCAGACGGCGCGAAAAGCTGCCTGCAAATTTTCCCGGGTGCGCACCTTTGTCCCTGACGGATCCGCTCGTTTCGGTATTGTTGCCCGTGCGCAATGGCGGCGACTTCATCGCTGAGGCCCTGACCAGCGTTCTGGAGCAGAGCCTGCGTGATTTGGAAGTCGTCGTCGTGGACGACGGCTCCACCGATGCGACGGTCCCCCGCGTGCATGAATTTTCGCTGAGGGACGGGAGGATCCGGGTCGTCAAGGGGGATGGCCTGGGCCTGGTTTCCGCGCTCAATGCGGGCTTGGCGCTATGCAGGGGACGTTTTATTGCCCGCATGGACGCCGATGACATTTGTCGTCCAAGACGTATCCTCGACCAGGTGGTATTTTTCAAGGCCCACCCGGATGTGGGTGTTGTAGGGGGACAATTGCGCTGTTTTGGCCCTGGGGCCTCGCGCCAATACCGTTATCCGATCACCCACGACGACATACAGGCCGCTTCCATTTTTGAATGCCCTCTGGCGCATCCCGCGGTGATGTTTCGCAGGTCCTTATTGGCGGCGGACGCCGCCGCCTACGATCCTTCGCTCGGCAACGGCGAGGATTACGGTTTGTGGACCCGTTGGCTTGAAGCCGGGGTGCGCTTCGCGGCATTGCCGAGCGTGGTGTTGGACTATCGTGTCCACGCATCCCAGGTGAGCACGTCTGAACGCGCTGATCAGGTTTCGACGGCGGACCGTATTCGCCGCCATTGGCTTCTAAGGCTCGGTTTGAAACCCTCTCCCCGCGAGATGGAACTGCATGGCGATGCGGGGCGAGGCCGCTGGGGTAATGGTATGCACTATTTGAAGGAATTGGAGTGCTGGCTGTTGCGTCTGCGCGGTGCCGGCGCGAACGCCTCCTTTTTGGATTCCGCCGCTTTTGATCGCGCGCTGGCCCAACGCTGGACCTCCGCGCTATGGGCGAACCGAGGCATCGGCGGGGCCTTGCGACGGATGCTGGGCGCTTCGCCCTTGGGCGACCTGCCCCATCCGCAGGTTTGGAAACCTTGGGCGGTGTGGGCGGGAAGTTTTGCCGCCCCTCCCGCGGATCACGCTTGAGCCGCCCCCTGCGGGTGGCTGTCATGGCGGACACCTTGCCGCCTCGCGGGTACACCGGCGGGGGTATGGCGCATTTTCATCTGGCGGCCGCCCTGCGGCAGGAAGGCATTGAGGTAAGGACGTTCACATTTTTGGAGCTGCCCCGCCTCTGGAAATACGCCGTAAAAGCTTTGCTTCGCAGCATGCTCTGGTTTTTGGCCTTCGTCCGCAGACCTTTACGCCGGCCTGGACTGCGCCTGGAACTGGATACGGCCGCGTTAGGCGCTTTGGGCGGTTGGGCCAAGTTTGGGGAAATTCGCGCCTGGCAACCCGACTTCGTGATCGTGCCGGATTATGGCGCCTGCGCAAGCTTTTGGCCCGTAGCTTGGCGGCGCCGCCTGGTTTTGGTGGCCCATAGCGGCCCCCTGCGTTTTCTGGGCTTGTCCAACATCGGTCTGCGCGACGCGTGGGACGCGCGTCTAGCGTGGCATTTGGAAACTCGCATGAGCCGGGAGGCGGCGGCAAGCGTTGTGCCGTCAACCTACATGAAAAGGGTTTATGAGCGCGACTATCCCCACCGGGGGCGGGCGACGGTCATTGCGAACCTGTTGAATGAGCCGGCCCTGGAGGGCATCAAAGCCGAAAGGCCCGCGTTGGGGGACATCGACTATTGGATTTTTCTCCCTTCGCCCGGCAATAGGAATAAAGGCCGGGCGGTTTTGGTCGAACTTTTGAGTCGATTGGCCGGCCTTTTGGCCCCCAAGAGCGTGGCCTTCATCCTTTCGGGCGAGCTCGATGCCGGCCTCCGACGCCGTCTGGGGGGCCTTCCAAAAAATGCCGCGTATTACGCCCCCGGTCCCGTGGCCTATGAAAAAAATATGGCCCTGATGAAGGGCTGTCAAATTTGCGTCAGCCCGACCTTCATCGAAAGTTTTGGCATGGCTCTCCTGGAAGCCCAGTTTTGCGGTTTGCCGGTGGTCTGTTTTGATGTGGATGCGACGGCGGAAGTCGTGGCCCAAGGCAAGACGGGTTGTCTGGTGTCGGGGCAGGATACGGGTGTGCTGGCAAAGGCGGCGGCGGACCTGCTGAAGGATCCCCGGCGTTTGGCGCGTTGGAGTCGTGCGGCAATGTCGACGGCCCAGTATCGATTTTCCGCCCGTCGCAGTGGGAAAGCTTTCGCCAAGCTTTTATCGGGTTTGGCCCGTCCATGACCAGATCTTGGACTTCGGTCTGGCAGGTTTGGGGGCTACGTTTTGTCTGGCGTCTACGCGCGCTGTCGGGGAGGCTGAATGGCTGGGCGCTGGCGTGGGTGGCGCGTCGCACTGAAGCCGGACCTTTGCCCCGCCATCCGCGCAAGGTGCTGGTAGTTCGTCTGGACGAAATTGGAGATGCCTTGCTGGGTTTGCCGTCGCTTAGGCGCTTGCGTGCGCGCTGGCCCAAAGCTGAAATCCAGGTCGTGTGTAAACCCGCCGTGGCGTCCCTTTATGCTGCGGTGCCCGAAGTGGACGCGGCGATCCCTTATACCCCGCTGCAAAGTAAGAACATGGGGGCCTATGCGTCTTGGCGCGCGGCAAGAGCTTTCGCAAAAGAACGCTTAGCGTCCTGGCGACCCGATGTATGCCTCAATCCGCGTTGGGGTTTTGACCTGACCGGATCGGCATGGCTGGCATTGTATAGCGGGGCCGCTTGTCGCGTAGCCTGGACCGAAAAGGCCACGCTGCGGAAGAGCCGCCTAAATTTAGGATACGATAGGGCTTATACTTTGGTCCTGGGGGCGACGAGGCCCATGCACCAGGTGGAGCAAGGGCTTCGCATGGCGTCGGCCTTGGGCGCCGCAGGCGGGCCGACCAAGCCGCCGGTCCTAAGCATTCCCGGAACCGACCGCGAGTGGGCCCGAAAAACCCTTAAAGGAACAGCTTGGCTGGCTTTCGCTCCAGGCGCTAGCCATCCCAAAAAATGTTGGCCCAAGGAGCGTTTTGGGGTCTTGGCGCGGAACGCGTCTTTGCGCTGGCGCTTGAAACCGGTGGTGCTCGGGTCTAAAGCGGATTGGGCCGCCGGACAATCGATCCTCAACCTGGCGGGCGTGCCGGGCCTGAATTTATGCGGTGAGACCGATCTTCTGCGTTCTCTCGCGGTGGTGGGGCGATGCCGGGCCTTGGTGGGCAACGATTCGGGGCCCGTCCATATGGCGGCCGCGATGGGCATTCCCGGCGTGGTGGTCTCAAGTTTTGCCGCCGATTCGGATCCCGGAGCCGACAATGCCCCGGCGCGATTCCATCCTTGGGGGGCGCCATTTCGTCTCCTTCAGGCGCCCCATCAGGCCTCGCCCTGCCGGGGTGAATGCGAGGCCTATTCCCCCCACTGCATTCTTGGGGTTGGGGTCGGCGATGTCGAGATCGCTTTGGGCGATCTGTTGGCATTCAGCCGATCTTCGCCTTTTCAGGCTCCCAAGGGGCTGTTAAAGTAATTTCGCAAAGGAGCACACATGACGTCTAAGCGACGCGGCACGACCGTGTTGGTTTTGGCGATGCTGGCCCTGGTTTTGGGTCTGCCGTCCAGGGCCGTCACGGCCGTCAAAAAACCCTCGAAACTCGTCAGGGGAGCCTCCCCAAAGGCCCGCTTTGAAGCGGGCTTACCGGCGGACGCCCCGCGGAAACTGTCCGACCTTTACAAGTTTTTCACCCAGTCTGTGGCCGACGGATTGGGGACGGACCTGCACGCGAGCTCTGTCCGCATCACCGGGCAAAGCTGGGAACTCTTGCGCGACGCCCGTTTTCCCGAGGTGGAGCTGACCCTGAAGCCTTTTGAGGCGCAAGGGCTCCATTTTGAAAAAGGGGGCTTTCTCTTCCGCGGGCTGGAGGTGGACCAAGCCGCCCTCTTTTCCTGGAAATTGAAGGTGAAACAACTGCGGCAGGTGCAAAGCCGCATGGTTTTCACGTTGCGTTCCTTGGCCCAGCATTTGAATGGCGGCGGCCAGGACCTGCATCTTCAGGCGGACATGGAAGCTCAGCAGGTGGTGGTCACCGGGCGGGGAAGTTTCTGCGGCATCGCCTGCCAGGTCGTTTCCCCTTGCCGTTTTGTGTGGGATGAAAATGCCAAGACCATGCGTTTGGTCCCCGTGAGCGCCGCCTTTGGAGGGCATGCCCTCGGGCACTGGTTGTGGGGTTTGGGGACAAGTCCCGTGCCTAAGGCGCCCATTCTTGATTTCGGTTTTTCGTGGATACCGTTCAATATCCAAGAGGTTCATGTCGGTTGGGACGAAGTGGATCTTTCTACCGATTGGTGACGTTGGCCGCGAAAGGTTCGGATGTTTTTCGAGCCTGAGCATTGAAGGACCAGGGACCGCATGCCCATCACGGACGCCATCATTCTCGCGGGCGGTTTCGGCACCCGTCTAAGGCCGCTGACGGCCCGCACCCCCAAGCCCTTGCTGTCCGTGGGGGGGCGCCCATTTTTGGAGACACTGTTCGCTCGGCTGGCGCAGGCGGGGGTCCAACGGGTCGTGCTTTCGGTGCACCATCAGGCCCAGGTCCTGCGGCGGGCTTTGCCGAATTTGCGTCATTTTGGCTTGGGCATCGTCCTGCGGCGTGAACCCCGGCCCTTGGGGACGGGCGGCGCCATCCGGTTCGCCTGGCCTGATCCTGCCAAACCATGCCTGGTCCTCAATGGCGATGTCCTCAGCGACTTCGACATACGCGAGCTTCAGCGGCAGCACCGCAAGACCTCGGCGACGGCGACCCTATGGGCCATCGAAGTGGAGCATACCGAGGCTTTTGGCGTCCTTGAAACGGATGCCGAAAGACGGGTCGTGAAATTCGTGGAAAAGCCGCGCCCTGGACAAAGCGCCAGCCGCCTGATCAACGCCGGCCTGTATGCCCTGGAGCCCGAAGTTCTCAAGTGCATCATGCCGGGGCGTCCGAGCAGCGTGGAACGGGAAGTTTTTCCTCTGTTGTTGCAACAAGGGCGCAGCGTCCGCGTTTGCGTCGCCCCGTCCCCGCCCTATTGGAATGATATCGGAACCCCTGAGGCTTACCTTCGCGCCAATTTGGATGTCTTGCGCAAAAAGCTTTGGAAGGGCCGGGGCCTCGCGCGGAGCCTCTGGGGCAAACCGGACCGGAATTCAAATTTGCTGGCCGCGTCGGTTCGCATCGCGGTGGACGCCAAGGTTTCGTTAAGCATTTTGGGGCCGTCGTGCAGGGTGGACGAAGGTGCAACGGTGACGGGCAGCATACTCCAGCATGGATGCCGTATTTCGACCGGAGCCAGCCTCGAGGGGGTTCTTTTGGCGCAAGGAGTTCATGTGGGTGCGCGTTGCAGGATCAAGGCCGGCGCCGTGCTGGGACCCCAAAGCCGCCTGGCGCAGGACACACGTTTATGACGCTGTCATTCGGACACAAGAGCCATACCATGGGCCCGCGCGCTTGAAGCATTGCCGAGGGATTAAAGTGGCCTTGCTGCTGGCAGGGCTGTGTGGGCCTGCATTGTCCCTGGGCGCGGCGGGAAGCTCCCCCCCGGAGCCGGTGCTGGCGGCGATTTGTTACCACCGTTTCGGCCTTGAAACCGGCAAGGATCCTTATCGGATTTCGTTGGCGCGCCTGGCGGGCCAGCTTGAATGGCTGCGGGCCAACGGTTGGCGCGGCGTCTCCTTGACCCAGGTAGCGGCCGCTTTGGACGGCGATCCTTTGGGCTTGCCCCCGAAAGCCGTGTTGCTGAGCGTCGACGACGGCTACAAGGCCGGCGCATTGGGCGCCGCGGTTTTTGAGCGCTATGGTTTTCACGCCGTCTATTTTGTCGTGCCCGCGATGTTGGGGAATCGCGCTTTCCTGTCCTACGACGATTTACGCGTCCTGGAAGCCAAGGGCCACGAAATTGCCAGCCATACCCTGACCCATCCCGACTTGGCAAAAGTGCCCCAGGGTATGGCCCCCCGAGCCTACGTTCGATGGGTGGACCACGAACTTTTGGAGCCGAAGCGACTTTTGGAGGCTGCCCTCGGGCATAAGGTCGCCGATCTGGCATGGCCTTATGGTGCCTATAATCCCGCTTTGGTCGCCGCCGCCCGCCGGGCAGGTTATCGCCAGCTCTGGACGGTGACCGGGGGCCTGAATTCCATCAGGACCCTGGACCGGCTGCGCCTGCGGCGTATTTTGTTGATGGGTCATCCGTCTTTGGACGCCTTTGCACGGCGCTTAAGCGGACTCCCTTTGAGGGAATCGGCGGAAGGCATTTCGGAGGGCGACCTGATCTATCGTTCGCAGTTGCCCTTGCACCTCGCCATACCCAAGGGGCTTCGCGTGGCCTTGGGCGGTCGGATTTTGCCGCTCAATCCCTCCGGGGGGGTGGACTTAAAAACCGCCCTGAAAAACGGGTTCCACTATCTTAGCATTGCGCAAGAGAGCGGATTGAGCCATCGCCAGACTCCGGTCCTGTTTCAGATTGCGCCTGACGCCTGGAAGCCCTATTTTGATTCCCTGGTCGCTGAGGGTTTTCCGGCCTTGACGGGCGCGCCCCTTGTTCCCTCGACGTCCAAACCGGCGACTCGCCCCCGGGATCCCTAAGCTAGGTCCCTGATGCCTTTCCGCCCTGTCCCGCCCCCATCCTTTCCTCCAGGCGACCCATGGACTTCGACCCGGATCTCGCGCCCTACAAACGCAAGCTGATGCTGGCCCTGGACGTGGATAGCAGGGAAAAGGCTGAAGAGTGGGTGCATAAGCTTAAGGCGCATGTCGGTTTTTTCAAGGTGGGGCTGCAATTGTTCACCAAAGAAGGGCCTGAATTGGTGCGCTCGATACGCGCACGGGGGGGGCGGATCTTTTTGGACGTCAAATACCACGACATTCCCAACACGGTGGCCAAAGCCTGCGAGGCCGCGACGGCTTTGGGGGTCGACTTCGTTAATGTGCACGCCTTGGGCGGCAAGGCCATGATGACAGCCGCCGCTGATGCGCTGGCGAACACCAGCAAACGCATGCGTCTTTCGAAGCCCGTTCTTTTGGCCGTCACCATACTCACCAGCCATGACGCCAAATCCCTGAAACACGACGTCGGCTTGAAGGGCCCTCCGGCGGTGGAAGTGCGACGCCTGGCGTTGCGCGCCAAGGCGGCGGGTTGCGACGGTGTCGTCTGCAGCCCCCTGGAAATCGGGTTGGTGAGGCGGGCGTGTGGGCCGAGATTCGTCATCGTCACTCCGGGGGTGCGGCCGGCGGGGGCCCCGAAGCACGATCAAAAACGGACCTTGACGGCGGGTGAGGCCATGGCCGCCGGGGCGGATTATTTGGTGGTGGGCCGGCCCGTGACCGAGGCGGAGGATCCTCTAGAGGCGGTGTCGGATTTGGCGCGCGACATGCGCGCCGGACAAGCCGCTGTCTCGCTGGCGGCGCAGCGAAGAAAGCGCTCGGCGGAAAAAAGGGGGGAGGCATGAAACAAGAACAGGTGCTGCAAGTGTTTCGCGACGCAGGGGCGTATTTGGAGGGCCATTTTCTTCTGACGTCCGGCAGGCATTCAAACGCCTATGTTGAAAAATTCCAGGTCTTGCAGCATCCCGGAGATTGCGCCGTCTTATGCGCGGCCATGGCCGCGGATTTCGCCGACTTGAAGCCCACCGTGGTTGTGGGTCCGGCCGTGGGCGGTATTTTGTTGGCCTATGAAACCGCGAGAGCCTTGGGTGTCCGCGGCATATTTTTGGAGAGGGAAGAGGGGAAACTGGTCCTGCGCCGCGGCTTCGAAATCGGGGACCAGGACCGGGTCCTGGTGGTCGAGGATGTCGTCACGACGGGGATTTCCGTGTTCGAAGTCCTGGAAACATTGAAGCGGGAAAAATCCGAGAGCCGCATCGTGGGAGTGGCTTTTTTGGTGGACCGCAGCTCCGGCAAGGTGCATTTTTCCGTCCCGCGGCAGAAGGCCCTGCTGACGCTGGATCTCCCGACCTGGGAACCCGCGGAATGTCCCCTCTGCCGCCAGAGCGTTCCTCTCACCAAACGCGGAAGCAGAAAGACTTCGGGGTCGGGGGCTTAAGTCGAAATGCAAAAGGAGGAAGGTTTGCGATACGCTGAAACCATCACGGTAGGCTCTGAACTCACGCGGGGGCTGAATGTCGATACCCATGCCTCGCTTTTGGCCCGGGCTTTGGAGTCGTGTGGACTTCGGGTCCGTTTTCACACCAGCGTGGGCGACGTGCTGGAGGAAATCGCTGAAGCGGTTTCTACGGCATTGAAACGCGCCGATTGTGTGCTCGTCACGGGCGGCCTTGGACCGACCCTGGATGACCTGACCCGCGAAGGGGTGGCCATGGCGACGGGACGTGGGCTCAAAGAAGATGAAACCTTGTGGAGCCAGATACGGGTGCGTTTTGCGACCGCAGGCATCGTCCCAACCGAAAACAATCGGCGCCAAGCGGCCGTCGTCGAAGGGTCCCTTGTGTTGCCGAATCCGCATGGCAGCGCCCCAGGCTTGAGGCTTGATTTGGGAGATCGGGTGCTTTTTGCCTTGCCGGGACCCAGCGTTGAATTGGAATCGATGCTTAAAGCCTTCGTCCTGCCGTGCCTTTTGGAGCGGCGTTCCATGAACGTCTCTCGCCGCGTCTTGCGCGTTTACGGCCTCAATGAAAGCGCCATCGACGCCGCCGTGCGTCCTCTGGTGCCTGCCGACGACAGCACCAGCCTGGCGATGCTCGCCAAAGGCGCCCATGTCGAAATCATCCTTAGCGCGCTGGACGCCAGCGCCGCAGTGGCGGAATCGCGGGTTGAAGCCTTGGAAGGCGCGGTCCTGGGGGTATTGGGGGAACACGTATTTTCGTTGGACGGACGCGATTTGGCCGAGGTCGTCGTGAACTTGCTCAAGGAACAGCGCCTGAATCTGGCTGTGGCCGAAAGCTGCACCGGTGGCGGGGTGGCCGCGCGCCTGTGCGGTGTTTCAGGCGCGTCCGAGGTTTTTTTGGGGGGCGTCGTCGCGTATGCCGATGAACTGAAGGAACAATTGCTGGATGTCCCGCCCTTTGTGCTCAAGAAAGCCGGTGCGGTAAGCAAAGACACGGCCTTGGCCATGGCCGTGGGACTGGCGCGCAAACTGGACGCCGACTACAGTCTTGCAGTCACCGGCGTCGCGGGCCCGGACGGAGGCACCGAGGAAAAGCCCGTGGGCACGGTTCATCTGGCCCTGGCGGGGCCGGCGGGGGTGGTCCACCAAATTTTCCATTTTCGAAATTCCGACCGCAAAGGGGTGCAAGCTCGCGCGATTCAGGCGGCGCTTTGGCTGGTTTACGCGACCTTGGCGGGTTTGGAATGCCCCGAAGAAGGTGCGGACCGCGCGAGCCTGGTCGTGGGCGCCCCGCCGCATGGTTGAACTTATCGAGCCCCAAGAAAAAGCGTCCCTTTTTTTGGCGCTGGCCCCGCCGCCCCGTTTGGTGGCCAGGCTTACGGGTTTGCTTGATGAACTCCGGGCCGACACCTGGACCCTGCGGCCCACGGAATCGACGGAGCTTCATTTTGTGCTGCATTTTCTTGGTCCCACGCCCTTGCGCCTGGTGGATGACTTGAAACGGGAACTCGGGGCGGTTTGCCACGCCCGGCGCCCATTTGACATCGAGATTGGGGGCCTGGGGTGTTTCCCCGACGACACTGAGCCGCGGATGCTCACCCTAGGTCTTCAGGATGGGGCCGGCAAATTGGGGGAATTGTCCCTGGCGATGCGCAAGGTTTTGAATGCCTACCGCCTGTTTCCTTTGGGCGAAGCAGGCCTACCCCGTTTGGCGCTGGCGCGGGTGGACCGTCTCAGTCGCGGATGGGATCCGCGGCCCTTGCGGGGCTTGGCGTTCCAATGGAAAGACGTGGGGCCCTGTCCGGTGGAGGAGGTCCGTCTCATGAAAAGCCGTGGGACGCTCGCCGGGGGACAGCGGTATGAAGTTTTGGCGGCCTTAGGGCTGGGCGGACAAGTTTGACCCAGCGGCCCGCGAAATCCCGCCGCTTTACACAAGCTTTTCCGGAAATGCGGCAGGAACCGGGATTTTCCGCCGGGAATGAGGGTCAGGTATGGGCATGATTCGATTTTTTTTGGCCGTCTGTGTGGTGTTTACGCATTGCCCTTGGCACGGAAGCGGCGACTATTTTTTGTTGAATGGTAGGAATTCGGTTCAAATTTTTTTCATGATCTCAGGTTTTTTGATTTCCTATGTGCTAAAAAATAACCCCGGTTACCAACGGTCCCGCACGTTTTATCTCGGTCGTGCCTTTCGCATTTACCCCATTTACTGGGTTGTCGCGGGAGCCGCCCTTGTTCTATCTGTGGCGACGCATGAAAATCCCGTTGCGATCATCCCTCACATGCCGTGGGGCGCGCGAATTGCGCTGATCGTTTCCAACGCACTCATCCTGGGCCAAGATTGGATCATGTTTTCAGGGATTAATAATGGTCATTTCGTTTTTTCAACAAACTTCATGCACTCGAATCCTCCTGTCTTTTTTGGCCTGGTCCTTTCTCCCGCGTGGTCCTTGGACGTCGAACTGAGTTTTTACCTGCTCGCTCCCTTTATTTTGAAAAAACGCGCCCGTGTCGTCTCCGTACTTGCGGTATCTTTGGCTCTGCGCCTCGCGTTTTTTTTCATGCGGCCCGACCTCGTCGTGTCCGATCCTTGGACCTATAGGTTTTTCCCCTTCGAGATCTCTCTTTTTATGCTCGGGGCCCTGTCGCAAGACCTGATGCTGCCCTGGTGGGCCGGCCTTCAAAAAAAATCCATCTATGCAAGCTATGGAACGGCGTTTTTTATCGCCGCCGGGGCCTCGATGTTTTTGATCCCCGGCAATGAATTCTACAAGTCGCTATTCCTTTTTTGCAGCTTCTTTGCGTGCCTGCCATTGGCGTTCATTTTTCAGAACGATCATAAATGGGATTCGGCCCTGGGGGAGTTGTCCTATCCGATCTATGTGTCTCATTTATTGGTGCTAATGACGCTACCGCGGATTCTCCGGAATATTTACCATTTTTCTGATCTGAGCGTGACGCTTTTTTGCGTCTTCTACGCCATTATTCTCGCGTCGCTGCTCAACCGTTTCATCGCACGGCCCTTGGAGATCTACAGAAAAAAAATTACGCGAACTCGAAAATACCCTATCCAATTCGATTTACCCCGCCAAAACTAACCTGGCCGGCGACCCCGTCCATTATCTTAAGCCGGTTTTGGGAACGCAACCTAGGTTGGGGAACCGTCTCATTTCGGAAAAGGCGTCCGTCCATGCAGCAGACTGAGGGCAAGAGCTCCCGGCTTTCTTACATCGACGTGTTGCGCTGCGTGGCTATCCTGGGCGTGATCCTGGTGCATTGCGCCCAATATGGCTCGGGTGAACTGGGGATTCCCATTTTTTTTACCAACATCATTCACGACGGCGACAGGGGCGTGCAACTATTTTTTTTGATGTCGGCGTTCACCATTTGGATGACTTTTTCCAGACATAAATTGTGCGAGAAAAAAGCCTCCTCGAATTTTTATATCAGGAGATTTTTCAGGATCGCCCCCATGTTCTATCTTGCGATGGCCTATTATCTCGTGGAGGACGGGGTCCGCTCGGGAATCAGCATGTGGAATATCGTCGCCACCACTTTTTTTGCGCATGGCATAAGCCCGTATTGGATCAACAGCGTGGTCCCTGGAGGTTGGACCATCGCGGTTGAGATGTCGTTCTACGTCGGGGTGCCCTTGATGGTGAAATTCGTGAAAGACATAAAGTCCGCGACTTTGGTCCTGCTCGGTTCTGTGTTGCTCAAGGCGGTATTGCAGAAAATATTCGAGGCCCATATGTTGATACCGTCGAGGGAACTATGGAACGACTATTTATTCCAATATTTTCCGGGTCAAATCCCAATTTTCATGATGGGGATCATCCTCTATTACATTTTTATCGATGGAAAAACGGCGATTGCGACTTTGTTCGCCATCATTACCCCGATGTTGTTGTTGGAGAAAATCAACGCTGTTACCTTTGTGGATGTGGGCCTTTTGCTCTGGGGATTTTTTTTCATGGGTGTCGCTTTTTTGCTCCATGAATTCGTCCGAGAAAACCGGGGGACGAGGTTCTTGGCGTATATCGGAAAAATATCCTACTCAATGTATCTGACGCAGTTCGCCGTGCTGCATTGGCTGGAAAGGTTCAATTTGTTGGATACTGTCGGGCTGAGCGGCCCATGGCGTCCGATCCTGAATTTTGGGTTGAGATACTCCCTCGTGTGCGCAGCCACGGTTTTGGTCTCATCGCTGACTTATAAATTTGTCGAAAAACCGTTTATTGCGTTTGGCAATTCGCTGATTAAAAGACGGGAAGGGCTTTCGGCTTGAGCCGGTTTGTCCGCTTAGCGCCGAAAAAAGGAGTCCTCCCTACGGCTGACTCCTTTTTTTCTCTCCGGCAAAGTCGGATATTTTTTTTCTACTGCAGCGCCTCCGTCAAAAACGCTCCCGCGATCGGCGCGGCCACATGCATGCCGGTGCCCTCCTGGTCACAGAACACCGCCACGGCCAATTTGGGCTTGTCGGCCGGGGCGAAGCAGATGAACCAGGCGTCTAAGCTCCCCTTGCTATGGGTGCGGGAGGTCCCGGTTTTGCCCGCGATGAGAATCCCGGCCACGCGCGCTTTTTTCCCGATTCCGCGGTCGCCTTCGACCGCGTCCTCCATGACTTGTTTGACGCGTTCCGCGGTTTCCGGCTTGATCACTTCGTCCTCGACCGTGGGTTGCATTTGGTAGAGCAAGTCGCCGTTGAGGCTACGCACCGACCGGACCAGGTTCGGTTTCATCAGTTTTCCGCCGTTGGCGATCACCAAGGCCAGGCGGGCGGCCTGCAAGGGCGAAATCCGGAAATTTTTGCCCAGTCCGCAGGACAGGTTGGCAAGATCAAATTGGGTATCCGCCTGTTCAGGGGTCGTGGGGCGGGAGGCCTGCATGTCGATGCGCTTGCCGTTGGCGAGGGTGAAGCCCAGGTCCATGTCCTTGTTGAAACCGAAGCGATTGATGGTGCGCAACAGTACGTCGGGCCCCATCGCCTCGGCCACACGGTATAAGGCGATGTTGGAGCTGACGTCCATCGCCTCCTTGAGGCTTCGAATTTCGCCGTGGTATTCCCAGTCCCTGAAGATTTGACCGCCTAAGTCGATCGCCGTCGGGGGCGTCATGGGAAAGAGCTTGGCCATGTCGACGCCGGTTTCAAGCGCGGCGGCGGCGGTCATGATTTTGGCGATGGAGCCGGGCTCATACAAACCGTCGAAGGCCCGGTTGAACAGGGGGCAGTTGGGATCGTCGCGCAGTTTGCTCCAGTCTTTGTCGACCTGGGCGGGCTGAAAGCTGGGTTGGCTTAGGGCGCATAAAATTTCGCCGGTGTATGGGTCGAGGGCGACGATGGCTCCCTTGCGCCAGCCCAAAGCATGGCTGGCCGCTTCCTGCAAACGCGCGTCCAAGGTGAGCTCCACTTCACAACCCGGGAACAGCGGCTTTAGATCGCGTTCAAGGCCGCTGTCGCCCGCCTTGCCGCTTAGGTATCCGATCACATGGGCGGCCAGTTGCGCTCGTGGGTAGCCGATTTCCCCCAGCCCGGTCGCGGTGACGGCTTGTCGCGCCAAGGGTTCGCCCTTGCGGTCGACCATGGTATAGAGGCTTCCGCGGTCCAGCGCTTCTTGGGTTTTGCGGCGCCCCTCCAGCGCGTCCGGCAAATTGGGCGCGAGGGCGAGCGCCTGTTTATAGAGATCAAGGGCTTGCGTCACTTGGCCGCGGACCATCGCCACGGCGGCTTGCCCCGCTAGGGCGGGAGCCGATTGTTTTCCCAAAGCCAGCGCCTGGTTGAATTCGACCGAGGCGGCGTCCCAAGCGCCGCGGCCCAAGGCGGCGCGGCCTTCGTCGTTGTGGATGTCGCCGGTCCCCAACCCGCTATTCAGCGCCAGGACCCGTTCATAGGCGGTCTTTGCTTCCTGCCAACGTCCCAGGCGATCCAAGGCCATGCCCAGGCCATCCGCAATGTTTGCTTGGTCCGGATGCTCCTGGGATAGGGCGCCGAGCTGCGCGAGGGCTTCTTCGGCTTGGCCATGCCGGGCCAGGTCCACGGCCCGATGGACGCGGGCGGGCAGGCCGAAACCAAAACGCCAAATCAGCCAGGCGGCCAGAACGGCGCCGCCCAGCATCAGCACCAAAAACGTGGGGGAGCCACCGTTTCTCCGCCGGGAAGAGCGGGAGTAGGAAGGCGACTTAAGGGGGGATAGGGCCATGAGATCCTTTGAATGAGGTCCGCATTTTAACAGAGCCCCGCTGGGGGTCAAGAAAACCCGCTAAAAAGCTCCGGCATGTGTTATTATTTTTGTTCAAAGAGCGTAGTGCTGTTACCGATACCGACGTAGGAGGCAACCATGGCCCGTTCACGTTCAAAACGCAAGACCGTCAACAAGAAGAAGTAAACCCGACCCTACCCGAGATGTGAGGTTTGCAGTGCGCCGACGGAAATTTCTGATAGGCGGTTTTGCTTTGTTGGCGGCTTTGGTCATGAGCGCCTGCGGAACCGGCATACGCCAGAGCTCAGCCGCAAGTGATGACGATACCGGGCATATTCACCCCGTGCAATCTGCGGAGGATAAGCCGACGGTCTATACGACCCAAGCCGGCGATTCCCTGATAGAAGTCGCCGCTCGCCCGGAAATCTTCGGCGATCCGGAACTTTGGCCCTTGCTCAAGGACGCCAACGCTGAAAGCATCGGTTCCGCTGCGGCCGACACCGGCTTGAAAGCCGATCTGGCGCTGGAGATCCCGCGCAATACCTCGCCGGAGGCTATCGAGGCCGCGCGCGTCCGGGCGCGGCATTTTGAGGCCGAACAAAAGAATGAAGCGGCCGAAAAAATGGCGGCGATTTCGACTCCCGTGGCGGAGCCGACTCAAGAAGATATCCCCGAAGTTTCCCCCGCTCCGGTGCAGGCCTTGCCTCAGGCGACCGCACTTGCGACGGATGTGGCGACGGTGCAGCCGACCCCGGTGCCTGCGGCGCCCGAGCCTCCGGCATCGGGAAGACAGTCAAAAATGCTGCCCCTTTTTGTGCTTCTTGCCCTGGTTTTGGCGGCTTTGGGGGCGGTATTTTACGTGTTTTTCCGGCGGGATAAACAGGATTTCGAATAGGTTTTTGGCGATCAAATTTGCCCGAAAAGCCGGTTTCCCTTTGGAAACCGGCTTTTTAATTTAGGTTTGAAGCGAAATTTGACGCCAAGGACGCTATAATCGGCGTGTCAGATTGACGCCGACCCATGCGTCCGCCCTTCGTATCCACTTAGATTTCACCATGGCAGAACTTTCCCAGCATCTGCAATTGCGGCAACAGCAACGCCTCGTGATGACGCCGCAATTGAAGCAAGCGCTCAAGATACTGCAGTTGAATACCATGGAGTTGGGCGACCTGATCGACGCCGAGTTGGCGGAGAATCCCATGTTGGAAGAGCAGGGCACCAATGCCGAAGCGGAAACGGCCATGCCCGAAGAGGCCAGCGGGGTGGAGGCGTCCCTTGAAGACCGTCCCCAGGAAGAGGCGCCCCCCCAAGACGGAGATGGAGCTTTAAAAAATCCGGCCTCTGATGCCGACATCAGCCGGGATCCGCTGCCCGAATCCACCCGTGAATTGACCTTGGAA
>Ga0075522_10001305_pt1 | contig 18944 bp, 14 predicted proteins | sample NGEPerA_FD_74796 | JGI IMG/M metagenome (GOLD analysis project Ga0075522, IMG submission 74796) | Arctic peat soil microbial communities from the Barrow Environmental Observatory site, Barrow, Alaska, USA - NGEE PermafrostL2-A | ecosystem: Environmental > Terrestrial > Soil > Wetlands > Peat ... | reverse complement strand
GCCAGCCCTTCCAGGCCGATCAAGGCCAAAAGGAAGAACGCTGGCACAACAGCTCATAGGGGGTCGGAATTGGACGCGAAAAACACCCCTTAGGGGGTCATTATTGCAAGCGATTTTACAATCAGGTGGAACGCCTTCGTGCGCCCGACACTGTAGAAGCCGCAAAATTCCTCGATTGATATAGCTCGCCGCGGTGCACTTTTATCATCGGAAGACATCGTTCACTCACACGTTCACGTTACGTGCAAGGATATACTTCGCGAAGCCTGCGACCGGATACGCACGCTTGCTGTCGTACGACAACCGACATGTCGTATCGACTCAGCTGCGCCTTGTTGATGGCTTAACGTATTCTGCTTCGATGCAATCCAAATCGTTGCGTTGGAAATGCGGCTCCGGAATCTCTTCCGCTTCGATTTCGAGCGTTGCTAGATCAGCAAATCTACCCACAATCCTTGTACCGCGTAGGGACCATCCCTTCGACTTTGCGTTTGACTTAGCCAGTCTAGAAAGAACTTTCGTGTCAAAGTATTTTGCCCGGGCAAACCATTGCTGAAGGATCGGTTGAGCTTGCTCTAAAGTCAGATCATGTTCACGCAATTGATCCAAGACCGTTCCCACCTTAGGCAGCAGTGTATTCGAAGCTGCATAGAGAAACGCTATCGAAGATTTTTGGTCGTCCAACATGCGTTCAACGTGTCGCCCGCTAGCAGGCTCGCTTCCGTTTGGGCTGGCGATCCCAATAGTGCCAGCCAAGTCGCAACCTTTGGAGATTGACAATGTTCTGGTGCCCGTCACCGAGCCGCTCGCGATCAAGTAGTGCCAAATCTCGGCGAGTCGAAGTACGAAAGCTCTATCCCTATTGTGAGTCTCGATGTGGTCCTCCAGATCGAGGGACGAGATTGATTCGTACATAGCCGTGTGACCGCCGAGGACATCATATATCCGATCTCTGAATATTCTGATGTCCTTCTTCTTCCACTTCTTGGGCGTCGGGGATTCGGTTTCGTTATTCTTCTTTATCAGTTCGTCGCAAGCTTCATCATAAACTCTCCGCGCAGCTAGGCGCATTGCATCCTTGCGTAGATCGCTACTTTCGGGAACTAGAACCCAGACGCAAAATCCAGCAAAGAGCACCTCCTTCCTGCCGCGATACGATTGGCTTGGCCGAAGCAGTTCATTGGCGACGACAACAGGATTGAACCTTGGGCACGCGATTTTTCTGAAGGTCTTTCCCTTGATTTTTTCGTCGGCAGCTATTTCAATGCTTGTTCCCGGTTTGGTTGCCTGACCGGGTTCGTCCCCTATCATCTTGATCTCCCTGGTTGCAGCCCAGCCGTAGATTCTTGGAGACACGGAGGCTTATGTGACAACCGCCAGTGCAGCAATTCCGACCCACACTATCTGCTCACCATCCTGGCTCTGCTCAAGCGGCGACTGACAGCTTCCCACGTCGGTCCAGAAAGTCTGCCCACCAGCACATCATCTTGCGACGGCTCGGCAGCCATTCGGCAGCGTTGTATACGCCGCGCACTCCTCCACTGAAGTGTGCTAGCTGCATTTCGATCCAGTCGCGGTTGAATTGATTTTCATTGAGCACCGTTGATGCCGTCGCGCGGAAGCCGTGTACTGTCGCTCGGCTGTGATAGCCCATGCGATAAAGGGCGAATAGCATCGTGTTCTCTGACATCACCCCGATTTTGGTGGCCGCCGGGAAGAGGTATCCGTTCTTTCCACTATGCTCACGGAGTTCGGCCAGGACCGCGACCGCTTGCGGCGCCAACGGCACCAGATGCGGCCGGCGCATCTTCATGCGTTCGGCGGGAATGCGCCAAATAGGTTCTGCTCCATCCAGGCCCTCAAATTCGTTCCACTGCGCAAATCTAATCTCCGCCGTGCGAACGAATGTCAAAGCCACCAGCTTCAAAGAAAGTTTTGTGATCTTGTCGCCATCGTAGCTCTCCAGTTTAGCCATGAACTTCGGTAGCTCGGAGGCGGGCATGCCGGCACGATGCTTTGGTGATTTCGCGGGCCTGAGCGCGCCTTTCAGCCCTGCAGTCTGGTCCTGAGTGCACCGGGCAGTCGCAACGCCATAGCAGAATATTGCGCTGGCCATTTGCATCACCCGTTTGGCCATTTCGATGGCGCCGCGTGCCTCGATCCTCCTGATCGCATCAAGAACTTCCAACGGTTCGATTTCCGCAATGGGGCGATTTCCTAGATAGGGCATTAAATCGGCGTCAAGGCGACTACGCAGCCGATTGGCATAGGTCTCGACCCAATGGACCTGATTGGCAGCAAACCATTCGTCCGCGACCAATTCAAAGGTATTGCCAGCAGCAATCGACGCTTTCCGACGCTCGGCCTTGCGTGCCTCAGCGGGATCAATTCCCCGATGCAACATAGCCCTGGCATTATCCCGGGCCCTCCGCGCTTCCAACAGGGAGACCTCCGGGTATTGGCCAAGCGTGATCGTCTTTTGCTTGCCATTGAAGCGATACGCCCATCTCCAGAGCTTGGAGCCACCCCGCGGTATCAGGACGTGCAGGCCTTCAGCATCGCTGACCTTGTAGGGAGCCGATTTGGGCTTCAGTGCCCGCAATTTGACGTCGGTGAGAGGCATGTTGGTATTTTGGAGGATGGTTGTTGGTATATGGCCCGATTTGTACCAACAATTTCGTTGGCTGCAGACGCACATTCCAGAACGTCAGCAGACTTAAGTCAATGATGATATTGACTTATATCCGCTGCATCCGAACTCTAGTGAACGCCGGCGGACTGAGGTTGGTGGGTGATGCAGGAATCGAACCTGCGACCCGCTGATTAAGAGTCAGCTGCTCTACCAACTGAGCTAATCACCCAACGCCGCCGGCTTCTTATGGCCCGCAGGAGGGCGCCTCTTAGCAGAGGGGTATCCCCCTGTCCAGAAATGGGTTTGGCCGATCCACACGGATGAAAAACCCCCGAAAAGGGGCGAGTTCTGGCTTTCTTGAGCGGCGCGTCTTGACCAGCGCCGCCAGGCTGATGGCGGGGATTGTTGTCAGTTCTTGAGCGTGAGCGCCGGACCGCTCACGCGCTTCACCTTGAGATCAACGCTAGATAATTCCACCGCTATGGCGGGGAATTTCGACCTGGCGATGGACATGCACGCTCAGCAAAAGGCCGAAGCCGAACATAACCGTGAGCATGGCGGTGCCGCCATAAGACAGAAGCGGCATGGGAATACCCACCACCGGGATCAGCCCCATCACCATCAAGCCATTGATCATGATGTAGAAGAAGAAATTGAGAGTGACGCCCATGGACAGAAGGCGGGCGAACTGGCTTCTGGCGCTCATTGCGATCTGGACCCCATAGAAGATCACGGCGGCGAACAGCACCAGCATGGCGATGGCGCCGACAAAGCCGAACTCCTCGCACAGGCTGGTCCAGATGAAATCGGTCTGCTTTTCGGGCAGGAAGTTCAGGCGGCTCTGCGTGCCCTGCAGGAAGCCCTTGCCGGACAGCCCGCCCGAACCGATGGCGATCTTGGCTTGGGTGATGTTCCAGCCCGCGCCCAGCGCGTCGGCTTCCGGATTGAGGAAGGTCATGACCCGCGCCTTCTGGTAATCGTGCAGCACAAAGCGCCAGGCCAGCGGTATGGCCGTGACGATCGCGCTCACCGCGGGGATGATCCAATACCAGGACAGGCCCGCCAGGAACAGCAGCGAGACGCCATCCATCACGATGATCAGGGTGGTGCCCAGATTGGGCTCGATCACCACGAACAGAGCGGGGACGCCGATCATCACCAGCGCAATGCCCAGATTGAGGGGCTTGGACACTTCCTCCACGCTCTTGCCGTGCAGGAAGCGGGCGAGCGCCAAGACCAGCGAGATCTTCATCAGCTCGGAAGGCTGCAATTCCAGCGGCCCCAGCATGATCCAGCGTTGCGCGCCCAGGCCCACATGACCCGCCACGTCCACCGCCACCAGCAACAGAAGCGCCAGCCCATAGGCAGGATAGGCCAGGCTCATCCACACCCGCACATCGATCGAGGCGGCCGCGATCATGATGAAAAAGCCCAGCACGAATTTGGAGAATTGCGACAGCGCCCAGGGATTCCAATGACCGCCCGCCACCGAATAGAGCATGGCGATCCCGGCCGTGGCGATGATGGAAATCAGAAGTACCAACCCCCAATTCACATCCAGGAGCTTGTCGGCCATGCCGAGAGTGCGTTTGGCGACGGCGTAGGGGCGCGAAATCATCGCACAGCCCCTCCGGCCGAAAGCGCGGCCTCCTTGATCGGATAGGCGGTGGGCTTGCCTAGCGTGTCGCGCTTCTGGGCGAAGGTAAGGATGTCGCGCGCGAACTGCACCTGTGGTTCGGTGTGCGCGTTGCCGCCATGCTCGAGGACGATCGAAACGGCGTAGCGCGGATTATCGAGCGGCGCAAAGGCAATGAATAAGGCATGCTCGCGCTGCGCCCAGGGCAGCTCGCTCTGGGGCGTCAGGCCGCTTTGCCGTTCTTCCCTGGTGATGCGACGCACCTGCGCCGTGCCGGTCTTGCCGGCCATTTCGAAGCCCGGCTGCAGGATGCGCGAGCCATAGGCTGTGCCGCCCGGCGCGTTAACGGCCATGCCCATGCCCTGGCGCACCATGGCGAATGCCTTGTCCGAGAAGGGCAGCGGCGCGGCAAGCGGATAGGACTGGAGCGCGGCACCGACCTGATGGGTCAGCCGCGGCGAAACCGCCTTGCCGGTCGCGAGCCGCGCGGCCAGCGTGCAGAGCTGGAGCGGCGTGGCGAGGACATAGCCCTGGCCAATGCCGCTGACGAGCGTCTCGCCCTGCTGCCATGGAACGCCGAACCGCGCCATCTTCCAGGCGCGGGTTGGGATGAGGCCGCCGAGTTCGCCGGGCAACTCGATGCCGGTTGGGGAACCCAGTCCCAGGGCATGGGCGGCCTCGGCCATCTTGTCGATGCCCAGCCGCCGCGCCACTTCGTAGAAGCAGATGTCGCAGGAGACCTGGATGCCGCGTGTCAGGTTGACATGCCCATGGCCGCCGATCCTCCACGCATCGCAGTAGAAAGTGTGGTCGCCGAGCCGTATCGAACCGGTGCAATCGACGACGAGGTCGTCCATCCCGTTGTCCACCGCCGCCAGCGCCATGGCGGTCTTGAAGGTAGAGCCGGGCGGATAGGTACCAGCGATGGCCTTGTTGAGCAGCGGCTTGTAGTCGGAAGTGGCCAGCTCGCGCCATTGCGGGCCGGTGACGCCGACATTGAACCAGTTGGGATCGAAACCGGGTGTGGAGGAAAGCGCCAGGACATCGCCGTTGGCCGCGTCCATTACCACGCAGGCAGCGCTTTCGCCGCCCAGGCGCTGATCGACGAAACGCTGCAGCTCGCCATCGAGGCTGATCCAGACATCCTGGCCGGGGACGCCGGGATCCTTGCCCAGCTCGCGGATCACCCGGCCATAGGCATTGACTTCGACGCGGCTGGCGCCGGCGCGGCCGCGGAGCTGCTTGTCGAATTCTTTCTCGATGCCGCGCTTGCCGATGCGCATGCCCGGCAGGCTCATCAGCGGATCGTCGTCATGCGCCAGCTCCTGCTCGGAGACCGAGGCGACATAGCCCAGCACATGCACCATTTCGGGGCCGTAAGGATAGTCGCGGGTCTCGCCCACATCCGGCTGCACCCCGGGCAGATAGGGCAGATGCATGTTGATGCGGGAGAATTCTTCCCAGGTGAGATTCTCCGCCACCGGCACCGGCACGAATTTCTTGTTCTGCGCCAGCTCGGTGATCACGCGCTTCTTCTGCACGTCGCTGAGCTGAATCACCTCGCCGATCGTATCCAGCGCTTCTTCCACGCCATCGGTCGCTTGCTCGGCCACCAGCAGCACGCGGTAATTCCGCCGGTTGTTGGCAAGCTCGACCCCGAAACGGTCGAAGATGCGTCCGCGCGGCGGAGCGAGCAGCCGCTCATTGATGCGGTTGTCCTCGGCCTCGGTCATGTATTCATCGCCGTCGCGAATCTGGAGCTGGTAAAGCCGGCCGCCCAGGACCGCGAAGACCAGCGCCATCCCGCCCCCCACCGCCAGCGAGCGGCGGGAGAAAGTGGCGTAGCGCGACTTGTCCTTTTTATCGAACAGCGGCATCAGAAATCGCTCCGGAGCGGCCCGACCAGGCGGCGGTGGACGACACCGACCACGTATACGCCTGGGATATAAAATAGAACCGTTACAACGAGTTCCGCGACGATCGGGGCAATCGGCGGCGCGTGCCAATAATAAAGCGCGACCGTGGCATAGGCGCAAGCAGAAGCGATCAGGGCGGCGGTGGCAAAGCCCAGAACGGCACCCAGACCGGACAAGCCGGCGAAGGCCTCACGCTGCCGTTCGATGACCGCATAGGTCACCACGAAAGACAGGGTCCAGACCCCCGGCGGCCCGCCGGCCATGATGTCCTGGAACAGGCCGATGCCGAACACTCCGGCGGGCGGCATCAGGTCGGGGCGCACCAGGCACCAGAAATAGATCGGAACCAGGGCCAGGAGCGGCGCGGGAACCAGCCCATTGGTGAACGACAAAGGCAAGTTGGAGAAAAAAACCGCCAGGACGCCGCAAAGGAACGGAACCAGAGCAGAAAGAAATCGCCCGCTCATCAATGTCCCTGTGCGGTCGCTGAGTTCCATCCGCTCATCGATCCTGATCGGCCCCATCAGCCGAGGTTTCGCTGGTATCGGGAGATGCCGCTTGTGGTGCGGCCGCGGTCACCGTGGGCGTCGCTGCAGGCTTGGCCGCTTTGAGCGCAGTGGGTTTGGCCGGCGTGCCGCGCGCAGCAAGAGCTTGCGCGGGTGACACGGGTGCTGTGGCAGGCCCCGGTGGCGGTGGCGCCGCTGGCTTCAGTCCGGCTGCCACCGCGGGCAGCTGGCTTTGCGCGTCCGCGGGCAATTCTTCCGGCGGCCGGCGGAACGCCAGAATCTCGACGTCCTGGGCCGAGGCGGCATCGGACAGAAGCGCCACGCGATATTGTCCGGCCTGCCCCACCACGGTGCCGATTGGAAGTCCGGGCGGCAGAAGTCCGCCATCGCCCGACGACACGACCTGGTCGCCCGCATGCAAGGTCACGGTCTGCGACAGGGTGTCGAGCGTGGGCATCGCCGTATTGTCGCCCACCATGATCGCCTGGTGATTGCCTGGCGCGACAGTGACGGGGATGCGGCTGTTCAGATCGGTAAGCAGGATCACCCAGCTGGTGTGCTGGCCTGTGAGATAGATGCGCCCGATCATGCCGCGCGCATCCACCACCGCCTCGCCCGGCTTGGCGCTGTTGGCGGCGCCCGCATCCAGGATCATGGTCTGAAGGAACGGCCGGTTGGCGCGCCCGATCACCTGCGAAAGAACCGAATGGACATCAGGATCGGGCACGGCATGGAGCAGCAACTGATAGCGCTTGACCCGGTCCTGCATTACCACGGCTACGTTTTGCCATTGCTTCAGCCGCGCATTCTCGCCCTTGAGCTGCAGATTTTCCCGATAGACCGTGAACAGTTCATTGATCGAACCGATCCAGCGGTCGAACTGGGTGACGGGCGCATGCGCCACCACCAGCACGGGTTGCAGCTTATCGATGATCACGGTTCTGGCGCGGTCGAAAAGATTGGCCTGCGCCCTGCCCAGCAGCACCAGCGCCACCGCCAGCGCCAAGACGATGACCAGTGGAAGCTGGGCATTGCCCCTGCGGGCGATTTTCCAGGTGCCATTGGCCATGACGATGGGCCCTTTCAGCCCATGGAAACCAGTCTAGAACGCGGTGGACAGAACGTGGCGCATGCCCTTGGTGTTTTCCAGAACCCGGCCCGTGCCGAGCGCCACGCAAGACAAAGGATCGTCCGCGATGGAGACGGGAAGCCCGGTTTCATTGCGCAACACGGTATCGAGATTGGCGAGCAGCGAGCCGCCGCCGGTCAGCACGATACCCTTGTCGACGATGTCGGCGGCGAGTTCGGGCGGCGTTGCTTCCAACGCCACTTTCACGGCTTCGACGATCGCGCCCACTGGCTCGGCCAGAGCTTCGGCGATGTGACGCTGGGTGATGGTGATTTCCTTCGGCACGCCGTTGAGAAGATCTCTGCCCTTGATCTCCATGGTGATGCCGCTGCCGCCTTCGGGCGCCGCCGCCGAGCCGATCTCTTTCTTGATGCGTTCGGACGAGGCTTCACCGATCAGAAGATTCTGGTGACGGCGGATATAGGCGATGATCGCCTCATCCATCTTGTCGCCGCCCACGCGCACGCTGCGCGAATAGACGATGCCGCCCAGCGAAAGCACCGCGACTTCGGTGGTGCCGCCGCCGATATCCACCACCATCGAGCCGGTGGGTTCGGAGACCGGAAGGCCCGCGCCGATCGCCGCCGCCATCGGCTCCTCGATCAAAAAGACGCGACGCGCGCCTGCTGATAAGGCCGATTCCTGAATCGCGCGCCGTTCGACGGCGGTCGAGCCCGACGGCACGCAGACGATGATCATGGGGTTGGCGAAGGAGCGGCGGTTATGCACCTTGCGGATGAAATGCTTGATCATCTCTTCCGCCACTTCGAAATCGGCGATCACGCCGTCACGCATGGGCCGGATCGCTTCGATGTTGCCGGGGGTGCGCCCCAACATCATCTTGGCGTCGTTGCCCACAGCGCGGACCGACTTCTTGCCGCTTCTGGTGGTCATGGTGGCGACCACCGAAGGTTCGTTGAGAACGATGCCTCGTCCCTTCACGTAGACAAGCGTGTTCGCCGTCCCGAGATCGATGGCCATGTCGCTCGAAAGCGCGCCAAGTAGACTGCCGAACATGCTTAACCTGCCAATCCCTGATTAAGGAAACAAAATCCCAAAACGGCGCTTCCGAGCGGAAAACCCCGAACACTGGCGGGGAGTTTGTCCTGATCTCATTGCGCGATGGTTAACGCTTCAGGCCGTTGTTTTTCCCGTTTCACCAATAATTTGTTAAGGGCGTTCACATAGGCGTAGGCCGCTGCCACCATCGTGTCGGTGTCGGATGCTTTGCCGGTGACCGTCCTGCCGTCTTCTTCCAGCCGCACATTGACCGTCGCCTGGGCGTCCGTGCCCTCTGTTACGGCATTGATTTGAAAGAGTTGCAAGGTCGCGGTGTGGGGGTAGGTCTCGCGGATGGCGTGGAATACTGCGTCCACTGGACCGTCCCCCTCCGTGGTCACATGGCGGTCCTCGCCATTGACCGACAGGGTCATGATCGCCTGGGGCTTGATGCCGATGCCGGTCTCGACCTTCAGCGCCTTGACCTGGATCGTGTCCCGGCCGCGCACGATTTCGTCGTCCACCAGGGCGGCGATGTCCTCGTCGAAGACATGTTTCTTCTTGTCGGCCAGGTCCTTGAACCGGCGGAAGGCGTCCTCGATGGCGGCGTCGGCCAGCGTATAGCCCATGGTCTCCAGCTTGTCGCGGAAGGCATGCCGGCCCGACAATTTGCCCAGCATCAGGGAGGTGGCCTTCACCCCCACATCCTCGGGCCGCATGATCTCATAGGTCTCGACATTCTTGAGCATGCCGTCCTGATGGATGCCGCTTTCGTGGCTGAAGGCATTCTTGCCCACGATCGCCTTGTTGTACTGGACGGGAAAGCCGGTGACGTTGGAGACCAGCTTCGACGCCTTGGATAGCATGGTGGTGTTGATGTTGGTCGCGAAGGGCATGATGTCCCGCCTCACCTTCAGGCCCATCACGATTTCTTCCAGCGCGGCGTTGCCCGCGCGCTCGCCGATGCCGTTGATCGTGCATTCCACTTGGCGCGCGCCCGCCAGAACACCGGCCAGGGAATTCGCCACCGCCAGGCCCAGATCATTGTGGCAGTGGGTGGAAAAGGTCACCTTGTCCGCATTGGGCACGCGCTTGCGCAACATGGTGACGATCTCGAAATATTCCTGCGGCGTGGAATAGCCCACCGTGTCGGGGATATTGATGGTGGTGGCGCCGGAATGGATCGCCACTTCGACGCAGCGGCAGAGGAAATCCGGCACCGTGCGGGTGGCATCTTCGGCGCTCCATTGCACGTCATCGGTGAAATTGCGCGCGCGTGTCACCGAGGCGCCAATTGCTTCCAGCACAGCATTTTCGCCCATATTCAGCTTGTGCTTCATATGGACGGGACTGGTGGAGATGAAGGTGTGGATGCGGGGCTTGACCGCGCCTTTCAGCGCTTCGCCGGCGCGATCGATGTCCTTGAAGCCGGCGCGCGCCAAGCCGCACACACTGGCGCGCTTGACGATCTTGACGATCTCGCTCACCGCCTTGAAATCGCCGGGTGAGGAAATGGGAAAGCCCGCCTCGATGATGTCGACACCCATCTCGTCGAGCAGCTCGGCGATGCGCAATTTTTCTTCATGCGTCATCGCCGCGCCGGGCGATTGTTCGCCGTCGCGCAAGGTGGTGTCGAAAATTTTGATCTTCTGCAATTCCTGGGCTTTGGCGTGTTGCATGGTCATGACGTAGGTCCTTCTGTTCGCCGCGTGGCGTTTCTCCTTCCGCAATTCTCCCCTAAACGCAGGCACCGCGAGATCATCCCGCGTGCCATCCGCTTAGGGGCTGCTAAGGAGAAGAAGCGCGCGCGAAGAACCGAGGGAAGGACGGGTTTTCGGATAAGGACGCGTGGCAACACCGGCGGAAATTCCACCGATCTTTCTGTTGCCGTGTGCGTGCTTCGTCATGGACCTGTCGTCGTTCCGCCCGTCGAATTCGCTAGCTCACACAAAGGAACTTAACCGACGGTAAAATCACCGTTTTTTTCCTTCGATGGCCGGGTTTTACGCCAAATTTGCTTGGCAGGGCAAGGCCGCGCAGGATGGGATCCCACAAGAACCTCCCGGATCCCTTTGATCGAAATTCGCGATGTCTCCAAAGCCTATCCCGGTTCCGGCAAAGAGGGTGTTTCCGGTCTTACCCTGACGATTCGCCAAGGCGAGTTCCTGGTCCTGATCGGGCCTTCCGGCTCAGGCAAGACCACCACCCTGAACATGATCAACCGGCTGGTCGAACCCGATAGAGGCACCATCCGGATCGAGGGCCGGAATGTGGCCGAAACCGACCCGGTCCAGCTACGCCGGGGTATCGGCTATGTCTTTCAAGAAGCTGGACTTTTTCCACACATGACGGTGGCCGAGAATATCGCCGTGACCCCCCGTTTGCTGGGCTGGGACGAGGCCAGAATCCAGGCCCGAATCGACGAGCTTCTGGCCCTGGTGCGGCTGGATTCGGCCACGTTTCGTGAACGTCGCCCGCAAGGCCTTTCCGGCGGCCAGCGGCAGCGCGTGGCATTGGCCCGCGCACTGGCTGTGAGGCCTCATATTCTCCTTCTGGACGAGCCCTTCGGCGCGCTCGATCCGGTCACCCGCGAGGCGGTGGCCGCCGACGTTCGAGATATCCATCAAAGTCTGGGCCTCACCACCATGATGGTCACCCATGACATGACCGAGGCGTTGCTTTTGGCCGACCGAATCGCGGTGATGCGCGAAGGAACCCTGGTGCAGACTGGAACCGCACGGGAACTGGTGAACCACCCCGCCGATTCCTTCGTCGCCCAACTGATCGAGACGCCCAGGCGCCGCGCCCAGGCCCTGGCCAAGACGTTGGCCTTATGAAGCCGGTTCCATGAATCAGAGCTTTGATGAAGCCTGGGCGCTCCTGCCGGATTATCTCAGCCAGCATGTGATTCTCAGCGTCTCCGCGCTGATCCTGGGCGTGGCGATCAGCGTGCCGTTGGGCATAGTCGCGGCCCGCAGCAAAGGGATCGGCACGCCAGTCCTGGGCCTGGTGAGCGTGATCCAGACCATTCCCGGCCTGGCGCTGCTGGCGCTGTTCTATCCGCTGCTGCTGGCGCTCTCGTCGCTCACGCGCGATCTGTTCGGCGTCTCGTTCCGCGCCTTGGGCTTCCTGCCCGCGCTGTTGGCCCTCACCCTTTATGCAATGCTGCCGATCCTGCGCAATCTGGTCACCGCGCTGAACGGGCTCGATCCCGCCATCCTGATGGCGGCCAAGGGCGTGGGCATGACGCCGCGCCAATCGCTCTACAAAGTCGAACTGCCCCTGGCGGCGCCGCAATTGCTGGCCGGGATCCGCACCGCCACGGTGTGGGTGGTGGGCATCACTACCCTCTCCACCCCCATCGGCCAGACCAGCCTGGGCAATTACATCTTCACCGGGCTCCAGACCGAGAATTGGATCTTCGTGCTGTTCGGCTGCGTCGCCGCCGCCGCTCTGGCCATGGTGCTGGATTTTCTTCTGGCGGTGGCGGGCGCGGCGCTGAGCGCCGGATCGCGCCCGCGCCTGGCGCTGGCGGGTATGGGATTGATCGTCCTGATCGCGGCCGCGCTTGTTCCCGGCCTGATCCATCCGTCCGCGCGGGGCGTGGTGATCGGGGCCAAGAATTTCGATGAGCAATATATCCTGGCCGATGTGATGGCGGACCGGCTCCGGCAGTCGGGCTTTGCCGTCAGCCAGAAAATCGATCTGGGCTCGACGGTCGCGCTGCGGGCGCTGGCCGCCTCCGATATCGACGCCTATGTCGATTATTCCGGCACGCTGTGGGGCGACGCGATGCACCGCACCGACATGCCGGGACGCCAGGCCATGCTGGACCAGCTGAAATCCTGGCTGGCGCAACGTCATGGCGTCGCCCTGGTGGGATCGCTGGGCTTTGAGAATGCCTATGTCTTCGCCATGCGCACCGACCGCGCCAAGGCGCTGCACATCCGAAGCCTGGCCGATATCGCCGCCCATCCCGACCTGATGATCGGGGGAGATTTCGAGATTTTCTCGCGGCCCGAATGGCGCCGGGTAGCCGCGGCCTACGGCCTTTCGACCATACACCGGCGGCAATATCAGCCCGATTTTCTCTATCGCGCCGTGATGAGCGGCGACGCCGATCTGGTGTCGGCCTTTTCCAGTGACGGCCGCATCGCCCGTTACGGCCTCACCATCCTCGACGACCCCAAGGGCGCGCTGCCCCCTTACGACGCCGTGCTTCTGGTGGGGCCGGCCCATGCCCATGACAAGCGCTTTTTGGAAAGCCTCCGCCCTCTGGTTGGGGCCATTCCACTTTCCCTGATGCAACAGGCCAATCTGATGGTGGACCGCGACCAGGACAAACGCACCCCGGGCCAAACCGCGGCGTGGCTCGAAGCCCGCATTGCGCAGGACCATCCGCAATAGTTATCAGGCACCCCCTCCGGCCTACGCATCGCAAGCGCTGCTACGGCCAGGATCAAGCTTCAAATTTAGCGACCCACGTTTGGCGGATTGACTCTTGTCCCCCACGCGACAATAGAACACCGGGGTTGTCACAAAGCTGTGCTTTCGCGTCCTGACGTGAAAATGCTTGTCTCGGCCCCGAACGCCCAACCGCTGATCTCAAGGCTTGCCGGACATGAAAATCCTGCCGCCCGTCTCTATCAAAGCGCGCCGCCTGCTGCCCAGCGGGTGGGACGTGCTGGCGGCGATTCTGGTGGTGGGTTTCCTGGTCGCGTTCGCCGATGTCAGCCGCTTTCTGGTGCATCCGCTCAGCTCCATCTCCGGCAATTACCTGAAGCTCGATCCCGCCAATCTGCCAGGCTACGCCCTGCGCACCGCCCTTCGCATGCTGATCGCGATGGGGGCTTCGCTGGTCTTCACCTTCACCTATGCCACTTGGGCGGCGAAGAACCCGCGGGCCGGGACCCTTCTGGTGCCGCTGTTGGACATCCTGCAGTCGGTGCCGATCTTGTCCTTCCTGTCCATCACCATCGTCTGGTTCCTTTCGCTGTCGCCGGGCCGCATCCTGGGCGCTGAGCTGGCCTGCGTCTTCACCATCTTCACCGGCCAGGCCTGGAACATGGCCTTCAGCTTCTACCAATCGCTGCGCACCGTGCCGGAAGAATTAGAGGAAGCCGCCCGCATGTTCGGCCTCAATGCCTGGGCGCGCTTCTGGCGGATCGAGGCGCCTTTCGCCACGCCGTCCCTGATCTGGAACATGATGATGAGCATGTCGGGGGGCTGGTTCTTCGTCACCCTCTCCGAGGCGATCAGCGTCGGCAAGACCAATATCGCGCTGCCCGGCGTGGGCTCCTGGATCGCGGTTGCCATCGCGCAGAAGAATTTGCCGGCCATTTTCGAGGCGATCGGGGCGATGCTGGTGGTGATCCTGATCTATGACCAGCTGCTGTTCCGCCCGTTGGTGGCCTGGGCCGACCGTTTCCGTGTTTCCAGCGAACCCTCCGAAGAAGCACCCCAATCCTGGGCGCTCACCATCTATCGGCGTTCCCGCCTGCTCGACGTGATGACAGCGCCTTTCCATCAGATGATGCGCTGGTCTTATTATTGGCATCCGCCAAGCTTCGGCCTGAAAGCCGCGACGCGCGAAGTGGACAACCGGATGGCCGCCATCATCTGGTACACGCTGCTGGGATTGCTGGGCACCTTCGCCGCCTGGCGCATCTTGCTCTTTTTCGTCCAGGCCAATTTCACTTGGCACGATGTGGCGACCGCTTTCGGGTTGGGCGTCATCACCCTGGTGCGGGTGATGGTGCTGATTGCCATCGCCAGCGCGATCTGGACCCCGATCGGCATTTATGTGGGCCTCAGGCCCAAGCTCACCGCCATCGTCCAGCCAGTGGCGCAGTTCCTGGCTGCCTTTCCCAGCAATTTGCTGTTCCCGCTGGTGGTGTCGCTGATCGTGTTCTGGAACGCCAGTCCCGACATCTGGCTGTCGCCGCTCATCATATTAGGCACTCAATGGTACATCCTGTTCAACGTCATCGCGGGCGCCAGCACCATGCCGCAGGAATTGCGCGATGCCGCCGAAAATTTTGGCGTCCATGGCTGGCTGTGGTGGAAGAGGGTCTCTCTTCCCGCCGTGTTTCCCTTTTACGTCACCGGCGCCATCACCGCCTCAGGGGGCGCCTGGAACGCCTCCATCGTGGCGGAAGTCGCCAGCTGGGGCGATCATACGCTGCGCGCCCATGGCCTGGGCGCCTATATCGCCAATGCGGTCAATGCGGGGGATTTCCACCATGTCCTGTTGGGCACGATCGTCATGAGCTTCTTTGTGGTGGTGGTGAACCGGATTCTGTGGCGTCCCCTCTACTGGTACGCCGAGCGCAAATTCCGTTTAACTTAGAATATGGTCGCACGGCCGACGCGCTGACGCGCTGGCCGATGCTCTGGAGGCTGACATGGTTGAGCTTCTGAACGTCGAACATGTGCGCCGCACGTTTCCGCGCGGCGGCGGCGAAGAATTGCTGGTCTTGGACGATGTCAATCTCACCTTGAAGCAGGGTGAGATTGTCGGCCTTCTGGGCCGTTCCGGTTCGGGCAAATCGACTTTGCTGCGGCTGATCGCCGGCTTGGCCCGGCCGCAAGGCGGACATCTCAGCTATATGGGGGCGCCCATCGAAGGCCCCGCCCAGGGCGTGGCGATGGTGTTCCAGAGCTTCGCACTTTTCCCCTGGCTCACGGTGCTGGAGAATGTGCAGCTAGGTCTGGAAGTGTTGAATCTGCCGCCAAGGGAGATGCGCGAACGGGTGTTGGCGGCCATCGATTTGATCGGTCTTGACGGTTACGAAAGCGCCTATCCCCGGGAATTGTCGGGGGGGATGCGCCAGCGCGTGGGCTTTGCCCGCGCCGTGGTGGTGCACCCCAATATCCTTCTGATGGACGAGCCTTTCAGCTCGCTCGACGTGCTCACCGCGGAGAATCTGCGCACCGATCTGGTCGAGCTTTGGGGCAACGGAAAATTGCCCATCAAGGGCATCATCCTGGTCACCCATAACATCGAGGAAGCGGTGTTGATGTGCGACCGGGTGCTGTTGTTCTCATCCAATCCCGGCCGGGTCAGTTCGGAGATCAAGATCGACTTGCCGCAGCCCCGCGACCGCACCACGCCCCAGTTCGAGCATTATGTGGATCAGATCTATGTCGAAATGACCGCGCGGCGCGTCGAAAGGCTGCAACAGCAGCAGGCACGCAATTCCGGCATCGAGGTGCCGCTGGTCCATGTCTCACCCAACCAGATCGCCGGCCTGATCGAAGCGCTGGCCGCGCCGCCCTATGACGGCAAGGCGGACTTGCCCGACATCTCCTACGAGCAAGAGCTGGAAGTGGACGAACTTTTCCCCGTGGCCGAGGCGATGCAGCTTCTGCACCTGGCCGACGTGGAAGGCGGCGACATCAGGCTCACCCATATGGGCAAGCGTTTTGCCGAGGCCGATCTCAATGAGCGCAAGGAGATTTTCTCCCGCGCCTTGATGAATTACGTGCCGCTGGCGGTGCATATCCGCCGAGTGCTGGACGAACGGGCCAGCCATTCCGCGCCAAGGCGCCGTTTCCTGGATGAGCTGGAAGACCATATGACCGAGGAAGCGGCGGAAGACACGCTCAAGACCGTGGTGAGCTGGGGCCGCTTCAGTGAATTGTTCTCGTATGACGATGACGCGGCGTTATTCAGCCTGGAGAATCCAACTTAGGGTGCAGATCCTAGGTCAGATGCGACCGGCGCCTTTCGGGCTCGAGCCAGCGACCGTGCCAATATGCGCGCTCAAGCAGTTGCCCCAATTCCTTCGTGGTTTCCGGCGTAACTGGGGCAAGCTTAGCCAGAGACTTGCTCAGGCTACATTTGGTTGTTTCCAGGGCGTTATCCAGATTGGACAGCGCGTGTGCGAATTTCTGGAAATCGCGCACTCGCGCCGTTAGTTCATGTAGCGTGGAATTTGGAAAGAGCTTGGCGACAACGAGTGTCCAGTCATCACTGGAAAAATCTGCCCCACCAAATGCGACGTGATAGTGAGCAACTAAGGAACAGACGGACGACATCACGAGTTCGGTGGCAACATCTGTTTTTTCGGCCTCAAGGGGCCAAAGGACAGGATCGCTTGTAAAGTGCCGCCAGTGTTCACATATGCGCCCCGCAATCGCGCCAACACGCTCACCGCGACTTTTTTCGCAAAATCGAACATAGCTTTGCGCCCATTGTTCAACCGAAGTCTTATTTATCGTGGCGATCCTTCTTGCCGCTTCCGAGCAGAAGAGACGCAGAGAATTTTCGCTTGGGAGCCTAACTGTATAATCGTCTTGGAAAAACAAGTCGTATGCCTCATACCGAGTGTCTACCAATCGTTCAAACTCGAAGTAACGCGTCCTCTGCCAAACACTGCCCGTGACTTCACCTGACGCGCGCGCAATGAAAACGGAGAGTGCGCCTCTTCGACCTTCATAAATTGTCGGCGAATGCGCGAGGGGCGGAACTTCAACCTTTGAACCAAGGAAGCGCCTCGCACGTGCGATGGGATGCCGTGCGAAGTACTCGACCTCATGGGCAGTTTGCCATCTAGCTCGCATCCGTTCTTCGAGAGAGGAGGCGCGGGCGAGGTCAATTTTGCCGTAATCGAATTCGTTCTGAGCTACCAATGGGAACCGCTCTCTCAAACTCCGGTCAATTTGGGATCAAAGTCTCAAGCTAAATGATAATGCATGAAACCAGGAGAGATAATCCAAGACGGCGACCCTTAGGAAATCTCGGACAACTATAGGTTATTTCGCCTTCATATTTACGGGCGGAAATAGCGCCGCACGGCGGCCACGAGGCGCGAAGGATTTTGCGGCCTGAGCAGGAGCGACGCGCGGAGCGTGCGTAGGCACGTGAGCACGCGCGACGCCCTCAGGACGCAAAAGACAAGTGCCTATTTTTTTAGACGGAAATTCAGGTCGCTGTCCGCCACCATATCCAAGGTCGCGGCCCATGCCGCTACATTCTGGTTGAGTTCGCCGCGTCTTACGATCGCCAACGTGTCGTCGGCGGAATGGTGATAATCGAAATAGCGATTGGCGTCCTGGCTGAGCGCCAAGACCGGCACCCCGGCATGCTGGATTTCTTCCACGTCGCTGCCGGCATCCAACGCCGGTGTGGTGGCGACGATGATCTTGAGCGGCGCCAGAATTCCGGATAGCGGCGACAATTCTGGATTGGCGGCCGCGCCTGGCGGCAATTCCAGCTTGTAGACATTTGCGCTGCCCAGATCGCTTTCTCCCGCCAGCACGATCTTGTCCAGTTCGGTTTTGTGCATGTCGAGATAGGCCGCGCCCGAGCCGCCGGTCTCTTCCGAGCCCCAGAACACCACGCGGATGGTGCGGGCGGGATGGCGCGGCAACTGGGCGATCAGATGCCCGGCGGCAGCACTGATGGCCACGCCCGCGCCGTCATCGATCGCGCCCGTGCCGGGATCCCAGCTGTCGATATGGCCGCCCACCACGATCACCTGGTCGGGACGGGCGCTGCCTGTCACGTCGCCCGAAATCGTCCAGGCGGTGGCGTTCACCACATGCGACTGCAGCAGCAGATGCAGGCGCACAGGCCCCCGCGCCGCCATATGTTCGAGCAGATCGGCGTCCGGTACGCCCAATGCGCCCGCCGGAATCCGGAACGCGTCGGCGGCATACAGGGTGGTGCCAGTGTGCGGCGCGCGTGCCGTGCTGGTCGAGATCGAGCGGGTAACATAAGCGATCGCCCCTCGGCGGGACGCCTCCGACGGCGCATAGCGTGCCGCCACCGCCGCGCCATAACCGCTGCCATCGTGGGTGCGGGTCATGGGCTGGTTGACCAGCACGATTTTGCCCTTGAACGCATCCGCGGGCGCGGTCTTGAACTCTTCCAGGCTCTTCAGCACCACCAACTCGGCGGTGATGCCTTCGGGCGGCGTCGGCACCGAATTGCCCAGGCCCAGGATCGCCAGCTTCTGCGGAAAGGGAGCAAGAATCTCGGCGCTCTCCGCATCTCTCAGCCAAGCCTGTTTGGCGAAAGGCTCGGCATGGACATTGGTGAAGCCCAGCGCCTTCATCTTGGCCAGGGCCCAATCGCGGGCGCGCATCTGGGCGGGCGAACCGGCAGGGCGCGGACCAATCT